>OBLW0100000477.1_pt1 | contig 34253 bp, 28 predicted proteins | sample 1520161 | NCBI WGS metagenome assembly OBLW01 (sample SAMEA3539309, study PRJEB22396) | soil metagenome | biome: tundra; feature: field; material: soil | place: USA | collected 2010-05 | depth 0.15 m
CCCATGTTCCACTCCAAAGGTGGAGCAAAGATTTTCGAAGACTTCAAACGCATCGCGAACAAGTTTCCCGATGCTGCCGCCGCCATCGCGAAGAAAACTGCCATGGAGGACAACGACCTGATCGTGCTGGTCGTCGCTTCTGCACAAGCTAGCTCCGCTCAAGCGGGTCCGCAAACTGCCATGCCCTCGCACCGCAAAGTCACTCCGCAGGAACTGGCAATCTACGCCTCCGCTGGCTTGCTGCGCCTGGCCTTAGCTCAAAAGTATTCCGATCGCCACGGCATTTTCAAAAAGACCGGCGACCCCGCCAAAGATTTTCGTTTCCTCTGGGTGACGAATTTCCCTATGTTCGAATGGGACGAAGCCGACAAGCGCTGGAACGCCGCCCATCATCCCTTCACCTCGCCTCATGAAGAAGACATGCCGAAGCTCGAGTCCGGCGTCGAGTCATTGAACGACCCGCAATCCCCGCTAAGCTCCATCCGCGCCCTGGCCTATGATGTCGTCCTGAACGGCACTGAACTCGGCTCTGGCTCAATCCGTATCCATCGCCAGGATGTGCAGAGCCGCATCTTCCGCGCTCTTGGCATGACCGAAGAAGAAGCCCGCGCCCGCTTCGGATTTTTCCTCGAAGCCCTCGAATACGGCACCCCTCCGCACGGCGGCATCGCCCTCGGCCTCGACCGCATCGTCATGATTCTCGCCGGAGCCGAAAGCCTCCGCGAAGTAATCCCCTTCCCCAAAACTGCCCGCGCCGTAGACCTAATGGTCGACGCCCCCACGCCTGTCAGCGATTCGCAACTGCGGGATTTGGGGATTGCGATAAGAACTAAAAGCTAGAACCGATTCCTCTATCTGCCCTGGAAAGAAATAGTTCTTGGTTGCGAGTGGCTGTTGCCAGGCGCAGTAGCGTTTCGCTGGGTAGCGCCTCGCTTCTGGCTAGCGCGGCGCTTTCAGCGCTGCGATTCAAGCAGCCCCAAATTAGCAGCTTTAAAGCCCAGACCATGGCAAAATCCTTACCGCACACAACTCAGCGGGGCTTTAGTTCCCACTTCCCATTCCGGCACCTACGTCAACGGAGTTCCCTACCCCACCTACTACCAGCAGGCCCAAAGTTTCCTCAAACCCAACGCAGCCGTCTCTCCCCGCCAAATCCAACTAGGCCTGAAGTTCGTTTTCTGCCCTGGTTCAATGTCCCAGCGCCACGCTGAGAGTTAACGAACTTTGTACCTGCGAACTTCTACATATCCCGGACGAGAACCTCGGCCGCTTCGCAAATGATGAGGCATGGTATGAATAATCATGTCTCCTTATTTGCGCACGCTAATTGCCTCCCTTTGCCTCTGTTTTGCCTGCCTGCAAGCGAAAGCAAAAGACAATCCTGACTGGACAACTCCACTTCCCCCCTTCCAAATTGCCGACAACCTCTATTGCGTTGGGAGTCGCGACTTGGCAGCCTACCTGATTACGACCCCTGCGGGAAACATCTTGATCAACGCGAATCTTAAGAGCTCGCCGCCTTTGATCCGCGCAAGCGTTGAGAAGCTGGGATTTTCCTGGAAAGATACAAAGATTCTCCTCAATGGACAGGCGCACTCTGACCACATGGGAGGCGCAGCAGAGGTGCTCAGGGAGACCCACGCGCGTGACATGGTTATGGACGGAGATGCCGATGTTGTGCGCAGCGGCGGACGCAAGGACTTTGCCTTCGGAACCGACGGGATTGAAACCTATCCGCCCGCTCGTGTAGACCGAGTTCTCCATGACGGGGATACTGTAGCCCTCGGCGGGGTAACTCTGACGGCGCATCACACGGGCGGCCATACTCGTGGCTGTACTGCCTGGACATTCCGCACCCACATTTCAAGCGATCCCGCAGGCCGCTTTCGCAATGTAGTCATTGTTGGCGGCTGGCGGCCGCTCTCGCAGTACCGCTTTTTCGATACACCGGGTCAGCCGGCGTCCTACCCAGGAATCAAAGAGGATTTTTACAAAACATTCGCTACACTGCGTGCCCTCCCTTGCGACATCTTTCTTGGAGCCCATGGCATCTACTTCGATCTCCTTCCAAAGGTGAATCGGATGCAAACCGAGGGAGAGGCGGCATTCATCGACCCGAAGGGGTACATAGATAGTGTCAACGAAGCACAAGCAGATTTTGACAAGACCGTTGCGGCCCAAACCCCTAAACAGTAGCACAATGGGACGCTCAATAAGCATTCAGGTGGTCGGCGTCCCCCGCCATAGTACAAGTGGAACGGTCAACTCAACCTCGAGAGCGTTAGCGTACGATTTTTTACGTTTGGTGTAGTGACCCCTGTTTGGCTCTTGCCTATGTGGAGCGGGCACTCCTGCCCGCTAAATGCCGGCGCTATCGATGGTCCCTAGCGTTAGCCCGAACATTGTGCCGCTCGGGAGGAGAAGATGTGGGGACAGCCGCCGTCGGCTGTCCGCGGAGCGAAGCTCCGCCGCCTTGAAGGATTCCTCCCTCATCGCGCCAACCTACCATCCCAAACTAAAATCCTTCGGGGCGTCAGGAAGGGACTTGCATGAAAAAACTAATGAGACTCGTCGTAATGTGTTTTCTGTTTTCCCTCATAGTCTTCGCTCAACATCGCGGCGGAGTCGGCGGCGGCCCCGCCCACATCCCTTCCCACGGCCCGGCTGCAATGCGGGATTCCCATCCCGCGCCAGTCCAGGACAACCGACACTTCAACGACCGCGCCGGCCACCCCGACGCCCCTCACGTCCACTCCAACGGCCAATGGATCGGCCATGACACCGGCCGCGACGATCCTCACTACCACCTCGACCATGCCTGGGAGCACGGACGCTTCACCGGCGGCTTCGGCCGTGGCCACGTCTGGCATCTCGGCGGCGGAGGCCCAAACCGTTTCTGGTTCGGTGGCTTCTACTTCAGCGTCGCCCCTTATGACATCGGATTCTGCAACGACTGGCTTTGGGATAACGACGACATCGTCATCTACGAAGACCCCGACCACGACGGCTGGTACCTCGCCTACAACGTCAGACTAGGAACCTACGTCCACGTCCAATACCTCGGAGCCCAGTAGTTCGTGTGGGCGCGGGCGACTCGCACCCGCCCGCGCCCGCTTTGCCGCGTCAATGTTTGCCTTATCAAGGTAAATGCGTGCCCCACTCCTGCGACCTTGTGGGCGCAAGAGTCTGCCCAGGGGGAAGCCGAAGGAACGGTTTCCGCGTCCCATTTCCTACGGAGCGAGCAGCTCTTTGATTTGTTCGTTTCCCTGACGCCCTATGTCAATCTGTAGGGTCGCGATGATCACGGTCCCAGTTCCATTGGATTGTATCTTCAAGGTGCCGCCGAGCTGCCTCACCCGTTCCCGCATACCACCAAATCCCACGCCGCCCCGGCTGGATTCGATCAGTTCCCATTGCTTCTCAGGAGGTATGCCCTTCCCGTCATCGCGAACTTGAACAGTAAGATGGTTGCCTTCCTGTTGGATACGTATAGCCGCGGTAGCGCTCCCGGAATGACGATGAATGTTCGTCAGACACTCCTGAGTGATTCGAAAGACGGCGAGTTCGACGTCGTCTGGCAGCCGGCCAAAATCAGAGGGGATTTCCAGATCGACTTTGATCATGCTGCGTTCCGAGAAGCCATCGACGTACCAGCGAATCGCTGAGGCCAGACCAGCGATCTCCAGTAGCGGGGGATGAAGGAGGTGGGAGATAGTTCGAATCTCCCTGGAGACCTGTTCGAGCAGCTGAACATTTTCTGCAACCGCGGCCGCCCCTTGGGAATCAAGTTTATGGGATTGCGACTGCACTGCGCTGATGTTCATGCTTAGAGCTGCCAGTATCTGACCCACGCTATCGTGTAGCTCCCGCGCCAGTCGCCTGCGTTCTTCATCCTGCACTTTCAGCAGACGGGCGGAAAGATCGCGCAAACTCTCATTGGCGGTCGCGAGCTGTGCCGTCCGCTTCTCCACCCGTTTTTCAAGCTGATCACGCGCCTCGCTGAGCGACCGCAGCAATTGCTGTTGCTCATCTATATTCGTGTTGGTGCCAAACCAGCGTGTGACTTTCCCTTCATGATCGCGAAACGGGCTGACTCGGGTTAGGAACCAGCGGAATTCGCCATCGGCACCGCGCAAAGGAAACTCCATTTCAAACGGAGTTCCAGTCCGCACCGACTCGTTCCATTTTTCCAGCACCCGGGGGAGCACGTTTGGATCGTGCACTGCTTGCCAGCCCCCTGCCTCCATCTGATCCTGGGTTGTGCCGGTGTATTCATACCATCCGCGGTTATACCAAAAGACATGGCCTTCCGGATTTGCCATCCACGCCAGTTGAGGGATGGAGTCCGCCAACGCGCGAAGTTCTTCTTCGCTGCGGCGCAGTTTTTCACCCGCTTCTCTTCGCGCCGTGACATCACGCGTGACCGCGAGTTGCACGGTCTGGCCGGTGGAATTGTCGCGCATCGGCACGGCGTGCGTTTCCATCCACCGCCGCGTGCCTCTTAGCCCGATGATTTGAAACTCTATTTGGCCCTTGTTTCCCTTGCAGACCTTCTCATTGAATTCGATGAACCTCTGGCGGAATTCCGGCGCAAGGAGCCCGTACACGCTCTGTCCAATTATCTCCTTATCGCTGCCTGCCTCTACCATGCCGCAGCCGGCTGAATTCATCGCCAGCAACGTCCCGTCCGGACCTACAACTTTCACACATTCAGGAGTCGCCAGCACGATTGCCCGGAAACGTTCTTCACTCTCGCGCAATGCGACCTCAGCGCGCCTTTGCGTTGTGATGTCACGTGCCACTTTGGAAGCTCCAATTATCCGTCCGGATGAATCTCTCACTGGAGAAATGGTGAGGGAAACGTCAAGAGTACTGCCATCCTTGCGGACGCGAATAGTTTGGAAATGGTCTACGCGTTCGCCCCGTTTTAGGCGTGACAGAATATCTGCTTCTTCCTCCCGGCGGTCGTCTGGAATGATCAAAGTAACGTGTCGGCCCACAGCTTCTTCTGCGGGGTAGCCGAATATCCGTTCCGCTCCCTTGTTCCAGCTGGTAATAATTCCATCGAGATCCTTGCTGACAATCGCGTCGTCTGAAGAATCTACGATGGCGGCCAACAATCCTGTTGCCCCCTCATCTCGCTTACGCTGGGAGATGTCGACAAAGTATATGGAAAGTCCGTCGCGCGAGGGGTATGCCCGAACCAGAAACCAGGAGTTCAACGCTGGGTAAAAAGTATCGAACTCAACCTTCACCCTCTCAGTTCCCGCGCGACGAAAGTTCTCCTCCACAGGAGTGCCGACCAGATCCTGGAATTCCTGCCAGTAGCTCTTGCCCAAAAGATTCTCCCGGGATTTGTTCAGCGGCGCGAAAATCCGTTCGGCTTGCGGATTCACGTAAGTGAAGCGCCATTCCTTGTCCAACACGATAAATGCGTCGGTGATACTTTCGAGGATGTTGGCAATGCGCTCGTTGGACTCGCGAAGTTCTCGCTCCGCACGCTCTCGCGCCAGGAAAACCGCCTGGGCATTTTGCAGCGCCACTGAACGGAGTAACTGTTCTTCGTTGTCGTCGAGTTTCATCTCCCGCTCCCGAGAACTGCTTCCGCAAGCTCAGTGCCTCTGACCCGGGCACGAATCTTCGAAAACGCTGTCTGGCGCGTCGTCGAAGTGTCATCACTGAAAGGTGCGAACCCGCAATCGTCTGTGGTTCCCAGCTGTTCGATCGGAATGTACCTCGCCGCTTCGAGCACCCGGTCGCGAACTTCCTCGGCCGTGTCGACTCGCGGATCGATGGGTGAAACCACGCCTACAAACACGCGCTGATCCGGTTTGAGATATTGACGAATAATCTTCAGCACGCGTTCGCGATCCTTCTCCCCAGCGAGTGCGATGCAGAAGTTTCCGGCGCGCAGTTCGAACAAGCTAGGCAACAGCTCCGCGTAATCGACATCGGCACTATGTGTGGAGTCGCGGTCCCCGCCGGGGCAGGTGTGTACACCAATACGCTGCCGTTCCTCCGGCGTGAATCGGGACAGCGCCAGATTGTTCAGCCCAATGAAACTGTTCAGAAGATCGCCAGAGGGATCGAGTTTGATGGCCAATCGTCCTTCCGTGAAATCGATCTGTACTTTGTGCGCGCCCTTCTCGAAGCATCGCCGTATTTCCCTTTCGTGCTCACGCAACAGATCGTCGATGAATTCCTGCCGCGAGTAGCCGGGAATGTCTTCCGCCGGGTACATCAGGCTGAGAGCGGAGGGCGAGATGACCGCCTGCTTAAGCGGCCTGTGCGCGTAGCGCTTGGCCACATCGAGGTAGCGGTCGGCATAAACTCTGTAGCGAAAGGGCCCAGCGGTCAGCCGCGGCATCCGCCGCACGTGACCGGCGGAGAACGGAATCTTGAAACCATCTGGCGCCGTATTCTCCAATCCGTGCACAGAATACGTCCAGAAGTTGTGATACTTCCGCTGCTCACCATCGGTAATGATTGGGGAACCTGTCTCCTCAAATTCTTCAATCGTTTTCCGGATCGCTTTTTCATACAAAGGATCCAACTTCTGATCCGCGTAATCGCCTGCTTCGGCGATCGCTTCAATCAGCTCCACGGGCCTCGGAATGCTTCCAATTGGCTCTGTTGGGATTTTCATGACTGTACGTCGGTCCGTTAAACTCCTTGCCTGATTCAAGTTCCCCCGTCCGGCTTAGAGTAGAACCAAAATCTATGAAACAAGGTCCAGATTCCATACAGTTTTCCCTGTATAGCGCTGCCGTCTCCGCCGAACCGCCGCGCGAAGGTCGTTTTCATTCGCACACACCTCTGGAGCCCAGTGCGATAGCATCCCCGCCCATATCCGCAACTTTTTTCACCCTCGCACTTGACTTCCGGTAAAATCCTTGTAATAACTATTCGGTCCTTCCGGACGGGTTTGGGGGTGTGTCTGTTTGGCGGAAATTCGACTGCAAGAGGGTGAATCCCTCGAGAACGCTCTGCGGCGTTTCAAGCGGAAAGTTCAGCAGGAAGACATCATCAAAGAGGTTAAGCGCCACTCCTTTTACCTGAAGCCCGGCGAGAAAAAACGCGTCAAAGCCGCACTCGCTCGCAAGCGCGCTCGCAAGAAAGTTCGCAAAGAGCAGGATTAAGCAAACAGATCTCAAGGAGCTGATCTTAAGGAGTAAGACAAACGCAGTAAAGGGTCGTCCCCTTCCCGGGGCGGCCCTGCTCCATCTGGCCCCCACCAGGTAGAGTTGCAGCTGGGATCATTCAAACACTCATCATTCATTCGGCATTCAAGTACGAAGATCTGTATCCACGCCCCATTCCGGGTGCGTGGCGGGCCGAGTCCAGGGGTAATTTGAGGGGGATGTACACAGTCTGTGTTTCCTGTGACCACCGCTTTCCCCGCGTGTGGCGCTTGCAGCACGGCCATCAAGGGAGCCATCCTCAATGGAATTTAAGGATAAGGTACTGACTTGCATCGACTGTGGTGCTGACTTTGTCTTCACCGCCGGGGAACAACTGTTTTTTCACGACAAACAATTCAAGAACGAACCTAAGCGCTGTAAGGTTTGCAAATCCAAACGCGTCGCCGTTCTTGCTGCGCCGCAATCGATCAGCAGCGGGAGCCATTACTCTCGTGTCGAAACTCGAGCCACCTGCTCGCAGTGTGGCAAGGAGACTACCGTCCCCTTTCGCCCCACCCAGGGCCGCCCTATCTTCTGCCGCGAATGTTTCACGCAGAAGAGAAATGTAGCCACAGCCTGACCGCTTCGCATCTCCCCCCGATGACGGCGCATCATCTGTCCCAAGCCTGTCGTCGAAGTGTGTCCGCGGAAATCCGCTCACTTGCGATACCATAATTCCGTGCTCACCTACCACGTCCAGAACTTCGGATGCCGCGCCACCCAAGCCGACGGCGCTGCCCTGCAGCACCAGTTCGACGCCCGCGGCCTCGCCTCCGCCCCCGTCGCCCAAGCCGACATCGTCTTACTGAATACTTGTACCGTCACTAATTCCGCCGATCAGGACGCCCGCGCCGCCATTCGCCGCATCACTCGCCAGAATCCGCTGGCAAAAATCATCGTCACCGGATGCTACGCCCAGCGCGCTCCCCACGAAATCGCCGCACTCCCCGGCGTCGCCGCCGTAATCGGCAACTCCCACAAACATCAACTCGCCGATCTTGTTCTGCCGATTCTTTCGGATTTAGGGTGGCGCAGCGCTTCGAGCGCTGCGATAAACCCTATCAATTCAGTCGCGGCTTCAGCCGCTGAGGGACTCGCATTCCTTCCCCTCGCGAATCTCACCGCCCAAGCTCAAAGCCCTCACCTCTTCGTCTCCGACATTTTCGCCCACACCGAACTCCTCGCCGCTCCCGTCTTCGAATCCGCAGACTCCGCCGCTTCTCACCCGAACGATCGCACTCGCCCTAACCTCAAAATTCAAGACGGTTGCGACAATCGCTGCTCCTTCTGCGTAATCCCCAGCGTCCGCGGCCAGAGCCGTTCGCTCCCGCCACAGCAAGTCATTCGCGAGATGAACACTCTCGTAGCCGCAGGCTACCATGAAGTAGTGATCAGTGGCATCAACTTAGGTCGCTGGGGACGCGATCTAATGTGGGGCGGGCCCTCTCGCGCGCCAAAACTCGCCAGAAACAACGCCCCTCAAAGTTTCGAGGATCTCATACGCCTGATCCTCTCCGACACCCAACTGGAAAAACTTCGCATCTCCTCCGTCGAGCCCATGGATTGGTCCGACGACCTCATCTCTCTCGTCGCCTCCTCACCACGCATCGCCAAGCATGCCCACGTCCCGCTGCAATCCGCCAGTGACGCCGTCTTGCGCCGCATGCATCGCAAATATCGTCCGTGGCATTATCGCGAGAAGATTGAAAAGATTCGCGCTGCCATGCCCACCGCCGCCATCGGTGCCGACGTCATGGCAGGATTTCCCGGCGAGACCGACGTCGAATTCGAATCCACTCGCCGCCTCATCGAGGATCTGCCCTTCACTTATCTGCACGTCTTCACCTACTCCGCGCGCCCCGGCACCCCCGCCGCAGCCATGCCGAATCAAGTCCCTGTCCACCTCGCCCGCGAGCGCACCAAAATCCTGCGCGACCTAGCCGATTCAAAAAAACAAATCTTCCTGCATTCATTCATCGGAAAGCCCCTGGAAGCAATCACGCTAGGCACGTGTGGCGCGGGCACTCCTGCCCGCGAGGTTTTGGGCACGCCCCGTCCCGCAAACGACTCCGCGAGTAAATCCGAACCAGAAGTCTCCAGTCTCCCGTTCACCGAAGCCCTAACCGACAACTATCAAAAACTGTTTGTGAAAGGCCGCCACACTCCAAATCGCTGGATCACCGCCCACATCGAAAAAGTAAAAGATGGCGCCCTAGTAGGAACCCCAGCATCTCCCCAGTCCATGTAGGGACTGCCGCCTCGGCTGTCCGCCAAGCGAAGCGATGCGCCGAGCACAGCCTCCCGATTTTTCACAAAAAAACGTAGCTTGCCACGTCTCCCTCCGGTCACAACACCACCGCCCCCCTTCGGCCGCCCTATCGGACCCGGCTCACCACCACGCAACTCCCGCGCCGCCCGGCTCTTCGCCCGCTTCACCGCCCCCGCTGGCTTCTCCCCTTCCCTCCACTTCCGCAACAAATACCAAGCCTCCAGATACTGCTCATACTTGCTGCGCCGCGCCCACGGCGCAAGCGCAACAAGCCACGATGCCTGATCCCGCTGTCATCCTGAGCGCAACAAGCCGATTCGCCTTACGAACCGGTTTACGAACTCGAAGGATCTCTACACCAGAAGGATCTCTACCACCATCAAAATCAAATCTGCTCCGGCTCCTCCGGATCAGGCTCCCGCACCGGCGCATCAGGATTCTCCATAGGAGAAGGCGGCTCCTTGATCGGAGGCGGCATCGGCTCCGCAGGCGTACGAAGGCGGAAGGGAGGGAGCGTCGGCATTCCGAATTTCGTGTCGAGTTGCATGGCAGTCAGATGCCAGGTCGGGTTCAAAGGAAGCCGGACCCCCAATGCCGCGTTACGAACTTCCGATCACCCCGCGGAAGCTTTGCTAGCCCTTAGCCTTCCTCTGCTCCTCCTTCCCGCCAACCACCTGCGCATGACCCAAGGCCGCCACCTGCGCCAGCCCACCAATCACATTGCCCAGCAACGTTGGAAAGAAAAACTGAGTGATATATGTTCCCAGGGAAATCGATTTAGTGACCACCAGAAAAAACATGGTGGCGGATCCCGCAATGATGTGGTTGAATCCACTGATTCCAACCAGATAAGCCAGGATAATGATAATGATGATGCTCGCGCGCGCCGATTCCGTGCCCGGCAGCAGCCATACCATCAAAGCGATCAGCCAGCCGGCAAAAATCGCGCGCATCCGCACCGTCCCAAACCCTGCGCCCATGCGTGACGTGCCGATCTCCGCCAGACAGACAGCTCATCCGGCAGATGCGCCATCAGAAAGCCTTCCGTCGATAAAAAAATCCCATCGAGAGTCCCGCCGCCAATGCGGACCATCCCAATGCTGACGCCGTGCGATGCAGTTCCTCTTCGCCTTCACGACGAACGGTTTCGTAAACCAAAATGCGCACCAATCGCCAACCGCTCCTCAAGCTGCTTCTGCTCGACGCGCGTGGTGATGGTCCCTTCGGTTGCAGAGCGTTCGTCTTTGCTGGGTTTCTTCTCCAAATAATCCTTTCCACGGCCTGCAATCGTCCCGGATTTTCGCATAGCCGGCGTCCCCGCCGGCTGTCGCGCGGGCGTCCTCGCCCGAGAACTTCATCATAATCATACCGTCGGGTTCAGGATTCTAAGATCAACACGTGGCACCGAAGAAGCATCTTAAAAGCGATCCTGGACCTCGCCTCGGCTCGATCCCAGGTTTGGACTCCTCGAAGACGAACAGTGTCAGCGGATCGGCGGAGGGTATAAGGCGGTGACGTTCAGATTTTTACTGTTTCTCTGAATCGAGCCAACATTCTATCTACGCCGATCCTTGAGTCCAGCGCTCTTTCATCTGCAATCGCATGTTATAATCTTGTATTCTCAATCGCTTAGAGCGCGGAGGACTGTATCGATAAACGTTTTATCCGAACCAATGACCGCATCCGGGCACGCGAAATTCGCGTGATCGGCGATGAAGGGGAACAGATCGGCGTGATGCCCCCATTCGAAGCGCTCAGGTTAGCCCGCACCAAGAATCTGGATCTGGTCGAGATTTCACCCACCGCTCAACCTCCCGTGTGCCGCATCATGGACTACGGGAAATATTTGTATCAGCAGGAAAAGAAAGAGCGCGAGGCCAAGAAACACCAGAAGACCATCACCGTAAAAGAGGTCAAGTTCCGCATCAATGTGGACGACCACGATTACGAAACCAAAAAGAATCACGTGCTCCGCTTCCTCGACGAAGGAGACAAAGTAAAAGCCACCATCTTCTTCCGCGGCCGCGAAATGACCCGCACCAGTTTAGGTCGAACAATATTGGAGAGGTTGATTCGGGACGTAGAACCGCAGAGTATTGTGGAGTTTCGGCCGCGGCAGGAGGGGAATACGCTGCACGCCATATTGGCTCCGAAGAAATCTGCGGCGGAACGGGAAAAGGAAAAAGAGAAAGAAGCCAAGCAGAAAGCGAAAGCCGAGCGACAGGAAAAGATGTTGCAGGAAAAAATGGCGCAGGCCAAGTTAGCGCCGGAGAAAAAGGACGAGCAAGCGGCGCCGGCTGAGGCCGCTGCAGTGGGTGCTCCGAATCCTGGGTCGCAGGTTTAGTTCGCAGGCTTAGCGAGATCGCCGAGGACGGGCGCGAATCGCGCCAACGATTCCAGAGCAATTGAATAGTAGCAGTTGAATATCCAGAGGTGCGCGGTCGAGACCGGCCTCCACCTGATTCCGAGGAACTATGCCGAAATTGAAAACGCACAAAGGCGCAGCCAAGCGCTTCAAGAAAACTGCCAGCGGCAAGGTGAAGCGGGGCCATTCGGGTCTGCGACACATGCTGACGTCGAAGGCCCACAAACGCAAACGCAAGTTGGGTAGTTCGACGCTGGTGAGCGACGGCGATCTCCGCAAAGTGAAGCGGATGATTCCGTATCAGTAACACAAGTTTTCCTTCACGAACTTTCGCGTCATGAAGGAAGCGGACCGCGAATCCGCATTGCGGGTTGAGTTTAAGCCCCGCAGGCGCGTGAAGAGGTAGAGATCGCCGCTACGGTGAATCGTCCTTACCTCCAGCCGCCAGTACATAGAAAGCAAAAAGGAGAAACTCATGCCCCGTGTAAAACGCGGAACCAAACGCCGCGCCAAGCGCAAGAAAATATTAGGCCGCGCGAGCGGCTACTTCCTCACTAAATCAAAGCTCTACCGGTCGGCTAAAGAGGCCGTTGAACGCGGCCTCAAGTTCGCTTTTTCCGGACGAAAACAGCGGAAGCGACAGTACCGCTCGTTGTGGATCGTTCGCATCGGGGCGGCGGCCAAGCTGAACGGGTTGAGCTACAACCAGTTCATCCACGGATTGAAGGTGGCGGGAGTGGAACTGGACCGCAAGATTCTGGCGGATCTGGCGGTGCGGGATGCTGCGGCATTTGCCAGTCTGGCGCAGCAGGCGAAGACGGCGCTGGCATAGCGCTTTCAGGCTTCGGCTGTCGACCTCGGGCGGATCGGTTTCATTTAGTGAAAATCAAGTTCTCCGCCCGGTCGCTGCAAAGCACGCAGCGACAAGGACGGGGCACCCGGTAGAAACTCCTTTCCGAGCCGGTGGTTGTGTAAGCGAACAGCAGGTCCTTCGACTCCGCAAACCGATTCGCGAAGCGCGAATCGGTTTGCTGCGCTCAGGATGACAATTTTGGAGAGGGCTGAACTGAGACGTGGCTTATAGCATTTCCAAATTGACGGATTATTCGGCGGCGCTGGAAAGCGCCGCCAACGAGTGCGTTCGCGCATGCCAGAAGGAAGCATCGGCGGTTCGCAATGACGCTGAACTGAAAGCGTTTCGCGACCGCTGGATAGGACGCAAGAGTGGAATTCTGAAGCAGATCAATGATCTGTGGCTCAAGGCTGCGCCGAAGGAAGCCAAGAGAAACGTCGGACACGTCGTCAATGAGGTCAAGGCGGCGGTGGAGAACATTCTTCAGACAGCTGAGTCGAATCGGCTCGAACGTTCAACAGGAACTCCGTTCGCGAGCGAGCGCGTTGATATTTCCTTGCCTGGCGTGCGGCGCCCCATCGGCGCGGAGCATCCCGTAATCAAGACGATGCACGAGGTGGTTGGGGTTTTTCAGAGGCTCGGGTACTCCGTGGCTGACGGGCCGGTCGTCGAGACTGACTACTACAACTTCGAGGCTTTGAATTTTCCGCCCAACCATCCGGCGCGAGATACGCAGGATACTTTGTTCATCGCGGGTCAGCAGGGGACGCCTCCGCGCGAGCGGTTGCTGCTGCGCACGCATACTTCTCCGGTACAGATTCGGACGATGGAGAAGATGCGTCCGCCGCTCCGCATTGTGATTCCAGGGACTGTGCACCGCAACGATCCTCCGGATGCGAGCCACTCGCCGATGTTCCATCAGATCGAGGGGCTGGCGGTGGACACTAACATTACATTCGGCGATTTGAAGGGGACGCTCGATCACGCGATGAAGGAATTTTTTGGATCGAGCGTGAAGACAAGTTTTCGTCCGTCGTTTTTTCCGTTCACGGAGCCGAGCGCGGAGATGTTTGTTTCGTGTTTCATCTGCGGCGGGAGCGGGAAGCGCGGGTCAGCCCCCTGCCGTCCTTGCAAGCAGACGGGGTGGATTGAGATTCTGGGATGCGGCATGGTCGACCCGAATGTATTTGAGTTTGTGAAGGACAACGGGTATGACCCGAAGAAAGTTTCGGGATTCGCCTTTGGCATGGGGGCGGATCGAATTGCTTTGTTGAAGTATGGGGTGGACGATTTGCAGTTGTTCTTTCAGGGGGACGTGAGGTTCTTGAGGCAGTGGGCGTAGTGGGCAGTGGCAGAGCCGGCGGGACGCCGGCGCTACAGAAGCAAGATGAGACTTTCTCCACAGTGGGTGCGGGAGTTTGTTGAGCTGACGGTCGATGACCGGCGGCTAGCTGAGGATTTGACTGCGTCGGGGATTGCTGTCGAAGGGATCATCGGGTCGGGTGCCGAGACCGTCTTCGAGATGGAGATCGGCACGAATCGCCCCGACGCGATGAATCATTATGGCGTGGCGCGAGAGGCAGCGGCGATTTATGACTTACCGCTGAAGGCGCTCGAGGCAAAGCTTCCCTTAGGGAATAAAGTCTCATCCAATCCGGTGGACTCTACCCCAGCGCCGAAGCGCTGCGCCACCCACAATCCTACCGATTTCAGTATCACGGTCGAGGAGCCGCAGCTTTGTCCGCGATTCTCGGCGCGGGTTATACGTGGGACAACGATCAAGGCATCGCCAGAGAAGATCGCGCAGCGGTTGCAGTTGCTTGATCAACGCCCCATCAGCAATGCTGTCGATGCTACCAACTATGTTCTCTGGGAAATGGGCAAACCGACGCACGTCTTTGATATGGACTTGCTCGAAGGTGGAAGGCTCATCATTCGAAAAGCGAAAGACGGCGAGAAACTGAAGACGCTCGATGGTGCGGAGCGGACGCTGACATCCGACGATCTTGTCGTGGCTGATGCGAAGAAGCCCGTGGGGCTCGCTGGCGTGATGGGCGGGTTCGACACCATGATCACTGAGAAGACGCGGAACATTTTGATCGAATCCGCGTGGTGGGATCCGGTGACGGTGCGGAAGACTTCGCGGCGGCATGGAATTCACACTGATGCGTCGCATCGATTTGAGCGTGGGGCGGATTTTGAGTCGACAATTTTGTCCTGTGATTTGGTGGCGGCACTGATTCTCGAATCAGGTGGCGGAGAACTGGTGGGCGACGCTATCGATGTAGTGTCGAGAACCATGGACCAGGCACCGGTGGTGCTGCGGCTTTCCGAGGTACAGCGCATTCTGGGCGGGAATCTGAATGCGGGAGAGGTGTTTCGCATCCTGAAAAAGCTGGGGTTCGGGGTAATTCCTGAAGGACAGGCCGACGAGCAGTTTCAGGTACATATCCCGAGCTGGCGTCTGGACGTGGAACGCGAAATCGATGTGATCGAAGAGATCGCACGTCTGCATGGCTACGATAAATTCGAAAACACGTTGCCGGCTTATCGGGGCGCGGTGGTGGAACTGCCGCAGGCAGCCATGGACGCGACGTTGCGTCAACGGGCTTTGGCTCTGGGTTACAACGAAGTCGTATCCCTGACATTTATTTCGCATGCGGATGCGGAAACATTTTCCTCCGCGAAGGTGCTGGAGTTGGAGAATCCGCTGAGCGAAGAAGCTTCGGTAATGCGGACCTCAATGGCGCCGGGCATGCTCGATATGCTGGCATGGAATTTGAATCGCGATTCTGAAAACGTCCGGCTGTTCGAGACAGGCCGCGTCTATGAAATGCGAGGCGGGGAGCGGATTGAACCAGCACGCGCTTGCCTGGGGGCTACGCTGTCAGACGTGAAGGGATCGCTGCCCGTGGGTGGGGTGCTGGATGTGAGCAAGGGCGAGCATGCTGCGGCGGCGGAGGCATTTCGCTGCGTCAAGGGAGACGTGGAGAATCTGCTCGCCGCGTTTCAATGCAGTGAGCTGAACTTCGACCGGGAGACGGCGGATTATTTTCATCCCGGGCAATCGGCGCGGGTGTTGATGGATGGGGTAGTAGTGGCGCAGTTCGGGCAGATTTCCGAGAGCGTGAAGGCGGTGAGGAAGTTGCGACAGGATGTTTTCTTGGCGGAGATCGATCTGGAACAGTTGCACGGGCGCGGGTTGCGGACGGTAAGACTGGCGCCGCTGCCAAAATATCCGGCGGTGGAGCGGGATTTCTCATTTGTGTTCGGCGATGAAGTGGAGTTTGAGGCGATCCGGCGCGCGGTGATGGAGCTGCGGCTGAGCGCATTGCGTGAATTCAAGCCGGTGGAGATTTTTCGCGGGGGATCAATTGGGGCGGGAAAGTATTCCATTCTGCTGCGGGCGCGGTTGCAGTCGGATGAAGCGACGCTACGGGACGAGCAGATTGCGCAATGGTCGGGGGAGATTGTGAAGGCTCTGCAGGGGTTGGGGGGAGTGCAGCGGGCGTAGCTGATAGTGCAAACTCCCGGCAGGGTTTGCAGTGGCACATAGGGATCCTTCGACTGCGCATTTGCTTTCGCTTCGCGATCCGAATGCTTCGCTCAGGATGACAGATCGTATTTGAAATGTTGTGCTAATCTGCCAGCTATGGCGGACGTTATTTCTTCTCTATCCCTTCAGGAAAAACATTTTCTCAGCGACAAGGTTTCGCACTTTACCGAATCGGTGATCCGGGAGATGACCCGGCAGGCGATGCTGTATGGCGCGGTAAATCTGGCGCAGGGATTTCCGGATTTTGCGGCTCCGGCGGAGATCAAGCAGGCAGCGCGCGCTGCCATCGATGGCGACGTGAATCAGTATGCGATCACGTGGGGCGCGAAGAATTTGCGGAATGCGATTGCGCGGCAGATGGGTGTGTGGCAAGGGATTGAGGTCGATCCGGAAAAAGAGATTACGGTTTGTTGCGGGTCGACGGAGGCGATGATTTCGACGTTGCTGGCGGTATGCAACGCCGGCGACGAAGTAGTGATCTTCGAACCATTTTATGAGAACTACGGACCGGATTCGGTTTTGAGCGGAGCGCGGCCGCGGTTTGTGAAACTGCATCCGCCGGTAAGCGAGGCTGGCGAGTGGACTTTTGATGAGAAGGAATTGCGGGCGGCGTTCGATAAGAATACGAAAGCTATCATCCTTAATACGCCGAACAATCCTACGGGGAAAGTTTTCACGCGGGCGGAGTTGGAACTGATTCGCGATTTGTGCGTAGAGTTCGATGTGCTGGCGATTACGGACGAGATTTACGAACACATTTTGTATGACGCGACCGAACACATTTCGATGGCGTCGCTGGAGGGAATGCGGGAGCGGACGGTGACGATCAATGGAATGTCGAAGACGTACAGTGTGACGGGATGGCGCGTGGGATGGGCGGTTGGGCCGGAGAAGCTCACGAACGCGATCCGGAAGGTTCATGATTTTTTGACGGTGGGTGCGCCGGCTCCGCTGCAGGAAGCGGGCGCGGCGGCGTTGAGTTTGCCGGAGGAGTATTACGCGAAGCTGGCGGAAGGATACCGGATACGGCGGGATCATTTAATTCCGGCACTGGAGGCGGCGGGGTTCAAATGTTTTCGTCCACGCGGAGCGTATTACGTAATGACAGACATTTCGGCGTTTGGATTTGACGATGATGTGGAGTTTACGAAATATCTGGTGAAAGACGTTGGCGTGGCGGCGGTACCAGGTTCAAGTTTTTATCGGGATGCGCGGGATGGGGCACGGCAGCTGCGTTTTGCATTCTGCAAGAGGTTAGAGACGCTGGACGCGGCGGCGGAGAAGTTGGGGAAATTGCGGGGTCGGAGATAGGGACCACACCAAGCGGCCTGATACACCTGGGCCGCCGGACAGCCGAGGGCGGCTGTCCCTACATGATTCGGGCGAGTATTGATCAGGGGACGGTGATGGCTGCGGGGGTCAGGGCGGCTTTCACTGTGGTAATAGGCAATTCGTCTCCCCGGAAGAATTCGTTTTTTTCTTTGGCGTTGGCGTCGCGCATCTCGGGCATGGCGGCGTAGGGCTTGCTGTAGTCGTTGGCGGCGTTCCAGAATAAAAATCCGATGCCGCCTTTCTCTCTGGCGGTGGCGACTTGCACTTTGATGTATTCGGGCGAGTAGGTCTTGGTGCGCCAGCGGAAGGCTTGCAGCCAGGGGCGGATTACGACTCCGCTATCTTTTGTGATCAGCTCAAAGCGCTGCATGGATTCACCGATGAAATGTTCAGGGGCGTCGCCAGGGTGCTCGATATTGTCCATGCCGAAGAAGTGCGAGGGATAGATCATGGGAGAGAGCACGTCGCAATATTTCGCCATGCCGACGATGTCTTGTCCAGTGTGAGAGAGATCGACGGGGCGCTGCCAGGCCATGACGCCGAAGACGTCGAGTGAGAGTAGGACGCCGGTGGGTTGGAGTTCGGCGTAGGCCTTCTTCAGGAACGCGGTGATTACGTCGGAGCGCTGCATGCCGCGCGGGATAGCTGCAGGCCTGACTACAGAACGTTTAACGGAAGGGTGTTTTAAGCCCGAAGGCTCGGTCTTGGATTGAACATCTGTGGAGGTGGTTCCGCCTTGCTGCGCATCGGCGGGACGGCCGAGGCGGCCGTCGCCACGCGAGTTTGCTCCAGGTGAGTCTGCTCCGCGTGAGTCTGCGTCGGGATGGTCTGTCTGATACAGGAAGGTGGCGTCTTTCTGGTCGCCTTCGGCGGGGAAGCGGACGTAGTCGAATTGAATTTCATCCGCGCCGGATTGGGCTACGAATTTGGCGAGAGCGATATCGAAATCCTGAACTTTGGGTTGAGAAGGATCGGTCCAGACCAGCTTGCCGTTTTCGCGCCAGGGCTGCTTAGTTTTCTTGGACTGGACTGCGAGTTCGGGATGTTCGACGACCATGCGCTCGTCGCGGAAGATGGCGATGCGGGCGATGGCGTGCATGTTCTGGGAATGCAGGAAGTGGACGAACTTGGGAAGGTCGTGGATATAGACCTGGTGCTTGCCGAGGAGGGGATGCTCGAAGGGAATGTTGATGCTGCCGTCGGAGTCTTTGATATCGAAGACGACGGCATTGCCGCCGACCTCGCGCCAGTGGCGGATGATGCGGAGTCCGTGGTCGCTGGCGGCCATGATGCCAGTGAGGTAGATGGCGCGGACTTCAAAATCTTTGGCGACGGGAACGGTTTTTTCCACGATGGGCGCGGGAAGGAGTCCGGGAATGGTTATTTGGTCCCCAGTTCTTAAGATGTTGCCTGAGCGGTTGCCATTAACATGGCGGATGGCTTCGGCGAGTTCGGAAGACGTGAGATATGAAGTGGTTTTCAAGTACTGGTGAGCGACAGCGGGTATAGTATCTCCTCGCTTCGCGGTGTAGAGCGCGGTTCCGGGAGCGGATAAATGCTGCGACGACGGAATATCCGCCGGAGTTGCGGCTGTGGAGAGGGTTGTGCTGACCGGCTCCAGGTAGGCACCTTGCGCCCCCGTGGGCGGGGAGTCGACTGTTTGCGGGGTTTTGGACTGTGCCGCCTCAGCGGAAGAAGAGTGCGAGTTCAGGCGCACGGCGGCCACCCCGAAGAGGACACACGAGAAGGCAGAGATTATGAGAATAGACGAGCGACGCAAAGTAGCCTCCGTGAACGGCCTGACCCGGATGCTAATGCGCAGGCAGTGGACCCGCTAGTTACTAGCGGTCATCTCCCTGTCGTGAGGGGCCGAAGCCCCCGCGCAATTTTAGCACTCTTTCCGCCGTGCTGAAGGGCTGCTCTTCCACGGTATTCCCGTCGTCCGGAGTACCTAGGAGAGAAGGTTCCCGAGTAGCTAGCCCTGACCCCCAAGTGGGAGTAGCGAGTAAGAATCGGTGTCCTTCCAAGGCCCACGCGGATAAAGACAGTGGGCTCCGCGCCGGGACAGTCCCTTCCTTCTTGCGCAAATTATTTCTCTCATGACTCTTTAACTTTTCGCCGACCCCTGTTCTAATCTCAGGGCTGAGGACGTAACTCCTGCCAATAGAGGGTTTTCGATTCCACCATTCGGCGTCTGACCATGGCCAGCAGCTTGCTTATTCGTAAGGCACCGGGGACGCACTATCGGGCCTGGTGGGCGGCAGGTTTCCAAATGACAAATTCTGTCATCTTAGGAAAGTGGGGAGCCGCGAAGAAGGGCCCGCAGGATCCTTGGAGACGCAGGCAAAAGGTCAGGGATACGGCCTGGAAAAGGAACGAAACAGCCGGTGCAAACCGGACCATCAATTTATGAGAACGAATCTCGCAACCGTGCTCGATCCGAACCGCCGCAGCAACGATGCTGGAGAGTTTGAAGCCGCCCTGCGCCGCAAGATCGTAGGCCAGGATCAGGCTGTGGAAAAGGTCGCCGAGATTTATCAGATGTTCCTCGCGGGCCTGAACGCTCCGGGGCGTCCGGTGGGCAACCTGCTTTTTCTGGGTCCAACCGGCTCGGGAAAAACTCGTGTAGTGGAAGCCATGGCCGAGGCTTTGTTCGGCGATTCTCGGGCTTGCATCAAGATTGATTGCGCTGAGTTCCAACACTCGCACGAGATTGCGAAGCTGATCGGTTCGCCTCCGGGATACCTTGGGCACCGCGAGACTCATCCACTGCTGACCCAGGAAGCGCTGAACCAATGGTTCACAGAAAAGCTGAAGCTTTCGATTCTGCTGTTTGACGAGATCGAGAAGGCGAGTGATTCGTTGTGGCAACTGCTGCTTGGAATCCTGGACAAGGCGACGCTCACGTTGGGTGACAATCGCCGCGTCGATCTTTCGCAATGCATCATCATCCTGACCTCGAACCTGGGCGCCAGTGAGATGACGAATCTGGTGGACGGCGGGTTTGGGTTCGCTCCGAAGGCGGTGGAAGTCAACAACAACTTTGACGACAAAATTCAGCGCACGGCGGTCGAGGCGGCTCGGCGCAAGTTCACGCCGGAGTTCATGAACCGCATCGACAAGACCGTGGTATTCAAGACACTGCGGGACGAGCATCTGGCTCAGATTCTGGAGATTGAACTTGGGATGGTGCAGCAGCGGGTGCTGATGGCTGCCGGCGCTAATCAGTTCGTTTTCAACTGCACGACGGGAGTGAAACAGTTCCTGTTGAAGGAAGGCACGGACCCGCGGTACGGCGCGCGTCATCTGAAGCGGGCGATCGAACGGCATCTGGTGTTCCCGCTCGCGAATCTGGTTGCTACCGGTCAGGTGAAGCTGGGAGACTTTGTCCGCGTCGATATGGCAGCGGAAGCTCAGATGATCTTCGTCAAGGAAGCGGAGAACACCATGGCGCCGGTGCTGCTGGAGCGCTACGGAGCCGCTGCCGCCAATATGCCCGCTACTCGTGCGGCGCGGACTGCCGTCAACAGTCGCCGAGATTTGGGTGTAAGCCCCATCGCGGAGAGCAAATAAGTTTAGTCGATTTTGCAAACTCGCTAGACCGCATCTCGCGAGCCTCGAGGCGCCGGTAGCTTCCGGCGCCTTTTTTTCTGCAAGCTAAAGAGAACACGATTTACTGCGGGCGGCCGTTACAGTCCCCGATGACAACTCTGAAGGCCACACTTCTGTGACGCCATGGGTTTATGGGTTTATGGTTTGGGCCAGCGAGATCAGGCGTAATTTTGTCCGCGCCGGACCCGTGGCCGGCGATCACCACAGGGAGGAAAGACAGTACTCGGTGGGGAGTTCAATCGTCTGAGCGTTGGACTCAAATCCAGGGCGCTCAAGACCGAATCCAATCCGGCGGATCGTCGACGGGAATCTCCTGATTCGGAAATTCCTCAGTGCCTCTTCCGCCTGACTGCGCTTGGCAGAATGCGGCAGCAACCGGACCTAGCCCCGCTTAACTGGTGATCCGCGCAGGCGCGGCGTTCGCATCACTTCGTGCCCCGTATCGTTTGGTAGCTGCCCATGCGATTGCGGTGAGTGCCGCTAGTATGAACAATAATGTTGAGCCACCTTCAGGAACGGAAACCGGCTTCCCGGGATGATGGGGATGCTCGGGTTTGGTGATGATGTGATTGTCGCCGTCGCGCTTTGTAAACTCTTGGTGTTCCATATAGTGACTCGATGCTCTCTTTTTCAACCGCGCATACGCTCGATAAATTCGGGCAGGTTGATCGTACAGAGAGACGATGTCCAGGGGAATGGCCCGAAAGAGGGGATACGGAAGTAACATCGCCGATCTCCAAATGATTTACCATCCTGTTCCATGTGCGTGGTCGCAACAGGTATCAGTGCCGGTGAGGTGCTCAGTGCTTTTCATCGTGACGCTCCCTACCTTTTTCTGGGCGCAGCATTTGTCACTGTGGGATTGCTTGCCGCCGCTCTGGCAGCCCTTCGGCGCAAGCCTGACGCATTGCTGATTTACTTCGCGCTCTTCGCTGCATTCTACGGCGCTCGGCTGTGGATACAGAGCGACTTGCTAAGAATGGCAGTGCAGGGCTCGCTCTTCTATGCCCGACTACGGTTCAGCATTGACTTCGTCGTGCCAATACCAGCGGTGCTGTTTTTCGAAGCCTCAGGGCTGCTAAGTCGTACCGGCCGCGTCGGTGGTTATATATGGGCAGCGGTGAGCGCTGGTCTAGCCGTAGCGACCGTGGTCCATGGCCCTTCTGATCTTTTTTACCTCATTAACAACGTCATCGTCATCACAGCGCTGACAGCTCTCATTGTTCGGTCCATGATCGGAGGGCGACAGAGCCGTGACTTCGTGATCATCCGGCGCGGGCTGGTGATTTTCGGGGCTTCGGCGTTGTGGGCCAATGTGGTAGGAATCTTTTCGATCCACTCACCGAAGATTGAACCTTTCGGTTTTGCGGTTTTTCTGGGTACTCTCGGATACGTGGTGGCGCGTCGAACCTTGCAGCGTGACCAGGAACTCAGCGTGATCCAGAAGGAGTTGGAAGTGGCACGGCGAATGCAGTTATCGATTCTGCCGGGGGATTTTCCCAGGTCTGCAAATTTTCGCGTGGCAGCGCGCTATGTGCCCATGACTTCGGTGGCCGGCGATTTTTACGACTTCATCGTCGCCGACGACAAACAAGCTGGGCTGTTGATCGCGGACGTGTCGGGACATGGCGTCCCTGCGGCCCTGATTGCGTCGATGGTCAAGCTGGCGGCTACATCGCAGCGCGCGAACGCGGACAATCCCTCAGCCCTGTTAGCTGGGATGAACGCCGCTCTGTTCGGAAATACGCAAAATCAGTTTGTGACCGCGGCCTACGTTCACATGAACTCGGAGAAGGGCGAATTCCGGTATTCCGCCGCAGGCCATCCCCCAATGCTGTTGCTTCGTAAGGGCAAGATCACTGAGATCGCGGAGAACGGCTTGATGCTCGCCGCTTTCGACTTCGCCCAATATTCCAACGCCTCGCATCAACTGGAGGCTGGTGATCGCATCCTGCTGTATACGGACGGCATTGTTGAAGCGGCGAATCCCTCGGGAGAATTTCTTGGACACGAGGCTTTGTGCGAGTTGCTGCAGCGGACAGCCGTATTGCAACCGGCTGAGGCGGCGAGCCGGATTATGTCCTCGGTGCAGCGATGGTCTGCGACCCAGGATGACGACTTGACGGTGCTGATCTGCGACTATCAGGGAGTTGCGTAGGAGTCTGAGGAATACCTCGCCCCCGGGTGGAACCTTACTTGCATCTCGCTGTCCTTCCGTTCTCAACTCATAATCATTGTCGATAACTGGGGGTGGTTCAGTTTCCGCGCCGGTAGCGAGGAGCAGTACTCTCTCCCCACTGGACACGCGTAAAGTTCCTGCCAATGGCGCTACTACCGCGCTCACGGCCGCCGTCACACTGTAAACATTCGGGCAGGTCTGAAATGGACCCGCCTTTTCTTGCAGTCTTTTTGCGGTGTCCCTCAGTCGTTGACCTCTGAATCGAATTCCGTTTCGGCCTGCGCGCTCTCCGGCTTCCCGCCAATTCCCTCTTTCTGAATATTCCGCATCACATCCATGATTCGTTCGTAAATCCGGACGAGATCGCGCCCCGGCAGCGGACCGGGATTGATCTGTTGGACGTTCTCAAACACAACGCGTTCGCGATCAGGCTCGTAGACGGGCAAATTGGTGTTCCGCTTCAATCGCCCAATTTCGACCGCAGCTCGTGCGCGCTCGCTGAGCAACTCTACGAGTCGCCGGTCAAGCTCATCAATTTTTTTTCGCCAATCCGCGATGTCCATGAAGATCAATTCTCAGTTATCAGCCGTCGGAAAAAACTTTCAGTAGGTATCATACGAATGCCGGGGAGATCCTTGTATCGACTTCTAATGGCACGCATCACGACATCTTAGCTGACAGCTTCCTCACAAAATCCCCTACCGCCTCCGCTTCCCTTCCCTGATTCTGCTCAATGGTTTCGACGATCGCGCTGCCCACCACCACGGCATCGGCAAACTGGCCAACTTCGGCAAACTGTTCTGCGTTTGAAATTCCGAAGCCTACCGCAATCGGCAGCTTCGTAACGCGCCGCAAGCGGCGTACAAGTTCTTGGGCGTCGCCCGCCAACTGTTGGCGCGCACCGGTGACGCCGGTGCGGGAGACGGCGTACACGAATCCGCGCGACGCCGCCGCAATCCGCTTCAACCGATCATTGGGACTGGTGGGCGCCGCCAGAAAAACCGGCGCGAGGTCATGCGTTCGCATCGCGCGCAGATATTCGCCTGCCTCTTCCACGGGCAAATCCGTCAGCAGCGCGCCGTCCACTCCGGCATGGCGGGCCACCGTGCAAAACTTCTCCATCCCCATTCGCAATATGGGATTCAAGTATGAAAACACAATCATTCCGGTAGACTGCGCGTGCTGTCGCACATCGGCGGCCAGTGTTAAAACCTGCGCCAGCGTCGTCCGCTGCTTCAGTGCTCGCTCACTCGCCCGCTGAATGACCGGACCATCCGCCACGGGATCGCTGAAGGGCACGCCCAGTTCGATCACATCCGCACCCGCCTCAATCGCACTCAACACTATTGCTCGCGTAGTCGCGAGGTTGGGATCTCCGCAGGTCACGTACACCACCAGCGCCGGCTTTTTATAAAAAGATAAAGGCATAGAGAAATTATTGGTTGTTGATTGCTGATAGAGAAGACGATTCCCAATTAGCGATCAATTATCCAGCTTGAGGCTTTCGCGCATAATCCCGATGTCCTTATCGCCGCGCCCGGAAACATTTACGACGACTACTTCAGATTTCTTCATCCTAGGAGCGCGCTTGACCACTTCCGCGACGGCATGGGCCGATTCCAGCGCCGGAATAATGCCCTCGGTTCGCGCCAGCAAAGTGGTCGCGTTCAATGCTTCCGCATCGGACGCGGGCACATACTCGGCCCGTCCCGCATCCCTCAGGGCGGCGTGCTCCGGCCCAATCGAGGGATAATCCAGGCCCGCCGAAACTGAGTGGGTGTTCGCAATCTGTCCCGCCGCATCCTGCAGCACGTAGGAATAGGTGCCCTGCAACACGCCAGGAGAACCTCCACGGAAGCGCGCCGCATGTTCGCCGAGGGCCTCGCCGCGGCCTCCCGCCTCTACTCCGATCAGCCTGACTTTCTTATCCTTTATAAACTCGTAGAAAATTCCGATGGCGTTTGATCCTCCGCCCACACAAGCAATCACCGCGGTTGGAAGTTTTCCTTCGGCTTTTAGAACTTGCGCGCGCGTCTCCCGCCCGATCACACGATGGAAATCCCGCACCATCGTGGGATAAGGGTGCGCCCCCAGAACGCTGCCTAATAAATAATGTGTGGTCCGCACATTTGTGACCCAGTCTCGCATCGCCTCATTGATGGCGTCCTTCAATGTCCGCGACCCGGATTCGACTCCGCGCACCTCCGCTCCCAACAACCGCATGCGAAACACGTTCAGCTCCTGGCGCCGCATGTCCTCGGTCCCCATGTAGACGACGCACTCAAATCCCAGGAGCGCGCACACCGTTGCGGTAGCGACGCCGTGCTGCCCCGCGCCGGTCTCCGCGATTACCCGCTTCTTGCCCATGCGCTCTACTAGCAGCGCCTGGCCCAGACAGTTATTGATCTTGTGCGCACCGGTGTGCAGCAGATCTTCGCGCTTCAAATAAATTTTGGCTCCGCCCAGCTTCTCGGTAAGGCGCCGTGCGAAGGTCAGAGCGGTGGGACGCCCGGCATAAGTCCGCAGCAATCCTTCCAGCTGCTTCTGAAATTTCGGGTCGCGCTTTGCCTTCTCATACTCGCGCTCCAACTCATCGAGCGCGGCCATCAAAGTCTCCGGCACATAGCGGCCGCCGTAAACGCCAAAGCGCCCGGGTTCATTCACATGAACCGGAACGCGAGGCTGCCCTATCCTTACCGTGTTGTTTGCGGCGCGGGTGAGGATCTTGATGTTCATTCTTGTTTTAGGAACCGTCGCCATTCTTAACTCGTCTTCCTATCGATTTCCCGTACGGCCTTCACAAACGCGCGCACCTTTTCTGGGTCTTTCTTCCCTGGTCTCGCTTCGACTCCAGAAGACACATCGACTCCCCAAGGCTTCAGAGTGTGGATTGCCTCCGCCACATTCTCCGATGTCAGACCGCCGGCGATGACAACCGGAACAGTTTTGCTCATATGCTTCACCGATTCCGCCGCAATCCCCCAATCAAACGGCCTGCCAGTACCACCGGGCCTGTGCGAGTCTCCTGAATCGAGGAAGACGGCACTCGTGCGCCTCAAAAACTCTTCCGAGAAAAAGAATCCAAAACCGTCCTCGGATGTGACTCGTTGACCTGGCATTGCCACAAACATCCGACTACGAACATGTTGGACAAAATCTGTCAACGAACCGAGTCCGTCTCCGGCACTCGGATACACCTGCACCGTGCTCAATCCGGCTCGCTCCGAAGTGCTGGTCAACCTCTCCGCGGATTCCCCCACAAACACTCCAACTTTCTCTATGCCCTCGGGCAGTTTCTCCACAATCTCCCGCGCAGCTTCAACCGTAATGTGCCGCGGACTCTTCTCGTAAAACACAAAACCCACTGCATCCGCCCCGGCCTCGACCGCGGTCAGCGCATCCTCCAGATTCGTCATTCCGCAAATCTTTATCCACGTCATGAAAGTCAGGTCATGAAATCCAAGTCATGAAAGTCAGCCGCGGACAGAGGGTACTGGATCCCCGGTCGCCATTAGCTCCCGGAGAGCTCCACCCGGATGCTCGGCTCGCATCAGCGACTCTCCGATCAAAAATGCCTGATAGCCCGCAGCGCGGAGGCGCGCAATATCTTCTGCCGAGCGAATCCCACTCTCTGCAACGCGCACCACATCTCTTGGAAATTTCTCGGCAAGCCGGAAGGCGGTCTCTCGATCCACCTTGAAGGTTCGTAGATCGCGCGTGTTTATTCCAACCAAATTGCAGCCAACATCCAAAGCCCGCTGCAACTCTTCCTCATCATGCGCTTCGCATAAGACATCCAGAGCTCGGGTGCGCGCCTCGCGCGCTAACACCATCAATTCCGTCTGCGACAAGGCCGCCACAATCAGCAATACGGCATCCGCCGAGTTCGCTCGCGCCTCCAGCAACTGAAATTCGTCCACAATAAAATCCTTGCGCAGGCACGGGACCATCACCGCCGCCGAAGCCAGTTTCAAGTTCTCCAGTGACCCCTGAAAAAACTCCTCATCGGTCAGCACCGAAAGCGCCGCCGCCCCCGCCGCCTCCAATTCCCGCGCCAACCCCTCCGCACAAAACTCCGCCCGGATCAATCCCTTCGAGGGCGACGCTTTCTTCAACTCCGCAATCACCGCCACGCCACCTCGACTCTTTTCCTCCAGCGCCCGCCGAAACCCGCGCGGCACATGCTCTTCTGCCCGCCGCTCCAATTCCCGCCAGTCGGCTCGCAGTTTCGCTGCGCCGGCTTTCTGCCGCGTGCTCGCAATAATCTGATCGAGAAATACAGTCATGCAGATCCTCACAATTATAGAAGACGGAAGACTAACAGTTCGTCCGCTCGAATCACGCCCAAAAAAACGAAGGCCCCCGCTGCCCTTGTGGGCAGCGGAGGCCCAGCTTCAGCCCTGCCCCCTTACTTGGCCGCAGCCGCTGGCTTGAAGGAATCCGCGAATGCTTGCCCGTTCGGCGTTCCCACCCCGGTTACGTCATCCCAGCCCCGGGCAGTGTTAAGGCCGCTATCCGTGCCGAAGGTGATCACGTAGGTGGTGTCTTGGTTGAGCGGAATATCCCACATCGCGCTGTAGAACACTTTCGTGCTCTCCAACGGCGCTGCCAGTTCGGCCGCACTATAGTTGTGTGTCACAGTACTCGATTCCTTAATGCTCGCAGTCACATTGGTCGACGACCCTACAGGAACCACATCTGTGATTGTCCCTGTTGGCATGGAATACACGTAAGCTGCGGCTTGCCCGAGCGGCACGCCCGCCTCCTGATTGGCAATAGCCCAGAGTGCGGAAAACATCGGGGTTGCCAAGCTGGTGCCTCCATAGACAGTCCACTCCAGCGGAGGGTAAACGAAAGGCTCCGAAATCGCGATCACGGCCCCGGTGAACGGGTCAGCCAGCCATGAGATGTCCGGAAGCAGGCGTTGTTGCCCCGGCAAATGGCTCTGGAAGGATGGCTTCGAGAAAACCGCGCTCGGGCCTCCACCGGAGCCATACACGAATCCAAAGTTGAGCGGAGGATCGAAGATTTCGCCCGCGGCGATGAGGAGCGTTTCATTGCTACCCCATCCCGCTTGCCAAGCAATGGTGTTATCCGAATTTAACGCCAGACTGACACCCCCCACTGCCGTCGCGTAAGGAGAGTCGGCCGGGGCGATCACGGACGCAGTATTACCCGCGAAGTCGAATGTGTAATCACCCGCGTCGCCAGAGGCGAAATTGGCAGAAATGCCTCTGAGGGCCGCAATTTGGTTAATCAGATTTTCTTCATCTAACACCGCCAAAGGAGTGAAGAGCTCTTCGCTTCCATAGCTGCCGGAGATGACATTGCCTAAGCCGTTTTCAATCGCGTAGAGTTCCCCATTATCGACGTCTGTAAAGGAAGCAGATGGCGGCACCACCAGGTCAATGTTGGCGCCGGGCGCAACCGCGTGGGCCCATTCAACGTCTATGTTGATTTCCGGGTCCGGGGCTGCGCAGGTTGGCGGCGTCGAAGAGTTGAGGATGCGGAAGTTCGACGAAGTGAGCGCAGGCAGGCCAAATCTCGCCGAGAAAGCATTGGCATCCGATCTGATGGTCGGTGACCCACACCAGTCAATGATGACGATGGTTTGCCCTTTGCCGTCATAGCCCTCCTTATACAGACCTTTCAAATTGTACGCGGTCTGGATTTCTGGAGGCGTGTAGCCACAACCGGCTGGGTTCTCAGTTCCGCTGTAGCCATTGCCTTTGTATCTAGCCGTCGGATATGAGCCGTTAGTGCTGTACGTTTCAGTCTTCACTCCTGTAAAGCAATCAGGAGTGATGAAAGCAGGACCGCTCATAGGAGCTGCGGCGGTGGGAGCCGACGAGGACTGATTCTTTACACTTCGCGTCACCACGGGGTGCTGATATTCCAGGTTGTCCAGTCCGGAAACCGCCTTCATGAGTGTTGCGGCAGAATCTTCGACATAAGGGTCGCTGGTATTGGCACGATAGATCTTCCCGCTCAACTCAAATGTATTGATTTGTACCTGAAAGGCCTTTTGGACATCGCCGATTGTGCCCCGAGCTCTAACGAGGAAGTGATCAGGGTCAATCGAGACGACAGCCAGGTTATGCGAGGACAAGAATTCTGCAACCGTTCGGGCTTCTTGCGCCGTCGGTGCAAATTGGGCCACGATATCCGCACGCTGCAGCCAGCGGCGGTAATTCGCGGAACTCGGGTCGTAGAGCTCCTTGGCCAAAGAATCCATCTCGCTGCGGTCGTGCACATTCAGCCAAACGCCGACGTCAATGATCTCCGCCGAATTCGCCGGACCAAGAGTCTTCGCGGTTGTGACAAAGCTGGGTGTGTTATGCGCAATGAACTGTCCGTCAGCCGCATTGGCTGTCAGCGCCGCGCATCCGATTAGGGTCAACACAACAAAGCTCAACCACATCTTCCTCATACGGTCGAAGTGAGCTGAGCGGTAAAACGCTGCTTTCTTTTCGTACATTGCTTCCTCCTGGGAAAACATCACGTGTGTGGGACCTTACCAGCGGTTTTGACCATCAGCGATGGCCTGCGCCCGCGCTATCTACCATTGGAAGTGGCAACTTATTGTCGTAACTCACTGCCTGAATTCAGCGCGTGGCTCGCTGCGCTGCGAGGGGCAGCAATGCTGAATTACCTTCCCCAAAGGTCCCGACATGCTAATGGCTTAGCCGAAGAATGACAATGAGATAAAAGGCTCCTGCAGTCTTTTTTTTTGCCAGAGAGCGGATGCGCAATTCTTTGCACTCAGGATTTCCGGTCTGCGTACATTATTGACAAACGGCTTCAATCTGCTTGTAAGGCTTCTCGGCATGCTCGGGATACTTGATCCCCTTCACCTGCATCATCTGGTCAAGTAACGTGCCGGCGTCATGCAGGCCCACATCCGGGTCACTCTGATATGCCGCATCGGTCTGAGCTTCTTCCAGGGTCACCAGCTTGAATCCTTTCTGCTTGAGCAGGTCCAGGGCATCGGGAAGAATCGTGCTGCTGTAGGCTCCCAAATGCATCAGCAAAACGTAGTTGATCTCGCGTCCGTAGATCAGCTTGGCTTGCTCCCGGCCGAGATCGAGAAATTCCGCCGCCGTGTTCAAGTAGCTCGACCGCAGCCACTCAATCGACTTCTTATCGCCCTTCGCGACGCAGCGGGCATACGCCGTGTTCCACAAGTAGTCTTCCCAGTCGAGCGTCACCTGCGCGATTCTGTAGCCATGCGTCTGCAAATAGGCACGCACTGCACGGCGCTTCTCGATCGTGTCTCCCTCATGAAGAAACGGATAGCGAAACCAGTGCCAGGTATCTTTCGCGTCTGCCTTTAGCGGCTCCAAATTTAGCAACTCCAGTGCGGGTTCGTTCTCGTCGATCTCGCGTTCGAAGGCCTCGGGAGGGTTCTGCTCCAGATCCATGTGCGCGTAGGTATGATTTCCGACGGGTTCTGCGGCTGCCCAGACTTTCAGCGCCTCCGCGCCATCTGCGTTTCCTTCCAACTTCTTCGCGTTGATGAATCCATAGACCGGAGGCACGTGCCTTTTCTTCAGGATCTCCAAAACATTCTTAGCAGTGTCGACACGAGTCACTCCGGGCGGGAGTAATCCGTTCAGTGGCAGATCATCGAAGGTGATGGCGAGTTTCTGAGCAAGGCCGGTCCCGCAAAATATCCAAAGGAAGGCGACGGCAAGAAGGAAGGCAGGGGACGGTGTAGATCGCGCAGACTGGCAGCGGACGACTGCACAGAAATTTTTCATCTCAGGAGTTTACTTCAAGCGCTTAAGGAACGATGACTGCGGCTCCATCGATGGCATCATTCTTGACGGCGGCGAGCGCTTGGTTTGCCTGGTCCAGGGAATAAACAGTTACCTTGGGCTGGAGGCGGATGTCGGCCGCGATTCTTAGAAAATCGCGAGCGTCGGACCGAGTCATGTTGGCAACGCTGCGGACCTGGCGTTCGCCCCAGAGTAAGCGGTCATAGTCGAACTCAGGGATGCGGTCCAGATGAATCGCATTGATCGCGACGATCCCTCCTTTTCGCAGGCTGGCAAGGGCGGAGATCACTACGTCGCCGCTGGGCGCGAAGGTTACCGCGCGATCGAGTTCGATGGGAGGCTTGTCGGTTTCACCGCCTACCCATTTCGCTCCTAGCGAGGCAGCCAATTGGCGGTGCGAAGCGCCGCGCGTGGAAACGTATACCTCGCAGTTCCAGGAATGTAGCACCGCAATTGCGAGATGAGCCGACGCGCCAAAGCCGAACAGTCCAACCCGGTCGCCCGGTTCCACGCCGGCCACTCGCAGGCTGCGAAAGCCGATGATGCCGGCGCACAAGAGAGGCGCGGCATGCAGGTCGTCGAGTTCTGGCGGGAGCGCATAGACAAAATCGCGGCGCGCCACAGCATACTCCGCATAGCCGCCGTTGACGGTGTATCCGGTAAAAACCGGCGAGTCACAGAGATTTTCCAGGCCGCGGCGGCAGTAGGGACAATCTCCATCGACAGCGCCGATCCACGAGACACCTACGCGCGTTCCTGCCGGCAACTCGGCGGTGGCTCCATCAACGACGTCGCCTACGATTTGGTGGCCGGGGATTAGCGCTTCCTTGCGCGGCGGCAAGTCCCCTTCGACGATGTGCAGATCGGTACGGCAGACGCCGCAGGCACGAACGCGCAGGAGCACTTCATCGGCTGCAGGCGTGGGCTCGATCGTTTCCTCGATCTGAAGAGGATGTTTTGCCGTGCGTAGGATGGCGGCTTTCAAGACTTTGGCCAATTAGCGTGAGCGAGGTAATCGCAGCTATCACCCGCAGGATACCGCTTCTTTTTCGGTAATCTCAATACTGCTTAGGTTGTAGGGAGGAGCGACGAGGTCACGCTAATGATTTGGAAGGCTTGCTGATAGCCTCGGCCAAATCATTGAGGAACATCGCGGCGCGGGCGCCATCGGCGGCGCGGTGATCGCTAGAGAGAGTGAGGGTGATTATTGGGCGCACTGCGGGCTTGCCATCAACGGCGACGACTCGGTCGACGATGCTTCCGACGGCGAGAATTGCGGCTTGCGGCGGAGTGATAATCGCGGTGAACTGGTCGACATGATACATGCCGAGGTTGCTGATGGTGAACGTGGCATCAGCGATGTCGGCGGGACGGAGCTTCCCTGCCCGGGCTCGCTCGGTCACGTCGCGGCGCTGCTGCGCAATTTCGGCGAGCGTTGCAATGTGCGCGTTGGGGATTACCGCTGCCACGACTCCGTCGTTCACTGCAATAGCGACACCCATGTTCACGTGGTCGTGGATGCGAATGCCTTCCGCGGTGAAGCTTGAATTCAAACGCGGGTGCTTGAGCAGAACCCGCGAAGTGATTGCGACCAGCAGATCCGTATGGGTGACGCGAATGTTGTGCGTACGTTCGATCTCGGAGACCAGCTTTTCCCTATATTCATTCAGCGCGGTGGCATCGATTTCACGGGTGACGAAGAAGTGAGGAACCGTGGTCCAGCTCTGTGTGGTGCGTTCGGCCATGAGGCGGCCGAGGGTGCTAGGTACTTCGAGGCTGGCTGATTTCTGGGGAACGGCGACCGACGCGGCTGGCGTGCCAGCTGATTGCACGTCCGACGCGAGAATCTCGCCGCCGGGCCCTGAGCCATGCAGGGTGGCAAGATCTACGCCCAATTCTTTCGCAAGACGACGAGCCTTCGGAGAGATTCTCGCGTTCTGGGCGGGAGAAGATCCAGACGTGGCGGCGGCGACCGGCGCAGCATGTGTTTCCGTCTTTCCCTGTGAACCAGCGCGCGCTGTGGGTGCGGCCGTTGCAGATTCTTTTTCCGTCGGTGGCTTTTCGCCAGGAGCTACGATCCAGGCGATTGTTTGCCCCACGGGGATGTCGGCGCCGACGATCCCTGTAATTCCGCCAAGGATTCCGTCCGCGGGCGCTTCGACTTCCATCACCGCCTTATCGGTTTCGATTTCGAGAAGCGGCTCCCCCTTGGTGACGCGGTCGCCATCCTGTTTCCGCCAGGCAATGAGCTTGCCGGTTTCCTGCGCCATCTCGAGGGCGGGCATGACTACGCTGAAGGCCATGATGTTTTATTCGGGAAGGGCTCCATTTTGGCCTTCAGTCCGAAACTCCTACACGCTCGGTTTTGGCGCTGGCTTCGATCATGTCGAGCACGCGAGCGCTGGGCGCGGATTCACTTTCGCGAGTTGTCGGCAGCGGTCCATCGACCGTGAAATAGTGCGCCCCCGCCACCAGAAGTTGTTCCGCCGGGAAGCGAGTGATGACTTCGTGCCCAGTGGGCGTGACGACGATTTCTTCTTCGATGCGCGCCGCGCTCCAACCATCGGTTGAGGGCCAGAAAGTTTCCAACGCAAAAACCATTCCAGGTTCGATCGTGACTGGATGCTCGAACGAAACCAGGCGGCTGATCACCGGCTTCTCCCAGATTGCGAGGCCGATGCCGTGGCCATACTGCAGAGCGAAGGCATCTTCTTCATTTTTAAAACCAAAATCCTGCGCTTTCGGCCAGACGGCGGCAATCTCCGCGGTGGTGCGTCCGGGACGTACCAGTTCAATGGCCGCGTCGAGATAATCGCGGCAGCGCTTGTAGGCGTCAACCATCGCGTGCGAGGCGTAGCCAACCGTGAAGCAGCGGTAGTAGCAGGTGCGATATCCCATGTAGGAGTGGAGAATGTCGTAGTAGACGGGATCGCCAGGGCGCAGCACGCGATCGGAAAACACATGTGGATGAGGATTGCAGCGCTCGCCGGAAATTGCATTCACGGCTTCGACGTATTCCGACCCTAGATCGTACAGAACTTTGCTGACCAGTCCGACTGCTTCGTTCTCGCGGAGACCGGGCTTCATGGCGCGGTAGAGTTCGTCGTAGGCGGCGTCGACCATCATGG
>OBLW0100000478.1_pt1 | contig 34227 bp, 24 predicted proteins | sample 1520161 | NCBI WGS metagenome assembly OBLW01 (sample SAMEA3539309, study PRJEB22396) | soil metagenome | biome: tundra; feature: field; material: soil | place: USA | collected 2010-05 | depth 0.15 m
TCGGGGGTGCAGATGGTTGCCGGTTGGTATCCATATTCTTCGATGATCCTCGCTGTCACGCTTCATCTGCGCGTTGTTGATATGCCTAAAATTCCGCCTCGTCCGGAGAATCTGTGGGTGACAGGGCTCACCGCTGGGACTCAGCTCAGAAGCGTTGAAGGCTACGCCGGGCCTCGCCGAAGGATTGCTGTTTCCCCTTCCGGCCGCTTTTCAGTACGCGGGTCGCTGGACGCAGGGTCCAGTTCTCGATTTCCGAACGGTGCGTAACAGTCAAATTCCGCTAATGTACGCTTGCTGCGGGCGCTGAAGAAGGAAGTGTCGGATTTTTCCATATTGACACCTACAGGTTGGCTATGCAAACTAGTAGGTGAATCGACCGAGGCGGATCTGAACGGTTTGCTGCTGTTGTCGATTTGGAGGTATTGAACATGGATCAGGTCGGAAACCTCTTGGAACGGCCTCGGCTCTACTACAACATCGACGGCCTGGGCGAACTGGGTGGCAGCGTCATGTGCCTGGGTTTTGCGCTGCTTTGGTGGCTGCTGATGCGCTCGCCCGCCGACTCCGTTTGGCACCGGATTTCGTTCTTTGCTTTCGTCGGCTTGATGTTGCTCATTCACTACGGCACCAAAGCCGTAAAGACGCGCATCACGTACCCCCGCACGGGGTTCGTAGAGTACCGAAGACGACGGCATACATCGGCAATCGCCGCTGCAGTAGGCGCGCTAGCGACCGCCGGTCTGGCCGTCGCCTTCCGACGGCACTGGGACATCTCGACGCTTGTCTCTTTGGTCGGGCTTGTTTTTGCAGCGGCCTATGGCTACAACTTCGCCAAGTCAGTTCGGTGGAAGTTGGTCTTCGTCGGCGCAATGGCCGTCGCCTCGTTGGTGATTGCTTTTCTGCCCGCGGATGTTCTGGGCGCCCTGGGCAGCGAGTTGCCGGCCCACCCGGATCGTGCCAAACTCCTTGGGACCATTCTCCTTTCGTTGATGGTTTATGGCACCTTGCTGCTGATTTCCGGCGGTATCAGTCTTTGGCTCTATCTTCGCCATACGCAGGCTCCAGCTCAGGACGGCCAATGAACCAGCAGATCCGCACCATTGCAGACCTTGACCGGGTCATTCACGAACCTGGGCGGCTCATGATTGTCGCGCTCCTCTTCGCGGTCGACCGGGCCGACTTTTTGTATCTACAACACGAAACTGCCATGAACAAAGGTACGCTTTCAAGCCATCTTTCTCGATTGGAGGAGGCCGGCTACATCGCAGTAACAAAAACCTACCGTGGAAAGGTGCCGCAGACATTGCTATGCCTCACCGGCACAGGCCGCAAGGCTTTTGAGCAGTATCGGCGAAAACTCAAAGAAGCGCTGTAGCTGGGTCCTTGGAGGCCAGCCCCACCGCATCACGATAACCATAAGCCCACTCTTTCCGGCTACTGGGCTACTGGTTGGTGGTTGACATTGCGAGTAGCCACTAAGAAGCGAAATGACATGCGTGATCCGGGACGCGTGCGCCGTCACGCTGTTGTTGGGAGAAGCGAAAAATGAGGAGTGACGAATATGAAGATCGACTTAGGTTTGACCCCGTCCTTGAATACGGAAAACAGCTATAGATCCCTCCGACAGTTCACGGTTGTGTTCTGTCTGACCCTGGCGGTCGCGGGAGCGCCTGCCCAGACGAAGCCCACGTTCGAAGTGGCGTCCATAAAACCTGCCGCTTCGCTCGACCGGGCAAAGCTGCTCGCAGAGATTCAGAACGGAGCGACGCCGAGGCTCGGCCCGCGAGTGGACGGGGCGAGAGCTGAGTACATCTACATGACTGTCGCGGATCTAATTGTCCTGGCGTATAACGTGAAGTCGGATCAGATCGCAGGGCCGGGCTGGATCACCACCCAGTTATTCGACATCATCGCGAAACTCCCCGAAGGAGCTTCCAAGAACGACGTGCCCAAGATGTTGCAGTCACTCTTGGAAGACCGTTTCAAACTCGCGCTGCATCGTGACAGTAAGGAACACGTTGCGCTTGCCCTAATAGTCGGCGAGGGAGGGCCGAAGATGAAGGAATCTTCCGAGGCGCTCAAGCCGATCGACCCAAGTGCGCCGCTCGCACCCGGCGAGAAGCAGGTGGACGGCCCCGATGGACCGATGCGCATGACAAGCGATAAGAACGGCGGTGTCACGATGAACATGGGAGAGAAGGGCACCGTAAGCTACGTCGTGGACCCGGCCACGAGGTCGATGAAGATCGAAGCCAGCCTGGTGACCATGTCTGGCTTTGCTGATATGCTGACCACACTGTTGCGGGCAACGGGTGGAGGCTTGCAAGTGAAAGACATGACCGGCCTCACTGCGAGTTATCAAGTAGCAATCACGTTTTCCCTGAATGACCTGGCGGGCGCGGTGCGATCTAAGTGGATAGACGAACCGAATCCGCCGGTCGGCGCGGCCGGAGCGCCAGTGCCGGCCGATGCGGCATCTGATCCGGGCGGTTCCCCATCGCTTCTCAGGGCTGTGCAATCCATGGGACTGAAGCTGACTTCGCGAAGGGTCATGGTCGAGCAACTGGTCATCGACCACATCGAGAAGACGCCGACCGAAAACTGATATGGAGCGACCTGTCATGCCCTCAACGAGCAAGCGGCCACGGCATATTGGATTAGCATTACTGGGACTGGCCTTTCTGGCGCAGGCGGGGCGGGCACAGACCTTTGAGGTCGTTTCCATCAAGCCAGTTGAAGCCGCGCCATGCACGCCTGCCCGCAGTCCCATGTCTCCAGGTATGGTGTCGTATACGCATATCACCCTGCACGGCCTCATTCAGGCCGCGTATGACGTCCAGGACGCGGAAATGAAGAGCGCCGGTTGGCTGGCGCACGCGTGTTACGACATCTCCGCCAAGATCCCAACGGGTACCGGCTCAGACCGCGTAGGCTCCATGCTGCAGCAAATGCTGGCTGACCGATTTGGCCTACGGGTACACTGGGAGAACGCAACGGTTAAGGGATACAAGCTCGCAGTTGCACGCGGGGGCCCTAAACTTACCCCGGCGAAAAGGACCGGTCCTGATGCGCCGCCCCGCCACGCTGCCTTCCGGGGGCCCGACGCGAAGATCGATTTTTATGCAATAACCTTAGATCAGTTCGCCAAAGAGCTAGGTAAGTATACTGGCCGCCCCACCGTCAACGCGACGAGCCTTGCAGGAGCCTACGATATCACGCTCGAGTGCTCGATCGAGTCAATCGCCATATTCTCGGGGATGCAGGAGTCGGATTACGACGTGCCTGGCACATCTCTCTACACAGCCGTTCGCGACCTCGGCCTGAACTTAGTGTCCGGCGCTGTCCCTCAGCGACGGCTTGTTGTGGAGGCCGTGTCACGAGTGCCGATTCCAAACTAAACAAAAAAAAGCTTGCAAGGTCCGATTTACTGTAGTAGGATCTAAGACAGGAATAGTAAATAGCTATGGCGCACCCTAAGCTAACGAAGTTGGAACTGCAAATCATGGAGGCGCTTTGGACCCAAGGCCCATGCTGCATTCGGGACGTTCAGCAGTTCTTCCCCGCGGAAGGCAGGCCGGCCTACACCACTGTGCAAACCACGATCTATCGCATGGAAGGGAAGAAAGCGGTCCGCCGCGTCAGGAAGATCAGCAACGCGCACATCTTCGAAGCGGTAGTCTCCCGCGACGCCGCGCAACGCAAGCTGATCGACGACTTGTTGGGGCTCTTCGGCGGCCGGACCCAGCCGGTCATGGCGCACCTGATCGATTCCGGCAAGCTCACGCTGGAAGATGTGGAGGAAGCGCGCAAGACCCTCCGCAAGCTGGCAAAGAAAGGATGACGCGATGCCCGCACCGGAACTTGCGGCTTCTTTCGGGCGCCTGGCGGCCAATCACTTATGGCAATCCACGGGATTTGCGGCAGTCGCCGTACTGCTGGCCCTGGCGCTGAGGGCCAACCACGCGCGGGCGCGGTACTGGCTGTGGCTGGCGGCGTCCGTCAAGTTCCTCGTCCCGTTCTCCGTATTGGCCGCCATCGGCGCCGCCCTGGGACGGTGGATCGCCCCTGCGACGCCGGTATCGCGGCTGCCGTTCGTAGTGGAGCAAATCGTCGAGCCCTTCGCGCCGTTTCAGGACGCAGTGGCGCCCGTGGCGGCCTCCGCGCCCGCACCCAGTCTGCTTCCTGGGCTGCTCCTGGCGCTCTGGTTCTGCGGGTTCGCAGCAGTCCTGCTATACGCCTGGACGCGCTGGCGCCGCGTCGCCGCCGCCGTCCATTCGTCCACCCCCCTGGCGGAAGGCCGGGAGCTGGAAGTGTGGGGCAGGTTGGCCGCAAGGCAACCTGCGCGGCGGTTGTCAGCCGCCGCGCGCGCCGATTGGCAATCGGCGCGCTGCTTGGCAAGCTGCCCCACAGAGAAAGGGCATGCTACCGTCCGCCTTTTCTCCTCCACCGCCAAACTGGAGCCCGGCGTATTCGGCATCTTCCGCCCGGTCCTCTGGCTTCCCGCCGGCATCGGAGACCGCCTGGACGACGCTGAGCTAGAAGCAATCCTGGCGCACGAATTGTGCCACATCCGCCGCCGCGACAACCTGCTTGCGGCCGTCCACATGGCGGTCGAAGCCATCTTCTGGTTCCATCCTCTGGTGTGGTGGGTGGGCACACGCTTGGAAGAAGAACGCGAGCGCGCCTGCGACGAAGAAGTGGTGCGGATGGGCGGAAAGCCGCAAATCTACGCCGAAAGCATCCTGAAAGTCTGCGAGTTCTACCTGACGTCGCCGGTAGCTTGCGCCGCCGGCGTCACCGGCGGAGACCTGAAGGAGCGAATCGAGGGCATCATGACAGATCGATTCACCCGCGACCTGAGTTTCGGAAAGAGAATACTGTTGGCGGCTGTCGCAACGGCGGCTATTACCGGGCCCATCGTGATCGGGGTCCTACACGCGCCACCGATGCTGGCGCAGTCGAAGCCGCAGTTCGAGGTGGCCTCGGTTAAGACCGCCACCCCAGACCAGCGGAACGTTGATTTTCGTGTGTATCCGGGAGGAAGGCTCAGCTTCATGAACGTCGCCCTGGGGCAAATCATCCTGGAGGCGTTTAGCGTCAAGCGCTATCAGTTGTCGGGCGGGCCGGGTTGGCTCGATACCGAACGGTTCAATATCGACGCCAAAGCCGAAGGCGACCCCACTCGCCAGCAAATGATGGCGATGCTGCAGACGCTATTGGCCGACCGCTTCCAGCTGAAAGTCCACCGCCAGACCCGCGAAGGCGACGTGTACGCGCTGGTTGTCGTGAAAGGCGGGCCGAAGCTCAAGGAATCAACCGCCCAGGACTCTCACATTTACCTCTATCGAAACACCCCGCCGGAGATGCCTGGAGTGAACTACACCTATGTCGGACAGAAGGCCTCCATGGCGATGCTTGCCGGACGCCTGGAGGAAATGGAACACCGTCCCGTGCTGGACCGGACCGGGCTCCAGGGCGAGTACGACTTCAAGCTGAATTACGCAATCGATGACAATCCCGAAACCGGCCCTTCCATCTTCAGCGTGCTTCCAGAGCAGCTTGGGCTCAAATTGGAAGGCGCCAAGGGGCCGGTTGAGATCCTGGTGATCGATCATGTGGACAGGGTCCCCACCGCGAACTGACGCAAGAGGATAGTGCGATGCCCACACCGGAATTTGTGGCCTCTTTCGGGCGCCTGACGGCCAACCACCTATGGCAATCCACGGGATTTGCGGCAGTCGCCGTACTGCTGGCCCTGGCGCTGAGGGCCAACCACGCGCGGGCGCGGTACTGGCTCTGGCTGGCGGCGTCCGTCAAGTTCCTCGTCCCGTTCTCCGTGCTGGCGGCCATCGGCACCGGCTTGGGACGGTGGTTCGTTCCCGCGACGCCGGTATCGCGGCTCCCGTTCGTAATGGAGCAAATCGTCCAGCCCTTCGCGCCGATTCAAGACTCGCCCTTGCCAACCGCGGCCTCCGCACCGGTCACGGCCAACCCGCTCCCCGCCCTGCTTTTGGCGCTCTGGCTCTGCGGCTTCGTCGCGGTCCTGCTTTACGCATGGGTGCGCTGGCGCCGTGTCGCCGCAGCCGTCCATCCGTCCACGCCAATCACGGGAGGCCGGGAGCTGGAAGCCCTGCGCCGGCTTCAGTGGGGCGGACCTCCTGGTCTGCCTTCTTCGGCTATCCGCCTCGTCTCCTCCACCGCCAAACTGGAGCCCGGCGTATTCGGCATCTTCCGCCCCGTCCTCTGGCTCCCCGCCGGCATCGGACACCGCCTGGACGACGCTGAGCTAGAAGCGATCCTGGCGCACGAATTGTGTCACATTCGCCGCCGCGACAACCTGCTTGCGTCCATCCACATGGCGGTGGAAGCCATCTTTTGGTTCCATCCCCTGGTGTGGTGGCTGGGCGCTCGACTGGAAGAAGAACGCGAGCGCGCCTGCGACGAAGAAGTGGTGCGGATGGGCGGAGAGCCGCAAATCTACGCCGAAAGCATCCTGAAAGTCTGCGAGTTCTACCTGGCATCGCCCGTAGCTTGCGCAGCCGGTGTCACCGGCGGAGAGCTGAAGAATCGAATCGAGGGCATCATGAAGAATCGATTCACCCGCAAATTGAGTTATGGAAAGAAGCTGCTCCTGGCCTCGGCGGCAATCGTGGTCATAGGCGGACCGATCATAGTTGGCTTGCTGAATCCGACGCGGGGTCGGGCTCAAGCGCGTCCGGAATTCGACGTGGCATCCGTCAAGGCCTCTCCGGCTGGCAATGCCAACGGAGTGAGGATCCGCACCCCGTTGTCGGGCGGCCCTGGAACGTCTTCCCCCGGCATCGCCCGGTGCACGAATTGCACCTTATCGGACCTCGTGCTCAAAGCGTACGACATCGAGCAATATCAGCTTTTGGGTCCCACTTGGCTGGACGCGCAACTCCTAATCACCGCGAAAGTGCCGGACGGCGCCACACCGGAACAGTTCCGGCTGATGCTCCAGAACCTCTTGGCGGAGCGGTTCAAGCTGGCATTCCATCGGGAGAAACGGGATGTGCCGGGCTACGCCCTGGTAGTTGCAAAGGACGGTGTACGACTGAAAGAAACCGCAGGAGGGGAGCCGCCGCAAGAGCCGCAGGCCAACCGTCCGCGGACCACCGTCGGCAAGGATGGCTTCATAGTTGTCCCGCCCGGCTACACGGCGAACGGTGTATTCAGCTTCAGGAACGGCGATTCCCTGTTCAGCACGGTTGCTGGCAAAGCGTCCATGGACCAGTTGGCGCTCGAGTTGACACGAGAGCTGCGCCAACCAGTCGCCGACGCGACCGGCCTCAAAGGAAAATACGATTTCGTGATGTATTGGGCTCTGGAGTTGCCAGAGCCGCCCAGCGCTCCTGGCGGGGAACCACCTGTGGCGAGCACGCCCCTGCCAACGCTTTCCGAAGCCCTACATAAGCTCGGGCTCAAACTGGAACAGAGGAAAGTCCCGGCGGATGTGCTGATGGTCGATCATATCGAAAAGGCGCCAACTGAGAATTAGCCGAGTCCGCCGTGTCCAGGGGCACTTGCTGGTTTTCCAGCACTATGCTAAATTTCAAGCATAACGCCGAAAAGGAGGCCCGCATGAAGATCGGGCAAGCATTCGTAGCCGCGCTCGCGTGCCTGGGAGTCGCGTACGCCCAAACTCCACAATTTGAAGTGGCGTCCGTGAAGGCGTCCGCTGCGACCGCTCCCGGCAGACCCGCGGCAACCGACGTTCGCGGAGGCCCCGGAAGCTCCGACCCCGGCCTCGCCAGGTTCGATAACATCGACCTCTTCAGCCTTATAACCATGGCCTACGGCATCGGACGCTACCAGCTTTCCGCCCCCGAATGGCTGAGCGCCGCGCGCTTCGATATCAACGCCAGGGTACCGCCAGGGGCCACCAGGGACCAGTACCGCCTGATGCTGCAAAACCTGCTGGTCGAGCGCTTCAAGCTGGCGCTCCACCACGAAACTAAGGACATCCCTATCTATGAAATGACGATTGCGAAGAGTGGCCCGAAGGTGAAGGAATCTCCGGCCGATCCCGATGAGCCCGACCCCGGCCTGCAACCCCCGATGCGCTGGTCCAGTCCGCCGCCGGCAGCGGCCCACGTCGGCGGGACGATGCAGTCCACCAAACGGCCGATGGAGTGGCTCGCGGCCATGTTGTCGGGAATGCTGGGCCGACCCGCCGTGGATGCTACCGGACTGCAAGGAAAGTACGATATCCGGCTGCATTGGGGCGGGATCGCGCTGAACGCGTCCGTCGCACCCGATAACCCCGACGCGGGAGCCATCGAGTCCGAGCCACCCCTGGTCCAAGCCGTACAAGAGCAACTCGGGCTTAAACTTACGCCGAAGAAGGCCCCGTTCGACGTCTTGGTCATCGACCACATCGAACGGCTTCCCACGCCAGACTAGATTTCGAACAGTTTCGCATGCTGTAACGTCATATTAGGGAGCCGCTGTGCGCGCACGGCGGCCTGCAGGGCGACATGACCATGAAAACGAAGCAGCTCCGGCGAGGGGCGCCAGTCGCGGCCGGCGCCGGCCTTGTAGTTCTTGCGCTGTGCGCGGCGTTCGGCCAATCCGCGCCGCCGCTTCCGCAGTTTGAGGTCGCGTCGGTCAAGCCGTCTCCGCCCCCCACCGGTCACGGTATTATGCGCCGGATCGGCCCGCCCGACCCCGGCATGGTGAACTACGGGAACGCCACCCTGACGATGCTGATTTCCCGGGCGTACGGCGTGAAGGACTATCAGGTCTCCGGACCGGACTGGCTCGACAGCCAGGGCTATGACGTGGTCGCCAAGGTGCCCGCGGGCGTCCCCGCGGATCAGGTTCCGCTGATGCTCCAGGCGCTGCTGTCGGAGAGGTTCAAGCTGGCGTTGCACCGCGAATCGAAAACCATCAACGTGTATGCGCTGATCGTGGGAAAGGGCGGTCCGAAACTCAAGGAGTCGGACCCAGCCGAACTAGCCGCGGTCCCGGGTCGCGGCAACGCCGGATTTGGCGCCGGTCCGCCTGCGCCTCCTCCTCCGGGTGCGGGTCCTGGCAGAGGCTTGCCCCCCGGCCCCGGCGTGCGCATGATGGTGTCCCCGAACGGCGGCCGCCAACTCAATGGCCGGATGACCTTGGCGCAGCTCACAGACACCATGTCGTTTTTCATGGATCGCCCCGTTGTGGATTCGACCGGGCTGAAGGGAACCTACGATATCGACATGACGTTTATGCCGGATGAGCGCGACCAAATGCGGAACAGGCTCGGGCCGGCCATGGTGGGACCGCCGCCGGGAGGCGTAACTGACCCGAGACCGGCCGAAAGCGCAGAAGACGCGACTGCCGGCTCCATCTTCTCGGCCGTCCAGGAGAAGCTCGGCCTCAAGTTGGACGCGCGCAAGAGCCCGGCTGAGATTCTGGTCATCGACCATGCGGAGAAAATCCCCACGGAGAACTGAAGATCCCTCATGGCATGGAAACGCATTCGCGCGTACCTCTGTTGCTCCGTTCTGGCGTCCCTGGCGGTCTTCGGACTGCCGGCGGCGGAGCACCGCGGTCAAGTCAAGTTCGGCGGCTTGCCGGTTCCCGGGGCTACCGTCACGGCGACGCAGGGCGATAAGAAGCTGATCGCCGTCACCGATTCGCAAGGCGCTTATTCTTTTCCCGACCTGCCTGACGGCGTCTGGACGATGCAAGTCGAGATGCTCTGCTTCGAAACGCTCAAGCAGGAGGTTGGAGTCGCGCCGAACGCTCCCAGCCCTACATGGGAATTGAAGCTGCTGCCGCTCGACCAGATGAAGGCGGTCATGGCGGCCGCTCCGCCGCCCGCCGTGGCAGACGACAAAAACCGATCGTCGGCCCCACCAACACCAGCACCGGCGCCAGCCAAGGCCAAGGCTTCACCAGCCAACTCGCAGGCCGGGTTTCAGCGGACGGGTGTGAATGCGTCGCCCGATGCGGCCCCCGCCGATTCCAGTTTGGCTACGGCCGCCGTGGACCCCAATGCCAACGCCTCCGATGCCTTCGTGCTCAATGGCAGCGTGAGTAACAGGATCGAGAGCCGGGCCATCGGCAATGCCCGCCGGGGCGCTCGCTCCATGTACAACGGCAACCTCTTTTTCGTCATGGACAATTCCGTTTTGGACGCCCGCTCGTTTTCTCTCACCGGGCAGGATACGCCCCAACCGTCTTATAACCACTTACAGCTCGGCGGCTCGTTCGGCGGGCCGTTGTACATCCCGCATGTGTTGCGATCAAACGGCCAATTCTTCCTGGGCTACCAGATGGTGCGAAACCGCAACGCCACCACGGCGTCCGGCCTGATGCCGACTTTGGCGGAGCGCAACGGCGATTTCTCCCAGGATAAGAACGCACTCGGCCAGCCCGTCATGATCTTCGATCCTCTCACCGGCACCCTCGGCAACGCGCTCCAGCCGTCCGAGATCAGCCCTCAGGCCAAGGCGCTGTTGAAGCTTTATCCGCAGCCGGCCTTCGCGCAGAGCGCCGGGTACAACTACCAGATTCCCATCGTGGGCAAAACCAATTCGGACTCCGTAATGTCGCGCGTCAACCGGATCCTCAATTCGAAGAACTTCGTGAATGGCAGCTTCGCCTACCAGCGCAGCGATACCAGCAGCCCGAACATTTTGGGCTTCCTCGATACCACCCAGTTTTCCGGGTTCAACACCAGCGCCACGTACCGGCACATGTTCAGCACCCGTTTCAACGGGAGCCTCACTTACCAGTTCAGCAGGGCGTCCACGCGCGTGACGCCGTTCTTCGAGAACCGCGAAAACGTGTCCGGTGACGCCGGGATTACGGGCGATAACCAGAGCCCTCTGAACTGGGGTCCGCCCGCCCTGAACTTTCTCTCCAGCGGCATCCAACAGCTTTCCGATGCGCAACAGTCGTTCACGCGCAATCAGACCAGCGCGCTGGGTTACAACGGCCTGTGGATGCCCCGGCCTCACAACATTACATTCGGCGCCGATTTTCGCCGGCAGCAATTCAACTCCCTGGCGCAGACCGACCCGCGCGGGACTTTTGGTTTTACCGGCGCGGCGACCGAGCAGATTGTGAATGGCGTGCCTGTGCCCGGAACCGGCAGTGATTTCGCCGACTTCCTGCTCGGGATACCCGACACCAGCTCCATCGCCTTCGGCAACGCCGACAAGTACCTTCGGTCGAATCTGTGGGACGCGTTCGTCAACGACGATTGGAGAATCGGCCCGACGCTGACTCTAAATGTGGGGATGCGCTGGGACTACGGCTCCCCGATCACCGAATTGTATGGCCGGCTGGTGAACCTGGATATCGCTCCTGGATTCGCTGCGGCGACGCCCGTATTGGGCAGCAATCCGGTCGGCCCTCTGACCGGCCAGAGGTATCCCGGCTCGTTAGTCCGCCCTGACAAGCACGAATTCCAGCCGCGCGTCGCGTTCGCGTGGCATCCCCTCGCCGGTTCGTCGATGGTCGTCCGCGGTGGCTACGGCGTCTACTACAACACTTCGGTCTATCAAACCATCGCCAATATGATGGCGCAGCAGTCGCCGCTCTCGAAAAGCTTGAGCGTGCAGAACAGTCCCGCAGATCCGCTCACTCTGGCGAACGGATTCAATGCATCTCCGGCAAGCACTCCGAACACCTTCGCCATCGATCCGAATTTCCGCGTGGGTTATGCTCAGAACTGGCAGTTATCGGTGCAAAAGGACTTGACTGACTCCACCGTCATGACCCTGACTTACCTCGGCGTCAAAGGAACCCGCGGGGTGCAGGAGTTTTTGCCCAACACCTACCCTGCCGGCGCGCCGAATCCGTGTCCCACATGTCCGGCTGGGTATACCTACATGACTTCGAACGGCAATTCCACGCGGGAGTCCGGCCAGATTCAATTACGCCGCCGGATGCACAATGGCTTCGCCGCGAGCGGCCAGTACACGTTCTCCCACTCGTTCGACGACGCCGCGCTGGGCGGGCGCGGGCAGGGGGCTGCGGTGATCGCCCAAAACTGGCTCGATTTGAGCGCCGAGCGGGGACCTTCAAATTTCGACCAGCGGCACGCGTTGTCCGCCACGGCGCAGTACACTACCGGCATGGGACTCGGCGGCGGAACTCTGATGGGCGGCTGGCTGGGCACGCTGGTCAAGGGGTGGACCTTCGTCACCACGGCCACCGCTGGAACCGGCTTGCCCGAGACCCCCATATACTCCATAGCGGTCCAGAACACCGGAGTCACCGGCAGCATTCGGCCGGACGCCACCGGCATTTCGGCTAATTCGCCGGTTCCGGGCCGTCACCTGAACCCCGCCGCTTTTCAGGCTCCGGCGCCCGGCCAGTGGGGCAATGCCGGAAGAAACTCTCTCACCGGTCCCGCTCAGTTCACGCTGAACGCCTCCATGGGACGTACCTTCAACCGGGTCGACTTACGCTTTGACGCCACCAACGCGCTCAACCACGTCACTTATCCCAGTTGGAACACCACCATCACGAATGCGCAATTCGGGTTACCCATGTCGGCCAACGCCATGCGCGTCCTGCAAGCCACTTTACGGGTGAGGTTCTGATATGCGATTGCGAGGCCACATAAGTGGGGCAGGCGCTTTCGCCTGCCAACTGTTTGCTCTTGCGCTGGCCTGCTGCCTGTTTGCCCAGCAGCCTACGCCCGCCACGTTCCACGCCAACGCGCAATTGGTTGTCGAGACAGTCACAGTCAAGGATAAGAACGGCAAGACGGTCGAAGGCCTGACCGCCAAGGACTTTTCCATCACCGAAGACGGCGTGCCGCAGACCATCAGTTTCTGCGAGTACCAGACCATGGAAGAGACTCCCGAGCCGCCTGTAACTCCCGCCCCTGCGCCGGCCCCGCAGCCTGTTGCCGCCAAGGTGGAACCCGTCGTGCGAACCGAAATCGCTCCCGAGCGCCCCGGGGATCTGCGCTACCGCAATCGCCGCCTGATGGTCTTGTACTTCGATATGGGCGCCATGCCGGTCCAGGATCAGGTGCGCGCGCAGGCCGCCGCCGACAAGTTCATCCGAACGCAGATGACGCCCGCGGACCTGATGGCCATCATGTCGTTTTCCGACGGCGTGCATGTCAAACAAGACTTCACGGACGACCGCGAGGCGCTGCTTCAGACGGTCAACAAGATGTTCGTCGGAGAGGCTCAAGGATTCGACGAGACCACCAGCGACGATAGCTCCTCCGACTACGGCACCGCATTCGGCGAGGACGACTCGGAGTTCAACCTTTTCAACACCGACCGCCAGTTGGCCGCTTTGCAGACCGCCGTCCGGATGCTGGGAACCCTGAACGAGAAGAAGGTTTTGGTCTACTTCGCCAGCAGTTTGAACCTCAATGGCGTCGATAACCAGGCGCAGTTCCAAGCCACCACTAATGAGGCTATCCGCGCCAACGTGTCCATCTATTCGATCGACGCGCGCGGTCTGGTGGCGCAGGCCCCTCTCGGCGATGCCACCCGGGGATCGCCCGGCGGCCTGGGCATGTATTCCGGCGCTTCGGCGCTCAGCTTTGCGGGCAACTTTCAGCGCTCCCAGGACACCATGTACTCGCTCGCCGCGGATACCGGGGGCAAGGCGCTGCTCGACAATAACGACCTCTCCGTGGGCATTGTCAACGCCCAGAAAGCCATTTCCAGTTACTACATCATCGGATATTACTCGGCCAACACCAATTTGGACGGCAAATTCCGGCGTATCAAGGTCACTTACAACGGCGACGCATCCGCCAAACTGGATTACCGCCAGGGTTACTGGGCCAACAAGGTATTCGCTAAGTTCACCGCCGTCGATAAGGAGCGGCAGCTCATGGATGCGCTGATGTTGGGCGATCCCATCACAGAGCTCACCATCGAATCCGAGGTAGATTACTTCCAGTTGAATTCCGCCGAGTACTTTGTCCCCGTGGTATTCAAGATCCCCGGCAGCGAGCTGGCCCTGGCGCGGCGCGGCGGCGCCGAGCACACTCTCATCGATTTCATCGGCGAGGTAAAAGACGAGTACAACGTCACTGTCGCCAACGTGCGCGACAAGGTGGATATCAAGTTGACCGGTGAGACGGCCGCCCAGTTGGCCCGGCAGCCAATTCAATACGACACCGGATTCACCATTCTTCCGGGGACTTACTCGTTGAAGCTCCTCGCGCGGGACGATGAGACGGGCCGCATCGGGACCTACATGAGTAAGTTCGTCATCCCCAACTTGAATAAGGAGCAGCAGCGCATTCCCATCAGCTCCGTGGTGTTGAGCGGCCAGCGCGTGGACCTGCGGGACACGCTATACAGCGCCAAGGAGAAGGACAAGGTGACCGTAAACCCGCTCATTCAGGACGGGCAGAAGCTGATTCCCAGCGTCACGCGGGTCTTCAGCCGAAGCCGCGATATGTTCGTCTTTCTGCAAGCCTATCAGCGGGGGGCTACCGCCGCCCAGCCTTTGATCGCGTTCGTGACCTTCTATCGCGGTCAGCAAAAGGCCTTCGAAACACCGCCGCTCGCGGTGACGGAGTCCATGGATAACAAACTGAAAACCGCGCCGCTCCGCTTCAGTCTCTCCCTCAACAAGCTTCAGCCCGGCAAGTACGATTGCCAGGTGACGGTCCTCGATCCGGCCGGGCAAAAAGCCGCCTTCTGGCAAGCCCCCATCATGCTCGTTCCTTAGTCCGTAGGTGAGGCAGGCGATTCGCCTGCCCTCGCCCCCGTCCCGCGAAGCGGGACGCGGCGAGTCTTCCCCCGGCCGCTCAGTGCGTCATCGAGTAAATGATGTAATTCACGCCGATGCGAATTCCCAGCGCCGCGTACCGCTCCGGATAGTAAGGCGCGTCCGCCCATTCCCAGGAATCTCCCACGTCCGACTGAAACGTGATCGCCACCATCAAACGCCCGTGGTCGTCGAAGATTCCGCGCCAGTGGTCCGGGCAAGGCTCGCACTTCCAGCTCCGCCCTCTCTGCACGGACCCCTCGCTGGCCACCTGGTAACGGTCGTCCAGATCGTACACCGTATGGAATATGGCGTCTTTGTCTTCCAGTTCCACCACGTCGCGTTCCGGAAACACCTTCCGCATGCTGGTCATGAATGAGTCCCACTGGTCGGGGCCCCAGAAATCGTCGGCCATGAAAAAGCCGCCGCGCAACAGGAATTCGCGCAGACTCTTGGCCTGCGAGTCGGTCAGGTTCCACTGTCCGGTCTGTACCGCGTAGAGCCAGGGCCAGTCGTACACATCGCCATCGTCCAGATTCACCGGCTGCTCCACGGACCGAACGCTGATTCGCGTCAGGCGCCGTACCGCCTGCACAAAATGGCGGTCCGCCCGCGGATAGTCCTGGGTCCAGATGGAGTTTCCCTGGGTCCACAGCCCGCCGCCCCCGCGGTAGCCGAACCCGAAGCCGGCGCCGTACCCGTTCCGCCGCCCCGCAATGGGCGGATACATCAGCCGCGCGAACGTCCACTCGGTCTTCTCTTGCCAATCCGGCGGCAGCGGGATCGTGCCCAACTGATATTCCACGCCCGGGTATTCGCGGAACGGCAGTTGGAAGGCGTACAGCGTCCCGAAGAGTGCGATGCCGGTCGCGGCCAGCAGGACCGAACGGAAAGTCATGTTCCCTCGCCTTCCGTGAGAATATCACCCGCCGCGTCCGATTGTGTGGTTGGTCTACTCGGGCTTCCGCAGATCGCCGTCGATGCGGAGAACGTAATCGATCGTCTCCCGGTAAGGAGGCACGCCGCTATACTTGGCGACCGCGCCCGATCCCGCGTTGTAGGCGGCTAGCGCATGCCACAGGCCGCCGTTGTACTGGAGCAGGAGATCGCGCAGGTAGCGCGTGCCGGCGTCTACGTTCTGCGCGGGGTCGTATGGGTTGGCGTTCAGAATTCTTGCCGTGGAGGGCATCAGTTGCATGAGCCCGACCGCTCCTTTGGGGGACAACGCCAGGGGGTTCAGAGCGGATTCGGCCGCCATCACGCTGCGCACCAGCCGGCGGGGCAAGCCGTACTTGTCCGCGGCCGCGTCCGCCAAGTCGGCCGGACTCGGCGCGACAATTGGAGACAGGGCCGCCGCGGGCGCTATCACAGGCGCTATCACGGGCGGCGGTGGCGCATATTCCTCCGCCTCGAAGCCGCGCACCTGCGAGGCGTCCACTACCACTTCGGCGCCGTCCGCATAGAGCCGCATCTTGGACCCCTCGGTTTCATGCCGGTCGACGCGCAACCGCGAACCGCTGGCGAAGGTCACGTACTCGCCCGCGCCCGCGCTCACGGTCAGAAACAAGACCAGCCAGAGGACACGCATGCTCTTATACCATTGTAGACGGATTCCCAGGCCCATCCGTGCAGGCAATCACTGAATCGACACCCTGACGTCCTTGCCCACCGGCGCGTGCAATTCCAGGATGCCGTTGGAATCCGCCGGCGTATCGAACGGTTTCTGGCCCTCGATTTCTACCCTGTAGGCCCGGTGCGGTTCGAGCGCCGCCACGAACAGCCGCTGCGCTTCCTCCAGCTTGATGCGAAAACCGTGTTCGCCCGTCCCGAACATCACCACGGCCGCATCGAAGCGTTGGGGGCCTGCCGTGGCCGGGTTGAGAATGGCCAGGCGCCCATTCGCGAATTTCTGGACGGCCCCGTCCCAGTCGCCCAGCCACGCGGCCGAATCTTCCCAGCTCGAACGCACGAAGAGCTTCCCGAAGACCGCATCGTAGTACGCCAGCGGCAGGTTATAGTAGCTCAGCCCTGGCCGGTACGGGTTGGCCCACAGGAACTCGTAGGGAACGCCGAAGCTGTCGCGCATGGCGAACGGATCGTGCATCAGCCAGCCTTGCAGCGCCTGACTCTCCGGCGCGTCGGGGTCAAAAGCCACAATCGCCAGATCGGCCGCGCGGGAAAGGGCCGCCAGATGCGGGTCCGGGGCGCCGGCCGCGCGCTCGGCCCCGGCGCGGAAACTGTTCGCCGCGGCCTTATACGCGGCCGGATAGTAGCTCATCAGCCGCTCCGTCGGCAGGTTTACGAAGTAATGCGGGCAGGATTCCCGCAGATCGATCCCGGTGGCGTCGCGCACGGCGTGCAGCAACTCGAAAAGCGCCAGGGCGTCATCGCGCGGAATCACGTCGTTGCCGGCCTTGAGCGCCGGCGCGATCCGCCCCTCCCACCAGGTATGCGCCACCCTGTTCAGCTCGGCCTGGGGCGCCTCCGGATAATCGTCGTACAACGCCACGGCCGCCAGCGTGCGCGCGCTGACGGCCGGAAGGCTCTCGTCGGAGGCCAGGGCGGCCATGCCTTTGGCGATCCGTGCGGCCAGGTCGCTGCGTTGCGCATCGGTCAGCAGGTCCTGGCACCAGTCGAACACCAGCGCCAGTTGCCGCAGATCGGTCCCCGGACCGAGGGCCCAAGCTACGGCTCGCCGGCCCGCCGCCGCATCGCCCGACACCTGGTAGTACAGCGCCTGCGCGAATCCCGTTTCCTTCGTGGCGGCCCCGCCGGTTATGAGCCCGTCCAGTTGACGCCACCGCTCCGAAGACCGGTCGCGCTCCCGCTTGAGCAGGCGCAGCCGCACGGCATTGAGGAACAGCCGGGGGTGCCGGGCATCCACTACCACCGGCTCGGCCTGGGCGTCCGCCGCGCGCGCTTCTACCGCCGCCCAACAGCACAACGCCAGCGCCAACGCCCCTGCACGCCTCATCGATCCGATTGTGTCACACCGACACAGGCCCCGCCCGCCCGGTCTACACCCTGTCCACGCATTTTTGCAGAAAACTTTTGATTTAAAAAGACTTAAAAACCGATTGACACTTGGGTGTCCGATTGCTATGTATGGTGGTGAATTGGCGAAGTAACACTTTCAACCTGCCCTCTGCTGCAACAGGCAGGCGGAAGAAGAGTGAGTCGAAGAGACAGCGTGCTTGCGGGAGCCGGTGTTCTGCATTAATTTTTGCTCACTAATCTTCCCTTGTTGGTTGCCGCAGAGGGGTTTTTTGCCCGGTTCCGTTCCGCTCGACCCCTCCCGGCCATTTTAAATCAATAGCTGCCGTTATTTCGCTGGCGAGAGCGGTCGCGAAATCTTGTCGTAATCCGGCATATAAACCCGCAGGCCCCCGGAAGCAGTTGTCTTGGAGTACCCCGCCACCAACTGGTCGTTGTAATGTTCCGGGAAGAAGTCGAACGGATCCGACGGGTCGGCATCGATCAACTGCATATCGGCGTTGTTCATGGTCAGCCTGCCAAACCGCAGGACGCCCCCGCGATAAGCCATGTAGTTCGAATGCCGCCCCCCTTTCGCCGGGGTCCGCGTCTCCCTTCCGAAGATCTGAATGACCTCGTCGCCCTCGATTCGAACGGCGGTAATGCGCCCGCGCATCTGCGGAGGCGGCAGCATATGTGCCGGATCGAGAATGATGTCGTTATCGTCCACGCTGATGCCTTTAGTTTTCCTGGTGTTGATCAGCTTGGCCGTATCGAGCCCGAAAAGCTTCAGCAATCCCTTCACGGGTATGTGTTCCACTTTCATCTGCGTGGGGTGTATCCGAAGCATCCCATCCGGGGTCGCGCCGATTGTGCCCACCATCTCAAAAGGAATGCCCGGGCCCTTCCTCAGCGTGCCCTTTTGCCTGATCTGGTCTCCGTCCGCGCTCAATTGCAGGTTCTTGAGGGGAGCGTCCGGTTCGCCGAATACGTACGTATTCATTGCATGGGTCATGCTCGCCATGCTGATGCCGACTTCGCCTGAATCGATCTCAACGATATATGACAGCTTGTCGTCGAAAGTGGGCGGTCGTCCTTTTTTGGTAGGGAGAAACTTGCCTTTCAAATGCCGGATGTGCAGGATCAACTCGGGGTCGAGATGAATGTTCACGTTCACCATTTCGACCTGGGTCTCAACCTCCGCGGAACTGTGAGGCTCAGCGGGTTCGGCCAAAGTCTGTTCCGGCGATTGCGGACGCGGCTTCGGTTTGTTATCGCCGGAACGGCAGGATGCAAAAAGAACCGCAACGGCTGCCAACAGGATATGACGCATACACCTCCGCGCTCCGCCGCTGGCCGCGTTGGCCGCGGTCCGGGCGCGCCAGTCTCAGCGGAAACCGCCCACCAGGATGCACGCAAAGGGCCGTCGTTATGTTCGCGTGTGCCTGCAAAACATGCACTCACAAGTGCATGTTTCGACCATTCGACCCGCATGTTTCGCATTGCGAGGTAGGGCCCGGGGCTGAGGAAACGCATGTATCCGTAGCGGGCATTCTCCACGGGTAGATTCGACGGAGCAGCATCGCCTCTGTCCTGGTTACCTGGCCGCGAGCGGCGCTCCGATCTCCGTGCCAATGATCTCGCCGGAGATCACGATCTCAACCCGTCGATTCCGCTGACGGCCCGCCGCCGTCTCGTTGGAGGCCACCGGCTCCGCCCTGCCGAAGCCCTTTGCCGTGATTGAACTCAGCGCCATGCCCTCCTGGGTCAGGTAATCGCGCACAGCCTCGCCGCGTCGTTCGGAGAGGCGCTGATTGTTGTCGTCCCCGCCGACGCTATCCGTATAGCCTTCCACATCCAGCCTCAGACCGGGGTGCCTCGAGACGATGCCGGCCAGCTTGGCCAGCTTCTCTTGGGCGAGAGGCAACAACGAGAACTTGGCCGTATCGAAGAGAGAATCCGGGATATTCACAATCAAGCCGCGCGGCGTGTCGCGCGTTTGTAGAACGGCGTCGAATTGCGCCAGTAGTTGGCCTCGCAGGTCCGCCTTCTCCTTTGCCGAGCGGCCCAGTGCTGCCTGGGCGCTAGCCCGCTGCGCGTCGTTCCCGATTTTCAGACCGTTGGCTTCGCTTCGCGCGGCCAGCGCTTGCACGTCGCTGTCCCTTTTCAGCCGGTCCGCCGCTGCCTGGGCGGCAACCGCCGTGGTGTCGTTCTCGCCCTTCGGCTGCCCCACCTCGATCCGCGCGGCGGCCATTTGCGCCGCGGTATTCCGATCTGCGTTATCCGCCGCTTTCTGAGCGATTTCTGTAGTAGCGTCGCTCTTACGCTTCATTTGGTCCGCCTCGGACTGTGCTTCAAACTGCGCCTGCCTTGCGCCCTCTGTAGCCTTCTCGGCGCTGGTCTGGGTCTCGCCCCGCGGGACAACCGCCATGGCGCTATTCTCCGCCTTCGACTGCCCGACCTCGGTTCGCGCGGCGGCCGTTTGCGGCGCGGCATTCCGATCTGCGCTGTCCGGCGCATTCTGAGCGATTTCTATCGCAGCGTCGCTTTGACGCTTGATTTGGTTTGCTTCGGACTGTGCTTCGAACTGCGTCCGCCTTGCGCTCTCTGTAGCCTTTTCGGCGCTGGCCTGTGCCTCGGCCCGCGCGGTTGCGGCGCGCGCTTCACTATCCGCGCCGGCTTGGTGTTGGTTAGCCAGTATCTCCTCTTCGATCCTTCTTATCGCGACGATGCGGGAATCTTCGGCCATTTGGACGGCCTCGCGCGCCACCGTGTCAATGTTCCTGCCGGTCGTCCTCTTCGTCAGATAACCCTCCGCATTCTCAAGACCCTCGACGGCCTTTTGGTAGCTATCGGTGGCGTATCTCTCAGCGCCGGTCCAGCGTGCAATCCTGACGGCATTTCGCGCCTCGTAAAGCTCCAGTGGCGCCTTCGCGGTCAGCGGCAGCGGCTTGATGTCGGCCTGGTCTGCGTTCAAAGTGTATTGGCCCCGCTGTAGCAACTCGTACTTCGCGTCGACTTGTTCAACCGCTCCGGTATCTTGCCGGACCACATTCTCCATGACCACCATGTCGCTAGGTCGAGTCACCGCAAAATAGGGCTCGGCGGTTACGATTAACGCGAACGACTGCAACTCCGTGGTGGCATCCAGCTTGGTCTTGTCTCCCGCCAAGAGAATCTCGCCAACATTCGTGGCGCGACCCTCGGGGGCGATGGCCCACATCACATAGGTTAGGTACTCGGGACCGAACTTGGTAGCGGGCGGTAGACCCCCCAGGCGCGCGTCGATCTTGGTCGCGCCTTGCTGGCTTTCCACAGTAGCCTCGCCGCGCGCCTCGGGCACGAGCGTCGTTCCACGGAAATCGATCTTCGTGGATCCGCTGCGGTGATTGTAATTAGTTGCTTTCGTCGTCCGGCCCACCAATCTGACTCGGTAGTTGGGCGTTGCGGCGACGGCGGCCATCCTGGCCGCGTTATCGCTTGACTGCTGCGCCGTGGTCGGAGTCTGCGGCGATTGGGCCGCCGCGAGTCCGCACACCGTCAGGAACACGCTGATGATTTTCATTTTGTCCTTGTTGTTTTCTTGTCGCACAGCTTTCCCTCTTGTCACAAGTACTGGTTCGGAAGAACTCTTAGGGATCTGTGCGCCGCGAGTGCGCCGCCCGGCTTAAAACGGTTCCGGCAAGAAAGCCGACCGCGGCCGCGGCCACCAAAGAGCCTGTCAGATGCCGGCGACCAAACCTCCGCAAGCCGGCGAGCGCATCGTGCAGATCTCGATCTTCGACGTATGACGCCGTAGCATCCAGTCGATCCGCTGCGCTGGTGGCCAGATCGCCGATCGCGTCGGAACCCTGGCGTCCTGTCTTACGCACGGAGCAGGCGGCCGTATGGAGCGCGGCCCCTGTCTCCTGTCGCGCCTCATCCAGTTTCCTGCCGGTGGACCGGCCCAACTGCTCTACCGACTCTTTGGCCTCTTTGCCAAGCTCCGATGCCGATTCCGTTAATGTTCTTAATGGGGTCATGATATTCCTCCCAGGGAGATACCGGGCACGTTGGCCTCCATTATGATCGAGTGGCGCACAAGCGGAATCGCCGGGGACTGGCCAGGCGGAAGGTGCAGAATTTGCCGTTGCGAGTGCAGATTCTCGCCACTCCGTAGGGAAGTCTTCGATTCACCGCCGCCAGAAGAGATTGGCCCGCCCCGTGCACATGAGGAAAGGGGAGTTGCCCACGCTTTCCCCAGGAGGAAACACCATGCACGAGGCGCACCGGAGGGCCGCGGAGTTGCACGAACAAGCGGCGCAGGCCCATCGCACTGCCGCGGAACATAACGAAAAAGGGGATTGCCCAACGTCAGTTTGGCATTCGGAACGAGCGCTGGAGTATTCGGATCGCGCTTACAAGCTGGCCGTCGAAGCCCGCAACAAGTCCGGGGAGATCGGGAGCCTTTAAATGTCAACTCGCTACAACAATGGATCGCACTACGAGAATCACCAACGAGCCGCTGAGCTGCACGACAACGCCGCTCACGCTCATCGGAGCGCCGCGGAGTCCCACGAAAAGCAAGATCGCCAAACCAGCCAAGAGCATTCCAGACAAGCGCTGGAACACTCTCAACTGGCTTATCTGCATACCGAACAGACCCACCGGGAGGCCGTGAATGGGCACGGCATCGCCACCTTTGGGCATGCGGAAATCGCAGCGCTGGCGCATAGTCTGTGGCAAAAGAGAGGCTGTCCGGAGGGTTCGCCGGAACAAGACTGGTTTCAAGCCGCACATGAATTGCGTGCGCATGGCCTGTGAACCCTGCAAGGAGTTGGTACGCCCGGTAAACGGCTTGTCCGAAAAGACCACAGGCAGCGGGGCGGCGAACGCGCTGGTTTGGGTGAAATCGTCGACACGTGCGGGACGGCGCTCAACCCGCTGCTCGATCCCGCATTTTCCCGGGGCGACGCGTTTGGCCCGATACACGTGAACGAGGGTCGCTTCGTCTTTTCGCTAGCTTCTGACCGTGGAATCTGAAATCAGCGGAAGGGCCGACCGTCAAAGTCCGCCAACTGGAGTCCTTGCCCGCGTGGCACGTAAAATCCGAATTGGGTTTCGGCGAAGCCCCTCTCTGGCAACTCGCCCAGCCTGTCCCACTGGTCGCCTTCTTGCAAGTCGAGAGCAGCTCGATCGGGTCCTGCCGAGATGCGTATCCGGTACCAATCCGACTTCGGCGAAGGCACAGTCTTCTTCCCGATGAGGGTTTCAGACTCCTTCCCTGCCAAGATGCGCACGGCCTGAAAACCGTCGTCATCGATTTCGCACCGGATGTAGTTATTCTCATTCACGTAATGGAGGAGCCATTGGGCGCGATTCTTACCATCTTGCGAATTAATTGTAAACTGAACATAGCTGAGCGGCTTGGGGAAGAGAATGAATCCGCCGCCAACCCTCTCGTAATAGCCGGTCCTCGCGGTCCAGACCCCTCTGCCCCAATCCGCAACCGTGAAGGGAGCCTGCGCGACATCCTGCGTGAGATCGATCACCAGCGAATCCGCCGCGTGGATGGCATCCCACGAGATATGTGTGGTCGCGTTCGAGGGAAGGTAGCCGTCTGCCGTAGCGGTAAACTTGTAGTCGCCTTCGGTAAGATCCTCGTGGGTTCCGCTCAAGGTGCGCACTGCGGGGTCCCCGGCTCGGGTGTATGTCACCTTGCTGTTCAAAGGCGCTTTCTTGATGTCGACGGGAACCCGCGCAGCGGTCAATCGCAAGTCGAGATCCGCCGCACGACCCGCAGTGAGTACGGTAGGCTGTTCGTTTGGTTGAAACTGCCTCCCCTTTTGCGCCCTGAATGTGTGCGGCCCGGGCTTCAAGCCTTCCATCAGCCTAATGTCCTCCGGCGTGGTTCCTTTCGAAACGCCGTCAATCAACACCTCCGAACCGGGCGTCAACTGGATCCTCACGGAGGCCGTCAGCGGCTGCGGTCGCAACTGGAAAGATAACGGCGAGTCCTCCCCTTTTTGAACCTCCGCGCTTTGCTCGGCGAAATCCGCGTCGTAGCCCTCTTTGGCCGCCCTCACCGAGTATTTGCCGGGCTTCAAGGTTCTGCGGAAAGTTCCCTTCCTGGTCTTGCCGCGGAACGCCTCTTTTCCGTTGGCGAAAACGACAATCGTCACATCGTCTTCATTCGTATGCACCAGCAGCGTCCCCTTACTCGGGTCGGAATCGATGATGGCGGTAAGGGTTCGCTCAGGGCCGATCTCGATCGATTTTTCTCGCAAGTCCTTGCCCGCGCCAAGTTCCAACTTATAACTCCCGGTTGCAAGCTTGGGCAGGTCGAGGCCGTTCTTATCGAGTATGCCGAGTGGCCGGCCATCGAGCTTGACGTCCACCGGCGAGGCCTCTGTGAACATCTTCGCCTGGTCGCCAAAGTCGGTGATCAGGAGAGCTGCGACTTCTTGCGCCATGGGAGGTCCGGCTATTACAGCCGGCCCGTCCGGGCGGACTTCGAACGCAAAGTCGACTCGGCCGTTTCCCGGGGTTGTGAGCCTTACGGAGTAGGTTCCAACCGCAAGATCCTGTAGGAATTGCCCGTCCTGAACGGTGGCTGGTTCCCCGTTGTTGATTGCAACGCTGCCCTCGGGGACTAGAAGCTTCAGCACAAGGATCGGATCGAGTGTCAGCGATACCGGAAAGTGCGCCCCGGCCGGCAGAGTTACCGTGGTCTTCGCCGGTTTGTAGCCAGGCATTCTGGCTTCGATCACAACGGGTCCGGCAGCCATTGGAAGTTGCAGCGGCCTGGCGGTTCCGCCAGGTTTGCCGTTCAGGAAGACTGCCGCGCCTGCCGGCGACGTTGTGATATCGAGGATTCCCGGTTTCGGAACGACCGTAGCGACCTTGGACAGCTTCCGGTTAGAGACGGCAGAGACAACCCCTATGAGCACGAGAACCAAAACGCCGGCGAGCGCACCGGCGCCCCACGGTTTTGGCCGAGCCTTGATCGAGGAAAGGACGCGCTGCCAAGCAGGGGGGGTATGCGCCGCGGGCGTGGGTTCCAGCGTCTGCGCCGAGGGCTCTATCGGGCCCACTTCGTGCGGGGGCTTGGCTTCGGGTTCGCCGACCGGAACGGGCGATCGCTCCAGACTTCTGCGGGCACTTTCCGCCGCGGCGTGGAACTCGGCATCATCGCCGTATGGCCGGGCGATCTCCTCCAAACGGTCTGAGCAGGCCCGGAGGGCGGGCGCGTCCAGTGCGGAGCCGCCACCCTGGCCAATCCTCTTAATCTCATCGAGGTCCCTCCGCCGAACCTCGTCGAGGCCCTTCCTCAGCGTAGCCTGGAGTTGAACCAGCCGTGCTTCGACCGGAAAGGTCTGCAGGCCTTGCTCGACCACCCGGGCCGCCGAGCGAAGATCCCCGTGGGATTGGAGCTGCCGCGCCTCGGAGACGCAGCGGTCCACCGCTTCTTGACGGCGACGATCCTCAAGCAGACTCAAGAGACTCTTGGCCCCGCCGTCTTCCGGGTCGATATTCAACGCTTGACGCAACAACTGCCCGGCTGCGGCTGGATCCGAATCGACAAGCCCGCCGGCGCGCTCGACAAGAGCTTCCAAAAGAGCGGCCCGCGCCGCCGGATTCCGATCATCGAGTTCATACGCCTGCGTCAGGACCGCTATGCCTTCCTGGTAGCGGCCCGCGGAGCATTCCGCCTGTCCCAGGGAAATGAGGCGCCTTGCTTCGACCGCCTTTTCCAATCCTTGACGCGCCAGCTTTTCAAGTTGCGCCAGTTCGGTGTCACCAGGGTGTTCCGCCTGTGCTTTGACCAGCAACTCCAGAGCGCGATCATAGTCGCGCGTTTCGAGCATCCGGTCTATCTGAACGACCCATCGATTCTTGGCCTCTGAACGAAGGTGCTGGTTTCTCCTTCGAACAACGCGGTCGATTTCCATGTTCAAGCCGGGATACCGGTCGTAAATGGTCTTCAGGATTTCCCATTGCGATAGCGCTTCACTGAATTGCGCTTGCCGTTCGTGCATCCGCGCCCGGGCAACGATCGATTCGATCAGGTTCTGTTTCTCATGGGTGCGCTGCAACAGTTGCTCGAAGTGCCGTTCCCCAGGGTTTGCCCTGACCGCGTCCTCGAGGATTGCAATCCGCCGGTCAAGGTCCGGTTCGGCATCCACCTTTCGATCGGTTTCGGCAATCCGGGCCGAGAGCGCCTGGCGGCGCTGCTCCTCAATGTCGATTTTCAGCGCTTGAAAGAACGCGTTCTCCGGGTATTTCGCGAGCTGGTCCGCACAAATGGAAAGGGCCGCGGAGAAGTTAGCCGTCTCGAGTTGGCGTTTCGCATCGGCATAGGAGCGCTGGACGCTCTCGTGCTCGGAGCGTACTTTGTTATAGAGGTTCTGATAATTCGTGGCGCGCTCGGGAACGACCGCATCAGGTACGCGGCGATCCAGATCCAGGATGCGCTCCAGCTTGCTCAGCGCGGAGCTGATGTCGCCGCGCTGGTCGGCCGCCACGGCCGCCTGGTAGAGCTCCTCTTTTTCCTGGCGCGCGACCGTGTGCTCCCGTTCCACGCGATCCGCTTCCGCAAGCATAGCCAGCGCGCGCCCTTCTTTCGGCCTGAGTTGGAGAACGCGCTGCAAGGCCTCCCGCGCGTGGCTGAAGTCAAACCGCTCGAGGTGCTGGACGGCCAGGCGAAGCCACTCTTCCAAGTCGCGCTCAATACGCTTGTTTTCGACCGTGCTCTTGAGGCTTTGAGCCTCCGCATGCGCCGGGTCGAGCTGCAGAACCTCATAGATCTTCTGAAGCGCGAGGGGGAATTCCTCCGCTTCGATGCGACTGTGCGCCGTGTCCAACAGTTGCCCGATGGTCTTTCTCCGGATGGCTTCGTCGATCTTCCGCCGCAGTTCACTGATCGCGGGGTCCAGATGTCCTTCGCCTTCGAGCTCGCCGACGATTTCCGAAGCGAACTGAGAGTCGCCTCGTTCCAGAGTCTCCATGGCGCGCTGCAGCCTCGGCCGGATGCGCACCGGGTTGAAGATCTCGATAGGCTCGTTGCGGAGGGCTTTTTGAAGGGTTTCAGCGAAGTCCTTGGCAGCGGGAAAGCGATGCCATGGCTGCTTAGCCATCGCCTTGTGGACGGACTGGCTGACCGCCTGGCTAACCGCCGGGTTGATATCGGAGGCGGGCGCCGGAATGAAATGCAGGACCGCATCGACGACGGAGTCCTCGGTCGCGCGTCTGAACGGGCATCGCCGGGTCAGCATTTCGTAACACACGACGCCCAAGGAGTAAATGTCGGAAATCGCGGAAACCGGCTTCATGTCGACCTGTTCGGGAGACATGTAGGGAAGCGTTCCCTTGCGTCCCACGGTACGGCTGGCATCAATGCGATGGGCGACTCCGAAATCGATGATCTTGATCGAGTCGTCCTCCAGCACGAAGATGTTGCTCGGTTTGATGTCCCGATGGACCAGTCCCCTCTCATGAGCCGCCTGCAGTCCCCGGCAGGCCTGGCAAGCGATATCGATGGATCGATCGATCGTGAGCCGCTGACTGGATGCGAGGATCAACTTGTCGAGCGTCACGCCGGGCAGCAGTGGCATCACTAAGTATGGCCGCGATACCCCTTCCTCTTCGAACTGGCCGAGATCATAAATCTCGACAATGTTGGGATGAGTCATGGACGATAGAACTTCACACTCTTTCTGGAAGAGCTGAAGCCCCGTAGCGTCCGTAATGTCCAGCAGCGTCTTGACGGCGACTTGCCGCTTCATCACCTCATCGACGGCCCGGTAGACGATGCCCATTCCTCCTTTTGCCAGGACCTCTTTGATCTCGTATCGGCCCTTCAGCTTGGTGAACAATGGCATAAACTCGTCAAATCGTATGGACCCGATCGGCCCCAACAGAAGCGCAGGCTTGGGCTAGCGCTTCTTTTCCACTACCGGAGGCTCCATGCCGAAATCGTATCCTTTGCCGTAGTTGCCCTTGGCGGGCTCCGCGGCGCCAATCAGAAAGAACATGTACTCGCCCTTAACAAGGCTCGCCGGAGTGAGTCGAAATAGGTTGGATCCTACTTCAAGTGAATCAAACTGGCGGATCGCGTCGGGTTTCAGTTCTGGCTTGGGAGCCGGCGGGCCCATGTCGAGTTCCCGGCGATCGCCTTTCCGTCCGAGGGTTACCAGCAGAAGCTCTTCGATCCCTTTCCCTTCGGGCATGCGCATGTAGAACACTGGCGCCGCATCCGTGACCCGAGTTTTTGCAGCCGGTCCAGCAAGATAGGCAGTGACCTTCCCTTTCTTCAAAAGTACCTTACCCAGCCCGGCTCCTTGTTGTTGACCCAAGAGTAACTTGACGTCAATCTGGACAGGCGCGTTTCGGTAGAACCGGTAAAGACCGGGGTCCGGAGGGATTCGCGACGCATTCGGATCTTCCGGATACTTTTTGACTGGGGGACTGGGCTTCGCGGCCGGCAAAGCCGGATCCGGGCGGGGAGGAGGAGCGTAGGGTTGCGACGGATTTATGAGGAAACCGACGATTCGATCCGTGACTCCTAAGTTCTTGAGTTCCACCAGTTCATCGGGACTGAGGTCGAAAGCCTTGCCATTCCTCTTGATCTCGGCGACGATCAGTTCTTCAGCGACTCCGTCCCTCGATAGCTTGATAACATCCTCGACGTTGAGTGGCGCGGAGCTTGGCGCCGGCTGTGCGGCGCCTCGGGGAAGCGGGATCGCCAGCAGCAGGGCCAGAATGAGTATCGATCGATGTGCAGCCATACGCCCCACTGTAGAGATTAGATCAAAACGGTTATTCTTGCAAACTCCACTGAATTGGGTGTAAGGTATCTTTCGAGGCTGATGGCGGTGCAACCCAACTCTCCGGAGTCCCCGGTTCACGATTTGAAACCGACCGAGGAACCGGCGGGTTCCAGTGAAAATCTCGCCCTGCTCTATCAAGGTATACTCACGGGCATCACTCGTCTGAAAGCCCAACGCCAACATATTCCCGATAGCGAAACCTTCCGGAGGCGAACCAAGGCTACCTTGGAGGAGGTCGAACGGGTGGCTGTGGTCACCGGTTACGATGTCCGTGATGTCAGAGATACCCACTTTGCAGTGGTGGCTTTCCTCGATTCTGTGATTCTCCACTCCAAAGATCCCGTCCGGGCGGAGTGGGAAAGGAAGACGCTCCAACAGGAATTGTTTGGCCAAACCGATGCGGGAGTGGTCTTTTTTAAGAAGCTGGATCAATTTTGTTCCCGGCGCGACTCCGAGCAGTTAGCCGACATCTTGGAGGTTTACTTACTCTGCCTTTTGCTGGGGTTTGAAGGCCGCTACTCGGGGGGGCAGCGGGGTGAGCTAGAGGGCGTAACCGACAGCTTGCGGATGCGGATTGAATATATCCGAGGGCGGGAGGATCGCCTCTCCCCCTCGGCCGGCCTTCCGCCGGCTTTAGCGCCCTTGGCCCCCTTGGCCCCGGCGAAGGATCACAGGAACCGCCTTCGCCTGGTGGCGCTGGCGATGGCTGGTTTCACCTTTCTTTGTTACTGGATTTTGAAGCTCGATCTGGTCTCGCGGAGCGAGGAGTTACGGCGCCGGTTGTTGTAACGGTTTTCGAGGGCTAGAGTGACCATTAAGAGTCTCCTCTTTTGTGTGTTTCTATACGTATGCCTGGTATGGGTGGGCGCTGCCTACCTATATAAAGGCCCGGACATCCTCCATAACGGACTTCTCTGGACCGCGATCGGTTTGATTGCGGTGTTAGCGTCCATCGTCGGGGCCCGTCTGTTTGGCTTGTGGCGGTCGTGGCGAGCGAAAGCAGCGGTGCGGCCGGCTCCCGCGATACATTCCGTTCCCTCCGGCGATCCACACGATGTGGAGATGAGCGCCCTGATCGCCGAGGCCAATGCGGTTCTGGCCAAGGCGCCTTCCTTGGCCGGGAGGACGCTCGCAGCCATGCCGCTATACCTCTTGATCGGACCGGAAGGCAGCGGTAAGACTAGCACGTTTCTCAATTCAGGCCTGGAGCCGCAGTTACTCGCAGGACAGGGAACTGCTCCCGTGGCCCCCACGCGGCTCTGTAATCTCTGGCTGGCCAAGGATGCGATTTTCGCCGAGATCGGGGGCCGCGTGTTTGCCGGAGAACTGAACCGCTGGAGTCAGTTACTGGAAACGCTGTGCGGGCAAGCCGCCGTCCCCCTCTGGCGGCGGCTTTGGGGCGAAGCCGAACCGCGGATGAGCCTCCGCGGAGTCATTGGTTTTTTTGATTCTAAAGAACTTACGGGTGCCTCCTCCGATCCTCAACGGCTGGAGCGTTGCAGCCGGGACTGGCAGGAACGGCTGCGCTCGATCGCCGACCGGTTTGGCGGGGGGTTTCCCGTATATCTGCTCATCACCGAGTGCGACAAGATCCCATTCTTTTCGGATTTCTTCCGCCGGCTGCCGGAATCGGAAGTCAACCAGGCGCTGGGTTGCACTCTGCCCGCACAGAATCCACCGGCCTCGCGACAGAACGGGGTATTTGTGGAGGCAGAAGCGAAGCGGCTTACGGCCTCCTTTCGTCCCCTCTATCATGCGCTAGCCAGGCGCCGCCTCACTCAACTGGCGCACGAACCCAATCCTGCCACGCGACCGGGAATCTACGAGTTTCCACGGGAGCTCAAGCGGATTCGCTCGCCGCTGGTGCAGTTTCTTACGGACGTGTTCCGTCCTTCCGCGCTAGGACCCAGCCCCGTACTGCGGGGTTACTATCTTACGGGTGTGCGCGAAACGGAAGTGGACATCCGCGATCCGGCGGGCCGGGCGATGGGTGCGGCGCTTCAGGCTCCGATGGACACCACTCTGTTTCGTGGCGATGTCACGCAGATTTTTCAGGGCGACGACTTTACCAAGGGGCCCATCTCCGGCGGCCGGAGAGGTCTCGTCGCGCGCTGGATGTTCGTCGTCGACCTGTTCCATCGAGTGATCATTCCGGACCAGCCCCCTCGAAAGGCACGCCAGCCGGAAGGCCCCTTCGAACAATATCGCAAGCTGGCATTTGGCGCGGTTTGCGGGCTCTGCGCATTGTTGTGCCTGGCGTTCTTTGCGTCCTGGGTGAATAACTGCCACGTCCTTTCCGAGCTCAGCGACACGACGAGCCGGCAAACCAATCGGCAAGGCAGGCCGACATCGCTCCAAGACTTGAAAGCCCTGGATGATCTTCGGGAGGAGGTGGTGAAGCTCGAAGGCCACTTTTCATGGTGGTATCACTGGGGACTCTATTCCGGCGACCGGGTCCTGGACCGGGTGAGAGCGGCGTATTTCCGGCAGTTCCAGAACCTTCTACTGAACGATCTGAACGGTCTGATGATGGCCGACTTGGAGGGGCTTCCTGCCAATCCGGATGCCGGCGCCCCGTATGAGCCGACTTATGGCACCCTTAGGGCCCATCTGATGATCACCTCCGGGAGTTGCGCCGTAGCCGCCCCTTTCCTCTCCGGGAAACTGAAGGACATTCGCGCTCGCATCCAGCCCGACGCCAGACCGGAGTGGCAAACGCTGGCGGACCGCCAGATCGACTTCTATTCGCGCGAACTGGCCGCCGGAGGTAGTCCGTTGCGCCTGGCGGAAGACAGCGGCGCCCGTGAACGCGCGCGGCAATACTTAAGGCAAGTCAAAGGGATTGACAGGTTGTATGCGGGCATCCTGGCAAAGACCGAGGCGAGCTTAGGAAAATCTAGCCGCCTCAGTGACATAGCGCCTAACTACGCAGTGGTCCTGAACGGTCCGGAGGAGGTTAGCCCGGCGTTTTCGAGAGAGGGGTGGGCTTACCTGGAGAAAGCCTCCCGGGAGAATAACGCGACCGAACTTGGCGAACCATGTGTCCTAGGTGGAGCGTCGGGTACGGCGGCCGACAGGAAGGAAAGCGCCGAAACCGCGCTGGCTATTCAGCGCCTGTACTTGCGCGACTATGTCGACCGATGGCGAAAGTTCGTCGAAGGCTTCTCGGTGATCAGGTACAACAACGCGCGAGATGCCGCTCGCAAACTCGAAATTCTCGCCGATCATAAGTCGCCACTCCTGGCTGTATTCGCAATGACTGCCAATCAGACGAATTTCCCGGCGCCGGCCGCACAAACCGATACCAGCGCGGTGGAGAAGGGCGTCCAGCAGGTGCAGAAACTGCTTTCGCCTCTGACTAAAGGCGAAACTTCCGCTACAGCGGCAGTCGACACTCCGGCGAATCCGGATACATTGAATCGTCCCACAGATATCACGACATACTTCCAACCCGTGCACGCGGTGGAGCCGCCCGGCAGCGAGACATGGGTCGTGGGCAAGAACGGCGCCTACATCGACGCGCTCACCCAACTTCGGGCCTCCATGGAGGCGATTGCCGAGGGCGGAGACTCGGATCCGGCGGTCCAGGCGACTGCCAGTCAGAACTACGATAAGGCTCTGGCGACTGCCTACGAGATCGAAAAAGGGCTCAAACCAGTGGGGGTCGGCGGCTTGGACGTGACGGTCGAACGCCTTTTGGAGGCGCCAATCCGGCTTTCGTACGGTTTTATCACCAAGGACTTGAGTAAAGCCGGAGCGGAGAAGGTCAATCGCGAGTTGCGCAACTTTTGCAAGAGCGAGGAAAACACACTGCGTAAGTACCCGTTCCAAGCATCCTCCATGGACGACGCCAAGGCGGAGGAATTCGCGGGTATTTTCGAACCCGTGAAAGGGGCGATCTGGAGGTTCCAGCAGCAATCGCTGGCCGACCTTGCCGTCAAGGATGGTCCCATTTGGAAACCCAAAGATCCCGCCAAGAAGCCGCAGGTGACACCGGCAATGCTAGCCTTTTTGAATCGCGCCCAGGCGATTGCGGACGTCTTCTACGCTGGTGGCGCGGCGCATGCGAAGTTCACCTATACCCTTCGGCTCAAGTCGGACGACCGTTTGAAAGGCGCCTCTGTGGAGGTGGAGATCGACGGGCAGACCTATCGATGGCCCGGTTATCTGCATGTTTTCAATTGGCCGGCGGCGCCGGGTTCAAAGAGCGGGGCGGTGGCCAGGCGAATTTCGACCGACTTTGGCGCGATGCCGTTTGAATCCCGGAGTGGAATATGGGGAGTTTTTCGACTCTTTGCCGATGCCGATCCGCGCGAGCTCAACGACACGACAGTCCAATGGAGGTACTCAAGCGTTGGGCAGAAGGAACCGATGCAGTATCCGGTTCAACTGGAAATCGTTGAATTTCCGGGCGGGCAGGATGTGTTCAACCCCAAGTTCTGGGAAACCCTGCGGTGTCCCCCCGCGGCGGTGCAGTAACCGCTTCGATTTAGTACGATATCGTACGTTCGGGATTCCGGGGATTTACTAGATTCACAGGGTATGATAAACTCACTCGGGATCTAATGCCGGATATGCTCCCAAGGAAGTAACAGACGATGCCTAAGGAAAGTTTGCAGAAGAAAGTTGGCAGGGTGCGCCCACCCCGGGTGCAGATCACTTACGATGTGCAGGTTGGCGACGCCATTGAGAAGCGGGATCTGCCATTCGTCGCCGGGGTATTGGCCGATCTTTCCGGTATGCCGGACAAGCCGCTTCCGCCGATCGCGAAACGGAAATTCGTCGTGGTCGACCGCGACAACATAAACGACGTCATGAAGAAGATCGGGCCACGGCTGGCTTTCAAAGTTCCGAACCGTCTCAGCGAGGACGATACGAAGCTGAATGTCCAACTGAATTTCGAGAGCATGGACGATTTTCAACCGGCCAAGATCGCTCAACAGATCACACCTCTTCGCAAGTTGCTCGAGTTGCGCAACAGCCTGGCGAACCTGCGGAGCAGTCTCATCGGGAACGAGAAGTTGGACAACCTCTTACAGGAAGTGATCCAGAACCACGAATTGCTGCGCCAGGCCGGCGCCGAAGCCGGTGTCCAAGCGGTTGAGGAGAAGGAGAGCTGACATGCCAGCCGACCCCATGCCCGCGACAGAACCACAAACCACGGCGGCCATCGCGTCTGAGAGTCGCAGTCTGTTGGACCGGATCGCCGAGGAAGGCCGTATCGGCCAGAGCGCCGAAGAAAAAACCAGCGGCAAACTCTGGCTCAAAGATCTCGTGCAGGACGTCATGACGGGTCAGATGACGGTGTCCAAGGACACTGAAGCGATGATCAACAGCCGCATCGCCGAGATCGATGCCTTGGTTTCAAGGCAGTTGAACGAGGTAATTCATGCCGAACCTGTCCAGAAGCTGGAGGGTTCGTGGCGTGGCCTGCAGTATTTCGTGATGCAGACCGAGACTTCGAGCAGCCTCAAGATCAAGCTCCTGAATATCAGCAAGGACGACCTGTTCAAGGACCTGGATAAGGCAGTCGAGTTCGACCAGAGCCAGATCTTCAAGAAGATTTACGAAGAAGAGTACGGCACACTGGGAGGCAATCCGTTTGGCGTGTTGATCGGAGACTACGAGTTCGGCCGTCACCCAAAGGACATCGCGCTGCTCGAAAAGATGTCGGGTGTAGCCGCCACGTCGCACGCGCCGTTTATCGCCGCGGCCACCCCGGCGATGTTCAATT
>OBLW0100000480.1_pt1 | contig 34152 bp, 28 predicted proteins | sample 1520161 | NCBI WGS metagenome assembly OBLW01 (sample SAMEA3539309, study PRJEB22396) | soil metagenome | biome: tundra; feature: field; material: soil | place: USA | collected 2010-05 | depth 0.15 m
TCGTCCAGCCGACGGCCCTGACGGGGCTCACCCCGGACATGCGGGTCTACCGTGACGAGGTCTTCGGGCCCGTGGCTTCGTTCTTCCGGGCCTCCGGCATCGACGAGGCGATCGCACTCGCCAACGACACCAGTTTCGGCCTCAGCTCGAGCGTGTGGACCAAGGACGCCGCCGAGCAGAGGCGCTTCGCCGACGACCTCGAGTCAGGCATGGTCTACATCAACGCGATGACGATCTCGTACTTCGACCTTCCCTTCGGGGGTGTCAAGCGCTCGGGCTACGGGCGAGAGCTCTCACCGGCCGGCATCCGCGAGTTCACAAACATAAAGACCGTCTTCAGCGACTGACCGCGCAGTCCCCACGCGGGGCCGGCCGATTGAGCCGTCCCGCGTGGGGATTGCGTTGTCAGGTCAGTGATGCGTTCAGGTCAGTGCTGCGTTCCAGAGGAAGAACTGGCTGAGCGCCGTCGGGTAGACGCCGGTGAGGTTCTTCTGTGTGGCGCTCAGGTAGTTGTAGAAGTAGGGGTAGATGATCGGTGTCTCGTCGAGGAGGAGGTTCTCGATCTGCTTGGCGAGGCTCCGCTGGCTGGAGAGGTCCACCGCGGCGACGTACTCCTTCGAGAGCCTGTCGTAGGTCGAGTTGTTGAAGCGGGCGCCGTTCCAGGCACCGGTCCCGGTCTTCTTGTTGTACGTCTGCAACGGTGCTTCAAGGAACAGGTTCGGCGTCGACCGGGCGCCGTAGTCGACCATGCTCATCTCGCCGTCGAGCCAGTCCGAGGTGCCGTAGACGGCGGTGCCGTAGTACTTGGTCGGGGTCTCGATCGTGAGGTCTATGGTGACCCCGATCTTCGCGGCCCACGCCTTGATGTACTGGGCAACTTGCGGCATCTCCTGGTGCTGCTCGGTGATGAACGGAGTCCTGAAGCCCCTCGGCACTCCACCTTTTGCCAGCAGTTCCTTTGCCAGCTTCAGGTTCTTAGCGCGCTGAGGGACGGCCGGCGGGCCGACAGTTGCCGGGAAGACAGGGGCGAAGGGGTTGTCGTTGCCGATGTCGGCGTATCCCTTGAAGAGCACCTTTGCGAGCCCCGGCCGGTCGATAGTGAGCGCGAGCGCCTGGCGGACGTACTTGTTCGTGAAGGGAGGCACGTCGCAGCGCATCGAGATCTCGCGATGGCCTGAGCCCTTCAGCTTGATGATGTTGTAGGAGCCGTTCAACAGCTGGGGGCTGGTGGAAACCAAGAACTGGTCCAAGCAGTCGATCTCGTTCGCTTCGAGCGCGGCCGTCATCGGCGTCTCACTCGCGTAGAAGGTCCACTGCACCTCACTCGGCCGTGCCGGTGTCGCCCAGTAGTGCGGGTTGGGGACGAATGTCGCCCCTACGTTCGGGGTGTAGCTGGACATCATGAAGTGCCCCGTCCCGACCCACTGCTTTTGGTAGTCGGAGTAGTTGTAGCCGTTCGGGACGATGATCATGGTGTAGTTGTCGCACGAGACCGCATCGACGAAGGCGGCGTCCGGGGCCTCGAGGTGGAAGGCAACCGTTCGGTCGTCTACCTTCACCACGCCGTCGGGAACCAAGGTCCCGGAGAAGACCGAGAGGGCACTCGAGTCGCTCTTCGGGTCGCACTGGCTCCGGAAGCTGTAGACGACGTCATCGACGGTCATGGGGGTGCCATCGTTGAATCTGACACCTTGGCGGATCTTGAAGGTCCACACGTCCGCCTTGGCGTTCGAATTCCAACTCGTCGCGAGCCACGGTTTGTAACCGAGTGCCTGGTCCGCCAAGACGAGGAACTCACCGACGTTGCCGAGGAGCTCGAGGCTACCTTCATCGGCGATCGTGATCGGGTTGATCGCGCCTGCCGGCACGAGGATGCCCGCCCTTATCGTGGAGCCCGCTTTGCCCGTCAAGACCGGCCTTGACGACGACGTCCTCGCTCCGGGTATTCGGCTGGCCTCGAGGATGCCACCGAGGAGCGGCATCGAAAGGCCGACTGCCGTGCCGCGCCGGAGGAAGTCCCTCCTCGTCAGCCTTCCCCCGAGGAGCTCGTCGATGATGTGCTCCTGGATCGGGCCCCGCCCGCGCCGGAGGTTGTCGAGCCGCTCGTGATCGACTTCCCTGCTGCCGTCGTTGACGTCCATTCGCCAACCCCCTTTGTCGTCCCTCGCACACGCGAGTGTTGTCTAAGATACTGGACCGACATTCAGCTGACTGCTTCTGGTACGACTAAGCTGGACCAGTGTGCGCCAGAGCGTAGCGGCGTGCGCCAGAGCGTCGGCACCTGCAAGAGATGCGAGCGCCCTTCTGTGCAGGTGCGAGGATGGGAGGCACCAGTGGAAAAGCTTGACATCCGCACGCCGTCGACCGCTCCTGCGGTCGTGACGGCCGTCCGAGCTCTCGATGCCCTCACCGGCTTCCAGGGCTCCGCGACGCTCGACGAGCTGACCCGGGCGCTCGACGAGCCGCGGAGTTCGGTGTACCGGATTCTCAACACTCTTGTCGAGAGCGATCTCCTGCAAAGGCCCGGGCAACGAGGCGGCTACCGGATGGGGCCCAAAGTCCTGGCGTGGGGCTCTAGCTTCCTGCGGGCCGTCAACCTCATCGACGAGTTCCAGGTGGTGGCGTCACCCATCGTCGCCCGCGTCGACGAGACGATGCAGCTGGCAGTTCTTGACTGGCCCGACGTCGTCTTCGTGGCGTACCTGGATTCACAGCGCCCCGTCAGGCTTGTCACCGAGGTCGGCCGTCGGCTTCCAGCGCACGCAACCGCGGCAGGCAAGGTACTGCTCGCGTTCTCCACCACCTCGGTCGCCGACAGGTACCTCCATATGGAGATGCGGAAGCTGACTGAGAGGACGGTGACCTCCGTCGAGGAGCTGGAGCGTCAGCTCGCGAAGGTTCGGCGTCGTGGTTGGGCCGAAGCGAGCCAGGAGGCCTGGGAGAACCTGACGTGCCTCGCCGCGCCCGTTCACGGACACGACGGCCGGGTCGTGGCTGCGATGACGATCTGCGTACCGGAACCCTCGCTCAAGCTGTCCTGTCGAAAGGCGCTCGCGGGAGAGCTCCTTGACGGGTGCAACGAGCTCTCCCGGCAGATCGGTGCGGACGACTCTTGCAGTGCTCGCGTAGAAGCTGAAGGCCGGGCGTGACCACGGCGACGAGCCCTGCTCTGCCATAGTTCGGACGGTTCCTTGAGAACGCTGCAGGGTTGGGCTCGGCGGTCTGCGCCGCGGTGGGGCACGGTCTGGTCGGCGAGCCGGGCCGGGAAAGCGCGTTACGGCGACGGTTCTGGAACTGGAGCGCTTTGTGTCGCCTGCAGTCTCCGCAGCTCTTCAAGGGGGATGTGGCAACGCATCATGTGATGGGGCTCGACCTCGACGAACGGCGGCTCGCTCGAGTCGCACAGTCCGTTCTCGAGGCGCCGAGGGCAGCGAGTGTGGAAGACGCAGCCAGCGGGGGAGTGCGCCGAGCTCGGGATCTCGCCTTTCAAGCGGATCCGCTCGCGGCGCGTTCCGTCCAGGCTCGGCACCGCCGAGAACAGCGACTCGGTGTAAGGGTGATGGGGACCGGCGAAGACCGTCCCGGCCGGCCCGTGCTCCATCACCCGGCCCAGATAGAGCACGGCGATGCTGTCGGAGAGATAGCGCACCACTCCGAGGTCGTGCGAGATGAAGACATAGCTCACGCGCTCGCGGCTTTGCAGGTCGGCGAGGAGATTGAGGATGGCCGCCTGCACCGAGACGTCGAGTGCTGAGGTCGGCTCGTCGCAGACGAGGACGCGTGGTGCTCCCGCGAACGCTCGGGCGATGGCGACGCGTTGCTTGAGGCCCCCGGAGAGCTGGTAGGGGCGCAACGCCAGATGGCGCTCCTCCATCCGCACCGAGCGGATGACCTCGAGAAGGCGATTCTCGCAGCTCTCGCCCGAGAGACCCGCCAGCTTCTTGAGCGCCCTGGTGACGATGTGACGCACGTTGTGGCGGCGGTTCAAGGCGGAGTCTGGGTTCTGGAAGATGATCTGCATGGCCTGCAACTGCTTGCGGCTGCGAGAGGTGCATTCGGGCGCGAGAGGCGATCCGTCGAGCTCGATCACCGAACCCTCGTCCGGCACACTCAGGCCGAGCAGGACGCGAGCGAGGGTCGTCTTGCCGCACCCCGACTCGCCGACGATGCCGAGCGTCTCTCCCACCTTCAAGTCGAGGTCGACGCCGACCACGGCACGCACCTGCTCACCGCGGACGTGGAAGGTCTTCGACACGCCCCGCAGGCGGATCACGGGCTCCTCCCCACCGTCGGCCCTCCTCGGCATGACGTCTTCCGGGGTTGCCCGGGGCAGCTCGGGCGCCTGCTCGTGGTAGTGACAGCGAGAGGTGCGTGTTGCGCTCACCTCGTATGTCGGTGGCGTCTCTTCGGTGCAACGTTGGTCCGCGAGCGCGCAGCGCTTGGCGAAGACGCAACCGACCTGGACTTCCCCCGGTTCGGGAAGAAAGCCGGGAATGGCGTCGAGGCGGCCATGGTCCTTGGACTGACCGCCCCGTGGGACGCAACGCACGAGCCCGACGGTGTACGGGTGCCGGGGGTTCTCGAAGATCTCCCGTGCCGGGCCCTGCTCCACGAGCTCACCGGCATACATGACGCCGACCCGGTCGCACATCTTCGCGATCACCGCGAGGTTGTGGCTGATGAAGAGCACCGAGGTCTGGAACTGCTGGCGCAGTGACGACACAAGGTCGAGGACTTCGGCCTCGACCGTGGCATCGAGAGCGGTCGTTGGTTCGTCGAGGATGAGGAGCGATGGCTCGGTGGCAAGCGCCATTGCGACCATGACGCGCTGCAGCATTCCACCGGAGAGCTGGTGCGGGTAGGACCCCAGCACTCGTCCTCGGTCCGCGATCTGAACCACGCGCAACATCTCCTCGGCGCGCGCCAGGGCCTCAGACTTCTTCATTCCGGCGATCTCGTACACCTCGGCCACCTGGCGTCCTACGCGGATCGACGGGTTGAGCGCCCGGCCGGGCTCTTGGTACACCATCGATACCACGCGAGCCCGGAACTGGCGCAGGGAACGCTTGTCCAAGGCGGCGATGTCTTGACCGTTCACGGTGATCGAGCCGCCGCTGAGGCTCCCGTTCCTCGGGAGGTAGCGAGTGATCGCGAGGGCGGTGGTGGACTTGCCGCACCCCGACTCGCCGACGAGGCCGAACGACTCCTGTCGCCCGATTCGGAACGAGACGTCTCGAAGGGCCGGGCGCTCGTTACCTCGCACGCGGTAGCTCACATCAAGGTGGCTCACCTCGAGAGTGGTGGACGGCGCCTCTATGGTGCCGGGCAGGCCGGCGGACGTTGCAAGGATCATTGGATGAGCACCGCCTCGATCGAGTCGCCGATGAGGTTGATCGCGATGACGAGGGAGGCGATGGCGAGCGCCGGGAAGAGCGTCTCCCACCAGTAGCCGGCCGACAGGTACCCGTAATTGGTGGCGACATCGGCGCCCCAGTCCGGCGTGGGCAGCTGCAGGCCGAAGCCGAGAAACGACAGCGTCGCGATCGTGAAGATCGCATAGCCGAGCCGGACGGTGAACTCGACGAGGATCGGGCCGAGCACGTTCGGGAGGATCTCTACGAACATCACGTGGGGGACGCTCTCGTCTCGTAGCCGCGCAGCTGCGAGATAGTCGAGCTCGCGCTCTTGGAGGACTGCCGTGCGCACCGTTCTCGCGATGATGAGGGCGAAGACAAAGCCGATGACGACGATGAGCGTGAGCGTGCTTGGGCCGATTGCGACGACGAAGATAAAGGCCACGATGACGATCGGAAGGGCGAGGGCGGCGTCCACGATCCTGCCTACGATCATGTCGACCGCACCCCGAAGGTAGCCCTGCGCCAAGCCGATCGTCGTGCCGAGCACGGTGCCCAAGAGCGTGGCGAGCGGGGCGATCTCGAGGATGTCGCGAGCACCGACGATCACCCGCGAGAACACGTCCTCGCCGACATTGTTGGTCCCGAACCAGTGGGCGGCCGACGGCGCGAGGTTGGTGCTCAGGATGTTCGGCGTCGTGGCGCTGTAGGGAACGAACAAGGTCCCGAAGATGGCGCAGACGACCCACCAGAGGACGATCACCGACCCGACGAGGAAGGTCTTCGACCCGACGAGCCGACGGACCTGCTCCCGTCGGATTCGTCCCATCGAGACCTCGAGCGCACCTGCCGCGCCGCCGGGGTCAGCGAGGAACGTCTCGAACACAGCGGGCTCGCCGGGCGGCAGTGCCGCGTCAAGTGAGATGCCCGGCGCTCCGGCGAGAGGCCCGCGGGGGTCGTCTCCGGCCGTCACTCGGCCTTCCCCAGTCTGATTCGCGGGTTCAGCACCGTGTAGAGGATGTCGGCGATGAGCGTCGCTGTGAGGTACACGATGCCGATGAAGAGGACTCCTGCTTCGAGCATCGGGAAGTCCTTGTCCTTGGCAGCGGTGAGGATCAGTGAGCCGATGCCCGGATAGGTGAAGAGGGCCTCGACCACGACGAGCCCGCCGATCAGGTAACCGGTCTGCGTGGCGATGACCGTGATCGTGGGAAGCAGCGAGTTGCGCAGCACGTGCCGTCGGATCACAAGCCAGCGGGGCAGCCCTTTTAGCATCGCCGTACGGACGTAATCGGAGTCGAGCGCCTCGATCGTGCCCGCCCGGGCCATGCGGGCGATGTAGCCGAAGAGGATGAACACGAGCGGGACGGCGGGAAGGATCAGGTAGCGCACCTGGGTGAGCAACGGCGAGCCGGGCGGGGCGTTGGCGGTGACGGGAAGCACCTTGAGGCCGATCGCGAACACGACGATAAGAGCGACACCCGACACGAACTCGGGCACGGTCGACAGCGAGAGGCTGGTAGTGCTGATGACGCGGTCCACCACGCGCCCTCGATTGAGGGCCGCGACCACCCCGCCGAGGATGCTGGTAGGCACGACGATCACGAAGGCAAAGGCCGCGAGCTTGAGCGAGCGCCCGAGCGCCGGGAAGAGGAAGGAGCTGACCGGTGACTGGAACTGGTATGAGGTCCCGAGATTGCCCCGCGCAATTCCGGAGACCCAGCTCCAATACTGGACGACAAGCGGGCGATCGACACCGAGCTTGTGGTCGAGCGCAACCACGGACTGTTGGGAGGCGAAGGGCCCGAGAATGGCCCGTCCCGCGTTGCCGGGCAGCACCTGGCCGGCGAAGAAGATGATCAGGCTCAACAGCACGAGCGTCAGCAACGCCAATCCGACACGCTTCAAGACGTACTGCGACAACTCACGCCCCTCCTCCCTATGTCGCAACCCGGCGCAGGCCAACGCGGCGAAGTCGAGAACCTGAGGGTAATCGGATCTGAAGCTAGCAGGGCCGCCGATTTGCCCGCTTCTCGGCGCGACCGACCAGCTCAGGCGTTCTTGTCGAGTGGCCATCTCGCGCCGATACCTGGGAACAACCGCCCTGCCGAGGCAGGCGACGCGGGCGCGGACCGGCCAGGGGAACTGGCCCGTTGCGGCTCACCGCTCAGGTGAAGACGTAAGCGTCCGGTTCCCCCAGTTCGGTGTCCAGCCCGGCGAGCTCGACCGCGTCGGGAACCCGGACAGCTTCGAACCTGTTCAGGATCTTGAGGATGGCCCAGGTGAGGACGAACGCGTAGACCGCCACGAGCACGGCGGCCGCGACCTGCTTGCCGAAGAACGAAGGATTTCCCGCAGTCAGGCCGTCCTGGCCGGCCGCATTGACTGAAGCGTAAGCAAATACGCCCAACAGAATCGAACCAAGGAGCCCGCCCACGCCGTGACAGGCCCACACGTCGAGCGCGTCATCCCATTTCATACGGCGGACGAGCGCGACGGCCGAGTAGCAGAGCGATCCGGCGAGCAGGCCGATCGCGAACGACGCCCATGTCGGCACGAAGCCGGCACAAGGCGTCACACAAGCGAGCCCCGCGACCGCTCCCGTGAAAGCACCGACGATGCTGGGCTTTCCTGAGCTCCACCACGAGATGGCCAGCCACGTGCACATCGCGACCGACGCGGCGATGTCGGTGTTGACGAATGCCTGCGCCGCCACGGCGTTGGCGGCGAGCGCCGAGCCGCCGTTGAAGCCGAACCAGCCGAACCACAACAACCCGGTGCCGAGGCCGACGAAGGCCACATTGTGCGGGACCGTCTTCTCGCCCGGTGCGAACTTCCTGGATCCGACGACGAACACCGACGCCAGTGCCGCAAACCCTGCACTGGTGTGGACGACCATTCCGCCGGCGAAGTCCTCGACGCCCCACTTCATGAGGAAACCGCCACCCCAGATCCAGTGCACGATCGGCACGTAGACGAGCAGGCTCCAGATGACCAGGAACTTGAGATAGCTCTTGAAGGCGACCCGGTCAGCGAAGGCGCCGGTGATGAGCGCCGGGGTGATGATCGCGAACATCTCCTGGAAGATGAAATGCGCCAGAGCGGGGATATGAGGCGCATACGGACCCGGTGCTGCGCCTACTCCTCGTAGCCCGGCCCACGAGAAGTTGCCTATGACACCCCCGAGGTTCCCGGAGAAGGCGAGCGAGTAGCCGACCAGAACCCAGAGCACGGTCACGACGCCCATCGAGATGAAGCTCTGCAACATGATCTCGAGGAAGTTCTTTCTTCGCACCAGGCCGCCGTAGAAGAACGCCAGACCCGGCGTCATCACCATGACCAGTGCGGCGCTGACTAGAACAAATCCGGTGTCACCGTCGTTGATCACCCAGGCCTCCTTTGGACGATTGTGTGCCCTTCACCGCCACCCGGTGCTTCAGTTTCGCCATTATGTCGCTTACCTACCGGCGACGCGCAACTCACCGTGTCTGTCATCGGCCGACCTGCGACCGAGCACTGTGCGCAGGACCGTGGCGAGCAGGACTGCGGCGCGCTGTGTTGCGGTGCGCAGCGCTGCCGTGCTCGCGACTGCGGTGTGCGGGCTGGTCGCGGACGCGTCCGCCTTCGAGCGGCCGGCCGGTGGCCGGGTCCACGCCGTTGCCCCGGCACCAGGTCCCGAAGGCCTTGTAGCGGTAGGGCGGTGCGTTGCGCCAAGAGACCTTGAAACCGAACCGCGCGCCCAACGCCTTGTACATGAGGTGCATGCAGATCGCCGCAAAGGCAAGGCAGGCGATGCCGAACCCGGCAACCGCATAGGCACATACCCTGGACCAACCCTGACCGACAAGGAAGAGAACCAGCCAGACCGGAGCGGACCAGATCCCAATGGTCGTAGTCGGCCCTGTGAGCAAGTGAAGGCGTGCGGCCCTGTGCCCGATCCGGGGCGACCACCTCGCAAGAAAGGGGGCTCTTGAGGGCATTCGTCTACTTCCTGAGAGGACCTCGGACCAGAACGGCGGCGAGGAGACTCTCCGAATCACCGCGCGTCAGTGAAGCACAGCATCATTCTGCCCTGTCGGGCAAGACGCGTTCGACATGGCGCCGGTCATCGCCAGATCGAGGGGGCCGGGTCGTCCCGAACGAACGGGAGCGGGTTGTCGGCGTTCAGATCCTTGAGGCTAAAGTGAAACCGACGTCGTCCGAGACGACCTCGCAGGGGCCTTTTCGTGCCTGTTCAAGAGGGACCGACCGTCGGGGCGACATCGATTTGATGCCCTGCTTGACGCGGGCGGCTGGTTCAACATCGAAGTCGATGGTTACCGAAAAGGAGATCTGACATGGCCATGCCTAGCGACCTTGAGATCGCGCGCCAGGCACACCTCAAGCCGATTGCTGAAATCGCGAAGGACATGGGAATCGAGCCGCGGATGCTCGAGCAGTACGGCGAGAATGTTGCGAAGATCAAGCTGGACGCGATCGCCGAGCTGGCGGACCGCCCGAAGGCCAAGTACGTGGTCGTCTCCGCGATCACCCCGACGCCGCTCGGCGAGGGGAAGACGACGACGATCGTGGGCCTTGGCCAAGCCATGCACCACATCGGCAAGAGCGCGACGATCTCGATACGCCAGCCCTCGATGGGCCCCACGTTCGGTATCAAAGGCGGAGCGGCCGGTGGTGGCTACAGCCAAGCCGTCCCAATGGAATCCTTCAACCTCCACCTGACCGGTGACATGCACGCGGTGACGGCCGCGCACAACATGCTGTCGGCCATGGTCGACAACCATCTGCAGAAGGGCAACGAGCTCAAGATCGACCTGCACAACATCACCTGGAGACGAGTGCTCGACGTGAACGATCGCGCTCTTCGCAACATCGTGATAGGGCTCGGGTCCAAGCTGGACGGGATCCCCCGCCAGACCGGCTTCGACATCACCGCAGCGTCGGAGGTGATGGCCATCCTCGCGTTGTCGACGTCGCTGAAGGACATGCGGGCCCGCTTGGGACGGATCGTCGTGGGTTACACCGACGACGGCGAGCCGGTGACCTCGGAGGACTTGAAGGGCGCCGGTGCCATGACCGTTATCATGCGTGAAGCCATCAAGCCGAACCTGCTCCAGACCATCGAGAACACCCCGGTGATCGTGCACGCCGGCCCGTTCGGCAACATCGCGCACGGCAACTCCTCGATTGTCGGTGACCTCATCGGGATCCACACCGGCGACTTCCTCCTCACCGAGGCAGGTTTCGGCGCAGATATGGGAGCCGAGCGCTTCTTCGACATCAAATGCCGCACCTCGGGCCTGAGGCCCGACGCCGCCGTAGTCGTTGCCACAGTGCGCGCGCTGAAGGTCCATTCCGGCCGGCACCGGGTCGCGGCCGGGCGGCCGCTGCCCCCTGCCATCCTCGAGGAGAACCCGGAGGAGGTCCGTCTCGGCGGAGCGAACCTGCGCAAGCAGATCGAGAACATCCAGATCTTCGGCGTGTCCCCCGTCGTCGCGATCAACGCGTTTCCCGGGGACTTCCCTTCTGAGCACGAGGCAATCCGGGAGATCGCGGCCTCCATGGGGGTTCGTGCGGCGGTGTGCACCAATTTCGCCGAAGGTGGCAAGGGAGCTACCGAGCTCGCGCAAGCTGTGGTCGAGGCAGCCGACGAGGCGAACGACTTCCACTTGCTCTACCCGAGCGAGGCGCCGTTGCGCGAGAAGATCGAGACGGTGGCCACGAAGGTCTACGGCGCCGCCGGAGTCGACTACCTGCCGGCCGCGAACCGCCAGATCGACGCCTACGAGAAGAACGGCTATGGGAACCTGCCGGTGATCATCGCCAAGACGCACCTGTCGCTTTCGTCGGACCCCTCGCTGAAGGGTGCGCCGGTGGGATGGCGCATGCCGGTGCGCGAAGCGCGCGCCTCGGTTGGAGCAGGTTTCGTGTATCTCATCTGCGGCGACATGAGCACGATGCCGGGCCTGTCGACGCACCCGGCCGCGGAGATCATCGACATCGACGAGAACGGTGAGATTGTCGGGCTCAGCTGACGAACCGGCCTATCTCGAGACAGCGCTCGGGAGCTTCCTAGAGCTCGTTTCGGCGGCCGAGCCAGCACCTGCTGGCGGGTCGGCCGCAGCCATGGCGGTCGCATTGGCCGCGGGACTCTGCGTGATGGCGGCGCGTCTCTCCACGAGACAGATGTCGGACGCGCCGGATATCGCGGCCACTGCCGAACAGCTTCGCGATCGTGCTGCCGCACTCTGCCAGGCCGACGCCGACGCTTACAGACGCGTCATGTCGGCATTGCACGAACCCTGCGAGCCTGACCCGCAAGACCGCCAGCGTCAGATTGCCGCGGCGCTCCTGGAGGCGACCGACGTCCCGCTGGAGGTCGTGGAGACGGGTGCCAGCGTGGCCGGTCTGGCCGCGCGGATCGCCGAATGCGGGAACCCCAATCTGCTTGGTGACGCCGTCACTGCTGCGTTGCTGGCAGAGTCTGGTGCGAGGGCGGCCGCCGCTCTCGTGCTGATCAACCTCAAAGGGCTGCAAGACGACGACCGGCGGAATCGGGTGGCCAGGCTGATCGAGGAGACCGCGGAGAGTGCCGGTCGGGCGCGGCGCCGGGTCGAGCCGTGACGATGTCGGGTCCCTCGCCCGTTCAGCTCGGCCGCCAGGACCGCTCAGGCAGCGGCACCCTTCGAGGCTGCGGAGATCCGGTCAAGATGGGCAGTCGAAGTCGCGCTCAGCACGTTCAACGACGCGGGCCATGTTCGAGACGACGTTGACTCGACCGACGACGGCCGCCACCACGCTGTCTCACTCGGTCGTGCCAAGATGAGATCGTGACCAGGAGAACCACCACCGTGAGCCTCGACGACTGGCCCATGTCCGAGGTGCACGGCGCCGCTCAGCGCTCCGGGCTGTCCGACGACGAGGTCATCGAAACAGAACCGCGATTCGCGTTCGGCGAGGACGCCCGACTGATTTCGCCGCTGTCGGGGTGGCGGCACATTCTGGAGGTTTCGCGTGAACTGGTTTGAATGCGTTCCCAACTTCTCAGAGGGCCGGGACCAGACGAAGATCGCCCGCATCGTGGCCGAGGTGCAGGACAAACCGGGGGTGGCGCTGCTCGACGTCGAGCAGAACGCCGACCACAACCGCTGCGTGGTCACGCTCGTCGGTGAGGGGCCGGCGCTCGTGGATGCGGTGCTGCGGATGATGCGGGTGGCGACGGCGCTCATCGACCTCACCAGCCATCAGGGCGAGCATCCACGGATGGGCGCCACCGACGTGGTCCCCTTCGTGCCCCTGGGCGACGCCACCACCGCGCAGGCGATCGATCTCGCCGCCGGCCTCGGCACCCAGGTGTGGGAGGAGCTGCAAATCCCCGTCTATCTGTACGGCCAGGCAGCTCGGCTGCCGGAGCGGCAGGATCTGGCGAGGGTGCGCGCGGGACAGTTCGAAGGCATCCGGGACGCCATCGGGACCGACCCCGCGAGGCGCCCGGACATCGGCGAGCCGCGGGTGCATCCGACGGCAGGCGCGGTGGCCATCGGCGCCCGGCCGGTGCTCATCGCGTACAACGCCTACCTGACCACCCCCGACGTGGCGGTGGCCAAGCGCGTGGCACGCGCCGTCCGTGGCCGCGACGGCGGCCTGGCAGAGGTCAAGGCGCTGGGTTTCGAGATCCACGAGCGGCAGCGAGCACAGGTCTCCATGAACCTGACCGACTACCGACGTACCCCGATTCACCGCGCAGTCGAGGCGGTGCGGCGGGAGGCGGCGCGCTTCGGGGTGGACGTTGAGGAGACCGAGGTCGTCGGCCTGGTGCCCGAGGACGCCCTGTTCGACGCTGCTGAGTACTACCTGCAGCTCAACAGTTTCGACCGGAGCACCGTCCTCGAGCGCAAGGTGCGGGGAGCACGGCCGTCCGCGGAGTCCCTCTCCGATTTCACCGCCCGGCTGGCTGCGCGCACCCCAACTCCGGGAGGCGGGAGCGCCGCCGCCGCCGCCGGCGCCATGGGCGCTGCCCTCGGCGAGATGGTGACCGCCTACTCGGCCGGCAAGGACGATGCGACGCTGGACCCCGCCCGGGAGCGGCTGGCTGCCGCCCGGAGCCGCTTTCTCGGCCTGGTCGAACAGGACGCGGAGGCGTACTCCGATACGGTCACGGCGCGCCGGGCTACGAAGGCCCAGCCCGGGCCGGAGGCGGAACAGGCGTGGACGGCCGCCATCCGGCACGCCGCGGATGTGCCGCTCGACACAGCGCGGCTCGCCTGGACCTGCACCGGGGAGCTCCGGGAGCTGGCCGACCGGGTCCGGCCGATGATGAAGAGCGACTGGACCACCGCGCTCGCCCTGTTGAATGCGGCGCGGGAAGGCGCTCTCGCCAACGTGGTCATCAATGTCGACGACCTGCGGGAGCGGGGGGCCGACATCACCGACCTGGAAGCAGCGGTCCGCGAGCTCAGTTAGCGCGCCAACAGCCGGGCTAGCTCGACGGATCGGGTGGAAGCGGTCGCCACTGCAAGCTTGGGTTGGGGAACCATGTCCGGTACTTGAGGACTGTGCACTCGGAGCCCCAACAATGGCCTCGACATCGTTGTCCGCAGGCTGCCAGCTCTTGCTTGTGCTCACGGCCACGATCTGCTACAAACGAATCCAGCACGCGTGAATCCTTTGGAATCACTCATATAGCGGCGAAGGTTCCTGGCCCCCAGTAGGGGTGAGATACCGGGACACAGAGGACCTTTGACCCTTCGCCGGGTGTGGGCACGCGGGCGAAAATCTGCTTATCACCCTCTTGCTTGTCCGCGTCCAGCGTCGACGACAGGAGGCGATGTGATGGGCACTCAAGAGACCTACACCAGCAGCTTGCAGATCGAGCGCCGCTCGATTGACTATATTCCCGCCTCAGAGCGGCACGGCTCGCCCCGCCGGCTTTTCTTCATCTGGTTCGGGGCCAACATGCAGGTGACCGCGGCCGCTACCGGGGCTATCGCAGTTCTAATCGGGCTGTCGCTGCCCTGGGCGTTGCTCGCCCTGCTCATCGGCAACCTATTCGGAGTGACGTTCATGGCCGCTCACTCCGCGCAGGGGCCGAAGCTCGGCATTCCCCAGATGATCCAGAGCCGAGCCCAATTCGGCTTCTACGGCGCCATCGTGCCGCTCGTGCTCGTCCTTTTGATGTACGTCGGCTACTTTGCGGCCAGCGCGATTCTCGGCGGGGCGGCCCTCGCCGCGTGGTGGGGCATTAATGACAAGCTGGCAACGGTCATCGTCTCCCTGCTGTGCACGGTGCTCGCGATCTACGGCTACCGCATGATCCACCAGTACGAGCGGTGGATCAGCCTCGTGAGCGGACTTGGCTTTGTTTACCTCACCATCCGGCTCCTTACGCTGCACCACATCAGCTCAGTGTGGGTCTCCGGGAGTGTTCCCTACGGCACGTTCCTACTGGCCATCACGCTCGCTGCCACCTGGCAGATCACCTATGCGCCTTACGTCGCGGACTACAGCCGGTACTTGCCCGAGGACACGAACATGTCAGCCACCTTCTGGTGGACCGCCGTGGGCTCGGTCATCGGCTCGTACTGGCTGATGGGTTTCGGTGCCGTCGGGCTCGCCGTGGCGCCCAAGCTGTTCAACGGCGGGAGCGTGACCTTCTTCACGGGCCTTGGCAACAGTCACACGGGTTGGCTGATCGCCCTGATCATCATCGGGGGCATCGTGGCGGCCAACGTGCTGAACCTCTACGGGATGTTCATGTCCTCCACGACTACCATCACCGCCCTGCGCCGGATGCAGGTGCACCGCGGGGCCCGAACGATCTTCGTGCTCGTCGCTGCGGTGGTCGGGACCGTGCTGGCGATTGCCGCCACCTCGAACTTCCTCAACAACTTCGAGAACTTCATCCTGTTCCTGGCGTACTTCCTGATCCCGTGGACGGCGATCAACCTGACCGACTTCTACTTCGTGCGCAAGGAGCAGTACGACATCGACTCGATCTTCACGCCGGACGGGATCTACGGCCGGCTCGATTGGCGCACGATGATCGCCTACTTGGTGGCGATCGGAGTGGAGGTCCCGTTCATGAGCACGACCTTCTACACCGGCCCGATGGTCTCGCACCTCGGGGGTGGGGACATCTCCTGGATCCTGGGCCTGATCGTGGCGACCGTTCTCTACTACGTCTTGCACATCGGCGTGGATGTACTGCCTCCGGCTTCCAAGGCTGCCGCCAGCCCGGTCGAGTCGGCCGGACGGTGACGCGATGACTAGTGGACCGCGCACCGTGCGTGCACCGCACGGCAGCGAGCTCTCGTGCAAAGGCTGGCCGCAGGAAGCGGCGATGCGCATGCTGATGAACAACCTCGACCCCGATATCGCCGAGCATCCCGACCAGCTGATCGTCTACGGGGGTGGAGGCAAGGCGGCGCGCAGCTGGGCTGCTTATGACGCGATCGTCGCGAGCCTGCGAGAGCTCGGGCCCGAGGAGACGCTTCTCGTCCAGTCCGGCAAGCCTGTGGGCGTCTTCCGGACCCACGAGTGGGCGCCGCGGGTCCTCATCGCGAACGCCAACCTGGTACCGCAGTGGGCGACCTGGGAGGAGTTCCGCCGGCTGGACGAACTGGGGCTCACGATGTTCGGCCAGATGACCGCCGGATCGTGGATCTACATAGGAACCCAGGGAATCTTGCAGGGAACCTATGAGACCTTTGCTGCGGTGGCGGCGAAGCGCCACGGCGGCAGCCTCGCCGGCACGATCACCCTCACCGCCGGGCTGGGCGGGATGGGCGGCGCCCAGCCCATGGCGGTCACGATGAACGGGGGCGTCGTTCTGTGCGTCGAGGTCGATCCGTCACGGATCCAGCGGCGCCTGGACACCGGCTACCTCGATGTCCTCGCCGACGGGGTCGACGACGCGCTCAACCGGGCCATGGAGGCGAAACGCAGCCGCCAGGCGCTGTCGATCGGAATCCTGGGCAACGCGGCCGACATCGTGCCCCACCTGCTAGCGATCGGGGCGGAGATCGACGTCGTCACCGACCAGACCTCTGCGCACGACCCGCTGATGTACGTTCCGCAGGGCGTGAGCGTGGACGAGATGCCGGACCTGCGGGTCAAGGACCCCGAAGGGCTCACCAAGATGGCCCGGGAGTCGATGGCCCGCCACGTGGAGGCGATGGTCGGCTTCCTCGACTTGGGAGCCGAGGTGTTCGACTACGGTAACTCGATCCGCGCCGAAGCGGAGACCGGTGGCTGCGAACGCGCCTTCGACTTTCCTGGCTTTGTTCCCGCGTACATCCGACCGATGTTCTGCGAAGGAAGAGGCCCGTTCCGCTGGGTTGCGCTGTCAGGCGACCCGGCGGACATCGCCGCGACGGACCAGGCGGTTCTCGAAGAGTTCCCGGACAACGAGTCGCTCGGCCGGTGGATCAAGATGGCCGGCGAACGGGTGCACTTCCAAGGGCTGCCGGCGCGGATCTGCTGGCTCGGGTACGGCGAGCGCGATCGGCTGGGACTGCGCTTCAACGACATGGTCGCCAGCGGCAGGCTGCAAGCGCCGATCGTGATCGGACGCGACCACCTTGACTGTGGATCGGTCGCCTCGCCCTACCGGGAGACCGAGGCCATGCGCGACGGCTCCGACGCCATCGCCGACTGGCCGCTGCTGAACGCGCTGCTCAACACGGCCTCGGGCGCCTCGTGGGTTTCGATCCACCACGGTGGCGGGGTCGGGATCGGCCGTTCCATTCACGCCGGGCAGGTGACGGTCGCCGATGGCACGGCGCTGGCCGCCGAGAAGCTCGAGCGGGTGCTCACCAACGACCCGGGCAGCGGTGTCATCCGGCACGTCGATGCCGGCTATCCCGAGGCCGTGCAGGTGGCCGCGGCCCACGGGCTGCGGGTCCCGATGCACGAGCACGGTGAGACGGAGGCGGCGACATGAAACTCACCGATCGGGACAGGGAAATGCTCGACGGGGTCGATGGCGAAGGCGTCGCCTTGGCCATGCAGGTCCTTGTCGCGATCGGCCGGGCGTTCGACGCCGAGCAGATGTGCGACATCTCCCGGGCGCATGTCGCTTTGAGCAACCAGGACGCGGACATCTGGTTCGCGGAGCGGCTGGTGGCCGGCGGAGCCGTGTGCCGGGTTCCGCCGACGGTCAATCCGGGCTTCTGCCTCGAGTTCTTCCGGCACCTGCCCGGCCTGACCCCGGACGACATGGAGACGATGGAGCGAACCGAGGCCGCGTACCGGGCCCTGGGCGCGCAGCTGACCTACAACTGCACGCCCTACCTGCAGGGCAACGTCCCGCGCTTTGGCGAAGTCACCGCGTACTCCGAATCCAGCGCCACCCCCTACATGAACTCTGTCTACGGGGCACGCACCAACCGCGAGTCGGCCCAGTCCGCCCTGTGCGCCGCGGTGACCGGCCGGGTGCCGATCTACGGTCTTCTGCTCGACGAGAACCGCAAAGGCCAGGTGCACGTGCACGTCGAACCGACGCTCACCGACGAGTTCGACTATCACCTGCTGGGCTACGCGGTGCCCCGAAAAGCGGGCCTGCAGACGGCCTTCATCCCGGTGTTCACCGGCATACCCGCGAGTGTGAGCCCGGAGGCGCTCATGAACCTGGGGGCGGAGCTGAACACGGGTGGCAACGTTCCGATGTACCACATCGTCGGGGTCACGCCCGAGGCACCCACGCTCGAGGCCGCGTTCCACGGAGACGCGCCCGGTGACCCAGTTGTCATCACGGCGCGCGATCTCGTCGAGGAGCAGCAGATGCTCTCGGCGGAAGGTGGCCCCATCGATTTCGCGCTGCTCGGCTGCCCGCACCTGTCGCTCGACCAGCTCCGGGCGATCGCCGACCGGATCGGCGGCCGGCAGTTCAAGTCCGAGTTCTGGGTCATGACGTCGTTCTATGCCAAGGAGCTTGCCGCGCGCATGGGCGTCGCCGAGGTGATCGAGAAGGCCGGGGGCCATCTGGTCCCCGACACCTGCATCGACCAGGTGGTCTGGAAGCACCTGGCCGGCAAGAAGGGCGTCACCGACTCGCTGAAGGGCGCGTATTACACGCAGCGGCGTGACATGGAGTTCGCGTTGCGCAGCGTGGGTGATTGCGTGGAGGCCGCGATCAAGGGAGAGACGTCATGAGTGCCCGAGAAGTCTCCGTGATCGGTTGCCGGGGAGCGGCGCCTGGCAAGGCGTCCGGACCGGCCGTCGTGTCCACCGACGCCATGTGCTTCTACCTCGTGGACCCGCCCACCGGAACCGTCATCGAGGCCGGTCACGCCATCGAGGGCCGGTCCATTGCCGGCGCCGTCCTCGTCTGTCCGGGCGGCAAGGGGAGCTCGGTGGTCCAGGCCGACGGTCTCTACCAGCTGGCCAAGGCCGGCACCGCACCGGTTGCCGTCGTGGTCGCGGAGTTCGACACGGTGCTCGTGGCCAGCGCCGTGGTCGTCGGTGTGCCGTTGGTGCGTTGCGCCCCCGAAGACTTCGAACAGATCCGCGACGGTGACGTGCTGGACGTGGACTCCGACCAGGAAGTCGTAACGATCCGGTGATTGTCCCGCCGGTCGTGCGCTCGCTGCACCGCGGCGAGCTGTACCTGCCGCGGGTACGCCTGGTGCGTCAGGTCTTCACAGTGCCGCCGCCCGTCGACGTGGCTGCGCAGGTGGTCCGCGAATGGCGGCGGCTCGCTCCCGTCATCAGCCCACCCGCGGGCGCGCGGATCGCGGTGGCCGTCGGCAGCCGGGGCGTCGACGGCCTGCTGCCCGCAGTGAGAGCCATCGTCGGCGAACTGCGCTCCGCAGGCTGCGAACCGTTCATAGTGCCGGCGATGGGCTCCCACGGGGGCGCGACCGCGGCCGGCCAAACGGAGGTTCTGGCGGGGTTTGGCATCACATCGGAGGCGGTCGGTGCACCGATCCGGGCCACCATGGAAGTGGTGCCGGTGGGCGCTGTGGGCGACATCCCACTGTGCTTCGACCGGCTCGCCGCCGGCGCCGACGGCATCGTGATCGTCAACCGGGTGAAGCCACACACGGACTTCGCTGGGCCGATGGGCAGCGGCCTCATGAAGATGCTGTGTATCGGCCTGGGCAACCAGGAGGGGGCCGACCGGCTGCACAGGGCGGGCGTGGCTCGCGACCTCGGCGAGATCGTCCACGAGGCCGCAGTCGCCCTTCTCCGACTGGTGCCGGTCCTGTTCGGGGTCGCCATCTTGGAGAACCAGCAGCACAGGGCCTGCGAGGTGCGGCTCCTGCTCGGCCCCGAGATCGAGTCCGGCGAGCTGGCCCTCCAGGAAGTCGCGCGAGGGCTCCTCCCCGGCCTCCCCCTCGACGACATCGACCTGCTCATCGTCGACGAGATGGGCAAGGACATCAGTGGCGCGGGACTGGACCCGAACGTCATCGGACGCGCCCTCGGCCCCTGGCAGGTGAAACGGGACCGGCCCCGCATCACGCGGATATTCGTGCGCGACCTGACCCCTGCCTCGGAGGGCAACGCCTGCGGGCTCGGCTTCATCGACGTCACCACGCCGCAGCTGATCGAGAAAGTCGACCTAGAGGTGACCGCCGTGAACGCCATCACCGCATGTTTCCCTGAGGACATGCGCTTGCCGCTGACCGTGCCGACCGACCGCGACGCCATCGGAGCCATGCTCGATACCCTGCGGCCGTTCACGGCGGAGGATCTGCGCCTGGTGCACATCAGGAACACGCTTGCGGTGGAGCGTCTCGTCGTCTCCGAAGGCTGCCTGCCGGCCCTTCAGGACCGGCCCGACGTGATCATCGAAGAAGAACCGCGATTCCTCGGGTTCGACGGCGACGCCCGATTGATATCGCCGCTATCGGGGTAGCAGCACCTTCGGTAGGTTCGCTGGCCGGTTCCGATAGGTCCCCAGCTCTCGGAAGCTCCGGGGCCGACATACCGCGCCGACAAGCCGCGGTCCGCGAGCTCGGCTAGTTCTTCGTGAAGTTCCTGAAACAGTGCCTGCGGGCCTCGGGCCGCTTACCGATGGTTCGACAACTAACCAACAGAGTCAAGAACCTTCCGGAGCGCGGCGACTACTTTCGCGGGCTCAGGATCCTCCACGACGTAGCGACCGAACACCAGGCCATCAACGCAGGGGCCAAGCTGGCGGACCCGGGCCAGCATGTCGTCAAGATCGCCGCGCCGCGCGCCCCCCAACAGCAACACGGGTATCGACGCGTATTCAGTGACTTCTGAGAGTGTTCCTTCAGAGGGAGGCGGGATTTTCGCAAGGTCGGCGCCGGCTTCTGCCGCCCTCCTGACTGACTGGCGGAGGTTGGATGCCGTGTGAAGGGCGATCTGCTCGAATCCCCCCGGAACCACCTCTGCCATGACAGGCAGACTCCAGCGATCAGCATGAATTGCCAAGGCTTCCAAGCTCCGCATCGTGGCGACTTCGAGTTCGCAGTAGGGGTAGACCTCGTACTTCAATCCAGATGCACCGAAAGCGACAGCCTGCTCCACCACCTGCTGCGGCTCTTGGTGATCCTGGCTGACGCTGATCACTACGGCTCGACCGGCGAGATGGCTCTCGAAATGCCGGGCGGTCGACATCGTCAGCAAGTACGCGTCGACGTCGGCGGATTGCAGGTCATGTAGGACTCGGCCAGGCTCAGCCAGTGCGGCGACGTGTATCGCACGTGGCTGATCCATCGCGACGATCAACGCCTTTCGCCCGGGTGGGACCAGGCGATGCAACTTGAGTAAACGGCCCATGCCAGCTGTGATAGCACACCGGAGGACCTCGGTGTCGCACGCAGGCTTGAACGGGCCCAGTTGCGCCTGTCTGCCGGAGTCTTAGACCGTGCCACGCAAGTGCTCTGCGCGTAGGCACTCCTGTGCGCCGGTTCTCACGGGATGTCGGCTAGAGGTTCGGTGTGAGGACCCAAGGTGCCCACGCCCGGCCAGAAGGCCGACTGAGTCGGCATGCTCCGGCCGGGCGTGGGAGGCAGACCTTCGAACTTAAGCGGAGGTCTTGTAGTAGTACGCGGAAACCGCTGGGTTGCCGGCGTTGGCGGTCGTGGCCACCACGTTCGACAGGAACACCGACTTCTTGATCACGGACTTGTGCCCGGTCAGGAAGTCGTAGGCGTACTGGACAGCCAGGGACCCTTCCATGGCGGGGTTCTGGATGACCAGGATGTTGATGACGCCCTGCTTGAGCAGGGTGACCTCGGCGGGCTCGGCGTCGTAGCCGGCCACGAAGACCTTGCCCTTGGCACCAGCGGCGTCGACACCCTTAGCGGCGCCTTCGGCCGAGTACAGGTTGGTTCCGAAGATGCCTACCAGGCCCGGGTGCGAAAGGATGAGGCCCCTCGCCAGCGTCTCTGCGGTGGTCGGGCTGTCCTGGTCGTAGTCCGCGGCGACCACTTTCATGTTGGCGTACTTCTTCATTTCGAAGAGGAAGCCGGACTGGCGCAGGTCGGTGGTGGAGACACCCTTTTCGACGTTGATAATCGCCACCTGCCCCTTGTTGTGGGAAAGCTTGGCGATCGCGTCAGCAGCAGCCTCGCCGCCCTGGTAGTTGTCCGAACTGATCGCCGAGGCCAGTATCGAGGTGTTCTTGAGGGTCGTGTCCACCGCGATCACCGGGATCCCGGCTTTCACGTACTGGTCGATCGGGTTGAACAGGGCTACGTCATCGGTCGGAGCGATGAGAAGGGCGTTGGGCTTGCTTGCCAGTACCGACTTGACCACTGGGATCTGCAGCTCCAAGTTCCAAGTGGTAGCGCCGGCCCACTTGAGGGTCACCCCAAGTTTCTTGGCCTCTTGGATCGCACCGTAGTGCATGGTGATGTAGAAGGGGTCCGTGGTGAGGCCGGGGATCAGGGTGATCGTGTACTTGGTGGCGGCACCGGCTGTCGCCGCCCCTGTACCTGCTGTGACGGCGAGCGTCGTGCTGGCAACAAGGCCGAGCACTGCTATCCCGATCGCGGCACGCGACCGCAGGCCATTGAACCAACGTCTATGGGTCATGTTTCCTCCTTCTTTCTTTTCTATGTGCGGGATCAGTTGGGACATCGTGACTCAGCGCTCCGCCAGCCGCAGCCGCACCTGGTCGCCCGCCACAGCGGCGACCACGATGACGCCGGTGGCCACCTCTTGCCAGCTGCCGCTGACGCCCACCAGCACAAGGCCGGTGACCAAGAGGGCGATGATGAAAGTCCCCACGACCGTGCCGAGCATGTGGCCCCGTCCCCCGAAAAGGCTGGCGCCCCCGATGACAACGGCGGCGATGGCGTTGAGCTCATCGTTCTGACCGGCCAAGGGAGAGGCGTCGGTGAAATTGGCCATCACCATCATCCCTGCCAAGCCGGCCAGGAGCCCAGAAAGCATGTAGACCCTCACCAGGTGGTTGTCAACGCCGACGCCGGCGCGCCGTGCGCCTGTGCCGTTGCTGCCTATGGCATAGGTGCGCAACCCGAAACGGGTGCGGTGCAGGACCAGGCCCATGATCACGCAACTCACCGCTGCCACCAGCACTGGAACGTAGACCCAGCCGCCGATCAGGGTCTGGCCGATGGTGCCGATCTGGGATGGAAGGTTGATGACCTCGTTGCCGCCGTTGATCAACGGGGTCGCCCCCGCCCCGATGGCAGTGAGGGTACCCAGGGTGACGATGAAGGGGGGCAGCTTGAGCCGGGTGATGAGGAAGCCGTTGACAAAGCCGATAACGGCGCCCAACGAGAGGGCGGTCGCGAAACCGGCCACGGTCGTGAGCGTGACGTTCGCGTGCGCGCTGAGAAGGCCCTGCATGACCACTCCCGAGACCATGCCCGTAAAGCCGAGCACGGCCCCGTCGGAGAGGTCGATGCCACCGGTGATGATCACGAAAGTCTGGCCGATGGCAAGCAGCAGGAACTCCACTGCGTACTGGGAGATGTTCAGCCAGCTGGCCCGAGTGAACAGGTCGTGGGAGGGCGAGAGGAACCCGAACACCAAGACCATGACGACGAACACGCCCAGCATCCAGTAGTCCCCGAAGCGGTCAATGGCGTTGAGCAACGCTGATCGCCCAGTTTCCTCGCCCTCCGGACCGGAACCCTCGTTCGCCGTCCCTGCGGGCGTCAGCGCCGAGGGCAACCTAACCGACATGACCCAGCCCCTGTCTCGGGCCCGACGGCCTTCTAATCCGCATGGTGCTGCGCTCCCAGAGCCGCTCCGGTGATCCAGCTCACCATGTCGTCTACGGTCACCTCCGAGCAGCGAAGGTCGGCCACCACGTGCCCGTGGAACAACACCGCGACCCTGTCAGCGAGCCTGTGCACCTGGGGCAGGTTGTGGGTGATCAGGAGGACGGGCACCCCATGTGATGACACCGAACGGACCAGCTCTCCCACCGTCTCCTGCTGCTCGACCCCGAGGGCGGCGGTGGGCTCGTCCATGAGGAGGACCCGCGAGCCCCAGGAAACCGCCCGCCCTACCGCGATGGCCTGGCGCTGGCCGCCGGAGAGCCGCCCTGCCAGTGAGGTCACCGAGCCGATGCGGATGTGGGTCCGCTCGAGATCGGCCTCCGCTTCCCGGGCCATCGAGCGGCGGTCGAGCCAGCCCATGAAGCGGAGAGGTCCCTTCACCGTCTTCTCGCGGCCGAGGAAGATGTTCTGCCATACGTTCAGGTCTGGCGCCAGTGAGAGATCCTGGTAGACGGTCTCGATACCTGCCCGGCGGGCCTCCAGGGAGGAGGCGAACGTCACCGGCTCGCCGTCCAACAGGATCGTGCCGGCGTTCGGCTGTAGAGCCCCCGAGAGGATGTTCACCAGGGTCGACTTGCCGGCGCCGTTGTCGCCTATCAGCCCCACCACTTCTCCTTGGTGAACGTCCAGGTCCACGCTTCGCAGCGCTTGTATGCTGCCGAAGTGCTTGGCGATGCCCCTTACAGCGATGACCGGCGTCCCAGTGCCGGCAGCGGCGCTGTTTGGGACCACACCGTCGGTGCTGAAGCTCATGCACTCCTCTCCTGTGCGTAAACCTTTCGCAACCTCGCAGGTTTCACCACCGATGTCAAGCGAGTTTCCCGAGTTGCTAGTGGGGATCGACGTGGGAACGACCATGACCAAGGCGACAGTGGTCGACCGGGATGGCGAGGAGATTTCCTGGGGCAAGGCTCCAACCCCCTGGCAGCCTGTTCCCACCGGAGCGGAGGCCGATCCCGCCGACCTCTTCGACGCCGCCATGCGAGCAATCAGCGCGGCGCTAGATGCCGCGCCGGAGGGACGAGTGGTGGGAGTGGGCGTCACCAGCATGGCTGAGACGGTGGTCCTTCTTGGCCCCGACGGGAGCCCGGCCACCGCCTCGATTGCCTGGCACGACACCCGCGGCGTCGAAGAGGCGGAGGAGCTCGCCGGCGAGCTCGGCCGCGACGCCTTTACGCAACGCACCGGCCTTCCTGTGTCCTCGATGTGCACTCTCGCCAAGCTGGCCTGGCTTCACCGCCACGGTGCACCTCGGCTGTGCCGGGCGCTCAACGTCGCCGACTGGGTGCTCCACAGGCTTGGCGCGGAGCAGGTCGCCGAAGCCTCCCTCGCCTCGAGAACTGGCGCCCTTTCCCTTGCCGAACGGAGCTTCTGGGTGGAGGCCTTGCAGTTGGCAGGAGCCCCGACAGGGCTGTTCCCGCCAGTTGTGAGCGCCGGCCAGCTGGTCGGGCGAGCTAAGGGGGTTGTGCCCCCGCGGTTGCGAGGGGCCGCTCTAGCCTCTGCCGGCCACGATCACCTGTGTGTCGCCGCCGGCTCGGGAGCGACCAAGCCCGGCCAGTTGCTCGATTCTTGCGGCACCGCCGAGGCGGTGGTCAGAGCAGTGGAACCGCTCCCCGGGCCAGAGCTCCGGCGGGTGGTCGAGGCCGGCCTCAGTGCCGGCTGGCACACGCTGCCAGGAAAGTACGCCCTCCTCGGCGGCCAGACACTCGGGTTGGTTCTGGACCGGGTACTCGCCTTGCTCGGCGTGGACGGCGGAGGGCCTCTCGCCACCTTGGACCGTCAGGCCGGGGGAGTTTCAGCTGGCCCGCTGCGCCTGGTACAGGAGCACCCTTACTCGGATCCGTCCATCGTGGGCATCGGGCCGGGAGCTTCCCCTGCGGCCTTGTGGAGCGCTGCCCTCGACGCGGTGAGCGAGGGCGCCTACCGCCTGGTGCAGAACATGGACTCGATCGCTGGGCCAACCGAGGAAGTGGTCCTCACCGGCGGCTGGGTCCGTTGCGCAGGGTTGAGGAGGCGCAAGAAGCAGATGTTCCGCCAGGTGAAGTGGCCGGCGCTGGCCGAAGCTGGCGCGCGCGGTGCCGCCCTCTTCGGCGGGGTCGCCGCCGGGCTCTTCGACGGGCCGGAGGCCTTCCCCCAGCCGGAGGAGCAGAAGGAGGACTAGACCGTTGCCCATGCAGAAGATCATCAACGATCCGCGCGTGTTCGTCGACGAGATGCTCGAAGGCGTGCTCCTGGCTCACCCGGAGGCTTTGCGCCGAGCCAGTGATCCCCGTGTGATCATCCGTGCCGACGCACCCAGGCCAGGCAAGGTGGGGATCGTGACAGGCGGAGGCTCCGGCCACCTCCCGGTTTTCTTGGGCTACGTGGGCTTCGGGTTAGCCGACGGAGTAGCGGTGGGCAACGTCTTCGCCTCGCCTAGCTCGGAGCAGATCCTGGAGGCGACCAGGGAGGTCCACGGCAATGCGGGTGTGCTCTACCTCTATGGCAACTATTCAGGCGACGTAATGAACTTCGACCTCGCTGGCGAGCTAGCCGAGGCCGAGGGGATCGAGGTCGCCACCGTGCTCGCCGCGGACGACGTGGCTTCTGCCCCAAAGGGGTCCGAGCCGCGCCGGCGGGGAATCGCCGGCATCGCCTTGCTCTACAAGGTGGCAGGGGCGCGGGCAGAGGAGGGGGCGTCACTCGCCGAAGTGGTGGCGACCACCAACGCCGCCGCTGCCGGGCTGCGCTCCATGGGCGTGGCTCTCTCGTCCTGCGTACTGCCGGCAGCGGGGCATCCCACCTTCGACCTTCCGGAGGGGGAGATGGAGATCGGCATGGGGATCCACGGTGAGCCTGGCGTGCGAAGGGGAGAGCTCGAGCCCGCTGAGCGGATCGCCGAGCAGCTCCTCGCCCACATCACCGACGACCTTCCCTACCGGCGTGGCGACGAGGTGGCGGTGCTGGTCAACGGGCTCGGGGCAACCCCCAAGGAGGAGCTCTACATACTCTTCAAGTCGGTCCGCGAGATCCTTGGCTCCTCCGGGATCGCCGTGGCGCGGACCTGGGTGGGCGAGTACGCCACCTCGCTCGAGATGGCCGGTGCATCGGTGTCGCTGTTGCGTCTGGACGACGAGCTGGCCAGGCTCCTCGACGCCCCTTGCGAGTCTCCTTTCATCATCAGAAGGGGTAGCCAGCGTTCGCGCGAGGCAGGCGTCAAGTGAGCCTTGCGAGCCCTGGGCTCGCCGGGTTGTTGGAGGTGGCGGCCGACGCCGTGGCATCGGCCACGGCCGAGCTGAACCTGCTGGACGGCTTCGCTGGCGACGGCGATCTCGGGATCACCATGTCGGCGGCCTCTCAAGCGCTCAAGGATGTGCTCGCCGCCAACCAGCAGGCGGAGCCCGAGAATCTGCTCGCAGCCTGTGGCGCGGCGATAGCGCGCCACGCTCCGTCGACCAGCGGGACGTTGGTCGCCACAGGCTTCCTGCGCGCCGCCAAAGTGGTGGGCGAACCTAGAGGAGATAGCGTCAAGATCCTGGCTCGTGCCTTCCAGGCTGCCCAAGAAGGCGTCCAGGATCGGGGCAAGGCGGCTGTCGGCGACCGGACCATAGTGGATGGCCTGCAGGCCGTTTGCACCAGCCTGCTGGGTTCCAGTTCGGCGGGCCTGAACCTCGTGGAAGCTCTGCGGGCTGCCGCAGAGGCGGCCTCTGTGGCCACCGATGCCACCGCAGCGATGGTGCCCAAGATCGGGAGGGCGAGCTGGGTGCCCGATCGCGCCGAGGGGCACCCCGACGCCGGTTGTGCCATGCTCGCTATCGCGTTGCGAGCGGTGGCCGATAACGCTGGCGGTTAGCCCTTTGGAGACCACTGGGCGCGGCGCGATCGGCCCATGCCTTTCGGTGAATCAGCTCCGAGTCCTGTTCACTCCCCGGCCCGAATGTCCGCAGCGGCGAACGAACCGGGTTTGTGCTGCCTCGCATACGCGATCATGGCGCGGAGGTTCTCCGGTGGAGTCAGCGGCGAGACCTCGCATCCTGCACCCACGATGTGGTACCGACCGCAGATTTCATGGCACTTGTCGGCCGCGGCCTCAACACTCTCGGGCGTCCCGTTGAGCATGTCCGTAACCGTCGAAACGTTCCCGAGGATCACGCGTTCCGGGCCAAGTTCGGCTCTCGCGCTAGTCAGGTCGGTAGGGAAGTCCAGTTCGTAGATATCTACCGGCAAGGTCGCCATTTGTGGGATGAGCCGAGCAACGTTCCCGCACATGTGCTGGCGAAGGACAACCGCCGGGTGACTGGAGCGGATCGATTGCAGGACGCGTCGTTGCCAGGGCAGCACGAGGTTGCTGTAATGCCGGGGCCCTATCATGCTGGCGGCCGCATCGCTCATGCCGATCGTGTCCGCGCCGGCTTCGATTTGTGCCGTGGCATATACGATCGCCACCTCCGCCGTGAAGTCCATCAGGTCGCGGACGAAGGTCGGATCGTCCACGATGTCGGTCATTATCCTGTTGAGCCCTCGCAGCTCTTGGGCGAGGGCCAGTGGCCCTTCGACCCAACCCACGATCGACGTCTCACCGCTCAGCTCTTTTCGGCAGATCTCGATCGATTGCAGACGATCGTGCATGCGGCCTTCGCGGTGTGGGTCCGGCATCGTGAACTCGTTCAGGCGAGCCTTGTCGAGCAGCGCTGCGCGCTCCTCGAGGATCACCGGTCCCTGGTCCTCGAGCCACTTGACACTGCCGTCGCCAGCAATGTCGATCACCTCACGCGCCGGGTCCGAGCACATCAAGACACAGTCGACACCGAAATCCCTGACGACCTTGAGCTGGGTTTCCGCCAGTGTCCTGCCATCTCTGGTGTAGTCGATATACGGGATCCCGGCATGCCTGGCGGCGAACATCATCAGCATCGGCTGGGCGGGCAAGTGGTCGACTGGACTACCCGCAATGACGCCTCGAACTCGATCGAGAGGACGCATCTCCAATCTCCGTTCTTGTTGCATCGGCACCCTCAGAGCATGTCCTAGTTCGTCGTCGGAATCGAGCCGCTGCCGACGTGGCAAGCTTCAGGATGTCTCGCGCGCCTTGCTCGGACCTTCCGCTCTGATCGTGACGCTCGTGACGGATCGGATGCCCGTTCTTGTTGACGAACACGATGGGGGTGCTTACCGATGATCGAGGCGTCGGCTCCTATCAGGATCTGTGACAACGGTGGGTGGACCGACACGTGGTTCGGCGGGCCGGGACGGGTCTTGAATATCGCGGTCACACCGGGAGTGGAGGTCTCGATCCGCAAGGCGGCGGGCCCGGACCCTGTGGTGCTTGTTGTGGAGAGCTTCGGCGACCGGTACCCCGTTGTCCCGGGGGCGTCCCGGGTCGCCCGCCACTCGCTGCTGGAGGCCGCCATCGACGCGTTCCCACCTCCAGGGGGCCTCGCCGTCGAGATCACCGTCCGTTCAGCCGTCCCAGCTGGTTGCAGCACCGGTACGTCTGCGGCGGTAGCAGTTGCGCTGCTGGGCGGCTTGGCGGCTGTGCGCTCCGAGGAACTGTCGCCGCGCGACATCGCCTACGCCGCGCATCGGCTCGAGGTCGACACCCTCGGCGTCGAAAGCGGAATCCAGGACCAGCTGAGCGCGGCGTTCGGCGGGATCAACTACCTCGAAATCGAGCCGTACCCGGAAGCTACGGTCTACCCGCTGCCTGCCTGGGAGGAGCTCAGCCCCCGGCTGACGCTGGTCTTCCTTGGTCGCGCCCACGACTCCGGGGCTGTACACCAACAAGTGATCGACGGCGTCGGGTCTCGCGGGCCGGGGGTTTTCACTCTGCTGCGAGATGCGGCTGTCGCGGCCCGCGACGCTGTCCTCATCCGGGATCTCGACGCCTTCGGTCGGGCGATGATCGCCAACACCGAGGCGCAGAAGGCCCTGCACCCTGAGCTGGTGGGTGTGGACGCAAGACGGGTGATCGAGATCGCGGCGGCGCAAGGGGCGGTCGGGTGGAAGATCAATGGGGCCGGGGGAGATGGCGGATCGGTCACGATCTTGAGTGCCACCGGGGAGGCTAAAGAGGCCCTTGAGCATCGCGTCGCCGTGTTGGACACGCGCTACCGGGTGCTCCCCATCCAAGTCAGCGCCGGCGGGCTCCAGGTCCGGGGTGCCCTCTAGCCCGCTACCTGCCGGGAGCTCTTGCCGGGCGGAAGGCCTCACGAGGCGATGACCACAACCGAGCGAAGCACTTCGCCTCGCTCCATGCGGTGGAATGCCTCCTCCACGCCGTCGAGCTCGATCGTTTCGGACACGAAGCGGTCCAGGTCGAGCCGGCCCTCCAGGTACAGGTCGATCAGTATCGGGAAGTCTCGAGATGGAAGGCAGTCCCCGTACCAGCTGGGCTTGAGCTGCCCACCGCGACCGAAGAACTCGATCATCGGCAGGTCGATGCGCATCTCGGGTGTAGGCACGCCGACTTGGACGAGCGTCCCGGCGAGGTCGCGGGCGAAGAACGCCTGTTCCATCACCTTGGCGTTGCCGACCGCCTCGACACAGACGTTCGCGCCGTTCCCGCCCGTCAGCGCCCGGATTGCCTCGACCGCGTCGTTCCCGGAGGAATTCACTGTGTGGGTCGCTCCGAACTGCATCGCGACCTCCAGTTTGCGAGGGTCGATGTCCACGCCGATGATCGTCGAGGCTCCAGCGAGGCGCGCGCCCGCAATTGCCGCGCAGCCGACCCCGCCGCAGCCGAAGACCGCAACCGAGTCCCCGAAACCGACCTCGCCGGTGAACATCGATGCACCCAGGCCCGCCATGACCCCGCAGCCGAGCAAGCCGGCGGCTTCTGGCCGGGCACGAGCGTCAACCTTGGTGCACTGGCCGGCGGCCACGATCGTCTTCTCGCTGAACGCTCCGATCCCGAGCGCGGGTGCCAGCACCGTGCCGTCCGCGAGGGTCATCTTCTGTGTGGCATTGTGGGTGTCAAAGCAGTATTGAGGCCTGCCGCGGCGGCACGAGCGGCACTCGCCGCAGACCGCCCGCCAGTTGAGGATGACAAAGTCCCCCAGCGCGACGGAGCTGACGTCGGGCCCGACGGCTTCGACGATGCCAGCGGCCTCATGGCCGAGAAGAAACGGGAACTCATCGTTGATCCCACCCTCCCGGTAGTGCAGATCGGTGTGGCAGACACCGCAGGCCTGGACCCGCACGAGCGCCTCTCCCGGACCGGGGTCTGGAACCAGGATCGTCGTCACCTCGACGGGTGCTCCCTTTTCACGGGCGATGACGCCCTGAACCTCGTGAACCATCTTGGCCTCCCGTTTCGAGACGCGTGCGCGACGCCATCTTGCTCCACGCCACCTGCGCTCGCGGCCGGATGCGAACTCCAAAGACCGTGGAGGGTGGCCGAGCTGCGCCGGACGCTGTGGCGGGAACGACTAGCCCCGACTTCGGGACTCCACCCCTTGACCAGTAGACAGTTGACGTATTGGTCGAGGCGCTCGCCGTGGCTGCATAGGGGCTACCCGGCAGATTGAGCACCTTCAGCGAGACTGCGAAAGTCGACTCAGAGCATGGACGCGGGTGTTGTATGGGAGGCGTCGTTGCCCCTGCCATTGCGGCTCCGCCTGACGACCAGCCGACCGGCCCCGAGATAGCGGTGCCGGGTTATGGAGGTCGCCGTCGAGCGCCTGCGAGCTGGGCTGGTGCCTCCCACAGCGGCGTGATCGGGACGCGACCCCGGGAAACGCCGTGGCGAGCGAACTTGACCAGTTGACAACAGCTTTCGAGCTGGCGTCCGCCGCGGCGGTGCTCGCGGCGGCGCTTTCGCAGATGGCCCAGGCGGCTCCGGTGATTCCCATTTCGGAGCGTCTCATTTTGGAGAGTTCGTAAGAGTAAAGTGTTCCCGGCACGTTCTCGGAACGACGAAACGATCAGGCCGTGGCCTTGCGACGCTCGGTGGCTTGGCTGCGGAGTCGGATCCCTGGTAGCAGCGGACCAGAGGCTGCAGGGCGCGTGGCGAGTGTGATTGAGAAGCGGCCTTCGCCAGTCCGTCGCCAGGTCGCGCGGTCGACATGGTTCCGACGCGTCCGTGTCGACGTGTACAGCTCGATTGCTTCCAGTACGGCTTCCTTCAGCTCTGCGAGGTCGCGGCCGCTGGCGAAACAGCCGGGCAGTTCGTCCACCTCGGCCCAGAAATCCGCGCGTTCTTGGTGAACTGTCACGTGATATCGAGACCCCAGGGTAGACACATCTTCGAGTGTATCGTCCAAGATCACCTCATCCATGACCGGCCAGGCCTGCCTCTCTGAGAATCGCGGCCCGCAGGCCGGGGGAATAACCACCGCGACCCGTGTCATGTGGCAGCGTGATTGGTCTGCGGCCAGGTTTCTCCATCTTGATCACATGCTTGCCGCCGAGCGTTTCGGTCCAGCCGTGAGCGATCAACAGTCTCTTCGCAGACGCTTGATTAAGTACCTTTGGCAATGACCCGCTCGGCTTCGCCACCAGGGTCGAAGGTTACGCGAAACCGCTGAGGATTACGCGCTCGCCCGTCTCCCCCGCCGCCGCTCCCGTTCGTCAGTCCCCGCAGCGCTAGGGAGCTGGTCGGCACTTCGTGCACACATTGGCGGCGACATCTTGGCTGAGCATGACCTGACCCGTGAACGGGGTGACCTCGGCGCCGGCACGGTCGCAGCCACCGAAGCGGCGATCGAGACGACGGGCGGTCACCGACAGATTGGCGAGCCGAAGACCGAGAAGGGTCGTCGCGTCGTGGCGCTCCCTCCTCAGATCGTCACCGAGCTTCGCAAGCACCTCGATCGGTAGTGGACACGGATCCGACCTCGCTCGTGTTCGTGGGCCCGAAGGGAGGCCCGCCGCGCCGCGCCAACTTCCACACCGTGTGGGCGCCGGCACGCCCGGCCGTAGGGCTTGACGAGATGCACTTCCACGATTATGCGGACTTTCCGATCTCACGTGGTCGGCGGCCACGGGGGCGACTACTGCTGAGATCATGCGCCGGGCAGGTCACAAGTCAGCGGCCGCGGCGATGCGCTACCGCACGCGACAACCGACCGGGACGCGGTACTCGCGGCAGCGCTCTCGGAGATGGTCCAGGCGGCTCCGGTGATCACCATTTCGGAAGGTTCGCGGGATATCCGCGGGATATCCGCGGGATGGAACCTAAGCGCTCGGCTGGTAGCTCACCTTCAATAGCCCCTGAACAGGGAGAACAGCTGGAGCGGGCGACCGGGATCGAACCGGCATGACCAGCTTGGAAGGCTGGCGGAGGGTAATTCTGCTACCTGCTTCGACGCTCGTATCCTAGGCGTGAACTGCGTATTTGCTCAACCATCCGACTCCGTTTGGAACCACTACGATCCATCCTTACGCGCACGATCGCGCACGCGGCGCGCACGACATCTACTCCGGGCGCGGATACCGACGCCTATGCGCCTGCCCGAGGCCAGCCTCAAGTAGCAACTCACCCCGAGCCGTAACCGTGATGCGATCAAGCCCACTGGCCGCAGCCTTCCTGGCCTTGTCCTCGATGCTCGCCCGGCCGACTTGCCGCGTGAAGCCACAGCGTTGGCAGTTGAACTCGATCGCGCCCTTGCGGCCGACCTCCTCGGAAGGCTGGTTCGGCGTGTAACGATCGAGGGGAATACCCTCGCCGGTTCGGTCGACTTGGTGGCCCCGCGCATTGTGTGTACCCGTACGTGCCCCTGGGGCCTGTGTCATCACCCTGCCATCTGGCAGCACAAGAAGGTATTGAAGCGGCTGGCGTGGCCCGTTGCAGTCCGGGCACATCACGGTAACTTCGTGCGGTTCAGACCGGCCGGTCGTGGACGCCATCGGAGATTGAAGGCTAATATTCGTTCGACATTCCAACGGCGCAGCCCTTCCCGCCCGTCGAGGCCAGTTCAAGCCTCCGCAGGGTCAAGGAGTTGTTATGCCCGTTGGTCCTGTTGCCGCTCAGCTAAGCAATCGCGCCGAGCGCCGACACCCCGAACGTCGTTCACCCCTCGGCGTGCCGGACGCTGCCGACTACCTCGGCACGTCGGTTCGTCACGTGCGCCGCCTGATTGCCGAGCGACGCGTGGCCTCATATCGGCTCGGAGGACGAGTCCTCCTCAGTCCCGACGACCTGGACGAGTTGCTGGCGCGAAGCCGTCGGGACGCCCTCCGATGAGTAGGAGCCCCGACTCACACCAAAGGGATAAGAAGCCCCGCTTCGCGCTAGTCCCGCAAGACATCATCGAAAGCGGCCTGGACGCGTCCTGCGTGCGGCTGTACGCGTTCATCGACCTCCGAGGAGGGCCGAAAGGAACCTGGGAAATGCCAGGGGCTATGGACATCGGTGACCTAATCGGGATGCAAGCCGAAACGCTCCTCCGACATGCAAGGCACCTCGCCGAAGCAGGCCTTATCGAGTACGGGCGAAAAGGTCAGGGGAAGTACGTGTTCCGGATACTCCACAACCCGGCGCGCGAGAAGATTAGCCCTGCCGCGCTCATCCCTCCGTCCCAACCACGTGCGCGGAAGCCATCAAAGTACGTGGCACCTGTCCCCCGAACTTCAGGAGATCGGAAGAGCACACG
>OBLW0100000484.1_pt1 | contig 33817 bp, 29 predicted proteins | sample 1520161 | NCBI WGS metagenome assembly OBLW01 (sample SAMEA3539309, study PRJEB22396) | soil metagenome | biome: tundra; feature: field; material: soil | place: USA | collected 2010-05 | depth 0.15 m
ATCTTTTTGAGACCTGCATAAACGCTCCAAAGATATACATATAGATTGCATATCTAGCGCGCGGTCAAAGCAATCATTCCGTAAACCAGCGGCCCCAGCACCATTGCAATGCCCCCGCCAATCAAAGCAAACCTGTCGCTTCCGAGCAGCGCAACCAATGCCATCACCACTGGCGCAGCCACCACATAGAGCAATCCAGCCCGCCCTCCGGGAATTAGAAACGCGCGGCGCATTTCCGGACGCGTACGGCGCAGCTTCCAAGCTGACAGCACCGTTAGCACGGTCGTGGCCGAGCGCAGCCAGATATAGACCGAGATGAGTTGGCCAAGACTCTGCCACGCCAGCAGCGCATAGATAATCGCCGAAACGACAACCGCCAGCCATGGTGTGCCATACCGCGAGTGCTTTCGCGTGAGCGCTGCGGGAAGGTATCCATCTTCGGCCATGGCAAAGGGCATGCGCGTTGTCGTGAGGACGGTGCTGTTGAGCAGCGCGACGTTCGCAACCATTGCTGCCAGCGTCATCCACGTGCCCAGCCATGGGCGCCCGGAAAGCGATCCGCCGATGATCTTCGCTGCGTCCGAGAAATATCCCGTATGCCACTGCTCCCACTTGCCGGCCGACGCGAGTCCCGCGAGGGTGGGCAAAAAGTAAGCCGCAATCGATAGCGGCACTACCATTGCCAACGCCCGCGGATAGGCCCGTTGCGGGTTCTCCACTTCTTCCGCCACAGTCGAAAGCTGTTCATAGCCGGAATACAGCCACAGACCCAGCGCGAGTCCCACGCCAAAGATTTTGAATGTGGGCTGGTGTGGCGGGATCAACGGGACGAACGGATTATGATGCCAGCGCATAAGCCCCATCACGATCATCGTAATCACCGGCACAAAAATAAAAATCTCAAGCGCGGTCGCGACTTTCCCCACCATCTCAATGCCGCGTACGTTGATCCAGGTGATGACCGCAATCAGCGCGACAGAAACCAAATAGTGTTTCCAGCCGGTGATTCCGGGAAAGTAGTACACCAGATAATCGGTGAAGAGAACGGCGTAAGCTCCGCCCAGCAGGAATGATGCCGACCAGTTCCACCAACCCGCGAGGAATCCCCAGAAATCGCCGAAAGCGGCGCGCGTCCAACGATAGAAGCCGCCCTCGACCGGCATCGCGGTAGTGAGTTCCGCCGACACCAGCGACACCGGAATGCACCAGAAAAATGGCAGCACGAGTAGATAGATCAGCGTCATCCCCGGACCCGAGGTGGTCACCATATCCTCAAGACCGAAGGGGCCGCCCGTGGTGTAGGAAAACATCACGAAGACGAGATAGAAGAGCCCGGCTTTGCGAAGCGAGGAGGCGTTGCCGTTGGAGGAGGTCAAAGTGTGTTGGTGTCGCAGCCACTAAGCAGCAAGGACCCCTGTCAGCGCGCCTTCGAGTTCCAGCAGCTTTCGCTTCAAGCCCAGGCCGCCGCCGTAGCCGCAGAGCGTGCCATCGGAGGCGATCACGCGATGGCATGGCACCACGATCGCGATCGGGTTACGATTGTTAGCCATACCCACGGCGCGAAACGCATTCGGCTTGCTTACCGCGCAGGCGATGTCCGCGTAGGTGCGCGTCTCTCCGTAAGGAATTGCCAGCAGGGCGCGCCAGCAGGCCAGCTGGAAATCCGTGCCGCGAAGATCGAGCGGGAAAGAGAACTCGCGCCGTGAGCCGGAGAAATATTGTTCGAGTTCGCTGACGTAAGGTTGCATCCTGTGAGGCGAATCTTCGAATCGGAGGCCCTTTTTTTCTTCCCGAAGATGGCGCGGGTTCGGGCGTATCGATTGCTGCCCCGAGGCCCGGGCGTCGAATTCTAGCGCGACCAAACCTTGGCTGGAAGCTGCCAGAAACAGCGGCCCAATCGTTGAGTCCATTTTCGAGCAGTGAAGAATCTCCATGAAATTCCAACCTCCGCAGCAGGACAACGATACCAGACCATTTACCTTTTGGGTCCTGTCCCGCGCTTTTAACAGCCGACAATGTCCGGCCTCGGATCTGACGCACTGAAGCACTGGGTTAGTGGCTCAATTTAGAAGTTGTGGCTGATTTATGTGCCCTTCTCACCCGTATGAACAGAGATAGGAGACCGCCCATCACAGCGAAGCGAATAGTTAATGCCATGGCGATCATCCAACCAGTCCAATCCCTTCGTTAGTTCACTCCAGTGCGCCAACTTCCACGCAAAGTCGAGGCAATATGCGATTAGTTAGAAGCACCAGTGCAGCCCGTTCTCCTGTTTTGGGTTTCATGCTGCTCCAATAGACTCCCCGCCCAACAGTCCCACCAATTCTTCAATCGTCCAAACGTGGTTACTAATTCCAGCTTCCATGGCTGGAGTGACACTTATCGCCTAATCGTGAAAATCGAATACCGCTGGCAAACGATTTTTGTAAAGCATCTGCTGACGCATGCCGAGTATGACAGAGGGGGGTGGAAAACAATGAACGCGGAAGCAATTGATTACGGAACACTTCTTGAGGAAACTAAGCCGGAAGTAATTCATGGCGAACCAGAGAATCGCCGACTCATCGAGATATTGGAACGCCTTACGGCGCAGGAGCACGTAACGGAGGCGGAAGAAAAGCTGATTGCCCTATTGACTGTCTTGGTTGAGAATTTTGAAAATCAGAACTACCCAGTTCTCGACGTTGGGCCACTCGACATAATTCGACATTTAATGGAAGAGCACAGCCTGCGTCAAAAGGACCTAGCGGATGTTTTCGGAACAGAAAGCATTGTTTCCGACGTGCTAAACGGTAAAAGAGAACTGAACAAAGAGCATATCCGCAGACTCAGTGAACGCTTCAAGGTTTCCCCAGCGGTGTTTTTTTAATCCTTAGGCCAGCGAGCTTTGGCAGCTTTCTGGGCTATTTCTTTCCGTTTCTGTGCTGACAGTTTCTCCGCTCTAGCCTTCCCGCCTATTTTCCCACCCTTGCTCCCCGCGACTGCTCTTGAGCCCTTATTCACAAGCGGGCTCCCGTCTATGTGTTCGCCAATCGCTTGCTCCACGACTCGGCGGGCGTTCACGAAAAAATCGTGATCTCTTGCCATGAGTCTATGATGCCATGATCGGCGAATGCCGGGAAGCCCCGCAAATTGAGCCACTACCAAGCACTCCAAGCACTTCCAAGCACTGGCGAGAGTTGACAGAAAGCCGTTTTTGGCCCAAAGTGTGGGCGGCGTGCTTATGGCTCGGTCTTTGTCCCCTATGAAGAAAGCAGTGTTCGTGGCCGTCGCCGTGGTGTTGGCGCCGGTGCTGCTCGTGGGAGTGGTGGCCATGGCGGCGGGCGACTGGCGGGACATTGGTGCTACGGCTGGCGGGGATCAAGTTTTGGTCAGCTCGGTTACTGCGCAGAGGCACAACCTGCGCACGGCGTGGATTCGCGTGGAATATAAAGAACCTGCCAATTTGCCGCAGGGCGGTTCGTTTGTGGAGCTTAGAGCGCGGGTTCACTTTAACTGCGCCAGCGGCAGCGCGGTGACGAACTCCGAATGGTTTTATTCTCGCGATCGTAACGGCAAACTTGTGGTCAGCAAAAAGATGCGCCACGATGATCAATTCGGACAGGCGGCTGAGGGCAACTTCGGGGAGATGGCCCGGGAGTTTGTTTGTAAGCAGAGGTAAGTAGGCTACGCGCGCAATTCCCTGCGTCCCCACACAACGCTTATTCGGATGACAGCTGATCTTGCCCGCCTCAGGATTTCCACAGGCTGGCACCTCGGTAACTTCTGGACCACTTCCACCCGCGCCTCTTCCGTCATATCCTGATTAAGAGACGTCGCGGCGCAAGCAGCCGCGGACACTCACTCTTGGTAATGGATTCATTTCGCATCTATTCGCTAGTGGCTGCCGGAGGTGCCGTTGCTTTGGGCGCCTTCGCGCTCTTGCGGCGTAAGCCTAAAGGTCCGGCAGATCTCGAGCGCGAGCGTCGCACTTGGCTGGACGGTGTCGGTCGGATCACGGACGGCACGGTCATAGACGTACAGGAGTTGGCCCCCGACAACGGGCATCACGCCGCCATTTTACTCATCTATAAATATGACGTGGCGGGGGTCTCGTACGAGTGCTCGCAAGACGTAACCTATCTGCGCCAATGGATTAACCTTCATTCCTGTCGGCTCGGCTTGCCCACGTCGGTGAAGTACGACCCCCACAATCCAGGGAATTCGCTGGTGGTTTCGGAAAGCTGGATGGGGTTAAGACAGTGAGAATGATTCAAGATTGCTATATGTCTTTCGAACTGTCATCCGCAAAAACATCACAAGTACGTTTCTCAGTCCCCCATCAGATCTGGTAATCCTCGTGAAATAAGTCTTGGGGAGAGATGTCCGGGATCGACTTTTGTTCGTCAATTGGCTCGCTAGATTCTTCTCCCGGCACTGCGCGGATGTGTTGCTGAAAGCGCTGACGCAACTCATGCAGTTCCGTGGCCAACTTGATAATCACATCGGACAGCGGGTCACGGATGTCTTTGGGGTCGGTGATAACGACGCGTTTGCCGTCGCGCAGAACGATATGTCCAGGCACGCCCACGATTGTGGAATTGGCGGGTACATTGCGCAGCACCACTGATCCTGCGCCCACGCGACAGTTGTCTCCGATCGTGATATTACCCAGCAGTTTTGCCCCGGAGCCGATCGAGATATTATCGCCGAGAGTGGGATGACGTTTGCCCTTTTCTTTGCCGGTGCCGCCCAGGGTCACGCCCTGATAAAGGGTGACGTCATTGCCGACGATGGCAGTTTCACCGATGACCGTTCCAGTTCCATGGTCGATAAAAAGACGCCGACCCAGCTCTGCGCCGGGATGGATTTCAATTCCGGTGAACAGGCGCGCGAATTGTGAATTGAGTCTTGCCAGAAAGCGCATGCCATGTCGCCACAGCCAGTGGCTTAAGTGATGCACCCAAACCGCATGCAGACCAGGATAGCAAATCAGCACTTCCAGGTAAGAACGAGCGGCAGGGTCGGCCTCGAAAACAGTTGCGACATCCTCGCGAACGGAGTGGAAAAAGCTGATCATCGTGCAGCTCTTGGTTCTCGCCGCTTTTTCTCAGAACTTAGACTGGGAAATTATTCTTTCTTCCCCTATGAACGTAGCTTACTGCATGGAAGAGTGCAAGGATACAAAGCCGACGACTGGTTTCCTAGCTGCCGGTCTGAAAGTCGCCGCTGTGAGCGATGGTGATGCGGAGGTATTTGTAAGGATTGACTGGAGTATCGTTGATGCGAACTTCGTAGTGAAGATGTGGACCGGTGGAGCGGCCGCTGAGACCGACATAGCCGATCGTGTCGCCGCGATGAACGCGCTGGCCAGGTGTGACGGCGAAACCGGAAAGATGGCCATACCTGGTAGAGATGCCATGGCCATGATCCATCATAATGGCCTTACCGTATCCGCCCATGAAATCGGCGAACGTAATTACGCCATCGGCGGGCGCAATAACCGCATGCCCATAGCTGCTGCCGATATCAACGCCACTGTGAAATGCACCTTCCCCGTTGAAGGGATCAATGCGCTCGCCAAAACTTCCCGTGACTTGGCCATCGACCGGCCAAAGATTGGGTGCGGCATTGGCGCGGTACCAGTCGGCCGTGGTGGCGTTGCGAGTCATTCCGAGGCTGATTCCGACCGTGGCATCGCCGGTGAGGGCGGAAGTGCGCAGCACCCCCAATTGGTCCAGCGAAGAAGTTACGTCAGCATCGTGAATTTCCTGCTGAGTAGCCGTGACCAACGTGGGCTGCGACTTTAAGCCGTAAAGGGCGGATACCTCACTCGCAATTGAGCCCAGAGAGGCGACTTGCACGTCGCGCTCTTTAGCGACCTCTTCCAACTTGGAGTAACGATCCTTGAGTTGCTCTTTCTCGGTCCGTAGCTGGTTATAGCGGGAGACCTTCAGCAGCATGCGTGTGTAGGAACTGGCGATGCCGGTGAGACTGAGGAATCCGATGGCCGCGCCGACCACGAATAAATACAAGTAATGGACTGGGATGGAGATCTTGCGCAGCTGGCCGTCGTCTCCCCGGGCAACGAACAGGATGTAGAAGCGTTTCTGCAAATGCTTTCCTTCTTCCGTTTTAATGGTCAGGGCCGGAACTCCAGGCAATGTTCTGAGGTTGCAGAAAGCCTGTTCGGACAACCTGACTGTTCCGGGGAACGCATCCCCATCTTGGGAGTGGAGATTCCTCACGCGCCCTGCTGCTTTACCGGAACCAACGGCCGAGCCTCCAAGTCCTTTGTTGTCTGCAATTCCTAAGGAATGCAGAACTTAGCTCGGCCAGAGATCTTCATGAATGACTGATAAAAGGTAACAAACTGGGTTCCCCCTGTCAACGGGAGCACACGGTATTTGGAGTTACGTAAGGCCGGTAATCAGAAGTTGACTTGGGACAGGTACCGGCTAGCTCGGCAGGCCAGGGCTGAAGTGAACCGAAGGCCATGTTAGGAGATGTGAGGAGACAGCTCACATCGGTACGCCAGCGCCCCTATATATTGGTTAGCGTGGTCATTGCCGAAAGAGCGCTGATCGCCGAAATCCGCCTCCTCGCCAAGCCTGGGAACAATCCGGCAGTCCTCACCGGGATTGGCGACGACTGCGCCGTGCTGCGGCTTGCCGGGCACTCACGGAAGCCGACAGACGTACTGGTGACAACTGACTTCTCGCTGGAAGGCATCCACTTCCGCCGCGACTGGCATCCGCCGGAGTCGGTTGGTCACCGTTGTCTGGCGCGGGGACTGAGCGACATCGCTGCCATGGGCGGGCAGCCGGTCGCAGCCTTTCTTTCGCTGGCCTTGCCGAGCGATCTGCCGCAGAGCTGGTTTAAACTTTTCGTCCGCGGTTTGATCACCTTAGCGGAGAGATATGGCGTAACTCTGGCGGGCGGCGATACCGCTCAGTCGCCCAATGGAATTCTTGCGGACATCATGGTCTTGGGCACCGTACCCAAAGGGCAGGCGGTGCCGCGTTCGCGGGCGCAGGTGGACGACCGCATCTACGTGAGCGGAGAGCTAGGCGGTTCGGCGGACGCCGTTCGGCTGATGCGGAAAGAGACGCGAAAGCAGCCCAAGACCAAGCTGGATCCGCGAGAGTATCCTCGCCATTTTTTCCCCGATCCGCGAATAGGCCTGGCCCGCATTCTGCGCGAGAAAGGGCTCGCTTCAGCGATGATCGATACCAGCGACGGCCTCTCCACCGATCTCGCCCACATCTGCGAAGAAAGCCAGGTAGGGGCAGAACTGCAGGCAGCGTCGATCCCGCTGGCCAGAGTTGGTAGGCCATTGCGGGAAGTTAAGATGGAACTCGCACTGGACGGCGGAGAGGACTACGAACTCCTTTTCACCGCTCCTCGCGCGAAACGGATCCCATCCCGAATTGCCGGAGTTCCCATAACGCAGATTGGTCAGATCACACGCGGGCGCAAGATCTACCTGAAAAAACCTCACGAAGCGCGATCCGAACTCAAGCCCGGGGGATGGGAACATTTCGGCAAGTAGTGGGTACTTTGGTTACCTGTCATCCGGTATGTCTGTACTCTCCCATGCAAAACGGTACTAGAGTAGGGGCATGTCGTCCTGCCGAGTTCTCTCCTCTCGCGTTTTGTTTGTCTTGCTGGCGATAGCCGCCACCTCGGCAACGGTCTCTGCCGAAAAGAAACAACCGCCTCCGCCCCCGGCTCATGCCAAGTCTCCGGTGCCTGCGGTAACCGATGAATACATCCACAAAGAGTTTGGCGATAATTGCTCGCTGCTGAGCGGCCCGCCGCAGTTTGTTGGCGATCTCGATGGCGACGGCGTGGATGATCTTGTCATTGCTGGCCGCTGCAAGAATCCCATGGCCGACCAGGATGAATACGGGTTCCGCGTGTCCGACCCTTACGACAGTTTTCTGGGTTTCGGAGACGTCAAAGTAACATCGACCTTCGCCTCCGATGAGCCAGAGCGTAAGGGCGTTTGTCTGCTCATTGTGCACGGCGTTGGCCCAGAGGGCTGGCGTTCCGACAAGCCGAAGCCCAAGTTCCTGCTGATCAATCTGCCTTTCAAGACCATCGCTGTGAAAAGGCTGGCCGTCAAGAAGCGAACGCTCCTCGGAATCTACATGGAAGAAAAAGGGGAGGGCGAAAGCACATCTTCAGTCCTCTTCTGGGACGGAAAGAAATATCACTACCAGCAGCTCGGCTCCACTCTGGAGTAGGTTCATGTGGGATACCTGTTCCCCTCGCTGTCCAGAGCGCAGGCCGCAATTGAACCGCTGTTGAGGGATTGGTTTGGACCATTCTTCGATACCACTGTGACCAAGCTGACACCCGCCTTCCCACCACCCGCTATAATCCTTCCGCCATGAATCTTGAAGAAAAAATAGCGGAACTCAAGAAGCGCAACCAGCTTGCCGAAGAAGGCGGAGGCGCAAAGCGCCGCGAGCGCCAGCACAAGGAAGGCAAGATGTCGGCGCGCGAGCGCATCGAGTTTCTGCTCGACGAGGGCACCTTCGAAGAGACCGACAAGCTGGTCACCCACCGCTGCAGCGACTTCGGCATGGCCGACCAAAAGCCTTACGGCGATGGCTTTGTCACCGGTTACGGCCGCATCGAAGGCCGTCTGGTTTATGTGTTCGCGCAGGATTTCACCGTCTTCGGCGGTTCGCTCTCGGAAACGAATGCGGGAAAGATCGTCAAGATCATGGACCTCGCCGCCAAGATGGGCGCACCCCTGATCGGCTTGAACGATTCCGGCGGCGCCCGCATTCAGGAAGGCGTGGCGTCACTGGCCGGCTACGCTGACATTTTTCTGCGCAACACGCTGTACAGCGGGGTGATCCCGCAGATTTCCGCGATCATGGGGCCCTGCGCCGGCGGTGCCGTCTACTCGCCAGCGATCACCGACTTCGTTCTCATGGTCGACAAAACCTCTTACATGTTCATTACCGGCCCGGATGTGATCAAAACCGTCACCCATGAAGAGGTCACCAAAGAGCAGCTCGGCGGGGCTATGACGCACAACGAAACCTCAGGCGTGGCCCATTTTCTGGCGCATGACGATGCCGAGTGCTTGTCGACGGTGCGCGAGCTTTTGAGCTTCTTGCCGTCCAACAATCTTGACGACCCGCCGCGCAAACCCTGTTCCGATCCCGCCGATCGTAACGACGCCCCTGCCGATGCGGCAATCGACAACATTGTCCCCGCGCAATCGAACCTGCCCTATGACATGAAGGACGTAATCCACGCCGTAGTCGATGACGCGTATTTTTTCGAAGTGCAGGAGCACTACGCGAAGAATATTGTCGTCGGATTCGCGCGCCTGGACGGCCGCTCCGTCGGCATCGTCGCCAACCAACCGGCTATGCTGGCCGGCACGCTCGACATCAACGCCTCGGTCAAGGGTGCACGCTTTGTCCGCTTCTGCGACTGCTTCAACATTCCGCTGGTCACCTTCGAAGATGTCCCCGGATTCTTGCCCGGCACCGCGCAGGAATACGGTGGCATCATCAAGCACGGCGCGAAACTACTCTATGCCTTCGCCGAAGCCACGGTTCCGAAGGTCACGGTGATCACGCGCAAAGCCTACGGCGGCGCCTATTGCGTGATGGCGTCCAAACACATCCGCACGGATGTGAACTATGCGTGGCCCACAGCCGAGATCGCAGTCATGGGCCCGGAAGGCGCGGTGGATATCGTCTACAAGCGCGAACTGGATGGCTCCGATAATCGCGAAGAGGTTCGCCAGGAAAAGATCGACGAATTCCGCGACCGCTTCGCCAGCCCCTACGTCGCCGCCGAACGCGGCTTCGTCGACGCCATCATCCAGCCGCACGAAACGCGTAAGAAGCTCATCCAGGCGTTGGCAATGCTGGAGAATAAACGCGATAAGAATCCGTCGAAGAAGCATGGGAATATACCGCTGTGAAATCTTAAAACATTAAGGTTCCGGTCAGATCTTCTGCAGCCTCTGCACTTCATGGACGCCGGGAATTTTCCGCAGGCCGGCCATGATTTGTTCGAGGTGTTTGAGGTCGGAGATATCGAGGACTATCTCTACGCTGGCCTGGCTGTTGGAGGTTTTTGCGCCGATGTTGCGGATGTTGCTTTGGGCATCGCCGATTACGCTGGTGATATTTTTCAGCATCCCAAAACGGTCGTCGCAGTAGACGGTGAGCTTGACCGGGTAAGCCGTGGGTGTGCTCTCGTCGCGGGCCCATTCCACGTCAATGCGGCGTTCGGGCTCGTACATCAGGTTTGTGACGTTGGGGCAACTCACCGCATGCACCGCCACTCCTTTGCCGCGCGTGATGTAGCCGACAATGCCTTCTCCGCGAATGGGATTACAACAGCGGGCGCGGTAGACCAGCATATCGCCCTGGCCCTTGACCATGATCGCGTTGTGGTCGCCAAAGACCCGGCGCACCACGCTGGCGATGGCTCCGGGCTTCGAACTCAATCCCTCGGCCTCAATATCGCCTGCCATCGAAGGCGTGGTACCTGCCGGCAACAGACGCGCCAGCACTTGCCGCGCGGAGTATTTTCCGTAGCCGATGCCGGACATCAGGTCATCGACTTTGCCCAAGCCATAACCGGACGCAACCTTCTGCAACTCCTCGTCTTTGATTTCTTTGAGCGCGATGCGATATTTGCGCGCTTCTTTCTCGATCACCTTCCGGCCGATTTCAATGGAACGCTCCCGCTGGTGGAGGTTGAGCCAGTGCTTGATCTTGTTGCGCGAACGCGAGGACTTGACCAGGCCCAGCCAGTCGCGGCTAGGCTTGTGGCCGGCCTGGGTAAGGATCTCGACAATATCGCCGGAATGCAGCTTATGACGCAACGGCACCATGCGGCCGTTCACCTTGGCACCGACGCAGGTGTGGCCGACCTCGGTGTGAATCGTATAGGCAAAGTCGATCGGCGTGGCGTCGCGGGGGAGCACCACCACTTTGCCCTTCGGCGTGAAGGTGTAGACCTCTTCGGGATAGAGATCGACTTTCAGCGCTGAGAGAAATTCGTTAGGATCGCTGACGTCGCGCTGCCACTCAACCACCTGGCGCAGCCATGCCAGCCGCTGCTCGTCCTGCGCGGATACCGGTCCATCTTTGTATTTCCAGTGGGCCGCGATGCCCTCCTCGGCCATCTTGTGCATTTCTTCAGTGCGAATCTGGATTTCAAAAGGCGTGCCGTCTTCCGTGATCACCGAAGTGTGAAGTGACTGATAAAAGTTCGGCCGTGGCATGGCGATGAAATCCTTGATGCGCCCCGGCACCGGACGCCAGATATTGTGAATGATGCCCAGCACGGCGTAACAGTCTTGTAATGAACGCGTGATCACGCGCATGGCAAACAAGTCGTAGACCTGATCGACGGAAATGCGCTGACGTTGCAGCTTCTTGTGAATGCTGTAGAGCCGTTTGATCCGGCTATCCACCTTGGCCTGGATGCCCGCCTCTTTCAGCTTGTCGTTGATGATCGACTGCATCTTCGCGAGAAAGGCTTCGCCCTCTTTGCGACGAGCATTGACGGCTTTTCCAACCTGCTCGTAGCCGGCGGGATCGAGGAAGCGGAAGCCGAGATCCTCAAGTTCACCGCGAATTTTGCCCATGCCCAGCCGGTGCGCAATGGGCGCGTAGATCTCAAGCGTCTCTTCGGCGATCTTGCGCTGGCGGTCGGGCTGCAGATGTTCGAGCGTGCGCATGTTGTGCAGCCGGTCGGCGAGCTTAATGAGCACCACACGGATGTCATCGACCATGGCGAGCATCATCTTGCGCAGGTTCTCAGCTTGCGCCTCCTCGCGCGTGGCAAAATCAATCTTGCTGATTTTAGTAACGCCCTCCACGATGTGCGCGACCTGCTCGCCAAATTCCTTCCGGATGTCGACGATGGTTACGGATGTATCCTCAACTGAGTCGTGGAGCAGACCGGCGGAGATGGCGACCGGGTCCATCTTCATCTCGGCCAGCACCAGCGCGACTTCCAGAGGATGCACCAGGTAAGGCTCGCCGGAAGCGCGGGTCTGGCCTTCGTGGTTCTTCAGAGAGTAATCGTAGGCTTTTTTGACAATCGACAGATCGTCCAGCGGACGGTTTTCGTGGATCCGCTTCATCAGTTCGCGGAACTTGGTGAGCGTAAGGGCCGTAGTCGCGATCTGTTGGCGCAGGGTCGCCATGTAGGATTATAGCCCGTGCGCCCACGAACACTGCCCATTCGCACGTAAACTGAGAAAGCGCATTGCGTTCGCCTCAAATCGTTCGAATCGATCCGCAATTTGTTCGGGCGCTTCGCGAACTGGTAGAGTGACAATTTGCGATCATGAATTCGAGAATCCTTGTCAGCGGTGTTTCGGGCCCGATTGGGGCCGCTCTACTTCCATCTCTCCTTACGAACGGATGTTCCATAGTGCGGCTGGTGCGTGGCCCGTCTAAAGCCGACGACCAGATTTCATGGGATCCGGCCGTACCCCTAGCACCGCGGACAGTCTCGGGCTTCGACGCCGTAATCCATCTCGCGGGCGAAAGCATCATCGGACGATGGACCGATGCCAAGCAGGCGAAGATACGAGACACCCGCATCGTCGGCACATTTAACTTGGCATCGGCTCTGGCGCAAGCCGAAGACAGGCCGAAGGTGTTCGTTTGTGGTTCCGCCATCGGCTACTACGGTAATCGCGGCGATGAAGTCTTGCGCGAACAAAGCGCGCCAGGCACGGGTTTCCTCGCGGAGGTTTGCCAGGACTGGGAAGAGGCGACCACGCCGGCAGTGCAAGCCGACATCCGCACCGCACACCTCAGAACGGGCATCGTGCTCAGTCCCAAGGGCGGCGCGCTTGGAGCCATGCTGACGCCGTTTAAACTTGGCCTCGGCGGCCGCATCGGCGACGGTCAGCAATGGATGAGCTGGATTGATGTACGCGACATGGTCGGCGCCATCCACCACATTCTGAAGAACGACCTCATTCAGGGGCCGGTGAATATGGTCGCTCCCAAACCGCTCAGAAATGCGGAGTTCACTAAGACCCTGGCCAGCGTTCTATCGCGTCCGGCAATTTTGCCCGTACCTGCGTTCGTCGTAAAGCTGGCCTTCGGTCAGATGGGCGAAGAAGTGCTCCTCGGAAGCCAGAAAGTGGAAGCCAGCAAGTTGATCTCAACCGGATATCCGTTTCGATATCGCGATCTGGGAACGTCGCTGAAGGCGATTTTGGGGCGCTAATGCTTTAGTTGGGTTCGGAGCGCCGCATCTCTTCCTGCAGTTTTTGCAACAGATCGGTTCGCTGTTCCGTACTCAACTCCCTCCGCAATTCCTCCAATGCCAACGCAACGATGTGGTAATGGTGCACTCCGGCATATTTAGGATCCGTCGTAATGTCGAGCCAGAGTTTGTGCATCAGTTCGACATCCTGTGGTCGCAGCCGCGGATTGTGGGGACCAATCGCGTATTCGCGTACCGTGCCATCGGGAGCGCAGACTTCCAAAGTCAGGCGGGGACGTGGCTCCGGCATGCGCTCCCAGGCGTCGCCCGTCAGCTTGGCTTGTTCATCGGCGGTCAGTTTGTTCGAAAGGCCGCAGACAACGCGAATGGAATCCAGCCGCTGTGCAGTCACCATGATGGCTTCGAATACGTCAGTGGCCGGAACTACGAGCAGCGAAATGGGCTTTCCTTCTTTCTCGGCAACGGCGACGGCGGCGGTAAACAATTCTTGCTCGTAGTGATCAAAAACCTGGCTGGCCTCCAGCACCGCGCTGCCGCTGAAACTATGTTCGCGATGGTAGAGGCGGGCGCTCATGACGACCAAATCCTGCTTGAGCGTGTTGGTGTGGCTCAAAATATGGCGCAGATAATAGAGGTTGCGGGGATCACGGACTGCGACCAGAATGTTTCCCGGGCGCACGCCCATGGCGCCGCTGCCCAATTCCTGATTGCCGTACACCCGAAATTGATCAAGTTGTTCCGGTTTGCCGTGGCGCTCCTTGGTAACGTGGCGCTCCGAAATCGTGAAGATGGTGAAAAACACTGCGCTGAAAATCACTCCAGCGATAGTGGCCTGATACTTGGTAAACAGGTTGACGACAGCAGTAATCAACAGCACAGAGGAAATCAGGATCAGGCCCACGGGAATTTCGGTCTTGCCAAAGTGGAGATTGCCGGGTACCTTCCACGCCCGATTGCCCGGCTCGGTGAAACGCAGCACGAGCACGGCAATGGACTTCATGGCAAAGCTCCAGATCACGCCGAAAGCATAGAGAGCCGCCAGCATGTAAACGTTGCCGCGACTGAGAACAATAGTAAGCAACTGCAGTCCCACGATCAGATTGATAATGCGATAGCTCGTCCCGTAGCGGTTGTGCGGCTTCTGGAACCAACTCGTGAGCACGCCATCTTCCGCCACCCGATTGAGAACGCCATTCGCGCCCACAATGGAGGTGTTCTGCGCCCCCGCCAGAATCAAAACACCCACCAGCACCACGAAGGCGTGGAAGAGCAGCTTAAGGCTCTCCGGCCCGGCCAGATACATCGCGATGCCACCGATCAGGTTGGCAAAGTAATCCGGACGGACCTTGTCAGGAATAATCATCACTGCGAAGAACGAGACCAGCGACGTAAACAGCAGGCTGTAAATAAAAATTACCAGCCCGGTCTTCTCGAGGTTCTTGAGCTTGGGATGTTCGATTTCACGATTGACCTGCGCCAAAGTTTCTTCGCCGCTCATCGCCAGTACGGAATGCCCGAACCCCACGAACAGAATGATCCAGGTAATGTGCCCGAACCAGCTTCCATTCAGCCATCCCAACGATTCCTTGTTCAGCGGAACCACACCTGCATGGAGGGGATTCGGCGGCAACACAATGGGGGCGCGCAGAACCGTAATGGTGCACCAGATCAGTAGAATCACCACCATCACCGTTGTGATCACCATGATCTGTAATGCCTTCTGGCTGGATTCGTGCATGCCCTGCGTATTTTTCCACCAGAAGTAAGCCACCACGATCACACCCAGCCCTGCCGCGAAATGGTCGTCAGAAAACTGCAGAGGGCGGTGGAGGTACACGCCCATGTCTTTGATAAAGCCTGCCAGATACTGGCCGGCGGAGACCGCGCTGATAGGTCCGGTCAGCACATAGTCGAAAAGCAAAGCCGAAACGGAGAACTTGGCCAGAGTTCCGCCCATGGCTTCTTTAACCACACGGTAGACTCCGCCACGAACGAACATGCTGCTCGATTCGATGTAGAGCGCCCGCACCGCATAACTGAACAGCATGACACCCAGAATGAACCAGGGCGCGCTCTTGCCGATGACCTTCTCGGCGTCGCCGCCAGCATAGTAAGCGGAAGATGCGAGGTCGGAGAGGACGATGGCGGAAGCCCGCCAGAACGAGATGAAGGTCAACATCACCGTGGTGGCGACGAAGACCTTTATGGCCGGTTTGGACCCTTCAACGGAGGTTGCCATGCTTCAGGGGAACGCCTGACCTCGATAGGAACAAACCATGAAGATAGCACAGCAACGCGGTTCGAGAGCACCACGGCATTCGCGAGCGGCGGAGATCGTCAGCTTAATTGCCAACGCTTGACTGATGTTGGTTCGGCGCTAGGTAGGTATGGGTGATGCGGTCATGCCAGCAGAGCGAGTCTTCGTCGAGGAATACCCAGAGATATCCCATGCCAAGGGACACAGCCGAAAGATAGGATGCGAGGACGCGCCAGCGACGCAATCGACGGGGGGCCCGCCTTTCGTCGAAGCGGAGCAATTCCAGTCCCGCCAGACGCAGGCCGGGAGTCGTCCCGGCATAGACGACCAGCAAATATTGGTAAGCGGCCCAGAGCACGATACCCAAACCGCCCAGAACTCCAATCGCCTCCAACCGCGGCGGGCGGATGCCGGTCAATTTCCAAAAAATGAAGCCGAAAAGAGTGCAGGCTGACGCGATGATGACACCGTCGATGAGGGCCGATAGCAGTCGCCGATCAAGTTCCGCCCCTTGCAGAGGGATATCGATGCCAGGACGTTTCTCCAACTCGGGTTGCTGCGCCGGCTCAATCGTGATTCCGCCCAGGGCGGGAGGTGGGGGAACAACTTCCGCGGCTTCCAGAATGCGCGGACGAACGGCGACTGGCTCGGCCAGTTCATCGAGCGCAGGAAGGGGAGGAGTCCAGGATCGGGGGAATTCGATGATCTTTGCGGTGGCTGGGAACGAGGCTGAGGCCGGATTCGGCAGTTTCTCGGCATAAGAACTTGCCGCAGTCTCGAGAGCACAGTCCTTCCTGAGAGTGGCCGACAGCTCCGACCGAGGAACCTCGGCAGCGAATTCGTCTAGCGCCAAGGCTTGATTGGAGGTTGACACGTGGAAAACCGAAGCCTCGGGCCGCACGCGAGCTGCGTCCGCTTCGAACGGCAGACGCAGCGACGGATAGCGAGGTGGACGCGGTTTGCGGCGGGACTGATATCGATTCAGGCGCGCCGCCACTTCCAGGCGCCAGGTTGCAGAATCGTCTGTCGCAGACTCTTTATTCGTGCTGGGCAGAGCAGCTTCAGCCGCTGAAGGCGGATTCGGGTCGGTCATGGCCTGCATTTCCAGCGATGCTTTGGTTTCCGCATCGGCATGGGCGTCGACCCCAGATCGCCAGTGTCGCGAACCGGTGGAAACCTCTTCGGATGAGCAGCGGCAAATGTCACCACAACGCAGACAAGCCATGAATTAAGTCTTAAGAGAAAAGTCGCAGTCCCGGATAACTGCGAAGACTGCGTCGGAATCCAATTTAGCAACGCCACTTTGCCTCGCGGGGCGTAGCCGTGCTAAGTTCACCACGACTGCTGCCTGCAGAAGCGTCCGAGCGCTCTTTCGTGCGCGTCGGATGATTGCATTCGAATGATCGTCTTCCGATGACTCTTCGTAACAGATTCCTTATCACGGCGCCGCTGCTTTGTCACCTGCTTCTCGTCCCGCCGTTAGTTACCAGCCAGTTGCCACCTGCGAATACGTCCTCCACAACCTCGCACCCCGGCGCGCCGGCGGAAAAATCTACGACTGCTCCCACCACACCATGCGGCCGCGCCTTCGCAGAGCAATCAAACAATCATCCAACAATTTGCGCCATCGAACAGGAGAGAGATGGCGTCGTTTACAAGCTGCATGGCGCTGTGGAAATCTATTACGAAAGTTATATTTTGCGGTCCGATGATGCCACCTTCAACTCAGATACCAACCAAGCCTCGGCCAGCGGACATTTTGCCTTGGACGGCGGTCCAAACGACGATCACATTCGCGCCTCGCACGGCACTTATAACTTCGCTCTGGAAACTGGAAAGTTTTACGATGTGACGGGAACGACTGGCCTGCGCTTCCGGGCCAACCGGCCCATCCTCACTTCCACTGCTCCCTTTGCCTTTACCGGCAAACTGGTAGAGAAAACGGGTCCCGCTCATTACCTCGTCTACGACGGCACCATTACGACTTGCGAATTGCCCCATCCCAAGTGGCAGTTCGATGCGCGCAAGGTGGATGTGGACGTGGGCGGCAACGCCAAGATCTATCGCAGCGAATTTGTCTTACATGGGTTCCCAATCCTCTATTTCCCCTTCGCCACCCATCCGGTGGAGAAGGAGTCCCGGCAGTCTGGATTCCTGATTCCTTCGGTGGGCCGTTCTTCCACCAAAGGCAATATCCTGGGCGACGCTTACTACTGGGCCATCAATCGCATGATGGATGCCACCATCGGCGCCGAATATTTTTCCTTGCGCGGCTGGTCGCAGCGCGGAGAGTTTCGCGCCCGTCCCAGCGAAACTTCCTATGTCGATCTGAACTATTTTGGAGTGATTGATCGCGGCATCGGCACGCCTCCTCTCAAGGAAGGCGGTGAAAACGCGCGACTGAACGCCGCTGGAACTTTCGACGGCTTCCGTGCTGTCGCCAACATCGACTACCTGAGTTCGTTTCTCTTCCGGCTGGCCTTCAACGAAGTCTTCAGCCAAGCGGTGTATTCGGAGGTGAAGTCTCAGGCCTTTCTTTCCAAGTCCGCCAAGGGTTTCAACTTCAACGGCTTCACCGAGCGCTATCAAAACTTTCTGAGCACCACTCCGGGGCAGGTGATTACGATTCTGCACGCTCCTAGTTTTGATTTTTCCGGCGTCGATCGGCAGGTGTGGCATACGCCTTTGTATTGGTCATTCGACGCTTCGACGGCGGGCCTGTCCCGCAGTGAGCCTCAGCAGTGTTCGACCGTCGGCTCACTTCAATCTTGCACCCCGCCTTTCCGCACGGCAAATCTGCTTGGGCGTTTTGACCTGAACCCTGAAATCTCCTTGCCGTTGTTGTTCCGGGGATGGACTCTCCGTCCAGATCTAACACTCCATGACACTTATTACTCGGAAAGGCTCGTGGGAGAGGTTGGACAAAATCCCGGGCAAGCCAGCGACCATCCAATTGATCGCCACGCCGTGGAGACCGCCGTGGAATTGCGCCCTCCGGCGCTCGAGCGCGTCTTTGATAAAGAATTCGTGGGAAGAAAATGGAAGCATGTTATCGAACCGCGCGCCGTGTACAGGTTTGTGACTGGGGTAAACAACTTCGGAAATATCGTGAAGTTCGACGAACGTGACATCCTTACCGACACCCACGAAGTTGAGTACGGGTTCGTGACCCGCCTCTATGCCAAGCGAATGTCGCATCAGCCGGAGGATTGCAGCAAAATTATGTCAGCCCTCACCGTAGGCGGCGCCGCGCCGGAATCGACCATTCCCTGGCAGCATACCAATCCGCTGGCAGGTGCTCCGTGTCAGCCGGGGCCGCAGGTGCGCGAGATCGTGACCTGGGAGTTGGCACAGAAATACTTCCTCGATCCCACCTTTGGTGGGACATTGATTCCCGGCCAGCGCAACGTCTTTACCACCACGGTCGACCTCACCGGCATTGCGTTTGTCACTGAACCTCGCCATCTCTCGCCCCTTGTCTCGCGGCTTCGTGCGGAAACCAGTTCGCGCACTGATGCTGAATGGGACATGGATTACGACTTTCAAGGCCATCGCGTCAATGCCAGCACTGTGCTGGTCAACTACCACATCGGTCAGGTGACGATGGGCGGCGGCGATGCTTTTTTGCAAATCCCAGCCCAGACCACGATTTCGTCTTCGGGCTCCGCCCAGCCCGCCCGCTTCAATCAATTTCGCGCCGCCTTGGGATACGGCAGCCCGACTAAGCGCGGCTTCAGCGGCGCCAGCAGCTTGGGCTTTGACGCCCAGGTCAACAAACTCCAATTCCTCAGTACACAGACCACGTACAACTGGGATTGCTGTGGCGTAACCCTGGAGTATCGCAGCTATACGATTGCCAATGTGCGCAATGAAAACCTTTTCCGCTTTACATTCTCTCTGGCAAACATCGGGGCCTTCGGCAGTTTGCGGCACCAGGAGAGCCTGTATTGAGGGATTTTTTAGCCGCCGCGGCAAGTCGCGAAAGCATCTAACCCTGCTAACATAACACCTATGTTTGGCGCGACTGACGATCTTCAATCCAAGGGTGAACGGCTGCAGGCCAATCTGCGCAGACTGGGACGCACTCTAGTCGCCTACTCCGGCGGAGTTGATTCCGCCTACCTCGCGTGGGCTGCTCATCAGGTGCTGGGAGATAAAATGCTGACGATCATCGCCGACTCTCCCAGCTTGGCGCGCACCCAACTTTCCGATGCGGTCGCCTTTGCCCAGGAGCAGTCGATCCCCTTGGAAGTGGTCGCAACCTCCGAACTTGATCGCCCGGAATACGTCCGCAACGATTCGCAGCGCTGCTTCTTCTGTAAAGATGAACTCTTCACGCTGATGGAAGACCTTCGGCAAGCTCGCGGCTTCGACGCCATTGCCTATGGCGTCAACCTGAACGACCAGGGCGACTTCCGTCCCGGCCAAAGGGCCGCGGCTAATCACCGCGTGGTTGCGCCGCTGTTAGAGGTCGGGCTTAGCAAAGATGAAATTCGCGCTCTCGCACGTGAGGCCGGCCTGCGCGTCTGGGATAAGCCCGCCTCAGCTTGCCTGTCGTCCCGCATTGAATACGGTCGGCCGGTTACGAGAGAGGCCCTCGCCACCGTGGAACGAGGCGAAGACGCCCTCCGCGCCCTCGGGTTCCGGCAGTTGCGCGTCCGTCATCATGGAGAAATTGTCCGCATCGAAATCGCGCGCGAGGAGTTACCGCGGGCGCTCGATCCCGCAATGGCTGCGAAGTTCACCAGCATTTTCAAAGCGCTAGGCTTCAAATTCGTAACCCTCGATGTGGAAGGTTTCCGTTCGGGATCTATGAATACTCTGCTGCCTGCCGAGGAATTACTCCGCCGAACCGGTTAAGCGTACGCTCTTCGATTGCTTTCAATCCGCGCAGGCATTCTCCGGATTCCAGCGCCCGTCTTTTCTCACCTGCCTGACGCTATGAGATAATCAAGCGTAAACCTCAATGTTCAGGCGGTTTTTGGTGACTCCATTTCGACGTTCTTTTGTTCTTCTTCTTGTAGTTTGTCTGGGCTGTACTGCTCAATCCGTCTCCCCCGATTTGGCACAAAAGATCGAACGCCAGGTCCGTGCTTACTACAAAGTCCCGGCCGAACTCAAAGTGCTGGTGGGGCCGGCTTCGCCGAGTTCGGACTTTCCCAACTACGACTCAATTGTAGTGACCGTCGACAACGGTGAAAGGAAACAGGATCTCAACTTCTTGGTTTCCAAAGATCATTCGTCGTTGATTCGAATGAACAAATTCGATTTAAGCAAAGACCCGTATGCCGATACGATGAGCAAGATCGACACCACCGGCCGGCCTACGCGGGGTGCCAAAGCGTCGAAGGTCGTCGTAGTCAGTTTCGACGACTTCCAGTGTCCCTTCTGCGCGCGCATGCATCAGGAACTCTTCCCCGAAATTTTCAAGGAATATGGCGACCGCGTCACTTTTATTTACAAGGATTTCCCGATGGAGATGCATCCTTGGGCGATGCACGCGGCGGTCGATGCCAATTGTCTGGCCGCGCAGAACAGCGATGCTTATTGGGATTTTGCGGACTACATTCATGCCAACCAGCACGAGGTGAGCAACGAAAAGACGCCGGGAGCCCGGCTGGAGGCCCTCGATCGGCTTACTATGCTGCAAGGGCAGAAACACAATCTTGACGCGGTAAAGTTGCAATCCTGCGTCAAGGCGCAAGATGAGAGTGCGGTGAAAGCGTCCGTGAAAGGAGCGGATGCGGTAGGTGTGGATGCCACGCCCACATTATTTGTGAATGGCGAAAAAATTGACGGCGCTGTACCTCCGAACGAAGTGCGCGCCGCTTTGGATCGCGCTCTCAAGGGTGCCAATCTGCCTGTACCCGATCACGCGGCTGCCTCCATCACTCCGCCCCCAAAGTGATTGCTGGCAGGAGAGATGTTTTACGCGGCCGAATAGAAAGTTTAGGAGAGAAAACCTTTTGAAAAGAAATCCGGATTTTGCCCGGCTCACGGCACTACTCGCCACCGCAGTTTTGCTGGCGGCGCTGCTGGGCTGCAAGTCGCAAGTTAGCGGAGACGTGATGGCCACCGTTGACGGCCGCAAGATTTTCCGCTCGGATGTTGATAAATACTATGACAATTCGGTGGCCAGTGCCCAGCAAGCTCCCGCCGGCGAGCAAGCCACCATCCTCCGCCTCAACATTTTGCGCCAATTGATTGACGACGAGATGGTGATGCGCCGCGCCGAAAAACTCGGCCTTCTCGCCACCGAGGAAGAAGTCGATCGCAAGTTGAATGAGATCAAGTCTCCGTACACGCAGCAGGAGTTCGATCAGCGGCTCAAGGAAAAAAAGATCAGCCTGGAAGACTTCAAGCGCGACATTCGCCGCTCCATCACCGTCGAAAAAGTGATGAACAAAGAAGTCTCATCCAAGATCAATGTAACCGACCAGGACATCAACGATTATTTCGCCGCGCACAAATCAGAATTCAACCTCATCGAGCCGCAATACCACCTCGCCCAAATTTTCGTCACCCCCACGCCGAACCCGCAAGTACACAACCAGAACAATAAGGCACAAAATGAGGCGGAAGCTCGCAAGAAAATCCAGATGATCTCCAATCGCCTGGACAGCGGAGACGATTTCGCCACGCTCGCGATGAATTATTCCGAGGATCCGGAGACTTCCGGCAACGGCGGGGATCTGGGAACGGTTCCCGAGTCATCACTGCGCAACACCGATCCTTTCACCCGCGATGCGGTGATGAAGCTGAAGCCCGGGCAGTATGGCCCCATCATTACGGTATCCAACCCGGCAACCAAGCAGGCGCTGGGCTTCCGCATCGTTAAGCTGGTTTCAAAGGAGCCCGCGGGCCAGCGCGATTTATCCGATCCGCGCGTGCAGCAGGCCATCCGGTCGCAACTCCATGACCGGCGCGAGCAGTTGCTCAAGGCCGCATATTATGAGTTGTTGCGCGACTCCGCCAAGGTCGACAACTACTACGCCAGGAAGGTGCTGGATAGCAACGGGCTGACCAAGTAGGGCCATTCAGGTTGCAATTGCTGAAGGCGGCGATCGAATCACTCCACAATCGCCAGGACGTCGCCTGCATTCACCGCCTCGCCTTCACTTTTTAGAATCTTCCTGACTGTTCCTTTTTTCGGTGACTTAATTTCGTTCTGCATCTTCATCGCCTCCACCACCGCCACACCGGAGCCCAGTTCCACTTCGTCTCCGTCACGCACGAGCAGCCGCACAACTTTTCCCGGCATCGGTGCCACTATTTTCTTCGGCCCGTGATCCACTCCTGCCCGCGTGCGGCCACGAAGGGAGCGGGGATCGCGCACTTCCGCGCCGAACCGAGTACCGCCCACCCACAAATACAAATCGCCGGCCACTCGCTCCGACTTAACCTCATACGCCGTGTTCCCGACCCGGAGCGACAAAACATCCGGGCGCACCAGAATGGCGTCAACCTCGAACTCCCGGCCATCCAGATGGCAAGTCCAGCGCCCGTCATTGCGATCCAGTTTAAGCCGGTAATTCTTGCCGTCGATGGCTACCTCGAAAAGCATAAGGACATTTCAGTTCTTTCTCTTGAATCGCCGCGCCCATGGCTTAACGCAAGGCTTCACGGCGGCTGGCACTCTTCCAATTCGAAGTCACCTGGTCAGCGGGAAGGCCGGAGCTTCCACCTCCATTGCCTGCGCCAGGCACCGTTGCGCCAAGTGCTGCAAACACTCCGGCAGCAATCGCCGCAACTTCCGCCGGTCTCGAATCGACAGACTTGTCCTCGGTCCGCTTCAACATCCGGTCGAGAAATCCAGTATCAAGTTTGGCGGACAGAAAATCCGCGTCGCCCAAAATGCGCCGAAACAAGGAAAGGTTCGTCTTGATTCCGCCCACAAAGTATTCGCTAAGGGCTCGCCTAAGGCGCGAAATGGCCTGCTCGCGGTCGGTGCCGTACCCAATCAGCTTGGCCAGCAGCGGATCGTAAGCCAACGGCACATTCCAACCCTCATACATACCACTGTCCTGCCGGATGCCCGGCCCCGAAGGCTCCAGTAGCAGTGTGATTTCGCCGGGGCTGGGGAAATAATTATTATCCGGATCCTCCGCGTAAATACGGCACTCGATGGCATGACCACGCGCGCGCACATCTTCTTGGGTAAACGGCAGCTTTTCTTCCGCCGCGATACTAATTTGCAAGTGGACCAGATCCAGTCCGGTGACCAACTCCGTCACCGGATGCTCCACCTGCAAGCGTGTGTTCATCTCGAGGAAATAGAAATTCTTTTGCTGGTCAACCAGGAACTCGACGGTACCAGCATTTGTATAGTCCGCGGCTCGCGCCACGCGAACCGCGACCTCGCCCATACGGCGCCGCATCTCGGCATCGACGATCGGCGAAGGCGCTTCTTCCAACACCTTTTGATGGCGACGTTGCAGCGAACACTCGCGCTCACCTAGGTAAACCGTATTACCATGCTCGTCGGCCAGCACCTGCATTTCAATGTGCCGCGGATTGATGATCGCCTTTTCGATGTACACTTCGTCATCGCCGAAAGAGCTTTGGGCTTCGCTCCGCGCCGCCTCCAAAGATGACTTCAACTGGGCCGGAGCGGGCACCAGCCGCATGCCTTTGCCGCCACCACCCGCCGCGGCCTTCAGCATCACGGGATACCCAATTCTCGCAGCCACCTGCTCGGCTTCCTGGAACGACTCCACCCCGCGCGATGTGCCGGGCACGAAAGGCACGCCCGCCTTCTCCATGGCTTGCCGCGCGCGCGTCTTCGATCCCATCGCATCCATCGCAGCGGCCGTTGGCCCTATGAATTTCACTCCGGCATCGCGACAGGCCTGCGCGAACTTCGCGTTCTCGGAAAGAAAACCGTAACCGGGATGGATGGCGTCGGCCCCCGACCGCCGCGCGACATCGAGAATTTTCGGGATATTGAGATACGATTCGGAGGCCGCAGCGGCACCAAGGGGATAGGCCTCGTCAGCCTTGCGCACATGCAACGCGGCGCGGTCTACGTCAGAGTAAACCATTACGGCTGCAATCCCCATCTCGTGGCACGCGCGCAGCACGCGCACCGCAATCTCTCCCCGGTTGGCGATCAGAATTTTCTTGAACATCGGCACGGCCAGGCGAAACGGTTCGGCGAACCCCAGATTCTACAGTAGACTCCGAGGCAGCGTGAAAATGTAGCGCCGCCTTCATGGCCGCTGTCGCGGGGGCATCTCGATCCAGTGCTGGTAAAGCCCGCCCCCAGCGAAGCCGAGCCATTCTGGCCCTCCTAGGATGTCGGGCGCGCCACGCGTCCTCGACTGCGGGACGAGTTTGGGTGGACAGTTTGCAATAACAGGAACACAGCAAGGATGAGCAACTCCGGCTCAATAGCATGCCGGTAGCGCGCATGCGGAAAGACAAGATAATAAGTCGTCGGATAAGTCAGCATCAGTCCAGCGAAAAGCCACGCCCCGCGGACGTTCTGCCGTACCGCACGAGCTGCACCCCAAATGGAAAGCACCGACCACGCCAGGAAAAACGAATTGCGAAAGTCCCAGGGAGCGTGACTATCACTGGGTTTGGGTACGCCATTCCAGTAGTAGAAGAATCGCCTCATGCTGACCACCGCGAAGCGCCCCGGGTTCTCGCGAACCCAGCCAAATGCCAACCGCTTGCATTCAGCCGCGTAGGCCAATTCGCCCATGCTTTGGAACTTCTCAAATTCAAGCTTGTTAAGATTAGGCTGAAGGTAAGCCATCAGCATTCCCTCGGCACCCTTCCAATTGCCTAGACGGAACTGAAGTCCGAAATCGTCTCTCAGAAAAACAAATCTCCCGAAGATTTCATAGTTCCGGACGAGCCACGGGGATATCACGAGAAAAAAGATGGCCGACGCCAGCACTACCCCGGCTAACGAAGGCAGCCCGTTCTTGAATCTCTGCCGCCAAACCCAAAGCCCGCAAAACGGCAAGAAGGCGAGCATCGACGGATTCGCCAACGCAGCCACGCCCCACAGGCCTGCAAACGTCATCCAGCCTCGTAAGCCGCGCCAGTCCTGCAGCTCCAGCGCTACCAGAAAGACCAGGCTCAAAAGAAGCGGCGTGAACGTTGTGTCCCAAATCCAGTGAACTGACCAATACCAAATGTAGGGATTGAGCGCCCATCCCCTTGCCGACCAAAGTGCCACGCGTTCGCCGAATGTTCTGCGAGCGATCAGAAAAATAGGAATGGTCGTCAACGCAGAGAAAAGACTATTGATCGTCAGCAGGATCCAAGCCGAGGCATACGTGTAAATTCCGAAGACCCTGAAAACTCCGGCCATCAAATACGGATAGAGCGGCGGCTCCCATGCGGTTGGGCCGGTATTGCCCCCGTAAGGATTGCTGAAACCTTGTCCCAGCGCAATCGAACGCGCCACGCGCCCCATCTCCCAGCCGAAAGCGAAGTGATCTTCTATCGGACGTGTGCGATATTGGCGAAAGATTCCGATCATCGCCACCTGAAGAATAAACGACAACAGAACCAGCCAGAGCACAGACTTGGGAATCCGTGGCGGAGACATTTTTTCCATCGAGCGGAAGTGTATCAGGCGGGAAGCGATTGTTTATTCCGCAGGCAGGCGCACAAAACTCACGAGAAATGGGGGTTGGAGTTTGTGCGCTGTCAGCCTCGTCCATCGAGAGCTGCGACTGAAGCGGTAACGCAACAGCGTCCAAATCGCTAGCCACCCATCCGAGTGACGAATCTTTTTGCCTTCTCCGGCCGAGCGTGGCACATAGGAAACGGGAACCTCGGCAATCTTCTCGCCCATCCGGCAGAGCTTCGCAGTCACTTCGGGGCAAAACTCAAAACGATGGCACTCCAAACGAACTTGCGCGATCAACGAACGCCGGAAGACTTTGTAACAAGTCGCTTCATCGTGGATACCCGCTCCATACAGCAGATTGGCGAGATGAGTTAAAAGCTTTGCGCCCAGGAAAAATCGCAGCCCGCGCTCCGGCCGGTCTGGACGCACGCCGTAGACTACGTTCGCCTCGCGTCGTTCCAAAGGCTGCAACAGCGCCGAATAGTCCTGCGGATCGTACTCCAGGTCTGAATCCTGAATGAGAACGTATTCTCCACGAGCGTATTCGAGCGCCGTACGGATGGCTGCGCCTTTACCGCAATTCATTTCATGAAACACTACCGTGACATCATCGGCGAGCGGCATGGCTTGCAGCTTCTCCCGAGTCCCGTCGGTAGAACCATCGTCCACGATGATGATTTCCTTCTTCACAGGCGAGGCGTGGATCGCCCGCAGCAACTCGTCCACGTGCGCCGCCTCGTTGTAGACGGGGACAATCACGGATACGCATCCTGCCCACCGGTCATCTACGGCGTCGGCGACGGTACGTGCGGATGCTTCCAATGAGGTTACACTCATCATGCGAAAGCGAGCCATCGAGAATGCCCGCTTCGTTGTGGGCTGTTCTTCACTTCGTAACTTCACTTCTTAACTTCACTTCTTAACTTCTTAGCATAATATCATTTGGATTCCGCACCTCTGGGATCTACGATTCATGCCGCCTTCAACAACGCCGGTGATCAAAAGTGCGGGCACTTCGCCAGGGTCGCCCGCGCAGCCCCGCTGGACGTCCACTGCAGTGGGCACGCTGGCCTCGCTGGCTATGGCAGCCGCGGTATTGCGCTTCTCTTATCTCGGGCGAAAGCCTTTCTGGTTTGATGAATGCTTCAGCGTGGAAGTCGCACGCCTCAGCTGGCAAAATTTGGTGCACCTGTTGTGGCGGCGCGAAGCTAATATGTCGCTGTACTATCTGATGTTGCGTGGATGGCTGCACTTCGGCTCCAGTCCGTTCTTCGTCCGCAGCTTATCGGTCATTGTTTCCCTGGCTACGTTGCCTGCCATCTTTTGGCTCGCCCGGAAACTTTTTGACTCGCGCGTGGCGCTGATCGCAGTCGCGCTGATTAGCTTCAACGCGTATCACATTCGCTACGCGCAAGAGGCACGCAGCTACTCGCTGTTTGTGTTGCTGGCGACGCTATCGAGCGGATTCTTCGTTGCAGCTTTTCGAGAACCGTCGTGTCGCAACCGTAGGACTTACATTCTTGCGAGTGTTCTCGCGGCCTATGCTCATCTGTATGCCTTGTTAATGCTGGCGGCGCATTGGTTGTCACTACGCGGACCGTGCGCAAAACGCATGGGCGGCGGTCATGGGCTACGACGGGCTTGGATCTGGATCGGACTCGCCTCACTACCGCTGGTTATTTTCGCGGCCAAGACTGGGGCTGGGCCTATCCGATGGATCCAGCGGCCCAGTCTTCGTGATTTGCTGGAGTTCGCGGAGCATATTTCGGGCAACGCTGGACTGCCTTTACTCCTGCTTTATGCCGCAGTTTGTCTCATTGCGATTATTCCGCCACAAAAAATGATGAAGATATTTCGCACTGAACCCGACAGGGCTGAAACCGATTGGGATGTCTGGCGCCTCCGCTTTCTGCTTGTCTGGCTGTTCTTTCCAGTGGCGCTGACGCTTCTGCTCTCGCTGGCGCGTCCGCTTTTTCTCGGGCGCTATTTCATTTTCTGCCTGCCGGCGCTGGTGATTCTGGCGGCAGCTGGTCTAGCCAGGCTGCGCCGACCCTGGCTGATTGGTATGACTCTCGCGGCGATGCTTCTGCTCTCCCTGCACGGAGCATTTTCTTACTACAATCACGACTTCGATCTTGCCCGCGATGGCTCGGAGGCAGCAGCGAACTATGTTCTCGACCACGCGCAACCGGGCGATGTGATTCTGTTTCACATCGCGGAGACGCGCGTGCCATACGAATTTTTCAAGTCGTTACGGGCGAGCCGTTCCTCCAGTGACATTGCGGCGGGACCGGAAATCATCTATCCACGTCACGGTGACCAGCTCGACTATCGTGACTTTACGGGCAAGCCCACCAGCGAGTTCGTGCGGTCGCTCGCGAGTCACCAATCTCGGATGTGGCTCGTGCTTATGAGCAATGCGAGTCTCGGCCGGCCCGATGCCACTACACTCATGCTCGATCAGATTCTGGGAGAATCCTTCCCGCGAGTCGATTGTGTGCAATTCCCGCAGGTGGAAGTCCGAGTCTTTAGCAAGCCCTGATCGCCAGAACTTTAACCGCGAAACAATTCCCTGCATTTTTGACTCAAGGCTTTGCATGCAGAGCTCCGCATAGGCGAAGTCGAAAAGCCCCGAAACCGCCAAAATAGAGAAGATATCCGCTGTGGGCAGGAAACAGCCAGTGGCATCAGGCCTGCTGCGAAACCACGCAGGCAAGTCTCCTAGGAGGTTCTTATGCGTACGTTCGCGGTACTGTCTTCGATTCTTCTACTGTCCGCTCTAAGCTTCGGCCAAACCGAGCGAGGCATTGCGGGATATTGTCCGTACGGCTGCGGACCCTATATCCCGCTGATCACGACCCCAAGCCTGTCCTTCGCGACCGTTTCTTCAAACCCGGTCGGGGCCACTAACGCCACAGGCGGACTGGTTGCAGGTGCAACCGATTCCACGCTTTCCGAAGTCCCAGGCAGTACTGACGCAACTTACACGGTGCCGGTTTGGTATTCCGGTGGACAGACTCCGTTTATATCGCGGACAGCGGCGACGTCACCAATGATGGAAGTCCCGAGGCATGAACGGAGGATGCGGGGATTGGAATCTGGGCGGGAATCCGGTTTGGAACTCGGCAAAGAGGACGAAAGGCCCTCTACCCAGCAGGCATGGATCTATTTCACTTCAGCCGAACAAGCCGCCGCTCCAGGGCAGGTGGCGGAAGGCGGAAAAGCGAGGCAGGCCACACGAATCTATTCAAGCGAGGATGTGTCGCGCCAAAACCAACAGAACGGGCTTGTGAAGTACAACGGCAAATCGGAGAAGATTCAGTAGGACCCGCGCGAGAGGAGTTGCGAATATCTTCCCCCCCGATGTCCTGCAGTGGCGAGCCAGCCACAAAGTCAAAAGCGGCGGACAGGAGTGTCCGCCCACACCGGCATGTTGGTGATTTTACTTCGCTGATCCTACTTCGGCTGATCCATGGTAATACCTTGCGTGCCGGGCTGTTTCTCGGCCTTGGCTTTCTTGGTGCTTAGGGTTTGGTCGACCCAGTGGTCGGCGGTTTTCAGATCTTCCTGACGGGCGGCAAGGTCGTCGCATTCTACATCGGCCTTCTCGCGGTACATCAGGTTAAGATAGGCCATGGCATCGTCGTAGTCGGGACGGAGTTGGATCGCCTTATTGAGGCTGTCGATGCCTTCCGAGATCAAGGGTCCGTTCTTGGCCTTCAATTCGGAGCAAACTTTTTTCTGGTCTTTGTTCTTGGGATTGAGGTTCTCGTCCGGCTTCATGCCAAGTTTGGCGCGCTCTTCCATACGCGGCTGGTAGCAGGCTGTCCAATCGATGACGCCCACTGAGTAGTAAGGCTCAGGATCGTTGGGATCGAGGTCGCCGGCCATGCGGTAGAACTTTTTGGCGTCATCGAACTTCTTCATGTTGAGGTACAAGTAGGCGATGCCCTTGGCGGAGTTCACCTTCTGATCGCGGGCCGCGTTCATATCGAGCACTCGCAGGTATTGCTCAATGGCCTGTTCCGCCATTTTATTATTCTCAGGGGTATCCGCACCGGGAATGTATTGTTGGGCGAAGGCGGTGGCCAGATACATTTTGGCGTTAATCAGGGTGGGATCCAGGGCAACGCTCTGCTGGAAGTGGTCAATCGCCTCTTCGTACTTGGCATTCTTATAAGCGGTGACGCCCTTGTTGAGCTGGTCGCGGGCGCGCAGCTTGCTGCACCCCATGGAGGATAGGATCGCCAGCATCGAGGCCGCCAGCGTGAGCAGTCGAATGGATTTATTCATTGCGGTATAAGTCTCCCTTGCCACAGCATCGTAGGCCCAGAGACATCAAGTTGACAAGCGCTGACCGAACGTTAGCACGCGCACGGGGTTGACTTGCTTCCCGTGCGCGTGCCGGATGCGATGCGCGGCCTTCTTCCGGGCTCTTGGATGAAACATAGACGAGCGTCTAGCCGCCCGCTTCGATTTTCGCCGTAATCAGACCGACTTTATCCACTCCCGCGGCGTGCGCAATGTCGATTACGTTCGCGACATCGGCGAAGGGAATGGGGTCGTCGCCCTTCACGAACATCACTTTCTCCGCGCGGGTTTTGTAGATATCAGCCAGACGGCCTTGCAGATTGTCCCAAGTGGCATCTTCGTTGTTGATCTTCAGGCCGGGATCCTGGCCGGCGCCCCGATCGATCAGCTGCACTACGATGGTACGATCCGGCGCGGTGTTCTTGGGTGCGTTGGGCGGAGGCGGCTGAGGCACCAGCGCATCCAGACCTTTCGGCGTAAGCGGCGTGATCACCATGAAAATGATGAGCAGCACCAGTAGCACGTCAATGAGCGGAGTGACGTTAATATTTGCGCTCTGGCCTCCACTCGGACCAACTGCCATACTCATAGTCGTTCTCCCTATTGCCCGGGCGCCGCGGGCGAACCCGGCGGGTTGTTTGGAGCGTTTGGAGTATTTTTCCTCTGGTCGGTAAGCAAGCCCAGATCATCTACACCGGCGGCGCGAACGCCGTCCACAACCTGGACAACATTGCCGAAGTGAGCGCGGGCATCCGCCTTAACGTAAACGCGCTTGTCGGTGCGATTGGCCAGGCGATCCTTCACCTTGCCGGTCAAGCTGTCTACCGCGATCTTATCGGTGCCGAAGTAAACGGTCCCGTCGCGCATGATGGATACCAGCAGCGCGTCTTCTTTATCCGCATCAGCCATCGGCGTAGGATTATTTACCTTCGGCATGTCCACGCTGATACCTTTCTGCAGCATAGGCGTGATCACCATAAAGATAATCAGCAGCACCAGCATCACGTCCACCATCGGAGTTACATTGATGTCGGAGTTGACTTTGGCACCTTCATTTCGTTTTGCCATTGACATAGCGTGAATCTCCCGTACGTCCAGATACTGCAAGCAAGTCTGAGAGTTGGGAAAGCCGGCGCCGGGTTTTATCCCGACGCCGGACAGCAACTCACAGCGAAGGTCCTAGCAACTGCGCCTAGGAACGGCGAACGTCGCGCCGCTTCAGGAAGTAGTCGATCAGTTCGCTAGACGAATTGTCCATCTCCACATCGAACGCTTCCACGCGCCCGGTGAGGTAGTTGAACATCATAACCGCGGGGATGGCCACCAGCAGCCCGAAAGCCGTGGTTACCAACGCTTCGGAAATGCCGCCTGCGACCGCGCCCAGACCAGTAGCTTTCTGCTCGGAAATACCTTTGAAGGCGTTCAGAATGCCCATCACGGTGCCGAACAATCCCACGAAGGGGGCGGTTGAGCCGATGGTGGCCAGACCACCGAGTCCGCGCTTGAGTTCGGCGTGGACGATCGCTTCAGTGCGCTCCAAGGCGCGCTTCGAAGCCTCAATGGTCTCGCCGGGAATAGCGCCCGGGCTATCCTGGTGGGCCTTGAATTCCATCAAGCCGGCGGTGACAACTTTTGCCAGATGGCTCTTCTTGTTGCGCTCGGCAACTTTGATGGCCTCGTCGATGCGGCCATCGCGCAGGGCTCCAGCAACTGCGGGAGCGAAGGCGCGAGACTGCTTACGGGCTGCGTTGTACGCCATGGCGCGATCAATCATTACTCCGATCGACCAGCCCGACATAATGAACAGGATGACGACCACGATCTTCGCAATGATACCCATCTGCTTCCAAAGCGAAATCGGATCCCAACCCACTGCGCCACCCTCCTGCACAATCCAGGCGGCTACCCGGGGAACGTGATTGAAAGCTGCTACGGCCAAGTTAGCTAACATGAGTTGCTTTTCCCTCCTCGAAACCTCTTAGACTTTGATGCGAAATTCTCGCCTACTGTGAAATTCAACGATAGAAAGTTGCTGCGCGGTGCTTGCAGCATTCGCTTTCGGCCCCAACGACCCTTCTTTGAGTGCCCCTGAGAAGCAGGCAGCGCAGGGTAGAAGGTCTCTCCCGGCCACGGATCAAGGTGGAAAGGGGAGGGCCGTTTACACAACACAATCTACACAACACAATCGCGAAGGCAACTGCCTCACGCGATCTGGGACGAAGTGACCGCGGACTAACCTCCGGCCAGAGTGAAGTTAACCTGTACTTCGGTATCTACCTCCACGGGTTCTCCGTTCAGTAGATAGGGCTTGTACCTCCACTGCTTGACGGCGTCGATCGCCGCCGGAGCCAGCATAGGATGCCCGCTCACCAAAGAGAGGTTTTCGATAGCGCCTTCCTTGCTGATTACCGCTCTCAGTACCACCGTTCCCGAAATGCGGGCCTGCCGCGCCAGGGGCGGATAGACAGGATTCACCTTCCGGACGAGAAGGCCAGAGGTAACGCCGGCCGAAACGCGCACCCGCTGCGGAGTAGCGACCTTGGGAACGGCCACCGGGGTCGAACTGATGATCCCTCCAATCACGCCGTTCATAGCGCCGCCGGGAATGCCTCCCGCAACACCACCCACCACGCCAGCGGCTGCCATCTGTGGCGGGGCTTCGTCTTCCTTAATCATCTGAATTTTTTGCGGGATCTTGGTTGGTGTGCGCAGAGCCCCATTCACGATGTCGGTCTGAATCTGCTTCACCACATGTACCGGTGCCGCTGCCGGAGGAGGTGGGGGCGGAGGTGGCGGCGGAGCTACCAGAAATGTCATCAGCTGTTGTTTGGGCAGCGCCTCGGTGAAAATCAGGGGCATCAGAACCATGACGCCGATCAGAGCTATCTCGAGAATGATAGCGAAGGTCGTGGTCCGTCCCCGCTTCGTCTTCAGCCTGCCACCGGATTCAAGAAGGCTATCTTCAAACATAGTTGTTTCTCCCTGCTTTAGAGCCTACGTAAACTTAGACACCGACGGACTCCCCTTTGCTCCCAAAATCGACCACCCGCGTACCCTGGCCAAATCAGCCCTTCCCGCGGTTAAAGCTACTACAAACAAAGGCGTATCACAAAATCGCCCGCAACGCTATCGGGACAATTACTTGGTGCGGACCGGCACCGCCGTTTGACGCCTGCTTTTGCTGATCCGCCAATCCTGATAAGCGACTAAGATTGGTGCCGCAATTGCAATCGACGAATACGTCCCAATTAAGATGCCGATGACCAGCGCGAGGCTGAACCCGCGAAGCACCTCACCGCCAAACAAATAGAGTGCGAGTACGGTAAGGAAGGTTAGCCCGGCTGTCAAGATGGTTCGACTTAACGTCTGGTTGATGCTTCGGTTAACGATCTCCGACAGTTTCTCGCGCCGCATGAGTTTAATGTTTTCCCGGATGCGGT
>OBLW0100000485.1_pt1 | contig 33815 bp, 26 predicted proteins | sample 1520161 | NCBI WGS metagenome assembly OBLW01 (sample SAMEA3539309, study PRJEB22396) | soil metagenome | biome: tundra; feature: field; material: soil | place: USA | collected 2010-05 | depth 0.15 m
AATCGGCCGCATGGCCGATCAATCCGGCTTCCAGCCGTAACCAGAAGCCACCGCCGTTAGGCGGTGGAGCATTCACAATTCAGCTATTTCGTGACCGTTTGGCCAAGAATTGCCTGTATTGACGACAATGCCGCCTCACGCTTTTCAGATTCGCATTGGCATCAGGACATAGCGGGATTTGTATTCGGCATCGGGGTCCTCGGGGCGCATCTGGCCTGCGGACTGCGAGTCCTTGAACTCGAGGCGCACTTCGCCTTCGTTGCCCAGCGCCTTCAAGAAGTCGATGATGTAGGACGAATTGAATCCCACCACGATTGGATCGCCGGAGTATGGCGTATCAATCGTGTCTTCGCTCTCGCCGCTCTCCGTCGATTGCGAGCTGATCTTCAGCTCATTCGACTCGAGGCGCAGACGGATCGCTCCCGATCGCTCATCGGCAAATTGCGCTACGCGCTGAATCGCACCGGACAGTTCGCTCGAGCGCACTACTGCAAATTTGGTATTGTCGCGCGGCATCACTGCTTCGTAATTGGGGAACTGGCCCGAGAGCCGCCGTGTGCTCAGGGTGCGATGGCCTACGCGGAAAAACAGCGTGTGCTCATCGTCGGCAAAATCCACCTTCTCGACGTCGGTGTTCGCGAGCAACTGCTGCAGCTCCTGCAGGGCCTTGCGCGGAATCAGCACGCGTTTCTCGCCGCTGATGCCTTCCAATGATTCGCCGGGCTTTTCGACAAACGACAGGCGGTGGCCATCGGTCGCGATCATAGCGAGGGATTCGGCCTTCAGCACCAGTAGTGCGCCGTTCAGCGTGTAGCGCGATTCCTCGTTTGAGATCGCAAAAATGGTTCGTGCAATCAAAGTCCGCAGCGCCACTGCGGGAATGCTTGTTGCCGTGACGACCGGGAACTCGGGCACCTGCGGATAATTCGCACGGGCCATGCCGACCATTTTTGTATTGGAGCGGCCACTGCGAATCTGCACCCAGTGGTTCTCCAGCATCTTGATCGAGATGTCGCCGTCGGGCAGCAGCTTGATGTAGTCGTACAGCTTGCGCGCGGGAATGGTGCATGACCCCGGCTTCTTCACCTTCACCGCCGCGCTGGTCCGGATCGCCTGGTCGAGGTCGGTGGCCGTGATGTTGAGCCGTTCGCCCTCCGCCTCGACGAGAAAATTCGAGAGGATTGGAATGGTCGTCTTTCGCTCCACCACGCTCTGCGTCGCGGTGAGCTCTTTCACCAGTTCCTGGCGGCTTACGGTTATCTCCATCGCTGCCCCCTGCGCGGCCGGTTTTTCGACTTCAGTCTCCACCAACGGCATCATCCCCACCTCGTCGATCGCGGATTCCGGCCAGCTAAACCAGCCATTTCCGCCAACCGCTGATCCCCGATTGTCAGCCCGCCGCCTGGACTGAGGCTACAACACACACCGAACCCGTCAGAAACGGCAGCCGTTTCTGGCTCTGATTGTATTCACCTTCGCAACCACCCATCCGTGGAAAACCGGTCTCCTTCTGTGAATTAGACGTCCAAAGCTCTGCGAACTCCCGCATCCGTGAGAACGAGAGTGCCCTATTTTTGGTGCATCCAGCGTATTTCGGGTGGGAAACGCGGGAATCTTCTCAATGGAGTCATTCCGGCGCGCAGCACGTCTGGTCCCGCCGACGAACGGGCGGCCCAGGAGCTGTATTTGTGTTGATTCCCTACTCGCCCCGGATGGCTGCTATGGGATCGACCTTGGTCGCGCGGGCGGCAGGAATGAAGCAGGCCATGAGCACGACAACCGAAAGTACGGCCGTCACGGCCAGGAGAATCCTGGGGTCATAAGGGCCGATTTGAAAGAGCATGCTGCGCATGAAACGCACCAGCGGGAGAGCCGCCCCGAGTCCCGCGCATCCGCCCAATGCTGCCCACTTCACTCCCTGGCCAAGAAAGAATCTAAGGATTTGACCTTGCTGGGCGCCGAGCGCCATACGCACGCCGATGTCATGCCGGCTTTGGGCTACGGTGTAGGACAGAACTCCGTAAATTCCAATGGCCGCGAGGAGGAGAGCCGTGCAGGCGAAGAGCGAGAGCGTGAGCGCAGGAAAGCGGGTTTGCGCCATGGACGAAGAGACGACCTGGCGCAACGTCGCTACCTTATATATGGGCAGCCCCGGGTCGATCGACTTGAGTTGACCGTGAATCGCGCCGACGATTTGCTCGGGGTCTGCAGCCGTACGGACGACAAGCGTCATTGAGCGCAGATCGACCCAGATCTGGAACGGCTGGTCGGTAAGCAGGAAATACATCTCGGGCTTGGTGGCGACATTCGAGCCGTGGTTCTTGATATCGGCAACAACCCCAACAACTGAAAGCCAGGGATAGCCTGGGCCAAGCCTGATTCGCTTGCCGATGGGATCTGTCCCCGGCCAAACTTTCCGAGCCAACGTTTGATTGACAATCACGGAAGCAGGAGGAAGCTTGGCTTCTTCGGCCTTCAAGAATCGGCCCCGCATGAGCGATATACCCATTGCGCGGAAATAATCTGGGCTGATGATCTGCGTATCTGCCACGTTGATATCGGTATTCGACGGCCTACCCTCGACATCAAACGAAGCATTCGCGGTGACGTCGGTCATGGGCAACTGATTTACGGTTGCGACCGCCTCCACTCCAGGCAGACCGCGCACTCGGTCCCGCAACTGGTGGTAAAAGGCGGCGGTCCGTGGGATGGAATAGCGAGCTTCAGGAAGGGACACCCGCATCGTAATCACGTTCTCGGGATTAAAGCCGAGACTGACTCCGAGGAGGTTTCGAAGGCTGCCCATCATGAGTCCCGCCCCGGTGAGCAACACCAGCGAGAACGCAATCTCGGTCATCATGAGCAGGCTTCGAGTACGCGTGCGATGATGGCTACCCGTCGCGTCCCGGCCGCCGGTTTTCAGCACGTCGCTGAAGTTGGAATGGGAAGCCTTTAGAGCTGGGATGAGTCCGAAAAGCAATCCGGTGAACAGGCTCACCGACGCGGCAAAGCTGAGAACGCGCAGGTCCAGCGTCACTCCGCCGGTTTCCGCAACGTTGAGATAGTCGGCTGCGGAGAGCGTTTTTATGCAGGCCAAGGCGAGCAGTAATCCCAGTGCGCCGCCTGCGGAAAAGAGCAACAGATTCTCAATCAACACTTGATAGAGGATGCGCAAGCGCGTGGCACCAAGAGCAGTTCTGGTTGCGATCTCTCGCTTGCGGTCTTCTCCACGAGCCAACAACAGGCTTGCCACGTTGGTGCATGCGATGAGCAGCATCACACCCACTCCGCCCATGAGAACCAGCACGGTCGGGCGCAGGTTTCCCACCATCTGCTGACGCAGGGGAATGAGGCTGACGCCAAGGCCGGCGGCACCGCCGTAGTATTTGGGATATTTATGCAGGATTCGATCCAGGATGGTAGCCATTTCGGATCTAGCCTGGTTCAACGTTGTTTGCGGTTTAAGGTCCGCGACGAGGTTGAGGTAGTGGTTACCGATCTTATCGCTTGCCGGAGCGATGGGAAGCGGCTGCCATACGTCCACATCGTTGCTCGGAAAATTGAACGTCTGCGGCATTACCCCGACGACCGTGCAGTTTTGCCCATTCAGGAGAATTGACCTTCCGATGATGTCCCGGTTCGACCCAAAGTGATTTTGCCAAAGCCGATAACTCAGGACGGCGACCTGTGCATGCCCTTGCAGCAGTTCGTCAGCGGTAAAGACGCGGCCAAGTAATGGCTCGGTCCCCATGACCGAGAAGAAATCCGACGTTCCCCAACTCGCCGCCACGTGCAGGGGATCTCCGCTCCCCGTAAGGGTGAGTGTACCCACGGAAAACCCAGCAAGATGTGCGAAGCTCTGGCTCTGGCGATATTCGTTGAACTCGGGCTCTGAAACTGGAATCTCCATCATCCCGCGGGGTGCGAAGGTGTTCCAGATTCGCAGGACGCGGGGTGCATTGGGATACGGGAGGGGTCGCAGCAGAAGCGAATCCATAACGCTGAAGATCGCAGTGGTGGCGCCAATTCCAAGCGCCAGTGTGAGAATGCAGATCGCAGTGAAGCCCAGGTTTTTGCCCAATTGCCGCAGCGCGTATCGAACGTCTTTGGCGAAACATTCCAGGCGCGCCCACCCCCAGGCCTCGTGGGTCTGTTCTCGGATCAGAGTTGCATTGCCAAACGCGCGTCGAGCGGCGTAGTGGGCCTCTTCTGGGGACACGCCATTCTCCCGTTGCTCTTCTTCTTCGAGCTCCAGATCTGAACGCAGCTCCGGCTCCAGGTCCGCATCTTTCTTGCGGATTTGCCACCATTTCATCTCAGCGCTCCTCGGCGCCGCGTCTCATCACGCGCGCCCTTCAGTGTTATTCGCTTCGCAACGCGCGCATCGGATCGACCCTCGTTGCGCGCAGCCCGGGGAGGGCCATTGCGCAGATCGATACCACAAGCAAAATGAATGCCGATATGCAGTACACAGAGAAATCGAAGGCGTGAATTGGCACCGACGACTTTTCGGTCATGCGCGCAAAGGTCCATGCGACCGGAGTGGCCAGAATCAGCCCGCAGAGCAGACCGATTGCGATTTGCTTGAGTCCCCGTTTCATCACCGATCCGAAGATTGACTCACGCGTTGCACCGAGCATATTCGCTTGCGAAGGATTCGAGCCAGTTCCAGTTCCAGATTGCGCGCGCCTGTTCCCGGATCAGAGTGGGATTACCAAAAGCACGTCGAGCAGCGTAATGCGCTTCTTCTGACGACATGCCATTTTCTCGCTGCTCTTCTTCTTCCAGCTCTAGATCGGAACGCAGCTCCCGCTCGAGGTCCGCATCTCTCTTTCCGATCTGCCACCATTTCATCTCAGCTCTCCTCGGCGGTGGGCCACATCACGCTCGCCACAGCGTCGGCCATCTGCTTCCACTGCGATTCCTCGACCACGAGTTGCTTTCTGCCTTTCTCCGTCAGCCGGTAATATTTGAATTCCCGATTGCGGTCTGGCGCCGTCTCCCACCTGGAAACAACCCATCCTTTTTTCTCCAGGCGGTGCAGCGCCGGATACAGCGAGCCGTGCTGCATCTGCAGGAAGTCGTTCGTGGTCCTCTGAATGTGCTTGCCAATCTGGTGACCGTGAGCGGGCCCATACAGAAGGGTGCGCAGGACGAGCATGTCGAGTGTGCCCTGCAGGAGGCCGTTGCGTTGGTGTGCCTCTTTTGCCATGGAAGACGTTCTACCCTCAATGTGGAGCTGATGGTAGACACTCGACCATCGGCTGTCAAGAGAGACGGTGATGCATTTCGTCACAAATTTTCAGCCGAGAAATCGTCCTGCTCTCTTGAGCGCGAAAAGAATGCTAGTTCTTTGACCGCGTGATTTCGCATTTTGGGATTCGTGCTTTCCCACCCTTTCGCCAGAAGTTGAACTGCAGGTCCTTCGACTTCGCGGCGCTCCGCTCAGGATGACAGAAAGGATGGGGCACGGAGATAGCACCAGAACAAGCGGTCAGAGATGCTCCCGAGCTTGTGTTCGGGGTAGACAAAATGATCGCAGGAGTAGACGTCGCCGGTGTGCTCCATCGCCAGGGCCGTGCCGCAGGTTTTGCGGAATACGCAGAGACTGGGCTCGAGTCCAAGCCAGCTCTCGAGAGCTACGTCGAAGAGTTGCACGAAGTATTTCACAGGTCGTCGTTGATGACTTCACCGCTGGCGGGACAGACAAGGAATGTGAAGGCCTTATACCCGGCCGCAACCATATCGTCGGGGATGTGCTTCTGTGCAAGCGGCACGTTGTGCACGCCGCAGATGGGAGGATTTGAGCCCTTCTTCCTGAAGCACCGCTTATTCATGTGCTTTCTCCGGCTGGATATGTCGGGTACCGATCATAATAGCGGAAATCGGTGTGGTCTGAATTGACCATTCGCCAGTGGATGCAAGGAATAGTGTTGCCCTAAAACCAGCCCTTCCTCAAATCTGCGAAGCAACACCTCAAATCATCCGACCAAACAAGCCGCATCAATGCCCCTTCCTCGCTGGGAAAGAGCCGAGAGGAATCTCGGCTCATCCACTCAGTTTTGTAGAGGTTGCCAATGTTGTGACAGTGCGCGTTAAACCTCAGTATCGGGTAATGTCATGCGGCGAAAATACAGCATTTGATAACTGCCGGATTGGCTGTCAGAACGGAGCCGCAGGCGCCGCGGACGCTCGATTGTGCCATATACTGGGGCCATGGGCCGGATAAGATCGCATCATCAGCTTTGCCGCAGAAGGTACTAACCTATTAATTATCAGCTGGCTGCGATTGAAAATCCATAAGGCTCACCGCATCCGCGGCAAACGCCTGCGGCTTCCTTCTTACCTCCTAATCGAAAACGCCTCGCAAACACACCTCACCTTCTCGCAGCTGTCGTGCGCGAGTCGTTTCCGATGTAGGCTAGCGGTAAGCGAGTCGTTTCCGATGTAGGCTAGCGGTAACCCGCTAGTCATTTTGGGACCGGCGATGGTAATATTCTGAGTCTCTCCCCGAAACACTCCGAAGGAATGTCATGAAACTCAGATCCCTCTATGCCTGTTTTCTCGTATGTGCCGCCGCTGCAATTCCCTCACTCAGCCAGGCGAAAAAGACGGTAAACAACGAAGCTGATCTGCCGCGCTTCAGCTTTCCTCTCAGCCAGCCCGCCAGCCAATTCCTTGTCGCCGATGATGCCACTTTCGCACCGTTTGCCAAGCAGGTTGGCTCTGCCGTCGATTCCGTTCTCTCCGGCTACTCCATCGCCGACAAGCAAACCCTGCGCGATTTGCTCTTCGCCAAGGCCGAAGTAGAGCTACTGGGTGGAAACGCCAAGGATGCGCTCGTTTTGCTCGACCAAGTTCGCGACCTCCAGGAGAAACCTGCGGCAAAGCTGACGTCTGGCCTATCGCTGCGCTCCATCGCGCAGGCATTTGAAGATACCGGATCTGTGAGTGGCCCCGCTTTCGAGCAGGCGTTTCAGAAACACTTCTCTGATGCCATTAACCCTCTTCCCTGGACTCCCGTTCAGGACACGGTCAAGAGCATGCGCAGCAACTACGAGATCATGTCTCCCGATCTGCTGGCTGCAAGCGTCAAGCAAGAGCTTGATCCGCAGGTGGCAAAGACCGGCGGCCTGGACCTTCCCAGCGCGGAAGAACTGGTGAATATTCGCGTGGTGCGCAAAATGCAGCTGCCCCTCGCAAAGACTGCTCTTGCCGTGCTCGAGCCTTACATCACCGCGCATTCGGTCAAAAAGCCCGACATCTGGGCTGCGCGCGACGTTACACTCACGCCGCCGGACAAGCTGCGCCAGGTGCGCGTCGCCATCTTCGACTCTGGCGTGGATACTTCGCTCTATCCGAATCAACTTTTCGTCGATCCCAACCCGGAAGGCCACGGCCCGCACGGCCTTGCCTTCGACACGCAGGGCAATCTTTTCGCTGGCGACCTGCAGCCTCTCACCGACGAGCAAAAGGCCACATATCCAAAGTTCCTTTCACTCTCGCAGGGACTCGACGATCTGCGGAACGGCATCGACTCCGAGGACGCAGCCACAACGCGCAAGACGCTCTCGTCCATGCCCGCCGACCCGCTTGCGCCGTTCTTGAAGACTGTCGATTTCCTCGGCCAATACGCGCACGGAACGCACGTGGCCGGTATTGCAGTGCGGGGCAACCCTGCTGCGCAGCTTGTGGTGGTGCAGTTCAATGATGGGTTGGCCGATCTGCCCTTCGAACCCACCGTCGCATGGGCCGAGAAGTTCAGGGCTGATTTCAAACAAATTGGCGACTACTTCCGCACCCATGACGTGCGCGTGGTCAACATGAGCTGGGGCGATTCCGTGAGCGAGTTTGAACAGTGGCTCGACAAGACCAGCTCAGAAAAAGATGCCGAAAAGCGCAAGCAGACGGCGAGCGCCATGTATGCCGTGTGGCGCGAAGGCATTGACGATGCAATCAAGGCTGCGCCCAACACGCTGTGGATTTGCGCGGCCGGAAACTCTGACAGCAATGCCAGCTTCGTGGGCGATGTGCCCGCCTCGCTCGAAGAGCCGAACCTCATCGCGGTAGGCGCGGTTGACCAAGCCGGCGACGAAACAAGTTTCACCAGTTACGGCAAGACGGTGGTGCTTGACGCCGACGGATACGAGGTTGAAAGCTATCTGCCCGGCGGCACCAAAATGCGGTGGTCGGGAACGTCCATGGCATCGCCCAACGTGGCCAACCTGGCAGCCAAGCTCATCGCATTCGACCCCAAGCTGACGCCTGAGCAGACGATCGCGCTGATGAGAGAGGGCGCGACAACCGCCGCCGACGGCCGCCTTCACCTCATCGACTCCAAGAAGACCGTAGAACTGCTCAAGGAACATATGGCGGGGAGGTAGTTTTTTAAAGGCTTACCGTCGGAAGTTCCTTCTTCGACAATAGCGGCGCTGACCTGTCTATGGTCGTGCGGATGGGTAGGGCCGACGGGGACCGTCGATTACCAGGCAAGGGTGACGGTCAAGGTTTGCCAGGCGCTGGTGGAAGTGGGGTTTGGCGGGAAGTGGAGCGTGAGCTTGATGGGGACGGAGGGGTCGCGTTCGCCTGCTTCGTCCATTGATGATATGGATGCCGCTGGATGCGTGTTGTTTGGATCGTTCGCCTTGTTCTGAGGGGAATCCACCTTTAAGTGAGGGAGGAGGGAGCGGCGGAGAATCTCTAAGGTCGATGTGGCGCCTGCTTTGCCTTCGAAGATCAGCGTCGCACTGGCGGGGGCCCATGCTTCGCTGAGGATGCGGGAGTTTTCTGTGCGTGCCCCGGGGAGCGGCGGTGTGAAGGGTGCGGAGATTTCCAGGGGTGGAAGCGGGATGCGGATGCCGATGGAGCCGCTGGGCAGCTGCGCGGATGTGGCGCTGGGGAGGTCGCTGCGCAGACGGAATCCGGTGTGATGATTGTCACTCGCTGTGACTTCCAGCACAGCTCCGCTGCGATCAAAGTTGAGTGTTTCTTCGCCGCCGGGAAGCGCAAGATGGTTGATGGCGGCGTGATCCCAGCTGGCGGGGAGATGCGGGTTGACGGTGATGATTTTGGATTGGGCATCGATCGAGATGCCGAAAAGGCCGCGGAGGGTAGGCGTGATGACCATGGCGCTGGACCAGAGTTGGTGGCTCGTCGAGCGGCCGAAGGGGACGTAGAAGTCGCCGCTGAGAAGTTCGGTGTCGGCTCCGAGATCCTGTGCCCAAGTCAGGTTCGCGTTTTCGTTTAAGAGCTGATAGCCGGCGAGGGGCTGGTCGGCGCGGTACTCGGCGAGCGCGGCCCAACCGGTGAAGAGCGGCCAAACGGAGCCTTGGTGGTAGCTGAGGCCGTCGTAGATTTTCTCGGTGTCGGCTACGTCGCGGGTGCCCCAGTCGGTGTTGATGGCCGATGCAGCGAATTGCCGCAGGCAGGCTTCGGGGTGGTCGAGGATTGATTTTTGGTTGGCGGGGTCCCACCAGGCCAGGGCGGGATAGACGGTGGTGGTGCGGTCGTTCGTACCGTCCAGGTTGTGGCTGAAGTCATAACAGGATTTTTGCGGATCGTAGTATTCGGAGTTGATGGTCTTCGCGATGGTGTCGGCCCTCTGTTGGGCGGCGGTGGATTTGGCGGAGTCTTTGAGCAGTTCTTCGATGGTTGCCATCGCGGATGAGGCTTGCTGATCGAGAAGAGCCAGATAGATTTCCTGGTGGGGCATGCCGCCGGGCCAACTTTCGACCCAGCCGGTGCCTTGGGAGTTGTCGTAGATGCCGTCGTGGTCGGTGTCGTGAGCGGGATCGGTTTCGAAGGCCCAGGCATTTTCTATTGCCTCGCGATGTTGGGTGAGGAAAGCGGTGTCGCCGCTGGCGCGGAGGTAGTCTGCGACGGCCAGGAGGAAGAGGGGGGTGGAGTCGGCGGCGGCATACATATAAGGAAAGGACTGCCAGTCGATGGCGGCGGCGGTTTGGGAGTACTCGTGCATGATTTTGCCGTCGGCGCGCTGGCGGTGGATGAGGAATTCGAGTTCGGATTTTGAGAGGGCAAAGTCGCCGTAGCCGTTGACGGCGTAGAGGGTGTAGAGGGCGTCGCGGCCGAAGAACCAGCCGAAGCCAGGACGCGCGGAATCGGCGGAGGTGAAGTAGCCGGCGAGGAGTGCGGTTTCTTCCGGGGCTAAAGCCCCTCGCTCTGTCGGGGCCTGGAATTCAGGGGCCTGAAGGCCCCTGCTCCCTCCATTCATGTACTTCATGTCGGCAGGCGGAGAGCTTTGGCCGGGGATGATTTTGGTCTTTAGCTGCTCGATAGAGACGATGGCCCATTGGAAGGCTTCGTTGAGGGATTGGTCTGGCGTTTCGATGGAGACGGTGTTGGCGAGGAGTTTTTTGTATGCGTCGGCGTGGGTCTGGTAGAGGGCGGGGATGGATGCGTTGAGTTGGGCGAGGGTGGCGGCGAGGGCAGCGTTGGTGGCGGTGGTGGTGCTCATGCCGGCGGCCATCAATAGAGGAAAGAGCTTCTTCTGGTCTCGGACCGGGTCAATGTGCAGTTTGAGCTCTACGGGATGAAACTGGGGGCGCTCCTGATAGGGCGCGAGGATGCCGGGTTGGGCGCCGGGAATGGTGAGGGCGCCGGCCAGGTCGGGGTAGTCGGTGTGGAGAACGTAATAGCCACCTGCTGCCGTCGGATTGTGGGGATCGGGCGAGACCCATTCGGGGCTGGGCGCGCCTTCATTGCGCTCGGGCCACATCCAGCGGAGCTCGGGCGTGAAGCGGAAGGTGAAGTCGGTGGGGTGGAGGCAATCGAATTCGAATAAGACGATTGGGCCGGTTGATGCAGGGCCGGTCTGCGCGGGATTTGCGCCTGGGCTGGATTGGTCGCCACCCACCCTTTTGTTCGCTCGCGCGAATGGAAAGGATGGGGCACCCTGGGCGGGGGAGAACATGATCTGGCGGACGGTGAAGGCGGGATGGGAGTAGGTGATTACCGTGCGGTCAGGGCGGACCTCGATGGCGGCGGATTGCTGGTTGACGTCGATGGGGACGCCGTAGCCTGCGACGTTGGCCTCAATGGTGAGGTGGGAGAGAAGCTTTACGGGAAGGATCCAGGATTCAAAAGCGCCGTCCTGCTGGCCGACGAGGACACCGCGCTGGCCTGCGACCGTGAAGGGCTTGAGGGTCTCGGTGTGGGCGCGGATGACCGGGCCGGTGGTGTCGAAAGCAATTGGGGCAATGGAGGTGAACACAGGCGCGGGCGGCGGAGCGGGAGCCGGCTGGGCTGGGCAGATCACGGGGAGAACGGAGACTGAGGTAAAAAGCAGGGCTGCTTTCCGGCAGAGAGAGCGCGCAAAACTTGGCATTGCGGAATCCTCGGTTGCGGTTCAAAGGGAACAGTCTACTGCCATAGCGTGGTTTAGATCTTTGGAATCCTTGCGGACTTCTTGCGGGTCGCTCAGGATGACAGGACATCACATAGGGATTTGTGCTTTCCCACCCATGAATCAAAAAGCGATTCAAGGATGGGCACCCATGGTCCAGCTTGTTGGAGTGGCGCATTATTGCGTCTGTTGTGGAGGGGTGCCGGCTTCCTTCATGGTGCTGGGTTGTGTGATGAAGACTAATTCAGAACCTAGGGGATGCTGGAGATGAAGCTCGAGTCCCTGACCCATGAGTTCCCTTCCGGTAGCATCGGTGTCGGGAGCGCTGCCGTTCTCGAAGTGGAGCTTGTAGTGGGCGGCTGGGTTGAGGCCGGCGAGGAGGAAGGTGTGGCGCTTCTCGTTGGGAATGGTGCCCCGAAAAGCGTAGACGACGCCGTTGCGGTGCGCTGGATCCCAATACTCGATGGCATCCCAATGTTCGCCGTCGGGGCGCGGCGAGATATGAAAGAGAAGCGCATCGCGGATGAGCGGACGCAGTTTTTCTTTGTAAAGGGCGATGGCCCGGCGCGCGGTGTCTGTCTGTTGCGCAGACCACTTTGAAGTGTCCTCCATGATCGTGACCCAGCCCATCATGCCGCTGCGCAGCATATAGAGAAAATTCTCCGGTTGAGGAGTGGGCCATTTTTCTACGTAGCTCTCGAGCATAGGCGCGGGTAGAAGATAGCTTGCGTCGTAGAAGGCGCGGCGATTGGAGAGTGGGTCGTAGGTGTCGGTGATGGAGAAGTAATCGCCATGCGCCGCAGAACCGTAGTCGACCATGCGGCCGCCGTCGTTACAGATTTCAAGAAGCAGGCCGGGATCGGCGCGGCGGATTTGCTCGTAGATGCTGTAATAGGCGCAAACGGCGTGATAGCTGACGTCAGTGGAATTGGTGGCGTTGACGAAATCGAAGCCCGCGTCGTGGGTGATTTTCATGGTGGAGCGATCGGGCGGGGCGTGGGGATGATCGTCGCGGCTGCAGCCCTGGGCTACGAGATAGCCATCGTGTTCGAGCATGTCCAGGTGATTGTCGCGGACGACGCGTTCGAGTTCGCCAGCGAGTTGGAGTTGCGCGGCGGGAACTCCGAGATCGATGGTCTGGCCCTTGAATTCTTCGGGCTTCCAATTCGGAGGCACGTCGGCTACCAGCCAGTCGCGGACTTTGGGATCGCGAACATTCAAGGCGCCGGGTGTGGAGTCGAGACCGGCCTGGGTCCAATCGAGCCAGAGGCCGAAGCGGAGGCCCTGCTTGTGGGCCGCGTCGGCGAGAGGGGCCAGGCCGTGAGGGAATTTTGCGGGATCGGGATACCAGTCGCCGACTCCACGGAACCAGCCTGCGTCGAGGTGAAACATTTCGAGGCCCAGCTGCTTTGAGGCGGCGATCATGCGCAGGGCGAGGGCTTCGTCGACTTGCGTGCCGTTGCCCCAACTGTTGTTGACGGTGAGCGGATAACGGGGATCGCTCCAGGTGCGGGGATTGCCGAGGACAGTGCGGACCCAGTGGTGGAGCTGGTTTGCTGCGCCGTCGGGACCGCCGGTGAACGCGCCGAGGAAGACGGTTGGGGTTTGAAAACTTTCGCCGGGTGGAATGCGGGTGCGGACCGAGCCGGGATCGGGATTGAGGCCGAGTACGGTGCGTACGCTCGAGCCGCTGCGGTCGAGGGCAATGCGGGTGCGACCGCTGAACTCGATGCCGGTGTACCAGCCGGATTGAGCCTGATCCGCGGTGAAGACAAATTCGGCAGGAATGATTTCGCGCGCTTCGCCGGGTTCGGGATGGGCGTAGGTGGAGGACTTGCCGGTCCAGTGGTAGCCGTCGTCGATGGGGTCGAGATGCGTGCCTTGTGCGGAGGGCGTGTCGGCTCCTTTTTCAACGTAGAAATGGCGGAGTGACGTATCGAACGGATATGTGAAATTCAGGCGGAGTGAGTCGAGGAGGGGTAGCCAGATTTCCTGGGCGCTTAGATTCCGGATTTTGATTTCGTGCTCGATGGGGCCGTTGGCTGAGCGCGTTTGCCATTGCCAGGATGCGCGCAGATGCGGATGCGCGGATTCATAGACGTAGGTGATGGAGTGGGGACCGGTGCGGGTTAGCGCAGTGTTGAAATGCCAGGCGAGTGGGATTGGAACGCCGTTTTGCAGGATGCTGGTGGGCAACGGTTCTTCCGCCCGATTGCGGAGGGCGAGGTTGGGGCCGTGGAGCCAGTTGAGATGCGGGGCATGCGTGCCTGGGGTGAGTGCGATTGCGATGTCTGCGTTGGCGAGGACGGCTGGCGGGGTGGCTTGCGCGGCCAGGGATAATGCGAGCCAGAGAAAGAGCGCGGCATATGAGAGACGCGCGGGTTTGGCTGGAATGCGCACATGGGCATATTCGCAGTGCGGAGTGGTGCGCGGCTAGGGAAATGCGGGGTGGGGTTGGGTTCGTTCTTTCCCACCCTTGGATCAAGGAACGATTCAAGGATGGGGCACCCGGCACCCAGCATCGCGAAAAGGGTTCACAGTTTGTAGCTTTCCCATCCTTTCCGCAGAAAGAAACGGAAAGGATGGGGCACGGTGCTTTGTGCTGGATGGAAATTCGCGGAGAACCGCGTGGTTCAGGCTACGGCGGGGGCTTTTAGGAATTCGAGGGCGCGGATCAGGTAGCTCTTTAAGTCGCGGCGATGGACCACGGCGTCGAGGAAGCCTTTTTCGAGGAGGAACTCGGAGCGCTGGAAACCTTCAGGAAGTTTCTGGCGGATGGTCTGCTCGATGACGCGGGGGCCTGCGAAGCCGATGAGGGCTCCGGGTTCGGCGATGTTGAGGTCACCCAGCATGGCGAAGCTGGCGGTGACGCCGCCGGTGGTGGGATCAGTGAGGACGCAGATGTAGGGAACCTTTGCTTCGTCGAGTTGCGCGAGGGCGGTGGAGATTTTGGCCATCTGCATGAGGCTGACTATGCCTTCCATCATGCGCGCTCCGCCGGATGCGGCGACGACGATGAGCGGGCTGCGGGTGATGCGGGCGCGATCAACGGCGCGGGCGATGGTCTCTCCGACGACGGCGCCCATGGAGCCGCCGATGAAGGCGTATTCCATCGCGCTGACGACGACACCGTGGGGGCCTAGCTGGCCGATGGCGTTGATAATCGCGTCATCGAGGCCGGTCTCCTCCTGAGCTTTACGCAGGCGCTGCTTGTAAGGCTTGAGGTCGACGAAGTTGAGCGGATCGGTGGATCGGAGACCGCCGTCGACTACCTGGTAGTCGGGGTCGAGGAGCAGGTCTAGCCGCTGGCGCGCGCCGATTTTGAAGTGGTACTGGCACTTGGGACAGACGTTGAGGTTGGCTGCGAGGTCTGGATTGAAGATGGCCTGGCGGCAGCCGGGACACTTGGTCCAGAGGCCTTCGGTGCGGACTCGTCTTTCTTCGTCGCCGTTGTTCTCGGGGCCTTCGAACTCCCCGTCTTCGCGTTTGAACCAGGACATAGGGCCTCAGTCATTGTATATCGACCTGCGGTGGGGCCAACGCCGCTGACGCGGCCACCTGCGGTGGGGCCAGTCGCCGCTGGCGCGGCAATAGTGAGTCGGAGAGATGAAGAGACGGATGAAGGGCGGAAAAAAAGGAGACTATTTGCGGAGGGCGTTCCAGGTGGAGCGAAGGGTGAACTCCAGCGATTCGCGTGGAACGCTCTCGACAAAGGGTCCAATCAACCATGAAAGGGCGGGTGGAATGGAGCGCGAGAGAGGGAGACGGACTCGATCTGCATGTAGAGCCCGCCGTCGCGCTCTTCGAAGCTCCAGTAGGTATTCAAGCGCCATAGGTAGCCGTGTTCCTCGGCTGAACTCAACGCGTGTTCTTTTGCGGCGCCGGGTGCATCGATTTCCGAGATCTTCGTGCTGTGCGCGATGCTGAACTGGTGCTGAAGATCGAGGCGCCCATAGGCAACGTCGGAAGAAATGTCGTACACGATTGTGATGATGTGGTGCTGGCGGACCCGCATCGATGCCTGCAGACGATCGCCTTGGTGTGCGAGCACTTTCGCGTTGAGGATTTGCGGTGCAAAGTATTTTGGATAGGCGTTGAAATCCTGGGTCACGCGCAAAAAATCCGCAGCCGTGGCTCCGGCGACAAACGCGGTACCGCGCCAGTGGTGCAGCATGGCTCCTGGCATGTTTGGTGGAGGGGAGGGCGTGAGTTTGTCGATGATCAACTCGCCGCGACGGAGCCGTGCCCCGGTTTCCGGAGCGGACGCCAGCGGCGTGAGGAAGGTCTTTTGCGAACGATGCTGTTCGGCGAGGCGCGATTCCACGGCATCGACATACGAGTTCCATGTACGGAACCGGTCGCGAGGATAAGGAGAATAAGGGCGAGTCGGAGCCGAGGATTCACAGAGAGCACCAAGTGTAGCGCACGGGTTGGTCATTGTTCCGGCCGACAAGTGGGCATAGGATGGGACGTTGCGATGAGACGCGGACTTTTCTTCGTGCTTTTGGTTTCTATGGCAGTGCCGGCCTTGGCGGCGAAGCGCGAAACCGCGGCACAACTGGAGCAGGCGCTGATCGCCGGGTCGTCCGCGCACAAAACAGACGCGGAGATGGCGCGGCAAATTGGCAGCACGGAGCTTTCGGAACAGCTTTCCGAGGCGACGCTCGATCGACTGCGCGCCCAAGTGATTCTGGGCCCGCAAGCGACGGTGTCTCTGCAATTGCTCGCGGACCAGTCGGCATTTCTCGATCCGCCGGCCAGCGAGTTGCCGACGATGGCTGCTCCCGAGGCCGCGGCGCAGCAGAGGATGCTGTCGGCGGCGCGCAGTTACGTGGGAGAAACGCTGCCGCGGTTGCCGAACTTTCTGGCGACCCGCACGATCAATCGCTACGATGACAGCCCGCAGGCAGTGAAGAAGGATGGCTGGCCGGTGCGCGCAGGACTGCATCGTGTGGACACGTCGAGCCGGGAGATTTCGGTGCGCGATGAACGGGAGAATCAGCCGCCTACACAGGGATCTGCAGTTTGGGAACGGCAGATTGGGCTGATTTCAGGCGGTGAGTTTGGTACGACGCTGGGGATGATTTTGACAGATACGTTTCAGGGTAGGGTGACGTGGAGCCACTGGGAACAGATTGCGCATGCGCCGGCCGCGGTGTTTCGGTATGAAGTGCCGCGCACTGCTTCGCACTTCGAGTTGATCAGTACATTGCAGCGGGAGGCGGCGGTGGAGGGATTCGCAGCGCCGAGCGGACCCCGTGGGATTGCGAGCATCGGAGTCCGGCCCAACAACGATCCTGCGCGCACGTCGATCGTTCGCGTGAGGCCTGCGTATCACGGTTCGCTCTGGATTGATCCGGCGACCGGGACGATTCTGCGCATCACGATGGAGGCGGAGCTGAAGGACAGCGATCCGTTCCGGCGGGCGGCGATCTTGGTGGAGTATGGGCCGGTGAAGATCGGCGATGCTACGTTCATTTGCCCGGTACGCAGTCTCGCTCTTTCGCTGGCGGCATTCGACACGCAGGGGAGTGCGAGCGATGCGCCGACGGAGTGGTTGAACGAGACTTTGTTTACGGCTTATCACCGTTTTGCTTCGACTACGCGGGTGTTGGGGGATTCTGCGCCGTAGTGATGGGGCGTTGCTTTGGTCATGATGACGACATTCGTTAGTCGTTTACTGGACAGAGGTAGGTATAGGTTTAGTACCCACCCTTGCGACAGAGACAAGTCGCCGGGCCACCCCGCGGACGAAGACCTGTCCGTGGGGACCCCGATTCTGGGCACGGGGAATCGTGCGGATTGCTGTATCGCGAAATGGGTGGGGTTGGGTTCGTTGCTTTCCCACGTCTCAGAAGCGAGACATCCACCCCAGCGACGAAGACCTGTCGCCGGGGACCCCGGACATGGGGCACCCATGGTCGTGCCGATTGAAGCTTTGTGAAGAACAGAAGCAGGTCCTTCGATGACAACTCTTTTTGCAGAAGACGCTGAGTGGAGGTGGATTCCTTTTACAAGAACTGGAGAACCGCTTTTGACCTCGCATGGGCGCGCTCCAATCCCGCCCAAGGCGGTCCTCCAAATTTAGTGGCAAGGCTACCGCCTTGTACATGGGCGTTCGACTACTTCTTCTTTCCCGGCTTGGCCATGAAGAAGCCGCGGCGCGCCTCAAGGTTCACGTCGTCCCGATCTACTTTCACTTTGAGGCGGTGGTAGTTGCCGTCGGGCTTGATGTTGTCGAGGGAGAGCTCGAGGATGTAGACGACGTCGGGTGCCTCGGTGAGGCTTCTGAAGCCACCCTCAAGGTCGTTGCTGTTGTGAAAGAAGGTGCCGCCGGTTCCGTCGGCGAGAGAGGCCATTGCGCTTTCGGCCGCCAACATGGAGGTGCGGCGAAAGTCGGATTGTTGCTGTACGTTGCCGAGCGTGGAGCCCGGGGTGTGCTGGCTGGCATCGAGTTCAGTGGTGTAGAGCCCGCGCGCATCGAGAGCGCTGACGGTCACGTTGGACTGGGCGGCGAGGTCCATGAGCTGCGATTCCGCGAAAATAGATTCCTGCTCGATGGAGACGAAGCCGGGTGAGACGAGGACGATCATGCGCTGACCGGGCAGATTGGCCATGGCGTGGACAAACGCGGTGAGATTCGCGTAGGTGATGTGGACATCCTGCCGGCCAAGATTGAGGACGCGGGTGGCGGTTGAGTTGACCTCGTTTTCAATCACATTTTGCTGCAACATCGGATCCAGGCTCGGATTGCAGTTCATCACCTGGCTGAACGCGTCCTGGAATGCGGGGCTTTTGTTGTTATGTTCCTGCTCGATCTGGACGGCTTGGTAGTAGGAGATACTTGGACACTCTCGAGTATCGGCGCGAAAGACATTGTGCGGTTGCAGGCTCATGATGGCTTGCTGCAAGTGGGCATGATCGCGGGTAAAACCGCTGTTGGTTTTGCCGGAGAGCGACAGGACAGCGGCCATATCGGAGGGAGTCAACGACTCGTCGAGAGCTTTTACGCCGGCCTTTTGGACATACGCGAGGTCTTCGTTGGTGATGTGCAGGTCATCGAAGAGGAAGACAATGAAGCGCTGGGTTGTGGGCGGGGCGTGCGGAGCGGTGTTTGCGGGAGACGATGGGTTCGTTTGTGCGTTTCCGGTTGAGCCACGCTGCTCCACATTGAAGGCGGAGATGGGGCGCGGCTTGTCGTTGTCAAAGACCTGAAAGTCTTCTTTCGTCAAGCCGGCTACGGGGTGGCCCAGTTTATCGCGCACGACTACCGGGACCAGTACGCGGTTGACGTTGACTTCGAGGTTGGGGGTGGCAGGCGGTTGCTGCGCGCTGAGAGGGAGCAGGCAGAGGATCGCAAGCGGCACTATGAAAGTTGAAGCGCGTGGGCCCATGTTTACCCTGGATGCAGTTGGCTATCAGAGAAAGGAAATTGTTCTGGTTTCTTGAACAGGGAGATTCTAGTCCTCGTTGGGAGTTGGTGGGTTGCTGAACTCGCGAATGGGGTGGTTGCTCAGGATGACGGAGGTCAATTTGAGTTCCGTGGTTTCCCACCCTTGCGACAGAAAGAAATCGAAAGGATGGGGCACGGAGGGGGCAGTAATTCGATGCCCCGCTTGCTGGTGAGGCCGGATTTAGAACGGGGGCGCGGCGAGGATTTCGAGGACGCTGAAACTGTCGTCGTCGGGCTGTCGTGTGAAGTGGACTCTGGCTTTGACCCGTGCAGCCATTGAGAAGAGTTGGAGCGACGATCTGGGCCTGGTTCCCACGAGCTCTCGCAGGAGATCGAAGCCATTCATGGTCGAGGGAGGGATGAGGACGACGCTGAGCATGCGCCTGGGGCTCATATCGCGAGGGTATCGAGGCATGCGCTGCAGGGCGCTGCCCAGATTTCTGCACATGGCGACGCTGGGCGTCGTGGTACGCAGGCAGAAATCCATGGTGGCACATTGCTGGGAGGTTTTGCCGAGGCAGTATTTCTGAATGGGGACTGGGATCCACGCAAGAACGTAGCCGTCTTTGCCATTCTTCAGCGGCATGGTCTGGATGAAGAGGATTTGTTCAAGGTCAACCGAGTTCGGTTGAGCGGCTGGTGACTGGGCGGAGGCCGGGCGGGCGAGGTCTAGCGGGTTTCCGAGGAGGGCGCATACCAGGAGCGCGCCTGAAGCGAGCGTTCGCAAATGCAGTGAGATTTTCATCGATTGCCGACGATTCCAGCCATTGTGCCATACAAAGCCGCGCGTGGAGAGTGGCGCGTAGGGCTCGGCTCCCGCTTTTATTTCACCTTAATGGTGTGGCCCGTGGATCAGTACTCGATGCCGCGCTGCGCGAGGATGCCTTTTTGGTAGGCGTGCTTGACTTCGCGCATCTCGGTAACGGTGTCGGCGAGTTCGACTAATAAAGGATGGGCATTGCGGCCGGTGAGAATGACGTGGACCATCTCGGGGCGGGCGCGCAGGGTTTCGGCGACCTGCTCGGGGGCGAGCATACCGTAGCTGATGGCGTAGTTGATTTCGTCGAGGATGACGAGGTCCCACTCGCCGGAGAGGATGGCTTCGCGAGCTTCGGCCCATGCGGCTTCGACGAGGCGAATGTCTTCGGGATCGGTTTCGGCGCCACCGACTTTGACGAAGCCGCGGCCCATCTGCTTGAGGACGAAACTATCGCCGTGAGGCAGGACGGCATCGAGCTCGCCGTAGTGCCAGGAGCCTTTGAGGAATTGAAGTACGAGAACGCGCATGCCATTGCCGACGGCGCGCAGGGCGGTGCCGAGGGCCGCGGTGGTTTTGCCTTTGCCGGGTCCGGTGTTGATGAGGATGAGGCCGCGGCGGGAGGAAGTCTCGGACGAGTTCATAGTACCGAGTTCATAGTTCTGAGTTCTTAGTTCACAGTTCCTGGTTCAGAGTCCTGGTTCAGAGTTTACAGTTCTGGCCGCCTTGCAGCAGGCTCGGGTGACAACTAAGAACTAAGAACTCTGAACTACGAACTGCTCTTCAATGACCGGTGTGGTAGGGGTGGCCAGTGAGGATTGTGCAGGCGCGGTAGAGCTGTTCGGCTAGGACGAGGCGGGCGAGGGCGTGTGCGAGGGTGAAGGAGCCCAGGGAGAGAAGGAGCCTGGCGCGGGGGAGCGCAGCGGGAGACCAGCCACTGGCGGGGCCTATCGCGAAGACGATGTGCTGGACGCTCTCGTCGCGGCGCGCGCCGATCCAAGCGGCAAAGGCTTCGGAGGTCACGGAGCGACCGCGGCTATCGAGCAGGACGACGACAGCGGGGGTACGTCCCTTCTGCCCATCGAGCCATGTGAAGAAAGCGTCTTCCGTTTTGAATGCCTGATCCTTGAAAGCCTGACCCTGGAACGCCTGGTTCGGGGTGCGCAGCATATTAGAGCAGCGCTCGAGGTAGAGGGCGGTGAGGGATTGGAAGGGATCGTTCGCTGTGAAGCGGGCGCCGATGTGGGCCAAGGTGACGTGCATGGGGAGGAGGATAACGCAGGTTTAACGAAGAAGAGCAATTAGGGGACGAATTCCCCAAAAACGAGAGGTGGAACCCATTTTCTGAATATTCAGGTTTTATTATTCTGATTTTCATAGAAAGCGGTTTCAGTACACCTTCAGTGGTATGACCTAAGTTATGTGTTTTCAGGCGATCACAAAAAGCTTGCACCGTTTGATGGGAATGGCAACCGTCATGCACTCTGTATCACAACTGTAGCTTCCATCGTTGTTGCTTGCTGAGATCCACGAATCAGTTTTGTGTTTTCCCAATTAATCGAAGGCCTTTAGGAGACATGGACCCTATGAAGAGCTTAACGAGGCTCCTCTGCTTTGCGTTGTCATTGCTCGTGTTGACATCTCTAACGATCTGTTACGGACAAGACGTATCGGGCATGGCAGGCGAGGTGACTGATCAGTCCGGCGCCAAGGTGCCGGACGCCGTCGTTACTCTAAGGAACCCGAGCACGGGGGCGAAGTACACCCAGACCACGAACTCGGTGGGATTCTACCGGTTCGCTGAGGTCCCGCCGGGACAGGGGTACGAAGCCACCTTCACGGCCAAAGGTTTCTCTCCGGTCGAGGTCAAGGGTCTTTACCTTACGGTATCGACGACCCGCACCCAGAATGTGACCCTCACGGTTGGCGCGCGCGCAGAGGCAGTTGAGGTGACAGCCTCGAATTCCGAAGTGACGATCGATACGACGAGCGCGCAGATCGGCAACACCTTCGACGTAGTGGCGCTGAATAATCTTCCCGTGCAGCAGCGCAACGACCCGACCGCGCTGTTTACGTTTCAGCCTGGTGTGACGGACAACGGGTCTGTGGCAGGCGCACGCGTGGACCAGAACTATGTCACGGTCGATGGACTGGATGTGAACGATCTTGCGACGGGCGGAGCATCGCAGGGCAACTCGGGAGCTGGAATCACCGAGGGTTTCGGCAGCGCCATCGTCGGACATGCGCCGGTCGATTCCGTTGAGGAGTTTCATGCCAACGTGGCCGGCAGCCAAGCAGCAACGGGCCCCGGCAGCGGCGGCCAGTTTCAACTGGTAACGAAGAGCGGCACGAATAAATTTCACGGCAATGTGAATGAGTATCATCGCGATGGCGCGCTGGTGGCGAACAGCTGGTTCAGCAACAACGCGACACCGATCATTCCGAAGAACAACCTGATCCAGAATCAGTTCGGCGGCAACATCGGCGGACCGATCAAGCGCGACAAGGCGTTCTTCTTTTTCAATTTCAGCGACTCGCGGATCATCAGTTCCGAGCTCGTGCAGAGGACGGTACCGCTCGACAGCCTGCGGAACGGCAACATCAACTACTGCACCAACGCCAGTACGGATTGCAGCACGCAAAACACGCTTTCGCCCGCGCAGGTGCAGGCTCTGGACCCGGCCGGGATTGGCGAAGATGCGAACTGGGTCGGCTACTTTTCGAAGCGCTTCCCACACTCGAACAACAGTGTGACGGGCGATGGCGTCAACTCGGGCGGCTTCTCTTTCAATGCGCCGAACAACGATTACGCCACCAACTATGTGGCGAAGATCGACTACACCATCAACGACAAGATGAAGCTGTTCGGGCGGTTCACCATCTCGCGGGAGAATGCGGTGGAGACCCCGAACGAGTTTGCGGGAGACCCGGCTACCAATCCACTTGTCGATCGTTCGTACGCGTTTGTGATCGGTCACAACTGGGTGATCGGGGACAGCATGACGAACCGGTTCTACCTGGGCGAGACGGTTCAGAAGCTTTCTTTCCCCAACTCGTATAACCCCCTTGGATCGACCTTCTACACGTTTGGCGACGGCGCCGATCAGGCTCTTTCTTCCAGCCTGTATGTGAATCCAAGTGCGCAGGCGCGCCGCATACCGATTCCGGTGATCGGGGACGACTTTAGCCGGACGAAGGGGAGCCACACCTGGCAGGTGGGCGGAACCTTCAAGAACATCCTAGCGCACGAGACGACCATCGCTGACTACAACACGACCGAGATCGGTCTGGGCGGATATATTCTCGGGCTTTGCGGACCGACGGCGGGAAGTTGCGGTGCCGGCAATCCCAGCCTGCGTCCGAGCGATGTCGACCCAACCAACGCGACTCTTTGGGATGAGCCGTTCACGTTCATGCTGGGTCGCATTGCCAATGTGCAGAGCGACTACAACTACAATGCGCAGGGCAGCGTGTTGAAACAGCTCTCGGGCGATCAACGTCTCTACCGGAATTACCAGACGCAGCTCTATGCGCAGGACTCCTGGAAGCTCACGCCCAGCCTGACGATGTCGTATGGTGTGACGTACCAGTTGTTCTCCGTACCCTATGAGGTCCACGGCCTGGAGAGCGTCGAACCGTACACCTTCGATCAGTACTTTAACGCACGCGTGTCGCAGAGTTCTCTGGGCGAGACGGGTCCGGACGCAGTTCCGTTGATCTCGTACTACCTAGGGGGCAAGGCGAACAATGGTCCTCCGCTGTTCAACCAGGAATACAAGAACTTCTCGCCGCACGTCGGTTTTGCGTGGAATCCCGGCTTCGACAAGAAGTCCGTATTCAACCTGAGCGGCAGCGTGATCTATGACCGGTCGGTGATCTTCTCGATCATGCACCTGCAAGATGGGGATTCGTACCTATTCCAGCAGACCAAGCCGACGCCGCTGGGAATCCCGAACGATCCGTACAATTCGGTCAAGGGCGACCCGCGCCTCGATTCGAGCAACAGCATTTCGGCGGTGACACTGACACCCCCGGCGACGCCGCGGCCTCCGTACCAGCCCTTTACCACGGGTGGTATACCGAATGGCCTGCAGAACGGTCTGGCCTTCAACGAGACCATCGATCCCGGACTGAGAACGCCGTACAACATCACCTACAACGCCGGCTGGCAGCGCTCACTCCCTGGGGACATGGTGGTGAAGGTCAGCTACGTGGGACGTCTGGGACGCCGTCTTCTGGCGCAGGCCGACGCGAACCAGGTCCTCGACTTCGTGGACACCGTGTCGGGGCAGGAGTTTTCGCAAGCCTTCGGGGCGATCACGTCGGCGATCCGACAGGATCCCGATCCTACACATCTGCCCACACAGCCATGGTTTGAGAATGTTGTCACGCCGGGCATCGGAGTTGCTCAGGGATTCGCCAACAACACGCAGTTCCTCGGATCGGCAATCGGGGGTCTGGTGGCGAACGGCGATATGGGCGACTTCATCCAGGCGATTTCGAGCATTACCCCCTACAACGTCGGTTCAGCGGCTCAGTTCTCAGAAAACTCGTTCCACAACAACGAGGGGTTCTCGAGCTACAACGGCCTGTTGTTAACCCTCTCGAAGAACACCTCGCACGGCCTGCACTATGACGCGAACTACACGTGGTCGCATTCGATCGATAACATATCGTTCTTCGCCAATTCACAGGGCGATACTGGTATCGGTGGCGGCGGTCTGATCTGCGACGTAGTACGTCCTCGTGAGTGCCGCGCGAGTTCGGACTTCGACGTTCGGCAGTACTTCACTATGGACGCAGCCTACGATCTGCCGTTCGGCAAAAACAAGATGTTTCTCGCCACTTCGTCGGACCTGGCAAACGAGTTGATCGGCGGCTGGAGCATCAGCGGCGTTGTCGACTCGCACACCGGGCTTCCATGGCAGACGTCGAGCAACGCGTTCGTGGCCAGCTACTCGAACGATGCTCCTGGGGTCCTGGTTGGCAACCCCGCGCTTGCCAAGACGCAACTGACGAAACTGCCCGGCGGCGGGGTCCGTGACTTCAAGGACTCCTCGGTGGCCGCGGCACAGTACATCGGGCCCGTCGGTTTCCACATTGGATCGCGTAACGACCTGCGTGGACCGGGATACTTCAATGCGGATATGGGTCTGGCAAAGAACTTCCCGATATTATCCGGCGAACGGATGAATCTGAAGTTCCGCGCCGATGCATTCAATGTGTTCAACCATCCGAACTTCGAAATCCCCTCGGAGAATGTCTTCAACGGACTCGATGAAGAAGACATCCAGCGCGGGAAGGGGTTCGGCCAGATCAGCTACACGGTGAACCCGGTTGGCAACCTGAATAACGGCGCTCGCGTGCTGGAACTCTCGCTGCGGTTGGAGTTCTAAGGCGCAAAGCGGAAGGCTACATAATGAGGGGACCGCTTCGGCGGTCCCTTTTTTGCGTCTGCAGATTGTTCCGCGAAAGTCTTGCTGATCGCCGGGTCGCTCACCGTGAGTAGAAGCTCGATCCGATACGCACCTCACCCTGCGGCGAGGGTTGCCGAAGCGCCGGTGTGGTCAGGCTTTCTTCCTGGATGGCTTTTTTGCGACCGGCTTTCGTGGGGATTTCTTGGCGACGCTCTTGGCGGGTGCCGGTAGCTTCTTGGCGCTCTTTTTGGGCTTTGGCGCGACGGAGGTTTTCGCCGGTGCCGGCGCGGTCTTGGTTGAGGTTTTGCTGCGCGTGGCGCGGGTTTTGGCGGCTAGGGCGGCTTTCAGCTCGGCGTCGAACTCGGCTGGCGTGAGAGGACGCGCGGATTTGCGCAGGCGTTCGATGTCGTAGAAGGCGCGGCGCTCGGCGAGGAAGACGTGGACGACGAAGTCAACGTAGTCAAGGAGGATCCAGTCGCCCTGGCGACGTCCTTCGACGGAGGTGGCGTAGACACCGTGATCGCGATTCAGAGTGAACTCGATTTCGTCGGCGATGGCCTGGGCCTGACGGTCGTTGAGTGCCGAGGTGATGAGAAAAAAGTCAGAGAGGCCTGAATCGATGGGATCGAGTTCGAGGATGCGCGTGTCTTCGCCTTTTTTGTCTTCACAAACTTTAGCGGCGGCCTGAACGAGGATGCGAGTTTGCTCGTGCGCTTGCGAGGTGGTCATTCGAGGGAATCGGTCTCCAAAGGTCATGGTAGCAGCGAAGAGTTCGTAGTTCACAGTTCGTAGTTCTTGGTTTCCAGGACACCGTTTGTAGGGAACGAGGGACGGGGACCGAGAGGAGAGTCTCTGCGGCGCGAGTTGTGAACCAAGAACTGCGAACCAACTAAGAACTGCAAATCAGGGATTGGGAACGGGGAACTGCCTTACCGGTACAGGTTGTGGGCGGCGATGTAGTCGAAGACGGCGTCGGGAAGGTCGCTGTGGTGGCCTTCACCCGCGGGGATGCGCGCGACCTCACTCTGGACTTCTTCACGAATGGCAGTGGCGCTGATATCGATGTGGAGGCCGGGCAGGAGATGGAAAGGCGCGGTGGCTCCGGCGGCGTTGCGCAGCGTGCAGGTGCGCAGCTCGATGGCGGCGACTGGAGAGGAAAAGCAGGGTTCGAGCGAGAGGCCTGCGGGCAAAGCGGCGGCCAGGTCCGCGAGGTTCTGGCCAGGGCGCGAAGCGACGATGAGGGGCGCTATGAATGGGATTTCGGCACCTCGATGCCAGTGCCTCAGGGCCAGGAACGAGTCGGCGCCCAGAAGGCAGAAAAGCTCACTGTGCGCGGGCAGGTCTCGCTTGAGTGCAACGAGCGTGTCAAATGTGTAGTTGGGGGTGTAGTTGGGCGTGAGGTTGGATGCGTCGTTCATTTTGGGAGCGTCGGCGAGGGAGAGAGCGAAGCCTGGCTCGTTGGCTATGGCGAGACGTGTCATGGCGACGCGATCTTCGAAGCTGGCGGTGGAACCGAGTGGCTTGAGCGGCTGTGCACCCACGGGAGCGAAGAGGACGGTTTCCAGATCGAGAGCGGCTTGAGCGGCGTGTGCCACGGCGAGATGGCCGCGGTGGGGCGGGTCGAAACTTCCTCCAAAAAACGCGATACGGGTACCTTTGATCACGGGCTGGAGCATGGGTTCATGGTAATGCCCTAGGATCAAGGATGAGATGATGCGCTGGGTGATTGCGATTTTGTCCGTGGCTGGTGTGGTGGTTTCCACGCTGGCGTTGCAGGTTCACTATTCAACTGCGACTGAACCGTGCTCGATCAACGAGCGGTGGGATTGCGGCGTGGTGAATCACAGTCCGTTTGCCGTGGCAGGGCATGTGCCTGTGGCGGCGATCGGCATCGTGGGCTACCTGGCACTCGTTGTCCTGGCGCTGACGCGGCAGCGATTTCTGCTGCATGTCGCTGCGTTGGTTGGATTGATTTTTGCGCTGCGCCTCACGTTCATTGAGGAATTCGATTTGCTGGTGTGGTGTCTTTATTGCGCGATTTCGCAAGGGATTATTGGGTTGATTTCACTGCTGAGTTTGGGATGGCTGGCGGTTGAGTATTTTGGGTTGAAGCGCGGGACTCAGCGTGTGGTGTGATTACAGCCGCGGATGAAGTGGCGTATATGGGTTCGTGCTTTCCCAGGTCTCGGAAGCGAGACCCGGGGCACCCATGGTCCTGCTGATTGGAGCTTTCTGAAAAACTCCGGGGCTAAAGCCCGCGATCTCCGTGTTTCTCGATTCAGAGGCCTAAAATCACCCCACGGACGAAGACCTGTCCATGGGGACCCCGAGTCGGCCTCTGCTCCCTCCGTTATCACAGGTCAAAACCGGTTCAAGTATTACTCGGGGCGCATGCATTGGGGTTCGGCATACGAATGCGCTGATAAAATTGATGCATACATATGTTTAGAAAGAGATATGCGCGCTGGATGTACGACTGGGAATACCGGCTGACGACGCGCGACGAAAACCGAGTGGTGCGCCCGCTGGAGTGGGGGTTCGAGTGGGTTGAGCCTTTTCTCGAGGCGCATGGATTTGGCGCGGCTGTGCCGGATCCGGAGAGCGTGCGGGACGAAGCGGCTGCCGAAGCTGCGATGGTGCGCATTAACCAGTTGCTCATTCGCAACAGCGACGTGTTTTTTGGATATGAGCGGCCGACGGATTTTCGTTTGGAAGAACGGTATCCGATGCTGTTTCCGACCAACGTGCGGCCGGAGACCTTGGCACAGGATGCAGAGATTCGCGAGCTGGCTGCACAAGGAAAGATCGAGAAAGCGCGGTTTCTTCGTTTCACCTCGCCGGAGCGGACGCCTTATCCGGAAAATGATTTAGTGAATGCGCGATGGTATCCGGCTCCTGCACACAAAGATCCGAAGAGACCGAAGCAGGCGATCGTGGTGTTGCCGCAGTGGAATGCGGATGCGTTTGGGCACAACACACTGTGCACGATATTCAACAAGTTTGGTGTGTCGGCGCTGCGGCTTTCGAAGCCGTACCACGATGTTCGGCGGCCGAGCGAGCTGGAGCGGTCAGACTATGCGGTGAGCGCGAATATCGGGCGGACGATTTCGGCGTGCCGGCAGGCGGTAGTGGATATTCGCTGCTGCATTGATTGGCTGGAGGAGCGGGGGTACGAGCACTTCGGCGTGCTGGGAACGAGCCTGGGCTCATGCTATGGATTCCTGGCGAGTGCGCACGACAAGCGGATTCGCGTAAACGCGTTCAACCATGCGTCGACGGCATTTGGCGATGTGGTGTGGGCAGGGCAAAGCACGCGGCACGTGAAGCAGGCGCTGGCCGATGCGAGACTGACGCAGGATCGCATTCGCGGCTTGTGGTCGGCGGTGAGCCCGGTGAGCTATTACGACAAGATCATGCGCCCCGAGGTTGCAGGGGCAGACAAGAAAGTGCTGCTGGTGTATGCGAATTACGATCTGACGTTTCCGAAGGAGTATTCGCTCGAGGTGGTGAAGGCGTTTAAGCGCGTTGGGCTGAATTTTACGGCGCGCGTGCTGCCGTGCGGGCATTACACCACGGGCGAGACGCCGTTCAAATTCATCGATGGCTGGTACCTGGGATCGTTTGTGCACAGGGCGTACAAGGAGCTGCGCGCGGAGAAGGCGGCGGGTGGGGATTCGGCCGTCGCGTGCTCGGAGAAGGTGGAAGAGGAAGTGGGCGCGGGGTAGGTCTCTGACCGCGTGAACTCGCACTTTGAGATTCGTGCTTTCCCACCCTTTCGCCAGAGAAAAGGCGAAAGGATGGGGCACGGAGATGGTACAAGTCTAGGCGGTCAGAGACCTAATTGGTCGCTCGTTGCGCGGATGCTTCGCGGGAGGACGACTCATGTTCGTCTGATTGGCAACTGGATCGTTAATCGGTCGAGTGCATGAGCAGATATTGCCCGAGTTCGCGATCCGTTGTCATGGTGTGGTCTTTGACCCAGTCTGCAAGGAATACCAATTACTCGAGGGTCGTGGCATTTTGTCCGCTCTCGAACCTATCAGCGAACTCCCGAGCACGCTTGGCCAATTGCTGATGCTCGAGGATGTGCTGTTGGCGGTCTGGGTAGTCGATTTCATACATGAGTTCCTCTTCATGGGCGAAATGGCGAAAGGTGTATTGGGTAGTTTCGGCGAGGACGGTTCGCAGGATCCTCTTACCAGCACCGTTGAGCAAGGCCTTATGAACTCCGCTGATCAGGGCAAACCACGCCTGATGCTGCCTGTCGATCTCTGCGTTTTGAACCGAGTATTTGGGCTCCCATTCCAGGAGAGTGACATTTAGGTCGTCCTTGCTTTCTTTCATAGCCTCCCCGTTGGGTTTATTGAGTTCATCGGCAGAATGCGGTCGGTGATCACAAGAAACTCGGTTATGAAGGTGTGCGCGTGAGGTGAGGGCGGCTTATCGGGATTCGTGCTTTCCCACCCTTGCCTCGCAAGGATGGGGCACCATGGTTGTGCTGATTTCAGGTCTCGACGAAGCCGCCAGGGCTAAAGGCCACACCTATTCATCTCTTCGTTTCAGAGGCCTGAAATCACCCCATGGACGAAGACCTGTCCATGGGGACCCCGAGTCGGCCCTGCTCTCTCCGTGAAAAGAAGCCGATGCGGGTTCGTGCTTTCCCACCCTTGCTTCGCAAGGATGGGGCACCCGTGTTCTTGCTGATTGAAGTTTCCCGAGAGCAACCGCGGTCCTTCACTCGGGGGGAGCGTATTTGGCTCCGCGCCTTACAAAAACGGACCGGAAAAGTGGAAACGAGTGCTTCTCTCCTATGGCGCATAGATAGGAGTCTGGCGAAGTATTCTTTTACGACACGGGATATCCCCCTTCCCCTTCCCTTTCCGGAGGCGACGAATGCCTATCCGTTTGCCTGGACGCGTGGCGGGACTGTGCACGCCGGGCGTACGTGTGTTCGCTCTTGTCCTGCTCAGTTCTGGTATTTGCCATGCGATGGAGGCGCCTTTTGCGGCGCGGATCGGGAATGCTGTCGTGGTCCTGACCGGTCCGTGGAAGTTTCATCCTGGCGACGACGCAGCCTGGGCGAATCCAGACTTTGACGACACGGGCTGGGGCACCATGGCTCTGACACCGCCGGAAGGCTCCTATGACCCCATCACCGGCTCCAGCGGTTTTGTGCCCGGCTGGACGGCGCGCGGCTATCCAGGGCTCAACCGCTATGCGTGGTATCGGCTGAGCGTGAAGGTGGAGAGTGACGGGGCGGGGACGGGAACCTCGCCACTGGCGCTCACGATGCCGCTGAACTTCGACGATGGGTACGAGGTGTTTGTGAACGGCCGGAAGGTCGGCGCATTCGGGCAATTGAATTCCAGCTCTGTGCTGTATTACAACTCGCAGCCGCGTGCGTTCCCCTTGCCGGATGACCTGCGCAACGGAGTGATGACCATCGCCATTCGCTTCTGGATGGATCCAGCAACGGTGTTGTCGTCCCCCGATGTCGGGGCATGCATGGACCTCCGATGCTCGGGCAGCTTTCGGCCATTGACGCCATGCTGCGCCTGGAGTGGGACGCCGTGAACCGGACCCAGGTGGGCAACCTGCTGAGCGTCGCGTGCCTTTTTCTTGCGGCTTGCCTGGGACTCACGCTCTTCTGGTATGACCGCCAAGAGCCTGCCTACCTGTGGCTGGGAGCCGTGTGCCTGGTGGGCTTTGTGGCGAGAGGCACAGTCATGCTGGGCTACTACACAACGCTGCTGCCGATGACCTGGGAGGTTTTCTCGCAGGATGTGGTGCTCGAGCCATTGACGCTTGCCTTGTGGACTTTGTTCTGGGCTTATTGGTTCGGACTGGAGAACATCGGGCGGATTGCGCGCATTGCGTGCGTGTTCGGATCTCTGCTTTCGCTTGCGCTGGCTACGATTCGGCCACCCTTGTATGGAACGGTGATTCCCGCAGGGGTGTCTGCGTGGATAGTGCCCCTGAGCCTCATGCTCAAGCTCCTGCTGGGTGGGCTCCTGCTGTGGGTCACCTACCGCGGAATCCGCAAACAAGGTTCGGACGGGTGGCTTGCGCTGGCTCCAATTCTGCTCACGATTTTCTGGGCTTATCAGGAAGAGCTCACGGTGATTCATATCTTCTCCATCGTTCGTTTCCTGGGAGTGACTCTCAGCGCTGGCGTGCTTGCGAACCTCTTCATGCTGGCCATCATCTCCGTGCTGATGATGCGGCGCTTCATTCGCGGCCAGCGCGAGCGCGAATTATGGCGGCTGGAGATTGAGCAGGCGCGGCAGGTGCAGCAAGTGTTGATTCCCGAGGCGCTGCCCAAGGTGCCGGGATTCCAATTGGCGAGCGACTACAGGCCGGCACAGCAAGTGGGAGGCGATTTCTTTCAAATCATGCAGCTGAAGGGCGGCGGGGTGCTGGCGGTGATTGGCGATGTGAGCGGCAAGGGCATGCCGGCTGCGATGACGGTGAGTTTGCTGGTGGGTACGGTGCGGACGCTGGTCCACTTCACCGATGATCCGGCGCTATTTTGTCGGCGATGAATGTGCGCATGCTGGCACGAAGCCATGGAGGATTTACGACGTGCCTGGTGCTACGTGTCGCGGCCGATGGGCTGGTGACGGTGGCCAATGCGGGGCATCTTTCCCCATATTGCGCGGCTCGCGAGCTGGAACTCAAGAATGGGCTGCCCCTGGGATTGGCTGCCAACTCGACGTATCCCGAAACCCAGTTTCAATTGGGAATCGGTGAGCAAATGACGCTGATGACGGACGGAGTGATCGAAGCGCGGGGGAGGAATCGGGAGCTTTATGGTTTCGAGCGCGCGGCTGCGATCGCGAACCACTCGGCGGAGTCGATTGGGAGGGCCGCCCAGGAGTTTGGCCAGGAGGATGACATTACAGTGTTGACGCTGACGCGTGTCACCGCGCGCCAGGAACCGATCAGTCAGTTCACTTCACCTGCGCTTTCGCCGTCGGTGGCATAGAGGCGCGCTTGGCTAGTGCCTGCGCGGGGCTATACTTCCCGCGGAGAACCCGGGGCTACAAGTATCACCTGTTCCGCTAGGAAGCCCATATTCTGCTGGGTTTTACGCCTGCTTCCGACGAGAAATGAGCCGGAAGTTGCATTGCCCCAAACGGGCCATCCCTTCTACCTTATTTGGAGCAGCCTGCAACAGGTTGCTTAAGCGTTGAGTGGCCGATAGAGAGGTCGCCATGCTTCTGAGCTCGTTCCAAATCGCCGCGGTACTTTTCGCAGCCCTGTTTCTGGGGCGGTGGAGAGCCGGGGTGCAGCGGCGGAATGGGCAATCGTGGGAATCGCTGATTGCCCGGCTGCAGCACGACTGCAACGTACGCGAAATGAGCGCTCATTTTCTTTGGAAAGAGGGATTGAGCGCCAATCCTGAGGAGGCCTGGGCACGCATCCAGGGTCCGCGGGGCTTGTGGGCGATGTACAGGAACGCCGGGGTCATGATGGAGATGGCGGAGTTTGCGGCGCGCCACAGCGACGTGGACGAAGCGCTGCTGGAGACGCTGCGGAGCGATGCGGCGCAGATTCGAATCTGCGTTCTGAAAGCGCTGGCGCAGTACGGGATTCAGCAGGCGAATGAAGGCGTGAAGATGCGCGCCTTCCGTGCGGCCTCGATGTATACCGGAATGGCAGCGCGGATGACGCAGTTGCTGCAGGAGCATGCGGCTGGAGCGTTGCCAGAGTTTGTGGCGGCGATGTAAGGCGCTGCCCGAGCCCGCTTGGGATTACAAGTTTAAAACTGCTTGACCCCGGGGATGGGTTCGTTGCTTTCCCACCTTTGCGACGAAACAAGTCGCAAGGATGGGGGCACCTATTTTCGTGCTAATTGACAAGGGGAACAACCGCAGGTGCTTCGAGTCGCTCCGCTCCCGGAAGATGACCTTTAAAAACAGACTTAAGAACGAATCAAGGACATAAGAACAGGCGCGGATTCTCGCGCCCACGAGCGAGGATGTTGTCGCGGCCTCTGCACCGTATCTTGTGCAGACGGCGCGAGGCAGGCGGAATGGGACAAAAGTAATATGACCTCCGTGATTAAGGAGCTATTACTGAGTGCAAGGGTGCACAAGCCCTCACGTTACGATGATCGGATACAACTGTAGCGGAAAGAAGGAGCAAAGACGTGGGCGCATTTGAAGAAACCAAATGCAGACGCAGTATTGTCTCCGATACCTTTCAATGCCTCACAGACCAGGCGAAGCGCTTGCGGGAAAAAATCGACCTGCTTGAAGCGGGACAGCGCCTGGATCGAGATGAAGCAATTGCCGATCTTGGGCACCTGTTCGACGCGTGCCAGAATCTGCGCGACGCGATTCTCTCAGAAGACAGTGGCGCGACGTGGAAGAACACGGCTGAATTGCATTCGCTGGTCGATCGCCTGGATGAAGTTGCGGCGAAGCGGAAGCGGTATCTGGATCTGGCGCAATTATTGGTCGCAGGGACGGTCTCGCATCGACGCGAGCGGACGAAACAGGAACGGCTGCGGCAACGCGATGCGGCAGCAGCGGAGTTGATGGAAGTGTCGGCACAACCGACGCTGCCGGAACTGCCAGGCCCCGCTGTGGGAGAGTGGTTGAACTGGGCGTGCAGCCTGGACGACAGCACGGACGATCCCGATCTGGCGAAGTTGAAGAGCAGTTTGCCACGCGTGGACGATTTTGTACGCCAGCTGGAAATTGAGATGTGGCAGGATGGGCGCGTTTCGATTTCGGAGCAGATGGTGGACGCTGTGCCGGCGATGAAGAACGAGCCGAGTACGTTTGTCCCGCCGATGGAGTCGTTGTGGATGCGATGGAA
>OBLW0100000486.1_pt1 | contig 33764 bp, 30 predicted proteins | sample 1520161 | NCBI WGS metagenome assembly OBLW01 (sample SAMEA3539309, study PRJEB22396) | soil metagenome | biome: tundra; feature: field; material: soil | place: USA | collected 2010-05 | depth 0.15 m
ATTTGTTTACCGGCGACTTTATTATCAGCCTCCATATTTGTGAAGAAATCTATCCTGCTTTTATCCGAACTTGCATAAACATAGGCATTTGTATTTTGTCCCATACTAACATGCCATAACTTAAAACTCCCTTTAAGATTTAATTTTTCAGATAATGCTGCTTCATCCCTTGCTACCTGAAGGGCTTCATCTTCCTTTCCAGGAATAAACTCAAAATAATCCCAGTGATAAAATTTTCCCTCACCAGGTTTTACAAAAGGATCTTTTGCCATATAGGAACCTTTTTTATCCTGGGTCATTACAAATTGATTGGTAGCGGAGATAGTACCTATAAAGGCGTCAGCATATTTTTTGAACTCATCCTGGTCTACGGTTTTCATTTTTTCTGCCCACATCTTGTTCATTTCATCGATCCTGGCGTAATCACCAAGGTCTATGATATAATCATATGTATAATTATCATACTGCAAACATCTCCATGAGACAGAAGGATAGTTTTTTGTTATAAATTCATTCATGTCTTTTTGGGCTTTTTCGTAAGCTTCTGCTTTATACGGGTAAACAACATCCTGCATTATCAAAAGTCTTGTAGGTTTAGACTCCTGCTGCCCGTATAGAAATGAGAGGGATGACAATAATACAATTGCAAATAGTGCACAAACTTTGACTTTCATATTACTCCTTATAATTAATATTAGTTTTAGTTTTCATATCAAAGTTATTCCGGCATATTCATTTATTTGTGACAGGAATTATATAATAGTAATCTTTCACACCTATCCCTATAAATATGTGATGAAGACCCTTTTAATAATTATCTGATACTAATTAGAAGGAAGTTTTAATTGTTGTGGCGACAAGTATCCTATTGGTGTTTTATTTTTATTAAGATCACTTTACTTATCGGGGGCAAGAATATCTAAATTCGATAGCGGATAAAGAGGGTTGGGAAGAAATATAAAGCTTAACCCAATCTTCGATTGAGCTACAAAGTGTAAATAAGGTGGTGATTTCGCAGAGGATTTGAGGTAAAGTTTTAGAAGAGAGTTTAATTGAATAAGACAAGGAAGGATAGAAACTATCAGAAATAAAAAAGGCGCTTCGGTAAGCGCCTTAAGGAACGTGGGCAGAGAGGGAATTGAACCCCCGACACAAGGATTTTCAGTCCTTTGCTCTACCGACTGAGCTATCTGCCCCTCACAATTGAGAGGGTAAAAATAAATATATTTAACCTTAACTCAAAACAATAATAATAAAATTAAATCAATCCTTTTTCTTTTAGGATCGATTCAACAGTAAGACCACCTAGTTCCTGTAATTCATAACGAACGCGAGTGGAAGGTTTATTTATTTTTATGATTCTGCGGAGATCGATTGGTGTACCAATAATGACAGAATCACAATCAGTCTGATTGATTGTTTTTTCAAGATCTCTTATCTGTTGATCTCCATATCCCATAGCGGGAAGCAAAACGCCAATCTTAGGATATTTCTTAAAGGTATCAGAAATTGATTTCACAGTATATTTTCTGGGGTCTACGATTTCAGCAGCGCCATAAGTCCAGGCAGCAATCATACCTGCACCATATTCCATTTCACCGTGAGTAAGAGTAGGACCATCTTCAACAACCAGAACTCTTTTTCCACGAATCATTTCGGGACTATCGACAAATATGGGAGATGCGGCTTCAATTATCTGCGCTTTAGGATTGACGTTTCTGATATTATCTCGAACAATGTTTACATTCTTAGGATCAGCAGAACCAATTTTATTTATAATAGCAACATCTGCAATTCTCAAGGCGGTGTTACCGGGATAGTAGTTCATTTCGTGTCCAGCACGATGGGGATCGACTACCGTAAATACAAGGTCTGATTTATAGAATGGAAGGTCATTATTTCCACCATCCCAGATGATAACATCAGCTTCTTTTTCTGCTTCGGCAAGAATTGCCCCATAATCAACACCGGAATAAATGACACTGCCCATAGCGATATGAGGTTCATATTCTTCCATTTCTTCTATGGTGCATTTGTGTTTTTTGAGATCGGCAATGGAAGCGAACCTTTGGACTTTTTGTTTAACAAGATCGCCATAAGGCATTGGGTGTCTGATGGAAACCACCTTTTTCCCTGCATCTTTCAGAATCTGGACAATACGGCGAGAGGTTTGGGATTTACCGCTTCCGGTCCTAACAGCAATTACCGAGATAAGAGGCTTGCGACTCCTGATCATTGTTTCATCAGCTCCGAGCAGACGGAATGAAACACCTGCTGCATTAACGATAGAAGCTTTAGTCATCACATATTCGAATTTAACATCGGAATAGGCAAAGACTACCTCATCCACTTTAAGTTTTTTGATTAGAACAGTTAATTCTTTTTCGTCATATATTTTTATTCCTTTGGGATAAAGTTTCCCTGCAAGCTTAGCGGGATAGATTCTACCCTGAATATTCGGAATCTGTGTTGCAGTAAAAGCAACGACATTATATTCTTCATTATCCCTAAACATTACATTAAAATTGTGGAAGTCTCTCCCTGCAGCGCCCATGATCAGAACGTTCTTACATGACATAAAAATTCCTAAAAAGTTTATAATTTTTGCATCATAAACTTAAGAAGAATTCCCATCTCCCCATAATTTTATTCGACTGTAACACTCTTAGCCAAGTTCCTTGGTTGATCTACATTTAATCCCTTTTTAACGGCAATGTGATAAGCCAGCAATTGAAGTGGAATAACAGTAAGGATAGGCATCAGCATTCTAATTGTATCAGGAATTTTAATGGAATAATCTACAAGTTTATCGATATTATCATCATTCTCACTGGCAATAGCGATTATGCGCCCTCGGCGAGCCCTGATCTCTTCTATATTGCTAACAATTTTATCATAAGTAGAGTCTTTGGGAGCAATAAAAACAACCGGCATATTATCATCAATTAAAGCAATGGGACCATGTTTCATTTCAGCGGCAGGATAACCTTCAGCATGAATATAACTTATTTCCTTTAGTTTTAGTGCTCCTTCGAGAGCAACAGGGAAATTATATCCCCTGCCAAGATAAAGGAAATTTCTGGAACTCTTAAATTCATTTGCGATGAATTCAATCTCATCATTTAACTTTAATATCTGTCTAATTTTATCAGGGAGTTTTTCCATCTCCAGGGCAATATTTTGCCCATCGACGAGACTCATATCTCTTTTCCTTGCAATCATAAGAGTGATTAGTGCGAGGACTATTAATTGCGAAGAAAATGCTTTAGTAGAAGCTACTCCTATTTCAGGACCTGCATGTGTATAAATACCGGCCATGCTTTCTCTGGCAATGGAACTTCCAACGACATTGCATATTCCAATGGCAAGTGCACCCCGCTGTTTAGCTTCTCTTAATGCAGCCAAAGTATCTGCAGTTTCACCTGACTGTGAAATAAAAATAATACCATCATCTTTATTAATAATAGGATTCCTGTATCTGAATTCAGATGCATACTCAACTTCAGTAGGGACACGAGCCTTTTGTTCAAGCATATATTCTCCTACAAGTCCGGAATGCCATGAAGTACCACAGGCTGAAATAATTATTCTTTTAGAATTAACAAGTCTTTCAGAAACTGACTCAAGTCCTCCCAATTTAGCAGTACCTTCATCAAAAAGTAGTCTTCCTCTCATAGAGTTCTGTACTGATTCGGGCTGCTCCATAATTTCTTTTAGCATAAAATGAGCATATCCACCCTTATCGATTTCATCGAGGGTCATAGTAATTTCTGTAACTTCTTTTTCAATTTCGACATCAGCGATGGTTTTAGCAGTAAAATGATCCTTATAGACCACCACCATTTCGCCATCCTCAAGATAGACCACTTGTTTAGTATACGCCAGAATTGCAGAAACATCAGAGGCGACAAAATTTTCGTTCTCCCCTATTCCAACAACAAGTGGGGAACCTTTCCTTGCGGCGATAATTTTATCCGGTTCATTTAAGTATATTACTGCAATACCGTAAGTACCCTGAACTTCATTCAATGCAAACTGAACCGATTTACATAAAGAAAAACCTTCATTAAGGAAACGGTCAATAAGATGGGGGATAACCTCTGAATCAGTTTCTGTAATGAACTTATATCCCAATTTTTTAAGACTTGTACGTATAGTCTGGTAGTTTTCAATAATACCATTATGAATAACAAAAAGATTTTTATCCGCATTAAAATGAGGATGTGCATTTATCTCATTTGGAACGCCATGCGTAGCCCACCTTGTATGTCCAATCCCCAGATTAGATATAATATTAAGGTTGCGCAGCTTTTCTTCCAGGGAAGATACTTTTCCTTTATTTTTGACGAACTTAGCTTCCCCGTTTGCAATATATGCAATTCCAGCAGAATCATAGCCTCTATATTCCAATCTTTTCAATCCATTTATTAAAATAGGAATACAATTTTTATTACCTATATATCCAACAATTCCGCACATTTTATACTACTATTTGTTATTAAAAATTTTGACTTATTTAATTTTAGCCAGTTTCTCTGTTGTTGTTTTAACAACTCCATTATTCTTAGCCATAATTTTATAAAAATAGACCCCATTTGCAACTACGTCACCGTCCTCATCCCTGCCATTCCAATATATTTTATTAAAACCGACCCTTAAATCTGAAGGAGGAGGAAAAATATTTTTAATCAATCGTCCGGCAACAGTAAAGACCTTAATTTTTAATTCCTGTGGGGCATTCTGTCCTCTTATTTCAAATGTAAAATAAGTATCATACTTAAATGGATTAGGATAATTAAATACATTTGTTAAATCAGGTTGATTATAAACATAAAATTCATATTTATGGGAAACGCTATCGAAAAAATTGCCGGACGGATCTTTGGCTAAAACTTCAAGTACATGTTTCCCATCCGGAATTGAGGGTGTCCATTTTATTGTAGCCTCAGAATTAGGATAAGGAGTATAAGAGAATTTCAAATCAGGACTTGTAAAACTTAATGGCACATTGTCAAAAGTAAGTGTTGTAAATGCAGATGTATCCATGGGCAGTGGGTTGTTATCTTTCATTGTAATTAAAACTACCGGTTTTGCAGAGATTACATCATCATTAGTTATTTCCTTTCCATCAAAGGTAATATTAAAGCTAGGTTTGCTTGAATCCCTGGTTACAAAAAAGCTTTTTTCAGCACTATTATTAAAAGAAAAGATATCATCATAGGGCATTGTGGCAATTACTGTGGTATTATAAAGTGTTGCCGGAGACCAAGATGAAGTATTTATAATGTTACTCAAAATTATAGAGCTATCTTTCGGAATTGAAGTTCTATTTGTTATAAAAGCCGAATCAGCATTGTTAGTGTAATATTTTAAAGTAACGCTGTCAGCATTAGATTCACCCAGGTTAAAGACCTGCAAACTGGCAGTAGTATTAAATCCTTGCAGAAGAGTATCCGGTGTAAATATAAAATTATTCTTATTAACAGATATTTCAGGTAAAGATGAAAAATCGACAGAAATGTTTTGCAGTTTAAGGGGTTCCGATGCTCCATAAGAAGTATCGATAAAATTTAACCCCACTTTCAGATATTCATACTTTCTCGGGTTAATGTCATTTATTGAGATGGATGGTGGGACATTAGTTTTAAGGGTATCATAATTACCAGAGCTTTTATTCAGTCCTAATATAAAGGCATTATACTTCCCCTTTGATGCATTAGAATCGATAATATATTTAGTTGAATTCCAATTCAGTGCGGGACCAATATCCTGAGTAAGAACATTTCCTTTAGCATCCTTATATGTGCCCATAAATTTATAGAAACTGGGAGTATAAACTACTGGTGAAGGTCTGTATGTAGAAGCCAAAACATTATTATTTATCCAATCATAACAGAGAGTATACATGCCAAACTTTGAAAATGCAATCCATTCTTCTTCAAATACAAAATCAGATAATCTGTACCTCCGCATATATCCCGAATTATAACTTTCATAGGTAAAAAGGTACCCATCCACAATCATAAATCCGGAAAAACCATAAGCAGAAGAACCAGTAAAGACGATATCATTCCCAATTTTTTTCCAGGAATTATGCGGATCAAATATCCTCATTGTGTATTGATTTCTATAATTTCCACAACCGGGAGATAAATTATATACATAATTTCCATCACTTGTAACATAATAGCTGCTGTCCTTCAGTAATCCATCATAAGAAGGCAACAGTGTATCGCCCAACATAATTCTTACAGTATCCCCAGTGGATTTATCGATTCTAAGCAGGCTATTTTTATCTCCTGTTGCAGCATAAATAAATCCATCGCTGTAATAAAATATCTCGCTTTTAATATTTACAGAAACACCGGAAATGGCCCCATAGTTATTTCCTTTTATCGTGCCATTAAGTCCATTTCCAATTTTATAAATTTTTGCAGGAGTTCCTCCTGTATAATATGGAATATTAGCGAAGTAGTAATAAGAACCATCAGTAGTAAATGTAGTAATTCCATTAGCATCTGCAGGTAGAATAATACTAATGGAATCTTGAAACTGGCTATTGGAAGGTTTAGGAGGAAGCAAAGCAGTATTGATTACCAAGCTTTTATTTGCAGGATTATAAAACATATTATACGTATCGAACAGATTTAACTGTTTGTTTTTAGCTGCAAAGCCTTTAGCTGCGGAATTATTTACGGAAAATGTTAGAAGCTTACTACTGTTAGTATCTGCATTATCAAAAATTAAAGCCTTCCAAAAATATTCGCCAACAGGCAGATTAGTATTCCATTTAACGATTCCATTTACCGGGACAAGAACAGGAGAATGGAAATTTGCAGAAGAATTCAAAGACAAGCTTGTATCAATTATAATCCTGTAATTGAATTGCCTTCCAATATAATTGCCTATATCGACCAAAGTAAAATTTATATTATTTGATGAAGTTGTATATCCGTTAACAGGTCTTACTATATTTGGTTGACTGAAATCGAAAACAGCAAGACTAGAAGTTGCCTGGTTATCACTGTGATCAATCTCTTGAATATGGTTATCACTATTTATATCAACTATTAAATTATAGAGCCCCGCTTTATCCGGAATCCATCTGAATAAAATAGAATCCAACTCTCCAAAACCATTTCGTTTGACCGTCCCGATTTTATGTGACGAATCAATTTGGGTTTGATATAAATTAACCGTTACGGAATCATTAAATATTACACCCAGGTTGTGGATAAACACTTTAATCAATACTGTATCCCCTTTTACTGGATTAGGTGGAATAATATTAAAATCACTAGAACTAACCTGGAAATCAGCATATTTAGGTATATCCAACTCAAGTGCCGGATCCCCAAGAAGGGTTAATAAAGCCACCTGAGATGCAATATATCCAACCACTGGAACTTTTGTTTTGGCATTTAGAATCGCACTACCGATCACATTATTCTTTCTACTAAATATCTCTCCAAAGAGACTATCATTTATAACTGTACCTGCCTGCCACCAGGTTAATCCTGTGCTGCCAAAGAAAGCGATACTACCTTTACCCGGAATTTTATTAAATATTTCCCCAAAACAATTTTGATTATCAAAATGCGCAGTATAACAAGTAACACTGCTAATGAAAGGTAATCTCCCCCCATTATCTAAAAGAGGGATATCATCATTAGTAAATGTTAAATCCCATTGACCACTCCCACCATGTCCATAATAATTAGCTACGACGCAACCTTTATTGAATGCGTCACGAATTTCGGGCTCACCTCCCAGGTACTGAATATAATTTGGTTGATCAGGATATCTATAAACTTTAGAAGTTGTAATACCATTCGGTTTAAGATATGTATTATCTAATAATTCACTTTGATCATTAAACCCAAAGTCTGCTTCGTCTTGAGCATCAACTCCCCCCCCCATCAGAAGAACATTTTGCTTCCAGTTTTTACCATTATCAGCAGGATAGTTTATAATCTTATCAATTAAAACATTCCCTTCATCCACATTATCACAGGAAAGTCTCCCGATTGCAAGATCAGGGACTAAATCATCTCCTTCAACACAAGCAATTAAATTATCACTTGGCGCTTGTCCAAAAGTGTAAGCCTGATATGGAATTGAAGGAATAAAGTTGGGCATATCGGTTGCCCAAATATTTCGATAATCATAGCTCATGTCGCCTAATAAAGTAACGAAAGCAGGAGCAGGACCTTGCCAATTTTCAAATGCATATTTAACAAAATACTGAAGAGCGAATGGATCTAATAAACCAAATGAAAACTCATCATAAATGTCAAATACATTTACAATTTTAACACGGGGGTTAGTAAATCCTGATAGATTATTTGATCGGAAATCTGCTAATCTCTGAGCTATGGACATAAAAGCGGGATGTGTAATGATAATATAATCTGCGCCCTGGGAAACATTTCTTAAATTAGATCCGTGGCTTTTCCTTATTGAATCCGGGGATAGGAAAGATTCACCAGAATAGCAAAAATATTCAGTTCTTTTGCCGATAGAATCAGTAAACTGAACAGAATGATCGGCATCATTAAGTATATGGGGATTACTGATAAGTTCGCCTCTTGATGGGATATATATTTTCATATTATCGCTGTACCAGTTATACATATAAAATGTATGTCTTCCCAAGCTGTCAGGTGGACTCAAAAAGGTAAAGTTATTATTCTTAACATTATTCCATCTCCAGTAATCCAATTCAAACCAATTAACTCTGGCAATATCATTTCCATCAGCTGGACATATATCCCCATCCATAGAAATTTCAAATTTATTCTGATCAGAATATAATGGAATACCTGCGGTGCCATTAATTGAAAAGTTGAAATTACCTTCAAAGGTAACAGATGTCTGCCCGTTCCATTTCTGACCGGCTACTATGTTTGTATTAAATTTAATTTTAGAGCTATGAATAAAACCATTACAGCTCTCATCAGTTATTCCCTGCACATTAGCTCTGACAGTGGCCTGGGGAAAAGCAGGATTTATTTTATATGCTATGCTGTCGGTTATCCAATATGTAAAGATTTCATATTCCTGCCCACTCCTTGCTTCAGCAGTTGCCCATAACCAGAAGTCCCTGTGGTCATCCGGGGCGTATCCTAATCTTTCATAGAGACTGTCCTTTTCATAATGGATTGTCTGCATAGTAGTTGTAATCTGATAATCAGTATTTGCAGGAAAACCATCTATTTTCTTGTAATTATAAAGCGAATCAGCCTGATATGAAAACCAATATACATTTGAAAGGTTGTAAATATTAAAATAAGTATAAGGAGTAGTTGGCTGAGGAGGCAGACCGACAAATGTAAAATAATCACTTGAATCAAAACTATTATTATTATTTACATCAACAATTTCAATTGGAATTCTTATCCCATTATTAATCAATTCAAAATTACCCTGATTGATACCATTATTAGGAGGTACGCCTGCATTTATAAGGTCAGAATATGTTACTTTATATACTCCTTTAGCAGGTACAAATATTTTATAATAATCTTTAGCTGGATTATACCAGAAAGTATCTGCCAAAGAATGGTCAGGACTCTTTACAGTGACAGGTTTTCCAATAAATTCTTTTACCTCATTTGGATTTATAAAAGCTGATGTTACAAAATCCTCTGTAAGCTTATCATTTATATTAATTGCTGATACCTGCTTATGGGAATCAGGATCAAAGTTTATCTGAACAAGAATTTTTTTATTAAAGAATAATTCCCTTGTTATGGGATTATATTGGTAAGGTGCTATTTCCAGAAAAGCTCCTTTTACATATCGCATTATAAATTGACCGGTAATATTAACAGGTGTGAGGGGGAAAACCTTATTATTCTTATATATTGAGGGATCAAATTTCAACTTGTCAAACGGTTGATTTAATGAATCAGGATAAGGCAGAATTGATATATTAGGAATTTTTTCCTGTGTTAAATTAAGAATCTTATAACTAGCAACTTTATTATAAGGTAATCCGAAATTATAATACTGAGAAGGAATCCATGGTTCTCCGGGTTTTCTAAAGCTCACTCCATTCTTTTCTATATAAACAAATTTCTTACCCTGATATACTTTTTCTTTTATCGGATAATAACCGGAGTATGATAATTCTATTTTTATATGATCCGAATTTGACTCTATAATTTTAATATTCTGAGCTCTAAGGGAAAAGAGAGCAATGGAAATCAATAGTAATGTACCTGACCGAACCCTCATTTAAATCCTGGATTATTGAAAAATTAACTTAGGTTATTAAGAAAACCAGTTCAAGGGCAAAAAATAATGGACAAAACATAAAATGATCTACTTTTCGGGATAAATTATAGAATATTATATCTAAAAACTCCCCATAAATTATTTTCTTTTTTATTATCCAAACCACTTTTATCAAAAGAAATATAATCGTATTGAAATCCGAGGTAAAACCCTAATATAAATTCATATTCCAAGTTGAAAGAAATTTTATTTGTGACATCGAGAATTCCATCAAGGATATATGTTCTTCTTGAATCTCCCAATCTAAAATATTGAAATACATCCCCCCCAACATTCCTGACCAAATTTCCATTGGAATCGTAAATATTACTTCCATGCCTAATATTGTCGTATCCAGCAGATAATATCAAATCCGGATTCATTATATAATTTAATCTTAGTGAAATTTCTATTGAGTTAGGTTGTAAATCCGGACCTATCATATATCCATTATTTGTATAAGTTAATGATTCGCCGATACCAAAATGAGAATACACATAAGGTCTTATAATCAGATAATCAAGACTTAATGACAAATTTTCTGGTAATACCGGATTACTAAAAATTAAATTAGTCTGCCAGGCATACCGGGTCTGAATACTTCCAAATCCTTCAGGTCCGATAGTATTAAATTTTATATCGTCAAAATTAATTATGGAAGATATTTCAAAGCCATTGATTATCCTATATTTAGCATCAAATGCCAGAAATGAATTATCCAGATCATTTAATGATCTTTGAGCAGATTCAAAAAAAATAAATGGGTTTAAATATGCTAGTTCAACCGGCCTGTCGGCATAAATAATGGTTTGAGAAATACCGAATGATAAATTATTAGAAGGGGAAACGCCGATTCTGCTTAAAGCGATATATTTAGGGTTCTTATTTTTTACATATGAGTTAAGAACTGTATCCCATGTATAGGTCACAGGCTGCACAAGCCAACCATGAAGAAAGTCAAAACTAAATATCCCAAACGAAGCGTTAAATTTAAGAAAATCAAAGACTGGTGCATTATTTGAAATTATCAGTTTATTTATTCCTCTTCCCCAGAGTATTCGTTCTCTCCCGATTTCCAATCCTATATTCCCTTTTTCAATTCTTGCATATCCCTCGGTGTTATCAAAATAATTGATCCCCGTATTATTGAATGTAAAACTTTGATTCACTTCCTGGTCCAATTCAGCTACAGACCTATCTCCGATTTGAAAACCATTGGAAGCAGACATATAAAATCCGAACCAATCTGAATATGATCCATATAATTTCCCGCCAAAATTGAACAGATTTGTATTTGAATTTTTATCCCGGGAGTATATGAACTTATTTTCTAAAATTGGGTTCACATAAATATTCAAAGAGGAATCTTTGTATGAATAAAAATATTTAGCCTGATCTTTACTAAAGAACAAGTTTAGTCCGGAAGGAAAGACATCCGTAAAAAGGACAGAGGAATTATTCTCTTTTATATCCAATTTTATTTTTATTCTATCCAGAAGATTTTTTTCATTCTCAGACAATGATTTCCTTTTGCTCTCGGCCTCTGCTAAAAAATTTGTAATTGTTCTCTTTGATAAAGGAAGCACCATATCATCATAGCCGGTAATTATTCCTTTCACAGAAAGGATCTTTAAATAATCATACACATAATTATCAACCGGGACATTTTCTACCTGAGAGAAACCTGGAATTTGTAAAAGTATAAATAATGGAAGAATCGCTAATAATTTCATGTATTACCTTTATTGGTAATAACAACCTTTATGGTGTGGAATAACAAGGATATATCCCGAATGAAATTTTCATTTTTGTAATATTCTATTTCCATCCTCACTCTTTCTTCCGGGGAGAGCATCTGTCGTCCGTTTATCTGGCTAAAACCGGTTATTCCGGGCTTGAATTGGAATACCATTTTTTGTTCTTCACTGTACCCTGCAGTAATAGAAACTATTTCAGGTCTGGGGCCAATAATGCTCATTTCTCCTAATAAGACATTAATAAAATTTGGAATTTCATCAATACTTGTTCTTCTTAAAAATTTTCCAATTTTAGTGATACGCGGATCATCAACCTGGGTTAATTCCGGACCAAATGACAAGGCATTATTTATCATTCCACGGAATTTAAACATTTTGAATTTTTCCCCTAAGTATCCCGTTCTTTCCTGAATAAATAACGCCGGGCCTTGAGATTCTAATTTAATGGCAAGCGCGGATATTATTAAGATGGGAGATGTTATAAACAAAACAAAGATACTGAATATAACATCAGTTAATCTTTTGATTAAACTGCCTTGTTTGCCCATCGTAGAGTAATTTATCTTTTATATTTATTAAGGGTGTCAGACAAAATATTGATAACTTTATTAACATGTTCTTTACTCATTCCGGGGTAAATAGGAAGAGAAATCAACCGGGGAAAAATATTTGAGGCAACAGGATAATTTTTATCCTCTAATTTAAATTCATTTTTATAATACATGTGTTGGTGAACAGGCATAAAATGTACACCTACTCCGACATTTAGATTTTTTAATTCCTCAATAAATTGTGCACGATTTATTTTTAATTTCCCGAGATTTAATCTTATAGGATAAAGATGCCAAGAAGATTCCCTGTCGGGTTTAATTGTATGGAGTTCAATTAACTCATTATCTTTAAAAGCTTCGGTATATAATTGTGCAATTTTTTTCCGGCATTCCCACATAAAGTCTACTTTTTTCAGTTGAGGTAAACCTAAAGAAGCCTGAAGATCAGTAAAGTTATATTTAAACCCGGGGGCAACTACTTCATAATACCAGGAACCTGCCTCAGAATATCTTTTCCAGGCATCCCTATTTATACCGTGAAGCCTCATTATTGTACAACGATCCGCAATATCCTCATTATTGGTACAAATCATTCCACCTTCACCTGTAGAAAGAGTTTTGGTTGCATAAAAGCTAAAACATGTTACCTCAGAAATACTTCCAACTTTTTTTCCTTTATAGGTGGCAGGCAGAGCATGTGCAGCATCTTCCATAACCCTTAAATTATATTTTTTAGCAATATCAAGAATTTCATCCATATCACAAGGTTGACCACCATAATGAACCGGTATAATTGCTTTGGTTTTGGGAGAAATAGCTTTTTCTATTGCTTCAAGTGAAATATTTAAGGTGTCTTCAGAAACATCAACTATAACAGGTTTAGCACCTAAATAACATACAATTTCAGCTGTAGCAGGAAAAGTCATTGTGGGCACAATTACCTCGTCTCCCCTTTCAATTCCAAAGGCTTCAAGAGTTAAGTGACCCGCGGCAGTCCATGAATTTACAGCAATAGAACGATTTGAACCTATATATTTAGTAAATTCCTCTTCAAACCTGATTGTTTTAGGTCCCATACTAAGCCAACCGGATCTGACAGTATCAACTATTTCATTGATTTCTTCTTCTGAAATAAAAGGTTTATGAAATAACAGGAAATCTTTATTCATATACGAATCTAAATAGTAATTTATGATCGGAAAAATAAGTATTAAAGATAATCTTTTCCAAACAAAATTACTTGTCTTTTTTTTGTATCCAGCATAAAATATGGGTTCTTAGAAATGGAAATAAATTAAATATATTATAAAAAGATGGGTGTATTTTAGTGACAACTCTGCTTAAGGGAGGAGCCAAGGTAATTTTCCATTTTTTAATAGAAGCTTCAGGGAAATATTCTTTCAATTTTTTATAAGTAATTCCTTTTACATCATTATTCCAAGGATTATTATATATAAAATCATACCATAATACTCCCCCCCCCTCTTTAACCCATCCCCACATTCGTTTGGCTAATTGAAATTTGAATTCCTCATCCAATATTGAACTAAAAACCATTGATTGGAAGACAATATCGAATTGGGACTCTTGAATGGTTAAATCAAGAGCATTGCCAGGAATTAAATTAAGCCCTGCCGGCAATTTCTTTCTTGCTTTAATTATTCTATCTTGTAATAATTCATTACCTACTAAATTTTCAGGCGAAAACCCCAACCTTAGAAACTGTAAAAGATTACCCCCACTGCCACATCCGATTTCAAGTATTTTTTTCTCTTCCATGGGCAAAATAGAACAAGTATTAATCCATTTTATCAAAGCTCTTTCTTTTTCCTGTTCACTCTTAAACATCCATGGGTCAATTATATTATATCTCCATGATTTATTCTCACGCATCTTATATCTTCTTTTGATATTTTCAATTTCTTTCAATTTATTTTCCATATTATTTTTATAATTTAATATATAATTAAATACCCTACTCCAATATTGCGATTTCCTTAAGATAAATGACTAATTATTACTAAATCTGTAATACTCATTCTCATAATAAATTGTCTAGTTTTTTTAGCATACAGAATTTAATGAGTAATTACTATGAATTAACTTTAGTAAATTTATATTTAAAAATATTCAAACTGATTATGATAAAGTTAAATAAAATATTAAACACACAGAATTATATTCCAGATGATTATTCCACTCAAGCCAATCTAGATAAAATGATCACAAAAATTATTAAGGATAATTTTGGCTCAAGAAAAGTCTTAAGGGTTCTTGATTTGGGTTGTGGTCAGGGATATTCCATTAATTTTTTTAATAAAGTTAGCAATAATATTGAATGGTTTGGAATAGACCTTGAAAATTCACCTGAGGTTTCGGGAAAAAGGAGTTCAAATAATTTTTATTACTTTGACGGGTTAACTATACCTTTTGAAGATGATTATTTCGATATTATTTATTGCAAGCAGGTATTTGAGCATGTGCGACATCCGGAACAATTAATGCTTGATATATTAAGAGTTCTGAAAAAAGAGGGGGTTTTTGTAGGAACTACCTCTCATCTTGAGCCTTACCATTCTTTAAGTATTTGGAATTATACTCCATTTGGTTTTAACCAAATATTAATTGACTCTGGTTTTTCTGTCCTAGAAATAAGACCAGGCATAGATTCTATAATATTAATTATTAGAAGAGCTCTAGGATGCCCAAAATTCTTAAATATCTTTTGGAGAATTGAATCACCTTTAAATCTATTGATTTCCGTTGGAAGAATATTTGGAGTTTCTCATTATAAATTAAATTCTATCAAATTACTTTTTTGTGGTCAATTTTTATTTATAGCAACCAAAATTGAATAATGAAATTATTAAAGATATTTATTTTATCTGATGCGCGTTCTGCACATACAATCAAATGGGTAAATATTTTACTTGAAAAAGGATTCTGTATTTTCCTATTTTCATTATCAAAATATAATGAACGCGATTTTACTAATTCAGATAAGTTAACATTATTTTCTTCAAATTTTAGTAACGGGAGTTTTGATAATCCAGTTTGGTCAAAACTAATATTTCTAAAAGAATTACCCCAAATAAAAAGAAAAATAAAAGAATTTAAACCTGACATTCTTCATTCACATTATGCTTCTAGTTATGGGCTATTGGGTGCCTTAACTTTTTTTAAACCTTTTATTATCTCGGTATGGGGTTCTGATATTTATAATTTTCCGCATTTTAGTTTTCTAAACAAAACTGTATTAAAATATAACTTATCAAGAGCTGATAAAATTCTTTCTACAAGTAAAACTATGAGTATTGAAACAGCAAAGTATACTAACCATAATATTGAGATAACTCCTTTCGGAATCGATATTGATAAATTCATTCCAAGTAGTAAAATGGACGAAAATAAATGCTTGGTTATTGGAACGGTTAAAACACTTGAGATAAAATACGGTATAGATATCCTTATCCGAGCGTACCATATGTTTAAGAAAAACAATACAGAAGTAAAAACTAACCTCTTAATTGTAGGGGGTGGTAGTCAGATGGATTACCTTGTCAGACTTACAAACGATCTGGGAATCAATAATGAAACAACCTTTGTTAATTATATTCCTTATAAAGATGTACCAAGTTACCATACTAAAATAGATATATTTGTTTCAGTTTCTAGGGAAGACAGCGAAAGTTTTGGAGTCTCAGTTCTAGAATCTTCATCTTCAGGTAAACCTGTGATAGTTTCAGATGTTGGAGGATTACCTGAAGTAGTTAAAAATAATGTGACAGGACTAATTGTGCCGAAAGAAGATGTAAAAGCAACTGCTTTAGCAATCGAAAAACTTGTATTAGATAAATATTTAAGAGAAAAACTCGGCAGAAATGGAAGAGAACATGTTATTAATAATTATAATTTAGAACTATGTTCAAGTAAAATGGTTTCTGTCTATGAAAATATTTTGAGGCTGCAAACATGATATCCATAATCTGCCCAGTCTATAACGAATCAAAATTTATTGATAGTATCGTTGAATTCTTTATAAATTCAGCTCCGGTCTTGAAAGAACTCATTTTCATAGATGGTGGTTCTAATGATGGAAGTATTGAGGTTATTAAATATTATGAAAATAAGTATAAAAATATTCGATTAATTAATAATCCTGATAAATACGTCCCCTATGCTTTGAATTTAGGAATAAAGAATTCAACAGGAGAAATTATAGCTAGGATTGATGCTCATTGTTATTATTCTCCCGATTATTTTGAACAAATAATTCAAACTTTTCATTCCATTGATGCCGATATAGTTGGAGGACCAACAAGAATTTATCCTGAAGAAGGATTCAGAACTGCTGTCGGATTTGTAATGTCACATCCATTTGGAATTGGAAATAGTAAAGTACATAGTTCAAATTATCGCGGATATGTTGACCACGTAACATTTGGGGCATGGAAAAAAAATATTTTTCAGGACATTGGTTTTTTTGATGAAAGACTTATTCGAAATCAAGATGATGAATTCCATTATAGGGCAAAGAGTATGGGGAAAAAAATTTATCTTAATCCTGATATTAAATTATGGTACATCCCGCGTAATTCTTATTCGGGTTTTTTTCAACAATATTTTCAATATGGCTTTTATAAACCGATGGTTTTACGAAAGATTAAATCCGAAATTAAATTCAGACATTTAGTACCTTCTATTTTCGTTATATACATTTTTCTCTGTATTCTATTTGCGATGTTCCCATTAATATTAATTCCTCTTTTTATATATATAAGTATAATATTTTCCATAACTCTTTTTACCGAACATAGCTTAATTAATAAAGCAAGAATACCATTACTATTTTTTATCATACATATCGCATATGGAACTGGCGTTATTTGTGGGTTATTTAAGCTAAATAGGTCAAATAAGCCCTAATTACATTTTACTGCTTAAATCTAACCGAGGTTGCTGTTATTTTGCCCACCTCCGAATTTAGACCGAAGCAAAATTGTTTTTTGTAATCCATTTTCATTGGTTTCAATTCATAAATCAAATAAAGAATAGTAATTTTTGGAGTTTGTCGTTAAATACGAGTCCGGGGATAATAGAATTGTATTTGGAGAGGACACCGGAAGGCGGGATAGCTTATGAGAGCTTCGTTGTCTTTAAGGGAAGGGGCGGGGAAATCGACAATTGAGCCTGCGAAGTCGAAATTCCTTGCAATTCCTTCCCAAAAGTGGGAAATAACTGATTTAGCTGCTTTAAAAACTTTCATAATGAAACTCCTTTAAAAAAAGTGACCCTCTATTATCTATAATTCCAAAAAATGATTTTTTGCCATTTGGGTGTTTATGGCAAAAAACGGAAAAAAGGAATTATAACTAGTAGAGGGTGCTTGTTAAATAACGGCAAAGCGATCCGTTATTCAGAGATAGTTAAAAGCGTATAGCTTAAAGAACTGCCGACAGATAAAACGGAGCTGATTATACAATCCCCTGCTTACAAAGGCAGGGGATGTTTTTTGCGGGGGAGACTTCAATCTAAGTTACAGTATATAAACAGTGTATTAGCGGGGTATTCCCGGCTATTGAACAGTGAATGAACAGTAGATGCAAAGGAGAAACATAAAGAAGCAACCTTCCTGCCCATAAAATTACACGATATCACTTTTAAGAATTTTGATCCATTAAAAATAAAACGGCAAAAAATGAAAAAATGGAATTATAGATAGTAGAGGGGCATGTGTAAAATAAAAAAGGAGTATTACATGGATACGAATACGGAAGACAGCTTTAAAAGGGCATTTCGGCTTATAATCGAAGAATATGAGGAGGAATATTTAAATGACAAAGATGATCCCTGAGGGGAGACTTTTAAGTTTTCAGGAGCTCATATTGCTGAATTAAATCATGACCGTTTACAGCCTCCCCTACGATATTATAACCGGGTTCATTGATAAAATGATTGTTTATTCCTGATCTGATAAGTGCGTGATCATCGCAGATTAATATTCGCATTGCATTTATTTATGTTAAAAAATGATTGACAAAGATAAATAAAACGAAAGATTTCTTTAAATTTTAGTGAAATTCAGTTTTTTTAATATGGACAGGGTTTTGTACAGGGACACTCTTTCCGCTGACATAATAAATATGTATTAATATTATGAATATTATCCAGAAAGCAAGATCCCTTGTAATATAGCCATATGTTAGTATTCCGGTAATTTCATAAAATGACCTGATAAAGACTCCTATTCCTACTCCGGATATTCCCAGGGTAAGATAATAAAGATCAGGATCGTTGTTTCTTATTCTTTGAATTGATTTAAGCGCCAAATAGAAAAATAAAACGAAAAACATTATTGCAGTTATTAAACCCATAATACCATTTTCTGCAAAATAAAATAAAAAGAAGTTATGAGGATGGGGTTTACCGACTGCCCAATTGCCAGATGCAAAAATATCATTAACAAATGAGGGCATATAAGAATAGAAATATTTATCAAACATATCCGGTCCTACCCCCAGGAAAGGATGATCTCTAATAATATCGAACCCTGCCTGCCAGAAAATTTCCCTGTTATTAATTCTTTGAAGACGGAGATATATATCCAAAAAATTTTGAAGATCCGGCGCAAGCATTACAATAATAATTACAATAAATAATGCCGGCAAGGTTAGTCTGATAAATATTTTTTTATTAATATGAAATAAGATAAATAAGGAACCTGCAAATGTTCCCAGCATACTTGCCCTTGAATCAGATAGTATCAGAATAATAACTTCAAAAATGAGTATTAAAGATAGAATTATTACTTTCTGCTTACCGGGCCAAATATTAAGCTTAAACAATGCAAGCAATATTGGAAGACTTACTACGATTAATAAACCGATATAATTAGGATTGCCATATATGCCTCCAAACCTGTTTACCAAACCCTGTAATAAATAACCCGAGAATCCCGTTTTTGAAAAATCAAATAATAAAGTTGAGCCGATAATAACTATTATGATAAATAGTGAAAGAAGGTAAAAATATAAGGTCCGTTTATCCTGAATGAATGAATAAAGAATATAGACAATAATTAAAAATAAAACGCTTCTTACAATAACCAGAAGTCCTAAATTAATATTGTGTGAAAATATAGTTGAGAGAGAAATTGAAGCAAAGTAAAGGAACAGGAAATAAGTTAATTCTTTTGGTATTTTCTTATAATTGCTAATATCAAGACCATACTTTTTAAAATAGATTGCTAATAGAAAAATAAATAAAACTGCATTAATTATGTTTCTGTAACTTTCAAATTCCTCCCCAGTAAAAGCCAAAAAACCGATAAGTGCCAAGAGTATTATTACATTTTCTTTAAATATCCCGTATGATATCAGGAATGCAAGCAGTATAAACCCGGAAATGGTTATCCAGACTGAGATGCCGGATAGAAGTGCAAATATTAATGCAATAATTATCCAATTTTTATTAATATATTCTGAATAATTCAATGTAAATGCTTTTAATTTGATTTTTCAGTTAATTGCAATTCCTGTATAAAAACATCAACAGCGGCAAATACTTCCTTAGCAGATAATAAATTCATACATTCAAAACATGGACAAGTCCTTCCGCCCGACATAAAGCAATATTTATCATTAACCGGTGAACAATGAATCTTCTTATTAATAAATCTATGATATTTTCCATAGGGCAAATGGAAAGCTGGATTTGTCGGTCCAAATATTGAAAATGTTGGAGAGCCGATCATACTTGCTACGTGTAATGGTCCTGTATCATTGGTTATTAATAATCCAGCACCAGAAATAACTTCTATTAATTCATTTAAATTCGCGGTTTCCACATAATTGATTCCCATTTCCCTCATTTCAGCCAGAAAATGTTCATCAATCTTATTCTTCTCTAATATAAATAAGGATTCATAATTCTTATTGATTTCCTTATATAATTCTATAAATTTATTAAAATTCCATTCTTTTGCTTTCCATCCTGCAGATGGGTGGATCAATATTTTTCCCTGTTTATTCAGGGCTACCGGGAATTCAAGTAATTCCTCATTAACAGGTACATAATTCTTCAATATATTCAAATACATTTTTGAAAGATGTTCCGTGCCTGAATTATTGTAATACTCGTTGTAAATACCCCTGAATAACGGCTCATTTAGTCCAACAATTTTATCAGCCCGGGAATTAAATAATATTGAGGCAGTTAAAATAGTTCCTGTTAGATCGAAAATTATTCCGGGGGATATTTCTTTAAGAATTTTTCTTACACTCCTGCCTGCTATTCTGTTTCCGAAAATAAATTGATCCGGGGATAACCCTATATATCTGATGTCTGAACCAAAATTATATGAAAATACAGGAATAGTAGTTTCATAACAGAATATATAAATCGGCATACTAAAATGATTTTTGATCATTTTAATTGCAGGAATAGTAAAAACCGAATCACCTATTTTATGAATAGCTAATATTACAATGTTCTTCTTATTCTTTTTCTTAAATAAGTTAAAGAGACGTGTTGATTTAATAAAAATAAAACAAAGGAAATGAGATGTTTTTCTTAATATATAATAATTAAATATTTTCTGTTTTAAGCTCAATATTTATGCTTTTATTTTATGCTTCAAATTACCAATAACTGACAACACAGAATCTCTTACAATATTAAATTCATAATTGTTCAAATAAAATGAATTAAAAAGGTAGATAATCAGAAAAATTGTTATTTGTAGAATTACATTTATTATTTTTCCCCCTGTTAAAGAAGGCAGGCAAATATCAACCATTAAAAGTGATATTATACCGTTAATAAAGAAATATAAAATTGAAGTATAATGATATGCTTTATCCTTAATTTTAATTTTTTCAGAAATAAAATAAAAAGCAGTAATAAACAGAAATAAATAAATTAATGTGGTGGACAAAGCCAAACCATTCTGATGTAAACCATTGACCAAGAATATATTTAAGACTATTTTGAGGAAAAAGGCAATAACAGATAACCACATAATAATTTTATAATTGTTAATGCTATAAAACAGTTTGACCGCAATTAAATATGAGGAGTAAAAAACCAAACTGATTATATAATATTTTAATGCCTGATGAGTTAAAATTGTATCTGACGGAGAAAATGCCCCTCTCTCATAGAAGATTTTAAGGAATACATCCCCCCAGAAATAGATTAAAAACATTACCGGGATAATTACAAAACTATTTATACTTATTGCATTTCTGAAATCACTTTTAAGCTGTTCTTCCGATCTTAAGGATGATTGAGAAAATTTTGAAAACATTGTGGTAATTAAAGAGATTGAAAAGACTGATATCGGAAGAGAGTAGATCACATTTGCATAATTTAAAGCAGCAAGTCCGCCGGAGGGAATTTTTCCTATAAAATATCTGTCGATCAAAACATAAGAAAGCGAAAGAGATTCAATAACAATTAAGAACAATAAATTATTTACGTTAAGAAGTTCAAATTTATTCTTAAACAGATCCCTAATTTTAAAATCAAGTTTATTGAAAACCGGTTTTATTAATATTATTAAACTTATAAAGTAAGCAATAATGAAACTTACCGGAAGAACAAATATTTTCAGGTTACTTGTAAGAAAATAGACCAAGAAAATAATTATAAGATTAAGTATTAACTGAGAAACAGCAGGATAAATAAAATTGAATTTTGCCTGCATATATGCAGTAATTATAGAAAAGCCAGCGTTTATCGGAATTGTAATCAAAAAAAGCAAAAAGATCTGAAGTCCCTTCACTTGTATTTCCGGAGACATATAGGATAAGTAAAATCCAATGAATAATTTAGAGAGAAGCAATAATATAAGAGATAAGGATATTCCTCCGAAGATGAATAACCAAAACGTATAATTCAGGAATAAATCTCCTTTTGATTCAGAGAGATTATTTAATTTATTATAGGCAGGGATGAAATAATGCTGCCCCAGATACAGTACTGAAGTATTTATCACGATGGGCAACGCAGCACAAGTTAAAAATAAGTCGAATTCAGGGCTTAGACCAAAATTTCTTGCGTAAATAATTTCACGTATAAATCCCACTCCTTTACTGAAAAGACTAAAACCAGAAAGTATTATAGATGCACCGGCTATGGAGGCACTTACTTTTTTCATATTATAGAAATTTTATATAAATGTCACCATCGATTATACCCTTCTTAGTGAGATTACGGAACATTGGAATGAATTCATCCTTACTAATCCAATTATCAATCCCGAATTCCATGGTTTCCCCTGCTGAATAATTGCATTTAATATCCCCAAGCTTAGACAAATAATTTATACAATCTATTGCTTTGTCAATAAATTCAGGAATTGTGAATTCAAATGAAATCAGATTGATCGGCTGCGATAATCCGTGAAGAACATCCAGTTCATAACCTTCAACATCAATTTTACAATAATCCGGTTTTCCATATAATTCTATTAATTTATCAATTGTAACTACTTCGATTTCAATTTTCCTATTCCATTTTATATTGCGAAATCTTTTATTTTTAACAATATTAATCCATTCAGCAGACAGAGAGGACAAAGCTGAATTTGGACTTATAAACATTATATTTTTACCTAGTTGAGGTCCTGCTGCTTTTTTTTCTAAAATAATTGAGTCCCTAAATTTTCTTTTAAGAAAAATAGCCGGTTTATGTTGGGGTTCAAGCGCTACAACTTTAGCGCCCAAATTCAGGAATATCTCACTCCGGTTACCATAGCTAGCTCCAATATCAAAACAGAGGTTGCCGGGACTTATAAAAGCAGAATAAAACTCTAATCTTTTTCTCTTAAATTCTTTCTCAACCGGATTAATAAAATATTGGTCTTTAAAGATCTTAAGATAGTCATAGGCATCGATTTGGCGGAGAAAGTTATTTATTCTGTTATTCATTATTTAAAAAGTAGAATTATATTAATCTATTTTCATTTTAATCGTGGAATCATTCCGCACCAGAAGGAATACAAAGGAATTAAATTTGATTTAGGAATTTACTTTAGAATATTATTTTTAAAATAATTTATAGTAATCAAAAGCCCTTCTGATCTATTAACCTTGGGGCTCCAGCCTAAAATATTTTTTGCTTTCTCAATATTTGGCTGACGCACTTTTGGATCATCCTCAGGTAAAGGATTAAATACAATTTTACTTTTAGTTCCAGTTATTTTTATAACCTCCTCAGCAAAATCTTTAATAGTAATCTCATCCGGATTTCCAATATTAACCGGATTGATCTCATTAGACATTAACAACTTAAACACTCCATCTACCAAATCAGAAACAAAACAGAAACTTCTGGTCTGAGAACCGTCTCCAAATACTGTAATATCTTCACTCCGGAATGCCTGGCCAACAAAAGCAGGAAGAGCACGTCCATCATCAAGTCTCATTCTTGGACCATAAGTATTAAATATTCTTACTATTCTTGTGTCAACACCATGAAACCTGTGATATGCCATAGTTAATGCTTCAGCAAACCTTTTCGCTTCATCATAAACTCCACGGGGACCTATTGGATTTACATTGCCCCAGTATTCTTCACTTTGGGGATGAACATCAGGATCTCCATAAACCTCTGAAGTTGAAGCAAGAAGAAATCTTGCTTTTTTTTCTTTAGCAAGTCCTAAAACTTTATGAGTTCCCAGGGAACCTACTTTTAATGTCTGAATAGGATACTTCAGATAATCTATAGGACTTGCAGGAGATGCAAAATGCAAAATATAATCTATACGCCCAGGTAAATGGATATAGTTTGTCACATCATGTTTTTCAAAAAGGAAATTTTCATTGCCAAAAAGATGGGAGATATTATTCGTACTCCCTGTAAGTAAATTATCTATGCAAATTACTTTAAGACCTTCTTTTATCAACCGGTCACATAAATGAGAGCCTAAAAATCCGGCTCCGCCCGTTACTACTGCAGTTGGTTTATACATTTATTTTTTTAGTTTCTTTTGTTCTGAATATATTATTATTAAAGAGATCAGAATAAAAACAAAGACACCCGCTAATACAGAGGAAAAAATAACTCTTGGACCTGTAGGATTTTGGGGCGGAATAGCTTCATCAAGAACTTCAATAGTCGGCAGATCCCTGTTCTCCTGGATTTTTTCTTTATAATATTGCTGTTGCAAAAGAAGATATACCTCATTCTGAATTTTTACTTCCCTCAACAAAGAAGCAAGATCTCTGCCAAGTTGAGGTACTTCTTTAAAAGATACGAGATAATCCTGACTCCCCATTTCCATTTTATTATATTGTTCTCTCAGTTGTTCCAATTTGCTTCTTAAGGCAATCAGAGTCCGGTTATCATCTTTTAAATTTGACTGCTCCATTCCCAATTCTATTTCAGTAGTAGCAATTTCTGCCTTAATTTTTGCTGCAGCATCTATCGCAGCCTTAACCTGTTCTGGTAGGGAAATAGTTTTATTTGTTTTCTGAAACATCATCAAACATGTTTCTACTGAATCTAACATACCTTTTGTGATTATAATCTGCCCCTCAATATATTCCCTTGCCTGTTTAGCTTTTGATGTTAATTTGTTTCTATTAATGTTATCGAGAGCTTCGATAAATGAATTTGAAAGGTCAGCAGAAAGTTTTCTTACATTCTTTCGTTCATCGGAAAATAAAGGGAAAATATGAGTAGAAACATTTACGTCTAACCTAATTATTCCTTCCTTGGATATTTCAATATTTACATTGTTATCTAATTTTTTAACCGCCTCATACATGTCGTCTGCATTATAGAAATTGATGAGGTTATGTTTTTTAATAACATATTCAGCCGCGGTTCTGCTTTTTAATATTTCTACAAAAAGTTGTGAACTTCCCCCCCCTATTCCACCGGTTATTAAATTAGATATGTCCCCGTTTCCTCCCAATAAACTACTCAATCCCCCCATCTGGGAATTTTTTTCAGGAGGCAAAACAGTTACAGCAGACTCATAACTTATAGGGTAAACAAAGAAAAGAATTAAAAAAATCAGGACAATTGATAATCCTGTTATTTTAATAATAACATTCTTATGGAATAAAATTATATTTAATATTTGATGATAATTCAAAATACTATTTCCTTGTAGCAATAATAACAGCAATTGAGGCAGCCACTATAGCAGCAACCTGGCCTACAATGGTTAATGAAGTAGTAAACACATCCCAGAATTTAGGAGGCTGCGGTTTTTCGGGAACCCATATAGCATCCCCGGGTTTAAGAGTATCTGATTCATCAGCATCCACCCACTCTCCAGTGTTGGATTTGATTATCCTTACATCCCCCTTCTTTGCCCGCCATCCGAATCCGCCGGACAGGTCAATATAGTCCCGATAGTTCAATCCTGACCGGAATATGATATTCCCGGGATTTACCACCTGGCCAAGCATAATGATATAATTTTTTGCTTCCGGAACTGAGATAACATCCCCTCTTTTTAATACTACATTTTCTGACATATCATTCAATTTGAATAACTTATAGAAATCTACTGTTACCTTCCCCTGTCTCTGCCTTGATTTAGCCTTAAGGTAATCATATTCATCATCTGACATATCTACACGCGGAATAAGCTTTAATCTTTCAAATTCAGGATCATTTTCAATTGTTCCCAACGTGCGTGTAAGCCATGCTTCCGTTAATGATGCCTCTTTTCGGAATCCGCCAGCTTCATTAATTATATCAGCCAGAGTGGTTTTATCTTCAATAATTTTATAAAACCCGGGATACATTACATAACCGTTAATTGAAACATATCTGTCTATATAATATTCAGGAATTTCTCTTACCACAATGTGGTCTTGTTTTGCTAAGATTACTCTCCCTTTCTGTAACTCATCATATGAATAATAACGGCTAACCTGACTTTTACCTTCAGCGTTAAAGCTAATTATTTCAATTGTATCTTTTCTTGCCATATTCAATAATCCACCAGCCAAATCTATTAATTCAGCTACAGATTCATTCTCCTTATATTCATAAGATCCGGGATACTTTACAAGTCCGCTTATAGATACAAGACGGTCAACCTTATCAATAATTATTATATCACCCTCATTTAACATGGGATTGCTTTTCCTGTCACCAAACCGTAAAAACTTAATAAGGTCATAAGTACTGGTTTCATTATCTTTACTGATTATTTTTATGTTCCGGTAATTTGATGTAGAATTAAGCCCCGAAGAATTGGCCACCAAATCCATTAATCTAGCATTCCCTGGTAGAATATATGACGAGGGCTTCTTTACATCACCAAGCAAATTTACTTTTATCTTTCTAAAATCAATAAGGGAAATAAATATTTCTACATTCTTGTAATATTTATTTATGGCTTCGATTATCTTTTCTTTACCGGACTTTAAGGATGTTTTTCTTAGATCAATACCTCCTACCTTAGGAATATATAAAAATCCTTCCTGGTTTATAGTAACATTTAATGCTATTTCTTCAATTCCCCCGATACTAATAAATAATTTATCCCCGGGTCCAACTATATATTCCTCAGGATTGATGTTTCCTTCAGTTGCAGTTAATGAGTTATTATAATTATAAATAGAATCGGATAGATTGGCGATTGTTCTTTCCTTATAATTTGGAAAGACTTGCCCAAAAGAAGTTATAGTGGTAAGAATTAAAAGAGCAATTAATAATATTAGTTTTTTCAATATTTAATCTTTAGTGTTACTTTTTTCAATGTAAATATGCTTACAATAAATCCAATAAAAGGACCGAGAAGAAGAACTCCTATAATATAATATTCGTTCCTTAAATTAAATATTTTAAGAAGATTAATATACTTATCTATATAAGTTATATACAAGAAAAATATGATTATTGAGATTAAACTGGCAATAAATCCTATAAATATTCCATTTAGAATTATTGGAATTTTAATAGTTGATAATTTAGCCCCTACAAGTTTAATCGTTTCCATTTCTTCCATTTTCATTCCTGTCACCAGTTTAACAGTACTATATACGATATAGACTGAAATTAGAAATAGAATAGAAGTAATGATAAAAAGATATTTCTTAAACGTAGTAAGATACGTGAGCATTTTTTTCACATATTCCTGCTGGAAAACAACCTCATCCACGCCATCTAATTTCGAAAAAACAGGGATTATTTTATTTAAGGAATCTGGTTCAACAAACATTTCTTTCAATGTAACAGAAAAGGAAGCAGGAAGAGGATTATAGTCCAGTATCCTCCTGAAATCTTCCCCGGTTTCTTTTATAAACTTTTCTGCTGCTTCCTCCTTATCCACATACTTAACATTGTTAACAAAATTCTTCTGTCTAATCTCTTTTTCAATCGATGCTGTTTCTTCTTTAGATAGATTTTCCTTCATAAATATATTTATAGAAATATTATTCTTTAAGTCCCGCTGAAAATCTGCCGATATCTGAATTGTCATAACCGAACCAATAATCAGAAGCATGGCTATGACCATCGAAGTTAGGGAAAGGAAAAAAGAGGATTTTGCTCTCTTAATTGATCTCAACATCTCTTTAAGATAAAAACTAATCATAACAACCTAAAAATTGGATTCATCAATCCATTCGTATATCTGCCACTTAGAATCAACAGAAGTCCTTTTAAGATAAAGATTAACCCTGCCGTCCAGCCTGACAACATCTGTGGGGTTAAATGTTATAGTCAGATTAAAACCTCTTACAATATTTGCACTTAAACTGTCCTCAACAGATAATACGATATTGTTCCATATCAGATCTAACTGCTGTGCATTCTCAAAAAGACCATAGGTCGTTTTCATATCCTCGTCCCTTCCCCAGGAAACATCAAAACCTTGATCATAATCCCTGTATGTAAAAGTAAAATCCCCGGTCAGTAAATTGCCATAGATTGATGTATCTTTTATAGCATATGCATATTGAAAATTCTGGAAAATACCATCACTTGTTTTCTGATCGGAAATAACGGAACTAGCATTGCTGTCAGTTTGATCAAAAGAAGGAGCAAAAGGGTTTTTGCATCCCAGTAAAATTAGAGGAAAAATTAATAAAAATAATATTTTAATATAACCTCCCCTTCAGATCACTCCAGCTCGGATATTGCGTACTTTTATTATCCTGCCATAAATATATGCTCCATACCAGTCTGGAATCCCTTACCATACTAAATTTCAAATCTCCTTCATATAAAGATGGAATACTTGAATCGGTAAAGGGCACATTCAATGTATAAGATGCTGAATAAATAATGCTGTCCCCCTGCTGGCTTGAATTGGAATTTGATATCACAAGCGTTACCTGCAAACCTGAAGGAATACGGGAAATTAGATTAGTAAAATATGATGATTCGTTCTTTTTATCCCAAGAGGAAGCAAATGATGGGTATAATGAAGCAGCTTCGCTTGAAGGATAAAATAAATATGACTTACCTGAAAAAGAAGTATCCGAAAAACAAGCTAAATAATTCTGTAGATTTAGATCACTCAAAGAATTAATTAAATTCTGTATCAACAAATCAGGTGTAACAGCCAGCTGGTAATTTGACCTGGCTTGATTGGGCGCCTGTGCATCCCTTGTCTGAAAAAGATCACATCCTCCCATTAATAACAGAAAAAATATTATGGCAATATATCTCATTTCTGTGCTATAATAATCATTCGCGGTGAAGTTGCTTCTATAAAATCACTACCGGTAAAATCCCCAAAAGTTTTCTTAATGGCAAGTCCATTTTCATGAATAGCTTCTTGTAACTCCCCAAACCTATATAACTTAACAGATTCATAAAAAGTTTTCACCTTACCATTATTTTGAATAATAATATCTTTTATTACCCTATTACCTTCTATCCTTCGCTTCTGTACTATTTTTTCGTGTTGCTTGTCCTCTCTCGATTCTTGTATAAGATTGTTTTCAAGAAAAGTACTATTCAAAAAATCGAATACAAAATATCCCCTTGGTTTAAGCAGATCCGAAGCAGTTCTGAAGATAGAAAAATTATCCTCATCTTTTTCAAAAAATCCGAAACTCGTAAATAAGTTTACCACAAGGTCAAATTTCTCGGTTAACTTAACATTTCTTATATCAGATTTAATAAAATGTATATCTAATTTCTCTTTTCTTGCTGATGATTCCGCAACTCTTAACAGATTATCACTCAAATCTATTCCGGTAACATCAAAACCCTTGCGTGCAAAAAGTATTGAATGTCTTCCCGGTCCGCATGCAAGGTCAAGTACTTTTCCTTTTATGGGAATCTCAATGTGCTTGATTATTAGTTCAAATAGTAACTTTGCATCATCTTCATTTCTATGCTGGTAAACATCTAGATATTCTTTTGAATTGAACCAATCCTCAAACCATTCTGTCATTACAATAAATTCCTGCTTAACATAGCCCTTCCTATAGTTGCCTCATCAGCAAATTCAAGATCGCCCCCGATAGGCAGCCCTCGTGCAATCCTGGTAACCCTTGTTACCATTGGTTTAATCAACCTTGCAAGATATAAGGCAGTTGTTTCCCCTTCTGTATCAGCATTTAATGCTAAGATCACTTCACTAATCGTCTCATCTTCAAATCTTTTAATTAACTCCTTTATCTTCAGATCCTCTGGGCCAATTCCTGATAACGGCGATAAAATACCTCCGATAACATGATAAATACCATTAAATTCGTTGGTTTTCTCAATTGCAATAACATCGCTGGCTTCCTCAACTACACATAAAATTTTCTGGTCCCGCTTCGGATTCTGACAAATATCGCATAAATCTTCTACTGCCAGGTTATAACATTTTGAACAATAATGGAGTTTGGTCTTAAGTTCCAATAAAGAATTAACTAACTTGTTTACATCCTCTTCGCTGCTCTTCAGAATAAACAAGGCTAGTCTCTGGGCTGTCTTTCTTCCGATCCCCGGAAGTTTACTCAGTTCCTCAATTGCTTTTAATAATGGTTCAGCTATCTGCAATTTAAAATCCTGGAATATTAAGTCCTGGTGGTATCATTCCTTTAGTTACTTTCCCCAGCTCCTCCTCTGCTATCTTGTTCGCTGATTGTAATGCCTTATTCACTGCCGCTACAACTAAGTCCTCAAGAATATCTTTTTCCTCAACTTTTATCACCTGGGGGTCAATTTCCACAGATACCAGTTCTTTGTGACCGTTTGCGGTTGCTTTTATCATTCCGCCTCCGGCTTCCTCCGTAACTGTAATGTTTACAAGCTCTTCCTGCACTTTTTGCATCTCAGCCTGCATCTTCTGTACCTGTTTAAGCATACCTTGCATCCCGCCTTTCATCAAATTCTCCTTAATTTTTTATAAATTCATTATTTTAATTTTGATGCAAATATAATATATTGATAAGACTTTATACATTTAATTTTTAAATTTAACATTTTAAGAAGGATATTTTGGGGTTAAAATTTAACAACAATAAAACAATTCTTGAGGATTTGCTGAAAAAAGATAATCATAATGATGATCCAACCTACCAAACTATAGAATATCAGGATTATGTCGTTGATTTAAGCGATAATAAAATTAAAAGCAAAAACCTCGGCGAAAAGTTTGCTTCTATAAACTCCTTTTTCCTTGATTATTTGAAGGAATACCATATACCCAGTTCCTTCCTTAAACTGGAAAATAAAACTCATCTCAGATACCTGAATCATAATAAATATCCTTTTTCAGTCAGGATTTTGAATATCATCGATAAAAGGACATCCAGAATTTTCCACAAAAAGGAATTCGAGAACCTCCCTCTTCCATTATTTGAGCTTCACTATGGTATTGGAAAAGATACTCTTATTTCTGAAAGCCACTTAATCTCATTTGATCTTTGTAACGTTGAAGATTATAAAATAATTAACAGGATCTGCTCTAAAATAAATGCCGTTATGAAGTCGTTCTTTGAAAGAAGAAATTCTCTTCTTGCCGAGGTTTCGTGCCATTTCGGTAAATTGGAAGATAAAATTTACTTGGTGGATGATTTTACTCCTGCAAGCCTTAAGGTCATACCCCTTAATAAAGATAATCATTATATAGACCCTTATAAATTCGGAACATCTTCAGAGATCAAACATTATACCGATCACCTGTTTAATTTGATGAGCACTTAGATGTTTACAAAATATGGGTACACTACTATTGGAATAGTTACCACTATTTCAGTCATTATCTTTTTTCTAGGTCTCTTTCAAAATAATGGCATAATTAAAATAGCCCTTATCCTTCTCTCACTCATTCTGCTTATATTTACATTCAGTTTCTTTCGTGACCCTGACAGATCGTCCCCCGGTAAAGATAATCTTGTTGTCTCCCCGGCAGACGGTAGGGTCCTTTTTGTGAAGGAAGTCGACGATAATAAATATATTAAAGAAAAAGCTAAACAGATTTCAATTTTTATGTCCCCTTTCAACGTGCATGTTAACAGAATACCAATCGATGGAAAAGTGGAATATCTGAAATATCACCAGGGAAAATATTTAGCTGCTTTCGAAGATAAAGCCTCTGATGTAAATGAAAGATCCGAATTCGGTATAAACAGCAAATATGGAAAGGTATTCTTTACTCAGGTCGCAGGATTTATCGCAAGAAGAATTGTCTATGATATCAAAGAGGGGGATTCTGTCCATCAGGGCAATCGTTTCGGTATGATTAAATTCGGCAGCAGGGTTGATGTCATTGTTCCTTTTAAATGGCACGAAAAAGTGAAAAAGGATGATAAGGTCACTGCCGGCGAAACAATACTTTTCGAAATCAATAAATGAATCGTTTAAGGATAACTCCCTCAGTAATTCCCAACATGTTTACTGCTATGAACATGTTCTGCGGTTTCCTTTCAATTATAAATGCTGCCTCAGGTGAATATATCTATGCCTGCTGGCTTATCATCATTGCAGCGGTTTTTGATATGCTTGACGGCACCATGGCGCGGCTTACTAAATCAAGCAGTGCCCTGGGAGTCCAGCTCGATTCCTTGTCTGATTTGGTTAGCTTTGGTGTGGCACCGGCTTTTTTAGTTTACAAAACTTACCTTATCAATTATGATGCTGGCGGAATTATTATAAGTTCTCTCCTTATGATTGCAGGAGGTCTCCGCCTTGCAAGGTTTAACGTCCAGCTCGTTGGATTTAACAAAACATTCTTTACGGGTCTCCCAATCCCATCGGCAGCCATCGCACTCGCTTCTTTTATTATCGCATTTTACACCAAAGGAACCGGATATAATCCTGCTGTTATTATTTATATCATCCCTCTTGTGGTTATTCTCTCTTATCTGATGGTAAGTACAATTAAATATGACACCATCCCCAAATTCAACAAACAGGAATTAAAAGATAAACCCTATCTTTACCTTGTACCCCTTTTACTCATTCTTATATTCATATTTATTCCCCTTAAAAGGATACTCTTTCTTATCTTTGTTTTGATTATTCTATTTGGTATTTTTCGCCATCTGTACTATATACTTTCAAAGAAGAAAATAAAATAGTTTGCCCCTGGCAAATAAGATTTTCATATTTAACATCGGTTTATTTTTAGTAATTTTGTAATAATATATTTTAAAGGATTATCATGTTTGAAGATTTAGGCCCTGTTAAATTGCTCCTTATCCTGTTAGTTATTCTTGTTCTGTTTGGAGCTAAAAAAATCCCGGATGTTGCAAAGGGAATAGGCAAAGGAATAAGAGATTTCAAAAAAGCTTTAAAAGAAGATGATGAGGAAATTCCCCCGGATAAAGATAAAAAATTGGATAAATAAAAAGGAATAAATACGATGTTTGAAAATGTTGGAATGGGTGAAATCTTAGTAATTTTAATCGTTGTTCTGCTCCTTTTCGGTTCAAAGAAAATACCTGAAATTGCTCAGGGTCTCGGTAAAGGTATCCGTGAATTCAAAAAATCCATTAAGGAAGTAGAGGATCAAATTACTACTCCCGATAAAGATAAAACCGATTCAAATCCTAAAACCTGATATTCTAAAACACTCTAAGGATCAGTTTGCTCCCATATCAAAGCATCTCTGAAAAAATACAAGAAATCAGATCAGGTGAAATAAATTTAAAAGAAAATGTAATATCCTTCCTTAATAAGATCGATGAACAGCATGATCTTAACGCTTTTAATTTCCTCTTTAAAGAAGATGCTCTAAAGCAAGCCGTTCTCGTTGAAG
>OBLW0100000489.1_pt1 | contig 33635 bp, 29 predicted proteins | sample 1520161 | NCBI WGS metagenome assembly OBLW01 (sample SAMEA3539309, study PRJEB22396) | soil metagenome | biome: tundra; feature: field; material: soil | place: USA | collected 2010-05 | depth 0.15 m
AGTTCGGGCCGCCAGCGCCCCGCCGCTGGCGAGAAGTAGCCAGTGCCGGACGCGTCACCCCGGTCGGTCACCGGCTCGGTGGCGCCGAGCCGCCAGGTAAGCCAGTCATGCGGCAGCATGACCCGCGTCACCCGGGCCGCGTTGCCCGGCTCGTGATCGGCGAGCCAGCGCAGCTTGGTGACGGTGAACGACGCGTTGGGCACGCTCCCGGTGTTCTCCGCCCACCAGGCCGGGCCGCCGCGTTCGGCGATCAGCGCCTCCGCCGCGGCCGCCGACCGAAGGTCATTCCACAGCAGCGCCGGCCTGATCACGTCGTCGGCCTGGTCCACGACGACCATGCCGTGCTGCTGGCCCGCGACCGCGACGGCCTCCGCGCGGCCAAGCAGCCCGTCTCCGGCCTGCTGCAGCGCGGACCACCAGGCAGCCGGATCGCACTCGGTGCCCCCCGGATGCGGCGCGCTGCCGCGCGCGACGACGGCACCGTCCTCGGCGCGGCACAGCAGGATCTTTGTGGACTGCGTTGAGGAGTCCACCCCGGCCACGAGCATGCTGCACCCTCCCACGCTGACGGAATGAACCTATCCCGGCGGCGCATCCCGCCTGCGCTTAGCAGGCATGTTCAGTGCTGTGGCCGGACCAAGTGGCGGTGCAGCTCGAAATATCTATCCGAAAGTTACGGAGTATAGGTCCGAGCCCGGAACACTGGCAAGGCACCGTCTTGACCTGTTTGCCCGGCTCGGTCCACCTCCCACGAGCCATCCACGGACCTCAAGAGCCGGACAGGCAGCCATCCCGGCCGGCCATGGACACTATATGTTTCGGAAAGTATCGTCGTCCCAGGCTCAACGAGGAGAGAGGGCAACATGTTCAGCGGAATCATGCGCACGAACCGGGGGCGGATTGTGCCGCCCATGGCCGCCCTGGCCGCTGCGGCCCTGGTCGCTGCGGCCCTGGCCCCGTTAGCAGCGGCGGGCCCGGCCGCCGCCGCACCCGCCGCCGCTGCACCCGCGGCGGTCATCAACGGCTCAGCGACCTACCAGCGGATCGCCGGGTTCGGGGCCTCGGAGGCCTTCGGGCAGGCTGACACGCTCATGAACGCGGCGGCGGCGACGCAGCGGCAGGCGCTGAACCTGCTGTACAGCCCCATCTCGGGGGCGGGCCTGACCATTTTGCGCAACGAGATCAGCGCTGATGCCGGGATCACCATCGAGCCGACGGCACCCAGCAGTCCCGCGGCCAGGCCGGCCTACCTCCCGCTGGGCAATGACCAGGGCCAGGAGTGGCTGGCCCAGACGATCAGGGCCGACTACGGCGTCACCAACGTGTTCGCGGACGCGTGGAGCGCGCCGGCCTTCATGAAGACCAACGACTCGGCGATCAACGGCGGGACACTGTGCGGGGTTCCGAGCGCGACGTGCGCCAGCGGGGACTGGCGGCAGGCGTACGCGAACTACCTGGCGCGGTACGCGACGGACTACGCGGCCGACGGGATCAACCTGACCTACCTGGGCCCGGAGAACGAGGCCGACATCGGGCCGGGTTACGACAGCATGCTGCTCACCCCGGCCCAGACGGCGAACTTCCTCGACGTTCTCGGCCCTACGCTGGCGCGCTCGGGGTTGCGCACCAAGGTCGAGTGCTGCGCTACCGAGGGATGGGACTACGCGCAGCAGTACGCCGCCGCCATCGAAGCTGACCCGGTCGCGAACTCCTACACTCCGCTGTTCACCAGCCACGGCTACACCGAGGCACCCGCCTCACCGCTGGCGGGCTGGGCCAAGCCGGCCTGGGAGACCGAGTGGTCCACGTTCGAGACCTGGGATCCAGCCTGGGACGACGGCACCGACGCGTCCGGGCTGACCTGGGCCCAGCACATCTACACCGGGCTCACCGCGGCGAACCTGAGCGCGTTCCTGTACTGGTGGGGCAGCACCACGCCGTCGGAGAACGGTGACAACGAGGGCCTGCTGCAGATCAACGGCTCGACCGTGACGCCGTCCGGCCGCCTGTGGGCCTTCGCCAACTACAGCCGGTTCGTCCGGCCCGGGGCCGTCCGCATCGGCGCGAGCAGCCCGGACAGCGGCATCGAGCTGACCGCCTTCAAGAACACCGACGGCTCGGTGGCCATCGTCGCGCTGAACACGGCCACGAGTGCCGTTGCTGTGCCGTTCGCAGTGCGCGGCACGGGCCTCCGGAACCGCACCGTGGCAACGCCCTACCTGACCGACACATCGCACGACACCGCCGCGCAGCCGGCCATCACCGTCGCCGGCGGCAACTTCCGGGCGACCGTGCCCGCGCGCTCACTGGTCACCTACGACATCCCGGCGCCCCCTGGGCGGTGACCAGGCCCGCCGGGCCGGCCGTCGCCGCGGCCGGCCCGGCCGCACTCACCCGGGCCGCACTCACCCGGGCCGCACTCACCCGGGGTGGTGGGCCGTCGATTCCCGGACGACCAGCTCGGTGGACAGTTCCACCCGCTGGCTACGCAGCGGGACGCCCTCGATGAGATCACCCAGCATCTCGGCGGCCACCCGGCCCATATCCGCGAGCGGCTGGCGCACCGTGGTCAGCGGCGGCGATACCCAGCGGGCGGCCGGAAGGTCGTCGAAGCCCACGACGCTGAGGTCCTGCGGGATGCGGAGCCCGCGCTGCCGCGCTGCCTCATACACGCCGAGCGCCTGCTGGTCGCTCCCGGCGAAGATGGCCGTGGGCCGGTCATCCATATCGAGGAACTCACCGCCGCGCAGGAAACCGCCCTCATGCTGGAAGTCCCCGTGCTTGACCAGCGCAGGATCGTAGCGGACGCCGGCCCGCTCGAGGGCCGACCGGTAGCCGTCCGCCCGGGCCCGGCTGCACAGGTAGTCCGGAGGACCGGTGATGGCGCCGACCCGGCGGTGGCCGCGGCTGAGCAGGTGGTCGGTGGCCGCCAGGCCGCCCGCCCAGTTGGTGGCTCCGACGCTGGGCAGGTCGGGATCGGGAAGGTTCACCGGGTCGACGACCACCAGCGGGATGCCTTCCTCGCGCAGCTGCTGCAGCTGCGGGGCGGTCAGCTTGGATGTGACGAGGATGACCCCGTCAGTGTCATGGCTGGCCAGTGCGCTGGTCCAGCTGGCCGGGCGAGCGCTGCCGTGGCGCACCGCCGAGACGGCGGCGCCCAGGCCGTGCCCGGAGCACCAGTCCTCCGCGCCACGCAGGATCTCGACGGCCCAGGGGCTGTCGAGCCCGTTGAAGATGAGGTCGATCAGGCCCGCCCGGCGCCCGCGGCGCAGCCCGGGCCGATGGTAGTTGAGCTCACCGAGCAGGCGCTCCACCCGGGCCCGGGTAGCCGGGGCGACGTCGGGGCGCCCGTTGACGACCTTCGAGACGGTAGGCAGTGAAACGCCCGCCTCGGCGGCGACGGCAGCCAGGGTGGGCCGCCGCCGCGGGCCGGCCTCCAGGGCGCTCTGCGCCCCTCGCGACTGTTCCCGGCGCGACTGTTCCCGGCGAACCGGCCGGAGCACAGGATCGCCTGCCACAGCCACACCAGCCTTCCCCCGGCGCCGCCTGGCCGCACCGGGACCGCACGGCAGCAACGGCTCGAAATCATTCGATGAAAGTATCGTAACGCAGGTCAATCGCTGGCCGGCCGCTGCGACGCCGTCTGGTAGACGGTCAGACGGCCGCACATGCCGAAGCCGCGTGGCCCGGCAGGCTGCGGGATGCGCAGCAGCGATCCGGCCAGCAGGTGCCCCGGCCGCATGGCCTCGATGTCGTCCAGGTGCTGCCCGGTGAGCCCGGCCACCGCCGCCGCCTGAGACTGCCAGCGCCTGCGCCACCCCGGGACCCGGCCGGCGGCCAGCCGGACCGCCGCCGCGAGAAAGTCCCCGAGGCCAGCGGGCCCATCCCGGGTCACCTGCTCGCGCAGCGCCAGGAACCCCTCGATGGCCAGGTCCCGCCGCCGCCGCGCGCTGTCCTCAAGCGCGCCCGGATCCAGGGTCGCGGCGGCAGCGTAGCGACCGGGGTCGGCGAGCACTTCCGGGGGGAAGGTCAGCACGCAGTCGCCGGCCTCCGGCAGGCCGCTGTTCTGCATGACCACCAGGATCCGCAGCTGGCCGTCGTCGTTGACCAGCCGGTGGACAGTGCCCGGCGTGAACCACAGGCAGTCGCCGGGGCGCAGCGGCACTTCCGTGTAGCCGCGGGCTCCCAGTGTCTGCAGCCGGCCTTCCCCCCGCAGCACGACGTACCCTTCGGTGGACGCGAGGTGGATGTGGGCGGACCCGCCGCGCACCCCGTCCGGGCAGGCCCAGTCGTAGACGTCGAGCAGGGTCACCCCGGTCGCGCCCGGGAAGGCCGCGGCAGCAGCCGCCGCTTCCGGTGGCACGTCACCCGTCACGAGAGGCCCCTGGCCCCGCTAAGCACATCGCCCGCGCCCATCAGCCCGGCCAGCACACCGCACGCCGGGGCGGCCAGGTCGCCGTCAGCAATCGCGACGTCGTAGCGCAGGGTGAGTGAATCCCCGTCGGCCATGATGTGCTCCTGGCTGAAAAACGGCGCGGGGCACAGGCAGGCGTACGGCTGGCTGCGCACGAACCACTTGCTTGGGTAGCTGAAATTGGCCGGGCTGTCGCGGAAGAGCACCGTGGATGCGCCGCCACGCTCGTCGTGCCGGCCGGCAAATGCCATCCACGGACCGCTCCAGCCCATGTAGTCGTCCCGCCCTTCACCATCCGGCCCTTCACCATCCGGTCCGGCACCGTCCGGGGTCACCACGCGGCCTCCGGTGAAGGACCGGGGGCCGCGCCAGAACAGCCCTCCGTAGCCTGCGTTGGCGCGGCCTTCCGTGGTGGGGCTGCCGATGGCGATGGCTGCGCCGCTCACGTTGCGCATGTGCGTCTCGAACGCCAGTACCCACGCGCCCTCCCGCGGCCACGCCACGGCGCCGATCCGGCGCCGTTCCCGGAACCATGTCTCCCCCTGCTCGGTGACCCAGCTCAGATCCTCGTCCAGCCGCAGCAGTGCGCCACGCACCGTCGCCCGGCCGAAGCCGAGGTGCCGGATCCGGCCGTTGTTGGGCAGCTGGCGGTAGCCCCGGCCGCGCTGGTAGGTGGGTCCGCCCCAGAAATTCCCCGACCCGACGTTCGGCAGTGACCAGGAGATTCCCTTGTGCCACACGTGGTCATGAGGCCGGTAGAGGCTGGCCAGTTCACCGCGTAGCGTCCGGACGGGATGGAAGAAGGGCCGGGGCGACTCGACCTGCTCTTCCCCCGGCGCGTAGACATAGCGCAGCAGTTCGGTGTCTGTATCCTCCCAGATCACCCGGACCGTGCCGGCATCATCGTCGGCCGCGCGCATCACCATCGGGCGCCGTCACCGTCCATCCGGGCGTAGAACGGTGATGCCGGGCCGAGGTCGGCCGGGCGGACCGGGTGCCCGCCGAACGTTGCGGCATAGATCCCGGCCACCAGCGACAAGGTGCGGCGGCTCGACGAGCTTGTCACCGGCGGCGCCGTGGCGTCCCGCAGGCACCGCAGCACCTCGGCGAATTGCGCGCCATGGCCACTCGGGGTGCCGGTCTCGCCTGCCTTCCAGGCCGCGAGCACTTCCTGCTGATGGCCCGGCGCGGGGGTCACCCGCCAGTCGTCGTCGTCGTATCCGTAGAGGTGGGTCAGCTCGACAGTGGCCCGTTCGAAGTCGAACCGCAGGTAGCTCTCCTCGCGCGGGGACAGCACGCTGTTGACCACACTGGCCGCGGCGCCGCTGCTGAAAATCACATGGGCCAGGGACAGGTCCTCGGTTTCCATCCGGCGGGCCTGCCTGCGCGCGACCGCCGACACCTCGGCCCAGTCCCCCAGCACGGCCAGCAGCAGATCCAGCTGGTGGATGCCGTGGCCCATGGTCGGGCCGCCACCCTCGGACTCCCACCGGCCCCGCCACGCCACGTCGAAATAGGCCTGGTCGCGGAACCAGGTTGTGTGGCAGAGGGCCAGCAGCGGGCGGCCGAGCACCCCCGCCGAGGTCAGGGCCTGCAGCCTGCGGACGCCGGATCCGAAACGATGCTGGAAGACAGCGGCGAACCAGGGCCCGGCCGTTCCCGCCCGGGTCCCTTCGGCCAGCGTGAGCTGGTCGAGTTCACGCAAGCTCAGGGTGGGCGGCTTCTCCACGAGCACCGATACGCCCTCGCGCAGGCAGCTGAGTGCCTGCCGGTAATGGAGCCCGGGAGGGGTACACAGGTGCACCAGGTCCGGCTTAGCCTGCCGGAGCAATTCACCCAGGTCCTCGTATTGCTGTGAGATGCCATGCTCCGCGCTGAATGCCGCTAGCCGCGTCTGGTCCACATCGGCAGCCGCCACGACGTCCGCCTGGCCGGGCAGCGCGCGTAACGCCGCCACGTGAATGCGCGCGATGTTCCCCGTCCCGACAATCGCGACCCGAGCCGGTACCACGCGCCACCTCCGCCACGCAGGCTGTTCCCGCGGCTCGCACGGCGGGGCCGCCGACCGCTCCTGCTGCGCAGGTTACGGCGCAGCAGCCCGGGCCGCAATGACTATCGGGAAACTATCGGCCCCGCCACGCTCCATGATCGGCCGCGCTGCTGACGCCGGTCACGGAGCGCGATGGCTCAGCGGCCGCCCTTGCTCCAGAGGTCCATGTTTTTGCCACAGGCGGCGGACCGCACCGCGGCGCTGGCGGCGGCCTGCTCCGACGAGAGGACCGGGCAGGTCTTACTCGTGGCGGCGATACCGACCATGACTGCGGCCAGCACGCTGAACACCGGGCCAGGATGAGGTCATGAGGGTTCGCTTCGTGGGCAGCGGTGACGCCTTCGGTAGTGGTGGCCGCTGGCAAACGTGCATTCACTTGTCCGGTGCTGGGCAGGTGCTGCTGGTCGACTGCGGCGCCACCAGCCTGGTGGCGCTGAAATCTCAGGGACTGGACCCGGGCGCGGTCGGCGCGGTGGCGGTGACCCACCTGCACGGCGATCACTTCGGCGGCCTGCCTTTCCTCATCCTGGACGGCCAGTTCTCCCACCGCACCGCCCCGCTGCTGGTGGCCGGGCCACCGGGCACCCGGGCCCGGCTGGCCGAGGCGATGGAGACGCTTTTCCCTGGCTCCAGCCGGGCGCAGCGGCGGTTCCCGGTGGAGGTGACAGAACTGGCCACCGATGGGACACCGGCCAGGCTTGGTGCGGCCACGGTGCGCGGGTGGGAGGTCGAGCACGCCTGCGGCGCCCCGCCGCTGGCCCTGCGCGTTGAACTGGACGGTGTGACGTTCGCCTACTCCGGGGACACGCAGTGGACCCCGGCGCTGGCGGACGCGGCACGGGACGCGGACCTGTTCGCCGCCGAGGCGTACACCTTCGACCGCCGCATCCGCTACCACCTCGACTACCAGACACTGCATGGACATCTCGATGACCTCTGCGCGGAGCGGATCGTGCTCACCCACATGTCCGCTCCCATGCTGAGCAGGCTCGCCGACGCCGAACTGCCCGCAGCCTACGACGGCATGATCATCGACCTGTGACACCATGAGCCGGGCCCGCCGCGACGTTGCCGGCTCTGGCGTCGCGCCCCGTGGTCATTCGATGTCGAGGTCGCGCAGGTTGGTCTTGGCCAGCTCGGTGAGCTCGTCTCCGCGCCGGCACAGCCCGCCCCGGCCAGGATGGTCACCGCGCTGGCAGCGTTCAGCACCTCAGCCGACGGCGCCGCCCGCACCGGCGTGGCCTTCGCGCCATGCGGGGCCTCGCCTGGGATGCCGCCATTCCGGTGATCCGATCGCCCCGTGCAACCTCCCGGTCTGCGGCAATCGTGCCCTCGCACCTGACACCGACCCACAGCACGCCAAGTCCGCCAAGAGCCTTCTGCCACCGCTGCTGGGACACCGCTCCACCGAGGAAGACCTCATCGACGATGACCCCCGCCCCCGCACGGGCCATCGCGGCGACCCCCTCGATCCATGCCGCTTCCAGCGACCGGAACTCCGGCCCGACGATCACCTCGCCGTCCGGAGCGAACCCGACCCCCGCATCTGATGCCCTCATGGACGCGGGCATCGCCTGGATCAGTGTGTCCACCCCGAAGGCCAGCCATGGATCCAGCAGGACCGACTGCAGACACCGGGCGATCCCGGACTTCCCCGAACTGGAACCACCATTGAGAACGATCACCTGAGTTGTCACCGCGCCACAGTAGAGGCATCGCAACAACGCTCTAAACAGGTTTCCGTGAACGCCGCCTGCCGCTGCATCAACCCGGTGAACCTAACCAGCACTAGCCTCAACTCGGGCTGTCAAATCCGGACAAGCCCAGGGGAATCATGGAATGGGGCCGGTCGCTGCGGCTGGCTGGGGCCTGGGGAGGGTCCTGGCCCTGGCCGCCTGCAGGCCCGCCGCGAGCTGCAGACCGGTGACAGCGAGCAGCGCCGCTATCGGGACTGTCCAGCTGCCGGTGGCGGCGTGCAGGAACCCGACGGCGAGTGGGCCCACGGTGGCGACGAGGTAGCCGGTGCCCTGGGCGAACCCGGACAGGGAGGCGGCAGCGGCGGGATCGGGGGCCCGGGCCATCGTGAAGTAGATCGCCAGGCTGAGGGACGCGCCCTGGCCCAGGCCCAGCAGCAGAATCCAGGCCACGGACTCGCCCAGCGGGGCGAACCAGACGCCGGCCAGACCCGCCGCGCTCGCCGTGACCGTGCCCACGATCAGGGTGCGCTGGCTCGGGGCGCGGTGCGCGAGCACCGGGATCAGCAGGGCGGTGACGGCGCCGCCGAAGTTCATCAGGGCCAGCAGCGTGCCCGCGTGCACGGCACTCGCCCCGCGGTCACGGAACATCGTGGGCAGCCAGGACAGCGCAGCGTAATAGGTGAGGCTCTGCAGGCCCATGAACATGGTTACCTGCCAGGCCAGTGCGTGCCGGTACACCCGCAGCCGGCTGGGCCTGGCCGGCTCATGCCCAGGCATGGGCCCAGGCCCAGTACTCCGTGGAACCGCAGCAAGCGGCGGGGCCGTCAGCGGAGCGGCATCCGGGCCCGGCGGTATGGTCCGGTACCTGCGCTGCGGCAGCCAGGCCACGGCGGCGACTATGGCCGGCACGGCCCACAAGCCCAGGGCAAGCCGGACCGACCCGCCCGAGGCGCGGTACACGGGAACCGCGATCAGCGAGCTGAGAATCGAGCCGCCGGACACGCTCAGCAGGTAGATCCCGATCAACAGCCCGGCCCGGGCCGGCGCACGCCGCTTCACCAGGCTCGGCAGCAGAACATTCATCAGCGCGATAGCCGCGGCGGCGAGCGCCGTGCCGGGAAACAGCATCAGTCCCGGCAGGGCGCCGCGCAGCAGCAGGCCCGCCGCCAGCACGGCGAGCGCCGCTTCCAGCACACGCTCTTCCCCGAACCGGCGGCTGAGCGGCGCCGCGGCGGCGGAGAACACGCCGAAGCAGAACACGGGCACGGAAGCCAGGACGGCGAGCGCCACCGAGGACAGCCGCAGGCTGGCCGACAGCTCGGGGAAGACCGGCGGCAGGCTGGTGATGGCAGCCCGCAGGTTGAACGCGAGCGCGACGATCCCGACGACGAGCAGGGCGGCACCGCGCCCGCGCGGTGTATGCGGCAGAACTCAGCCTCTCGCGACCAGCGAGCGGAGCACGTATTGCATGATCCCGCCGTGCCGGAAGTAATCGGCCTCCCCGGGCGTGTCGATCCGGACCACCGCCTGGAACTCACGCCCGTCCGCGCTGACCGTGACCTCGCGTGGCACCGGTCCCGTGTTGAGCTCTTCGATACCGGTCACGTCGAACACCTCGCGGCCGGTGAGGCCCAGCGAGGCCGCCGACTCCCCCGGCCGGTACTGCAGCGGAAGCACGCCCATCCCGATCAGGTTGGACCGGTGGATCCGCTCGAACGACTCGACGAGGACCGCGCGCACGCCGAGCAGCAGTGTTCCCTTGGCGGCCCAGTCCCGCGACGAGCCCGAGCCGTACTCCTTGCCGCCCAGCACGATCAGCGGCGTCCCCTCGGCCGCGTACTGCCGCGAAGCCTCGTAGATCGACATCTGGTCACCAGCCGGGAGCTTTACCGTCACCCCGCCCTCGGTGCCGGGGGCAAGCTGGTTGCGGAGCCGGATGTTGGCGAACGTGCCGCGGATCATCACCTCGTGGTTGCCGCGCCGTGACCCGTAGGAGTTGAAGTCGCGCCGCTGCACACCGTGCTCCCGCAGGTAGTCGCCGGCCGGGCCGTCGCTCTTGATCGCGCCGGCTGGCGAGATGTGGTCGGTGGTCACCGAGTCACCCAGCATGGCCAGCACCCGGGCGCCGTGAACGTCGGTCACCGGCGCTGGCTTCTCGGTCATCCCCTCGAAGTACGGTGGCCGCCGCACATAGGTGGATTCCGGGTCCCAGGCGAACGTGTCGCCCTCCGGCACCGGCATCGCGCGCCACCGGTCGTCGCCCTCGAACACGTCCGCGTAGTCGCGGGTGAACATCTCCGCGGCGACAGCGTCGTGGACCACCGAGGCGATCTCCTCCGGCGACGGCCAGATGTCACGCAGGTACACCGGCGTGCCGTCGGATCGCGCGCCCAGCGGCTCGCGGACCATGTCGATGTCCATCGTGCCGGCCAGCGCGTACGCGACCACCAGCGGCGGTGAGGCCAGGTAGTTCATCTTGACGTCCGGGTTGATCCGGCCCTCGAAGTTCCGGTTGCCGGACAGCACCGACACGACCGCGAGATCGTTGTCGGCCACCGCCGCGCTGATCGTCTCCGGCAGCGGGCCCGAGTTGCCGATGCACGTGGTGCAGCCGTAGCCGACCAGGTTGAAGCCGAGCTTCTCCAGGTAGGGAATCAGCCCGGCGCGCTCGTAGTAGTCCATGACCACCTTGGAGCCGGGCGCCAGCGTGGTCTTCACCCAGGGCTTGCTGGACAGCCCCGCCTCGACCGCGTTGCGGGCGAGCAGCGCGGCGCCGACCATGACCGATGGATTCGAGGTGTTGGTGCACGAGGTAATGGCCGCGATGACCACGGAGCCGTGATCGACGGAGGTCTTCGTTCCGTTGTCGAGAGTGACCTGTACTGGTGCGGAGGGGCGGCCGGACGGCTCATCAGCCACCGGATCGGAGGCCGGGAACGTGCCCATCAGCCCGTTGTCCAGGCCGGGCGCGGAGACGTACGCGCCGAGCGCGTCGCGGAACGCCGTCTTCGCGTCGGCCAGTGCCACCCGGTCCTGCGGGCGCTTCGGGCCGGCGATCGACGGCACCACGGTGGACAGGTCGAGTTCCACTTCCTCGGAGTACCTGGCCGTCTGGCCGGGCTCGTGCCAGAGTCCCTGCTCCTTGGCGTACGCCTCGACCAGGGCAACCTGTTCCGCGGGCCGGCCGGTGAGCCGGAGGTAGATCAGGGTCTGCTCGTCGATCGGGAAGATCGCGCAGGTCGAGCCGAACTCCGGGCTCATGTTGCCGATCGTCGCCCGGTTCGCCACGGGCACGGCGGCCACGCCCTCCCCGTGGAACTCGACGAACTTGCCCACCACACCGTGCTTGCGGAGCAGTTCGGTGATGGTGAGCACGAGGTCGGTGGCGGTCGCGCCCGGGGGCAGTTGGCCCAGCAGCCGGAACCCGACGACCCGCGGGATCAGCATGCTGACCGGCTGGCCGAGCAGGGCCGCTTCTGCCTCGATTCCGCCCACTCCCCAGCCGAGCACGCCGAGGCCGTTCTGCATGGTGGTGTGCGAATCGGTACCCAGGCAGGTGTCCGGGTAGGCGCTGCGGGCTCCGCCGTCACCGGCCTGTGTCATGATCACCCGGGCCAGGTGCTCGATGTTGACCTGGTGCACGATGCCGGTGCCCGGCGGGACCACCCTGAATTGGCTCAACGATTCCTGGCCCCACCGGAGAAACTGGAAGCGTTCCTGGTTGCGGCCGAACTCGAGGTCCACGTTCCGCTGGAAGGCGTCGGGCCGTCCGAAGATGTCGGCCACCACCGAGTGGTCAATGACCAGTTCGGCCGGGACGAGCGGATTGATCTTTCCTGGGTCGCCGCCGAGGTCGCGCATGGCCTCGCGCATGGTCGCGAGGTCGACCACCGCGGGGACGCCGGTGAGGTCCTGCAGGATCACCCGGGCCGGGGTGAACTGGATCTCCGTGCCGGGCTGGGCCGCCGGGTCCCACTCCGTGAGAGTGCTGATGTGCTCCGGGGTCACATTGTGCCCGTCCTCGGTGCGCAGCAGGTTCTCCAGGAGGACCTTCAGGCTGAACGGGAGGCTGGCCGAGCCGGGCACCGCATCCAGCCGGTGGATCTCGTATGCTGCCCCGCCGACCTGTAGCGTGGCACGGCTGCCGAAGCTGTTCGCGGTCATCGTGTGCTGGCCTCCTGTCCTGTCCGGCTCTTCCTGCATCCTGCCGCAGAACGCCTTGGACGAACCCATCGGCCCCATCTACGGACTCGCGCCCTGATGGGCCCGGCAAGCCGGGCCGCCAGCAAGGTATCTCGACATCGAGGTAGCTTACGAAACTCACCGTAAGACGAACTTATCTCGACGTCAAGCTATCTCCGCTGACAGCCAGCCCGGCTGGGCTTTCATGGTCCGTGGCGAACGGCGGGGCCAGGATTGGGTAGCGCGACGGCGAGCACCTGCTGTCCTGGCGGCGCTATGCGGAGGGCCCGGGCCGCCTCACCTCAGGCGCGGCGGCAGCGAGTTCACCAACCTTCTGCCAGCGCCGAGGGCGCTGCGTTCCATGATTCCTGCCTGGTAGGCCTGCACCATATGGCGGCGGCCGCGGAGAGCACCTGGTCCATTCTCCGCCAGAAACCCGCCACTTCCAAGGCGCAACGCCGTCGGCAGTCTAGACCCGCCGATCACTGCGAGTCAGAGCTCCAGCGCATTCCGCGCATAGCATCGTGGTGAGGGCGGACTAGACAGCCCTGGCAAGAGCGTTAATGCTCGCAAGCAGGCACGCTCCCGACAGAACGACCTGATGGAGTCACTGACCATGTCTGAGCGCGACCAAGGCCACAGCGCGGTCGCGACCCTCCTTACCGCGCCCACCAAGCAGTTAGACCGGCCAACCCAAAATCGTGATCACCCGTGGTCCGCGCCCGCGCGCTCCATAGGCCAGCGAAAACGGGACAACGAGGACGGGTGGCCGCTGCGGAGCTATCTGCAGCTTGGTGCCCTGCCGGGTGCGGTGCCGTGTACTCGGCTGCATACCAAGCTGGTGCTCTGGGAATGGGGACTTGATCATCTGGTGGAAACAGCCGAACTGCTGGTTTCAGAGATCGTCACCAACGCGGTCCGCGTGTCGGCCAGCCTGGCGAGCGGTCCCGGCGGCGGCCAGCGGCCGAGCGGGCTGCCCACGGTGTGGTTCTGGCTGGCCGCGGACCGGCGGAATGTGCTCATCCAGGTCTGGGACGGCAGCCCGGAGATACCGGCCTGGCATGACGTGGACCCGGAGGCAGAAAGCGGGCGGGGGCTAATGCTCGTCGAGCGGCTCAGCGACCGGTGGGGTTCATACACCCCGGACGGCTGGAGCGGGAAGGTGGTCTGGGCGATCATCAGTGAAGTGCGGGAAGGCCGCCGGGCGAGCTGAGCTAAGCGTTCCGTTCCGCGGGACACCCGTTCCGCATGAATCACCCGCCAGCGGCCGCCTTGTCCAGCCCGTGCCGCGCGGCGCTCACGTCCCGGTCGCCGACGCCCTCATCGACGAGTGCCTGCCACCGCTCGCTGATCGCGCCGAGAACCGGCAGCGGGCGGTCCGGCGCCGCGCTGAGCGCCAGCCGGATGTCCTTGAGCGCCCACTGGAGGGAAAAGTCCGGCGAGTCGTCACCGGCATCCATCTTGCGGAACTTGGTGAGCGCGAACGGTGAGCTCAGGTTCCCGGCGCCGAGCAAGTCGAGCACTTCGCTGTGGTCGACGCCGAGCGAGTCGACGAGCGCCAGGATCTCCGCGGTCCCCTCGACGAGGAAGACCAGCCAGCTGTTCATCACCAGCTTCAGCCGGGTGCCTGCGCCCGCCTCGCCGAGCCACTTGGTCTTCCGGCCGATCGCGTCGAATACGGCGGCCAGCACCGGCCGGGCCTGCTCCGGGCCGGACGCCAGGATCAGCAGTTCGCCAGCCTCGGCCGGGCCCCGGGTCCCGGAGACCGGCGCGTCCACGAAGTAGACATCCGGGCGCTCCTGGCTGACCCTGGCCTTCAGCTCATCGATGGCCGCCACGCCGATGGTGCCCATCTGCGCCCACACGGCACCAGGCCGCATCGCGGCCAGCATGCCCTGGCCGAACGCGACCGACTTCACCGCCTCCGCGTCCGCGAGCATGGTGATCACCACGTCGGCGTGCGCGACGGCGTGCGCGGCGAGTTCGCGCGCGGTGGCGCCCTCCGCCGCCAGCGCGGCGGCCGGCTCGGGCGTCCGGTTCCACACGTCGACCGGCAGGCCGGCCTTGAGCAGGTTGCGGGCCATGCCCGCGCCCATCGTCCCGATGCCGAGCACGGCGACCCGTGGGCCCGCCGCACCTTGCGTTGCGTCTGTCACGACTGCCTCCTTGTCGTTGCGGTGGTTGGGCCGGCCCCCCGGGTGCGCCAGGCGACCAGCGTGGCCAGGGCCGCGGCCACGGCCCCGGCGAGCATGGCGGTCCGGTCGCCGCCGACGTCTGCGGTATGGGCTCCGTGGCTCGCGGTGAGGGCGATCGCCGGCAGCAGCGCGGCCCCGATGCCCGCGCCGATCTGGCGGCTGGTGTTGATGACGCCGCCGACGAGCCCTTGATCATCGTCGGCCACCCCGCGGCTGGCGGTCACCATGGCGCCGAACGCGGTCCCGGCCGTCCCGAAGCCGACGAAGGTCACCGCCGCGAGCAGCGGGCTGTACCCACCCGTGGCCGGGAGCTGGGTGAGAACCAGGAATCCGAAAGTCGCCGCGCCGTTCGTCAGCACGAGCAGCCAGCGCACGCCCAGGCGGGCCGCGAGCCGCGCGCCGAGTGTGCCGGCGGCGAACCCGACGACGCCCTGCGGGGCGATGGCCAAGCCGGTCATGAGCGGGGAATCATGGAGGACCTGCTGGAAGTAGAGCGACAGGACGAGCATCTCACCGCCGTTCCACAAGCCGAGCAGCAGGATGAGCGCACCGCTCTTGCGCAGGGATGGCAGCCGCAGCAGGCTGACGCGGACCAGCGGATCGGGGTGACGCCGCTCGACGATAGCGAAGGCGGCGACGGCCGCCCCGGCACACGCCAGCGCGCCCAGCACAACCGGCGATGCCCAGCCCGCTACGCCGCCCTGGGACACCGCGAACACCACCGCGGCGACACCCCCGGTGATCAGCGCGGCCCCCCCGACATCCAGCCGCCGCCTGGCCCGCTCCTCATGGGACCGGCCGAGCAGCCGCGGGGTCAGCAGCACGGCCGCAATCCCGACCGGCACGTTCACCAGGAAGACCGCGCGCCACGTGGTGAACTGCACGAGGACACCACCGAGCACCTGGCCCGCCACGAAGCCGACGGACGCGGTGGCGCCGTAGAGGCCGAGCGCCCGGTTGCGCTCGGGGCCTTCCGGGAAACCGGTCGTGATCAGCGACAGCGCCGCGGGCGCCACCAGCGCGGCTCCGGCCCCCTGCACAGCGCGCGATACGACCAGCAGAACGGGATCGTGCGCCAGTCCCCCGGCCAGCGACGCGGCCGAGAAGATGATCAGCCCGGCGACGAACATCCGGCGGCGGCCGAACAGATCAGCAGCGCGCCCGCCGAGGATCAGCAGCCCGCCGAAGGTGATCGCATACCCGGTGACCACCCACTGCACCGCCGAGGCGGCGAAACCGAGCTCCCGCTGGATCGACGGCAGCGCCACGTTCACGATGCTGAAGTCGAGCACCACCATGAACGATGCCACCAGGATGAGCGCCAGCCCGGCGCCCCGGTAGCGCGCCGGTGCCCCGCCCGCCCGCGCGGGCGGGCGGGGCGTGGGCGGGCGGGGCACGGTCACGGTCCGTGCGGAGCCGGCCGGTGCCGCCGGGGATCGGGCCACGGTTGCGGCCGGGGGCCGGTGGGGAGCCCGGGTGGCGGTGAAGGGCCGGGGGTGGTGGCGGGCCGGAGTGCGGGAAGAGGTCAGAGTGCGGGAAGAGGTCAGAGTCGGGGCGTGCGGCGCCCGCGGTTGCCTGGTCATTGTCCTATCCTGAGCGACTATCGATACGCACCGTCGCGTTTCTAAATGTGACTGTAGACTCCAACCGCATGGAGACGCACGATATTCCGGCCGCCGCGGCGGCCCCGGCGGCGGCCAGACGTGGCCGCCCGCGGAGCGAGGTGGCCGACCGGGCGATCCTGCAGGCGGCCACGCAGCTCCTGGCCGAGCGAGGCCTGCATGGAATGTCCATCGAGGAGGTAGCGTCCCGGGCCGGGGTAGCCAAGGCCACCATCTACCGGCGCTGGCACTCCCGGGGGACGCTGGCCCTGGACGCTTTCCTCGCCGAGTTCAAGGCGCTGCAGCCACTGCCCGACACCGGCAGCCTCCGCAGTGACCTGCTCGCAGCCCTGCGGGCCTGGGTCCGGGCCGTCACCCGCACTCCGGCCGGCCGCATACTGGCCGGCCTCATCGCCGAGGCGCAGCACGACCCGGAACTGGCGGAAGCCTGGCGCGCGCGCGTCGTCGAGCCGCTGCGCGCACAGCACCGGATCATGCTGCGCCGGGCCATCGACCGCGGGCAGCTGCCCGCCAGCACCGACACCGAGGTCGCCCTGGACCTCCTCTATGGCGCCGCATACCACCGGCTGCTGAACGGTCACCAGCCGCTCAATGACACGTTCGCGCGCCATGTGGTCGATGTGATCGTGGCCGGCCTGGGCGCTGCCCAGCCCGCCTAGCATTGCCGGGCGGCGAGATCATCTCGCCATTCCGCGGCGCTGGATTAGGGGCGCAAGATCCATTTCACATGCACAAGGCAGCGATTCTGGCCACGGCTTGGCCGCGCTGATGCGCGCTGACCAGGACCGAAAGCCAAATCGGATGTTACCACGAGGTTACCTGTTGACACTGAACCGGTTAAGTGGTCCGATACTCACAACGCGATGGCCATTGAGCTCCCTGCCGCAGGAATCCAACTCACGAATGGAAGTCACATGAAACGGATCATTGCGGTGGCCACTTTCGTGGCGACCGTAGCGGCAGGGGCCATCACGCTAGCGGCACCTGCCAACGCCCTTACCTGTCCCTCTGGGATGAGTTGCGGCTCCTACACGATCAGTGGCCTGGGCGCCCGCAAGCAGCAGGTCCTCGGGGCCGGCGCGAGCGTGCTGGACCTAGCCGTGGCCATGCTGGAGACCGACACCATGCAGGCCAACTACACCTACGGTGACGGCAAGTCCGGCGACGCGGCCAACTTCGGCATCTTCAAGCAGAACTGGTACATGCTGCGGACGTCCTGCGGCCAGTTCGAGGGCCAAAGTACCAGCCAGTACAACGACGGCGCGGTGCTCAACAGCAACTTGAGCGAGGACGTGTCCTGCATCAACCAGAGCCAGGGCCATTATGGGCTCAGCGAGTGGTTCGCTGGGCAACGTGACGGGACGAGCGGGCTCAGTAACCCCAACCAGAGCGTCATCACGGAATACGAAACGGCGGTGTACTGGATCGAGTCGCAGCTTAACTCCAGCTCGGCGAATCTGAGTAACGACACCAGGTTCTGGGTCGAGGTGCCAGCGATCTAAGAATCGCGCCAGGCCGGCCGGATGGGCGATCGTGGTTTACTCAGCGGTCGCCTATCCGGCCAATCTGCCGTGCCATTAGTACTTCAAAATCTGGTCAATCCGCGGCACGCGCCGGGAAAACGCTCGCGGTGAGCGGCCGCGAACCGCGATGCTGGGAAGCATGTTGATCAGGGATGCGACCCCGTACGACTGGCCCGCGATCTGGTCCTTCATGCGCCGCATCGTCGCCGCGGGCGAGACTTTCTGCTGGGACCGTGACCTCAGCGAGGAGAAGGCTCAGGCGTACTGGCTCCGCGATCTCCCGGCCCGGGCGGTCGTCGCCGTGGACCCCGACGGCACCATCCTGGGCACCGCGGAGAGTGGCCCCAATCACGGCGGTCCTGCCGCACACGTCGCCAACGCCGGGTTCATGGTCGCACCCGAGCACGCGGGGCGCGGTGTCGGGCGGGCTCTCGCCGCGCATGTCCTCGAGCAGGCACGCGCCGATGGCTTCCGTGCGATGCAGTTCAACGCGGTCGTCGAGACCAACACAGCGGCGGTCGGCCTATGGCGTTCCCTCGGCTTCGACGTGCTGGCCACGGTGCCGGAGGCGTTCTGCCATCCGGTGCATGGCTATGTCGGCCTGCATATCATGTACCGGCGCCTGTAACGCGTGTCCCGGTGGCGACCACGGCGCTATCATGGGATAGCACCAGGAGGTGGCGTGTGACAGACATGCTGATCCGCGACGTTCCCGACGACGTGATCGCGGCGCTGGATGCGCATGCGGGACGTCTTGGCCTGTCACGCAGTGAGTACGTACGCCGCCGCCTCGCCCAGGATGCGGTGAGGACCGGCTCCCCCGTCAGCGTCCAGGATCTGGCGCGGTTCGCCAGCGTCTTCGGCGACCTTGCCGACCCCGACGTCATGGCACAGGCCTGGCGGTGACGTCGTGGCTGATCGACAAGTCGGCGCTGGTGCGACTGGCCGCCAGCGCGGACGCCACTGAATGGGCTAGCCGGATAGAGCGTGGCCTGGTTCGCATCACGACCGTCACCCGCTTGGAGGTTGGCTACTCGGCCAGATCAGGACCGGACCTGCGGGCCGGGCTGGCGCAGCCGCCGCTGTCATCGATGCCAGTCGAGTACCTGACTCCGGTCATTGAGGACCGGTCGGTAGAGGTGCTGACATTGCTCGCGGACCGGGGGCTGCACCGGGCTCCCTCCGTGCCAGACCTGATCATTGCCGCGACTGCGGAACTCGCCGGCCTCACGGTCCTGCATCTCGACAAAGACTTCGATGTCATCGCCGAGATCACCGGCCAGCCTGTCCAGCGCCTCAACGTGGCGTGACCCACCTGGTCGACCGGCCGCCCTCCGACCTACGTCAACCGGCGGAAGCGGCCCAGCCGGTCCAGTGCTGCACCAGGACGCAGATCACCGGCCCGGCCGGAGGCCGCTCGCGGTACTGCTCATACCGCTCCGCCAGCAGGCGGAGCGGGCCTGCCATGTCGGCCGGCTCGTCGAGCACCGACGCCTGGCCGTCGGCGCGCACCCACCACAGCCTGGCCCAATCACGGGTGTAGTGATCGGCCAGGACCGACACATCCGGGCCAGCCTGGATGTTGCGCAGCCGCTGCAGGCGCGCCGTCGTCTTCGGCTTGAAGTCGACGGCACTGTAGAGGTGGTTACCGTCCAGCGCGAAGGTGATCGGCACGACGTGCGGCCTGCCCGCCGGGCTGACCGTGGCCAGCCTGGCCACGGCCGCGGCACCGAGCCGCCGCCGCGCCTCGTCCTCCGGCAGGTCCAGCGGGAATCACCACCCTCACCCCTCCATCCTGCCTCGTGCCGCGGTGCCCGCGAGCGCACCTGGACCGCAGCAAGTGCATTACGGAAGGTGAGCGAACCTTTACCGCTGGTGATTCATGTCTATCTGGTCGAAGTCGCCGTAGCCGTTGTAGGTTCCGCCGCCGCCCGTCCACTGCCACATCAGGGCTTCAGGGCCGGAGCTGCGGACCCCGCCGAAGAACTGCGCGCAGGTCGACGTGCCGGCCAGGCACCAGCCGGACGGGACGTGCGAGAGCGAGCTGGTGTCGGCGTTATAGGTCCACTCGTCGACGGTGGGGATGGACGCGGCGCTGCCGGTGCCGAAGATCGAGGCCCAGATTGATGGCGCCGAGTAGACACCGACCCGGTAGTGCGAGTGGCTGAGAATGTACGCCTGGTACCCGTTGAAGTCCGCGCGGTCAATGGCCGGCGCGATGTACGCCGTCTTGACCCGGCCGCTGCACGGCGCGGTGTAGATGGCGTTCCAGCCGTTGTCCGGCGCTGGCGCGATGCCAGGCAGCTCGACATCCATGAAGATGACCGGGTACGTGATGTTCCGCTTGGACATATCGCCGAGGGTCTGGGCGGCCTGCCTCGCTCCCCACGCAGACGCTTCCGTGGTTGTCCCGTTGTAGTGCGGGTCCACGCCCGGGCCGGCCATGAACCAGTAGACGCCGGTGCCGATGCCGTCGTGGTACGTGGTGTAGTTCGTGTTCGCCGCCGCACTGTCGGCCGCGGCCCAGGCCAGCCTGCCGCCGCACCCCCTGACCCATATCGCCCAGTTTCCTATCATCCCCAGGTAGCCGCCGTACAGGCTGCCGATCCGGGGTTCCGCGTACGGCGCCTTGCCGCTGATGGTGATGGGCCAGCTATCGGTGCCGTACCAGAACCCGGCCGGCTGGTCCGCGGCCGCGGCGGCCGGCGCAGCGCCCGCGGCCGGCGCCACGGCCATGGTCAGCGCAGCGCCCCGGCGGCCACCGGCGCCGCCGTTGTTCGCCCAGACGAGGATCGTGGCCAGGGCCAGCATCAGGGCCAAGGCGGAAGCACCCACGATCGAGCGCGGCCGCTTCATGACTCTCCTCACTGCGGTGGCCCGTTCAGAGGTTCCTGAGCGCTACCGCCCAATTACGATCTCATGATAATCACTCCGGCCGCGATGTCCCGGCCCGGTTCCGGCTCGGGATTTTGCTGAAATGTCTTGGTCAGGAGCGTTTGGCCAGGAGCCATTTGGATCTAGGGTTGGAACCACGCAGGACGCATTAGGCATCTGCCGCCTCACGGGGCGTTCTTTGAGGGGGGCACTTGTTCTTATTCCAGTGCGAGACGACATTCGAGGCGGACCCGGCTTTGGTCTGGAAAATTTGGACTGATGTGGCCGCCTGGCCTCAGTGGGACCCGAGCAGGGAGATTGCCCAGCTGGATGGCGATCTCGTCGCTGGCTCATCAGGGTGGGCGAAACGACGCGGCGCCCTGGGCGGCTCATTCACGATCACAGCGGTAACGCCGGGGCGCCGCTGGGTGGCTGAGTCACCAATCCCGTCAGGGAAACTGATCTTCGATCACTCGGTTGAACCGCTCGCCGACGGGCGGGTCCGGGTGTCCAAGAGCGCCGACGCGGAAGGCGGTTTCGTGGTCCTGCTCCGGGTCATGCTCGCCGCCAGGATGTGCCGCGACACCGCCGACTCACTGGCGGCCCTGGAGCAGGAGGTCGGCCTTCAGCAGTCCTGCCGCTGAACGGCCGGGCGGCCACCCTGATCAGGCCGCGTCGAAGGTGTCTCCCGCCAGCGCCGGATTGCCGCTATGGTCAGGCTGATCACCCGCGCGGGAGGCATCCATGAGCCAGGTCAAGTACGTGCTCCAAGAGTCAGAACTCCCGCGGCAGTGGTACAACGTCATACCCGACCTGCCGTCCCCTCCCCCGCCGCCGCTGCACCCGGGCACCGGTGAACCGGTCGGCCCGGATGATCTCGCGCCCCTGTTCCCGGCGGCGCTCATCGGCCAGGAAGTTTCGGCGGAGCGGCATATCGCCATCCCGGACGAGGTCCTCGACATATACCGGCTGTGGCGGCCCACCCCGTTGTTCCGGGCCCGGCGGCTGGAGAAAGACCTCGGCACGCCCGCCCGGATCTACTACAAGTACGAGGGGGGCAGCCCGGCGGGCTCGCACAAGCCCAACACCGCCGTGCCGCAGGCCTACTACAACGCCGCCGAGGGCGTGACCCGGCTGACCACCGAGACCGGGGCCGGCCAGTGGGGCAGCGCCCTGGCGTTCGCCAGTTCCGTGTTCGGCCTGCAGTGCGAGGTGTGGCAGGTCCGCGCGTCCTATGACCAGAAGCCGTACCGCAAGCTGCTGATGGAGGTGTACGGGGCAACGGTCCATCCGAGCCCGTCCGAGGTGACCTCCTCCGGCCGGGCGGTGCTCGCCGCCGACCCGGACTCCCCCGGCAGCCTGGGCATCGCCATCAGCGAGGCGGTGGAGGTCGCCGCCGGGGACCCGGCCGCCCGCTATGCGCTCGGCAGCGTGCTCAACCATGTGCTGCTGCACCAGACCGTCATCGGCGAGGAGGCGCTCAAGCAGATGGCTGAGGCCGGGGACACGCCCGACCTGATCATCGGCTGCACCGGCGGCGGCTCCAACTTCTCCGGGCTGGTCTTCCCGTTCCTGCGGGAAAAACTGGCCGGCCGGATGAACCCGGTGCTGCGCGCGGTTGAGCCGGCCGCCTGCCCCTCGTTCACCCGCGGGGTGTACGCCTACGACTTCGGCGACACGGCGGGGTTCACTCCCCTGCTCAAGATGCACACCCTCGGCCACGGGTTCGTGCCGGATCCGATCCATGCCGGCGGCCTGCGCTATCACGGCATGTCACCGCTGCTGTCGCACATGTACGAGCTGGGGCTGTTCGAGGCGGTGGCCAAGGCGCAATCGGAGTGTTTCGCGGCGGGCCTGCGCTTTGCCCGGACCGAGGGCATCCTGCCTGCTCCCGAACCAGCGCACGCCCTGGCCGGGTGCATCGAGGAGGCCCTGCGGTGCAAGGAGACCGGTGAGGAGAAAGTCATCCTGACCGCGTTGTGCGGCCACGGCCTGCTCGACCTGGCCGCCTACGCCAGCTACCAGGCGGGCCAGGTCACCGACTTTGACCTGCCCGACCAGGCCATCGAGGACGCGCTCGCCGGGCTGCCCGCAGGCGTCTGACCCCGGCAATTCGCGATGTCCCGACGGGGCCGTAGCGACGGCGCGCGCGGCAGCCGCCACCGCCGCGGTGACTCGTGGTCAGCGTTCCGGTGAATCGTGCGGCTCGCTGGATGGCTGCTGGGCCTCCGGGCGGTCAGGGAACGGGCCGGTCCAGCCGCAGTCGCGATCGTCACGCCTCCCCCGGCATACCCACTGCAACCGCGGGACGCCGTCGCTGCTGCGCTCAGCCACCCCGCGGACCGGCTGCCCGCATTGTGGGCAAGCCGGCGGCTGGCTGAGCACGCCGGCGAACTCGTGCAGCGCGTGCCAGATGTCAGACGCCATCGGGTCATCAGCGGGCTCGGCCGTTAGGCCGAGGATCTCCGCCACATGAACGACGCGCACCCGGTTCCGTTCCACCAGCCAGCGCAGGGCGTACAGCGGCCCGGCGCCGCTCTTGCGCAGCAGCCCCTCGCTGGCGATCAGGTACAGGCGCCGCCGAGCGCGGGTGATCCCCACGTTGAACAGGCGGAGACCGTCCAGGACGTACCGGTCGGTGCTCTGGCCGCCGTGCGCCACCCATCCGTCGCCGTTCTCGGCCAGGTCAAAGATCACGGTGCCGAACCCGCGGCCCTGGAATCGGTGCGCAGTACCGATCTCGATCTTCGGCTGGATGGCTAGCTGGGCCCCCGAATCGGTGAGCTGGCTGCGGATGAGTGCCTGCTGGCAGGCGTAGGGGGTGATGATGCCAACCGGTTGTCCCGAGAACTCACCATGCCGGGCCGCCAGCGCCGCGGAGATGAGGGCGCCGGCCGGCCACCACAGTCCAGTGCCATCCGGGCTGGGCCGCACCGCCGACAGCCCGTCATCCAGGCCGTCCACGTCGACCAGGACAATCTCCTGATCGGCTCCATCGGCTGGGCTCCGGTTGGCGACCCGCAGCAGGCCTCGGTAAGCCACGGCGTTGGCCAGGTCGTTGATGGTGGGCCCGAAAAGGTACTGCTGGGAGAGGGCCACGCACGCCGGGCTGGCCTGGGCAGAACCGGGATCGTGGAGGCCGAAGAACGCGAAACAGTCCTGGTGGAGCCATCGCTGGATGGCCGGGTCAGGTGACTTCTCGAATTCATGGCCCACGATGGGACCGTTCTGCAGGAAATCACCGAGCAAGGTGGCGCCCTCGGTGCCGCGGCTCACCGCGTACACGATTTCGGGCAGGGAAGCGGCTGCGGCCTCATCGACGAGGACGTGATCGTAGTCGCGTTCGTTCAGTTCCGGCGTGCTGTGCAGGGTGGCCAGGGTCGTCGCGACGACCCTGGCCTGGCCGACGATCTCGCGGCCGATAGTCTTGCGTTCCCGGGCCAGTTGGCTCCCGAGTTCATCGTCTCGTTCTTCCAGCAGGCCGATCTGGGCCTGTATATTGCCTGCCCTTCTTTCCACTTCGGCCAGCCGGGCCAGTTTCCGGGCCACGTCTCGTTCGCCTGCCCGCGCCACCAGGTCAAGATCGGCCGCGGTCGGTTCTGGCTGCTGCTCTGTATGCGTGATCTGCCGCTCGATGTCCTGTGCCTGCTGGATGCAGTCCTGCTGGATGTCCCAGGCGCGCCTGAGCCGCTTTTCCGCTGCGCTGAGCGTGATGCGCCGCCGCGCCACCGCATCATCGGTGATGGGCTCGGCGGCGCGCAGGTGCGCCTCGATCTGTCCGGCTACCTGCCGCGAGAACGTGGCAAGCGCCCGCTCGGCCTCCCGCCTGCGGGTTTCCGCCGCACCGAGGCGGCGGTTCACCTCGGCCGCCTGGCCGGCCAGTCGCCTGAGTTCGCGGCGCCGGCCCAGGCCTGCCATGCCTCCCGGCCGGGCATCGAACTGACTGGCGATGCGCTCGCGGTCGGCCTGAAGCCGTATGACATCAGCGATCGCCTGGTCACAATCCCGCGCAACGTTGCCAAGTTCCACCTCTAGGTGCGTGGCGGCTTTGAGGTGCTGGCGTGCTAGCGCGGTTTCCACCCAGGAACGCCTGGCCTGCTCATACTCTGCTTGCGCGGCAGCCAGTGCCTCCAGCGATGCGGCGGCCCGCTCCCGAAGGTGCAGCATTTGCGCACGCAGTCCGGTGAGCCGGTCGTGATTCTCGGTGCGCTGCCTGGCCTCGTGGTAGGCGGCGGCATCAAAGCCGGCCAGGTCGCCCTGGGCGCTTTCGCGCTGGACCAGGTCCGGGTGGGCGCGCAGGGTAGCTATCTGCCCGGCCACATCGGCTCGATCCCGGCTGAGCCGCTCCAGCCGGTCCAGGGTCATCCGTTCCAGGCTGATGCGCGAATCCGCCGCCACCTGGGTGGCCTGCGGCGTTCCGGCTCGCACCATGACGCCGGGGGCTGGGTCGAGGTCCGCTGCCGCCCGGCCAACGGCGTCGTCGACGGCCGCGGCGGTGCCGGAGACCAGCAGCACGCTCTGGCCGCGCCCGATCAAATCCCGCAACGCCGCCGCTATGAGCCTGGTCTTCCCCGTTCCAGGCGGGCCCCAGATCAGGTGCACGCCCGGAGCGAGGCAAGCCGCCCGCCCGCGGGCCTGATCAGCGTTGAGCCCGTCACACGGTTCCGCTACCGGGACAGCGTCAGCTCGGCCCTGACCGAAGCGATCTACCAGATCGAAACGCCTAATCTGAGATAAGCCATCGAGCAGCGCCTTGTCCCGCTGGGCGCGGACGCCGCGGGAAACCCACAGGAAGAGCCCGGCCGCGGGCGCGTACGACGCTACCCTGACCCTCAGCACGCTGCCGTCCCGCACCGCTTCCATCACCTGGAATCGGCGCTTCCGTGCTCCTTCAGCCGGCGCGAGGAATGCCGTCTCAATCTGATCGGACTCCTGATCGGACTCGGCGGCCTGGCACCCGAGATCCACCCAGAACCAGCCGGGATCCGATTCAAGGTCCCGGTTCGCCCGCCCGAGCCGCTTCGGCTCCCCGTCCTCCGGTAAGCCGTTGTTCCGGACACTGACCTCATACACCTGGCGTGCCACCGCTATGAGCTCGGTGAGCCACGCCGGACGCGACACCTCCGTCATGAAACCCCCGCTTGCCGTGATGGCCCTCCGTATAGATAACAACACAGATAGAAACCCGGCATCAAGGACAGGCCGGAACATGCCTGCTAGTGAGCCATCTGCCGCAGCGCGCCCAGCTGGCGCTAGTGGCTCCTGCGCAGCGTGAGCACGCAGGCTGATGGCGAGCGCGGCAGCACGACCGCGAGTTCCCCATCGGCTGCGTGCCAGCGGACCTCGGCGGGGGCCTGGCCTGGATACAGCACCTCAGGCGTCGCTGGCACGCCGCGCAGCTGCGGGACGGCCAGCGTCATCAGCGCGGCACCGTCGTCATCCGGTGATCCGTCCAACGGGCCGCGGCGCCACGCCGCGACGTAGGTGGCGTCAGGAGCGCGCAGCCCCAGGGCAAGCCAGGAGTCAGTCCACCCCGGCAGGCCGAGCGGCCAGAACGGGACCGCCAGCGCCACGTCGGCCCTGATCGCCTTGTACACGCGCACCGCGTCCGCGACCAGGCTGCGCTGTCGCTGGCTCATCTGGTCGATGTGGCCGGACAGGTGGATGCGGCCGAGCATCGCGCCGCACAGGGTGAAGGCGATCTCATCGTCGGTGAACGCTGGCTGCGGGTAAGCCCAGACGGCCGCCTGCTCCGGCGCGATCGCGGCCGGGGCCGCCGCCGCGATGGGCGGATAGCGGAGGTAGTCCTGCTGGTCGCTGGTGGACTGAAGCTGCACGTGCGACAGGTTGGCGTAATCAATGCGCATGCCGCCCGAGGCACAGTTCTCGATGGTGAGCGCCGGGTACCGGTCCAGCACCCGGTCCAGCCACTGCAGGTAAGCGCGGTTATGTTCCAGCAGCCCGGCTCCGGCGCTGACCCCACCGGTCTCGGTGCCCGGGCCGGCGTTGATGTTGTAGTCAAGCTTGAGATAACCCACGCCCATGTCGCCCACGAGGAAGTCGATCACCTCATCCAGGTGCTTGACCGCCGCCCGATGGCGCAGATCAAGGTGGTACCGGCCGTGCTCGACCACGCGTCCGCCGCCGCGCGCGAAGAATGCCTCGTCCGGGAGCTGGTGTGCCACCGGGCTGCGCACGCCGACGACTTCCGGTTCCAGCCACAGCCCAGGAACCATCCCTTGGGCCCTGATGCAGTCCAGCACTTCGCTGATGCCATTCGGGAAGCGGGTGGATGAGGGCTTCCACAATCCGACGCTGTCCCACCAGCCCTCGCCGAGCTCCGCGTACCAGCCAGCATCGATGCAGAAATACTCCGCGCCCACCTGCGCGGCCGCCGCGATCAGCGGGAGCAGCCGTTCCGTGGTCGGGTCCGCGTTCAGGGTGTTCATATAGTCGTTGAAGATCACCGGGAGCCGCCGGTGATCTTCGTGCGGGCGCCTGGCCGCCCGCCGGCAGGCGGTCAGCCCCGCTATGGCGCCCTCGAAGCCCTGGTCGCTGACGGCGATCGCGGCGGGCACGGTGGTGAAGGACGCGCCGGGCGCGAGCGGGAGCCGCCAGTGGTGCTCGGAATCCGTGGGCCCGAGCAACGCCAGGTAGACACCGTCCGCGCGGCCCGCCGCCCGGTGGGCAGTGAACTCCCCCAGCTGCCAGTGCCAGCCGCCGTTGTGCTCGATTTGCCACGCCCACGCCTGCCCGGTGTGCCGGTCGACGACCGCGCCCATCGGCAGGTACGTGCCGGAGGACCAGCTCCCCTCGCTGGTGAGGCCGAACCGGCCGCGGGGATCACCCCCGTGGGCGGCCCGATTCAGGTCGGGCAGCGCATCGCGCAAGGCCCGGCGCTGCCACCGTCCCTCGGCGAGCCAGTCATTCTCGGCCCACAGCACGTCAAGGTCGGCCACGCTCGCTTCGCCCAGCGAGCCGGGCAGGCCTCCGGCCAGGAAGGAGGTCACCGATTCGACCGTCACCGGCTCGGATCCGCCGTTCGTCAGGCAGACCCAGGAACGCACCGCGCCCCGGCCGGTGAGCACCTGGTAGAAGACCTCGGCCCGCAATCCGGTCTCCGGGTCCTCGAGCTCGATCCGCAGCTGACGCCACTCGTGGTCAGCGTCCTGCTCATGATCGAGGTAGCGAAGGCGATGCCCGACGACCGACTCGGCGTACCGGCTTCCTGACCAGGACCGGCCAGTGCCGGCGACGATGACGTCCACCAGCGGAAGCCCCTGGGCGGCTCCGGCTTCGGGCCCCCCGCCGGCAGCGAGGCGGGCCAGGGTAGCCGTCCCGTCGTCAGCTACCTCGATCCCAAGATCGATCGCTTCGTCCGTCCAGCCGATGCGCGCGGCATGAGTTCCAGCGGCCAAGTACGTCCTCCTAACGCACGTTGCAGCTTTGCCCATATCAGAGCGGTTAAGTTTTGATTACACGATCTTGACAGGGTTTGTGTGACCGGTCACAATCCTGGCATGGATGTGACCGGTCACACAACTAGTGAGGTGTCACGGGCTCCCCGCCCGGTCAGCATCCGCGATGTGGCGGCCGCGGCCGGGGTCTCGTATCAGACGGTCTCCCGGGTGATCAACCAGCACCCGCGGGTGAAGCCGTCAACGCGCCAGCTCGTCCTGGCCGCCATCGAGAATCTCGGCTTCCGCCCCAACCGTGCGGCGCGCGCGCTGGCGGGCGGCCCCGTCGAGTCCGTCACGGTCCTCACGTCCGACACCACACTGTACGGCCAATCGTCCGCTCTGCAGGGCATCGAGGAGGCGGCACGCTCAGCAGGGTTCGCGGTGGGGGTCAGGGTCATGGAGTCCGACGACGAGGACGTAGTCGCGGACGCCGTCGCCCGTGCGGTCGAGCCCGGTGGCGCACTCATCGTGCTCGCCTTTGACCGGGCCGGCACCCGCGCGCTGGCGGCGATCCCGCCCGGCGTGCCGATGGTGGCGGCCGTGGAGACCCCGGTCGGCGACGAAGGCGACGGAATGCCCTGGGTCTGGATGAATGACCGGGAGGCGGCCCGCGACGCCACGCGCTTCCTGCTGGACCTCGGCCACAAGACCGTGCACTACATCGCCATTCCGTCATCAACCGATAACAGTCAGCGGACGGCCGGCTGGCGGGCGGCCCTCCATGAGGCGGCCGTGCCCGTAGCGGAACCGGCGCAGGCCGGATGGGATCCCCGCTCCGGTTACCAGGCCGGCCGCGTTCTCGCTGCCGACCCTGAGGTCACCGCGGTGCTGTGCGGTAACGACGACCTCGCGGTCGGCGTGATCCGGGCCATGCACGAGGCCGGCCGGGCGATCCCGGGAAGCGTCAGCGTCGTCGGCTTCGACGACACGCCACAAGCAGAGTTCCTCACTCCCGCACTCACCACGGTCAGGCTCGATTTCACCGAACTCGGCCGGGCCTGCGTTGCCCTGCTCCGGCCCTTCCTGGACCCACAGCGGGCCCCCGAGCCCCGGCCGTGGCCCCGGCCGGAGCTCATTGTGCGGGAGAGCGCGGGCCCCGCGCCCGGGCATCCCGGCCCGTGGGCCAGACGTCGCCCGTGACACCGCGCGGGCACAGGTACACACAGAGCAAAAGGAACATCTGTTGATCAAGAATATGCAGAACAAACGCCGGAATCAGTGAATGCCGTACATGAGCAAATGCACAGATGCACACCAGCGCAAAGGAGAATCTCGTGGCTGAGAAGATGCAGAGAAACCGGATCGCAAGACGCTCGCGAGATGGCGCCGCCTCGCGTATGCGCGGGAGGCGTGGCATAGCGGGGAGGTCCACGGCGCTGCTTGCGACCGCCGCTGTGCTGGCCCTGGCCGGCTGCGGCGGGACCTCCCCGTCGAGTCCCACCAAGTCGTCATCAAAGGTCGCGGACATCACCTGGCAGACCATGTGGTCGGGTGCCACCCTGACGCTGCTCAACCAGATGGTCACCGCGTTCAACCGCACCCATCCGACCATCCATGTCACCGAGTCCAACATTCCGAGCGCGACCGGGGACGCGAAACTCCAGTCCGAGATCTCGGCCGGCGACCCGCCGGACGTGTTCACACAGTGGAACCCGGTGCTGGGCGAGTACGCGGCGACCGGGGCCATCCAGTCGATGAACCCGTACCTGACCGGCAAGTACGCGGGCCTGGAGAAGTGGGAGTACCCGATCGCGCTCGACGGGGGGCTCTACAAGGGCAACCTGTACGCCATACCGATGTCGATGAACTCGTGGGCGCTGTACTACAACAAGAGCCTGATGAAGGCGGCAGGCATCGCTTCGCCACCCACGACGCTGGCGCAGTTGTACACGGACCAGGCCAAGGAGTGGAAGATCTCAGGCAGCAAGATCAACGAGATCGGCTTCTACCCGCTCGCCGCCCAGGGCTTCGAGTACTTCGGGAGCTTCTTCGGCGCGGTCAACTGCTTCAATTCCAGTGGCAAGTACAACTTCGCCAACTGCAACGGCGCAAAGACGGAGGCAACCTTCTTCGCCCAGTACAACAAGTACCCGTACTCCGACGTAACCGCTCTCGAGACCGCGTACGGCGCTGTCGCTGGAGGCGATGACGACGCGTTCGTCGCGGGCAAGGAAGGCTTCAACATGGACGGGCCCTGGGAGGGTGCCCAGAACATCCCGGACACGAACAAGAGCATGGTCGGCAACTTCGGTGTCGTCGCATTCCCCGGCACCGAACCTGGGCCGAGCACGTTCGGGCAGGGCAACTACAACATCATCCCGAAGGGCGCTTCTGACCCGTCGGCCGCGTTCACGTTCATCGCGTGGCTGGCCGGCTACGACAACCTCGCGTTCAACTCGTCCGAGGACCCGAAGGGCGGCTGGATCCCGGTATCGCCACAGGTGGCGGCGGCCCCGGCGTACCAGACATGGCTGCAGGCCAACCCGTGGCTGAACGTGTTCGTCAAGCAGATGTCGAGCCCGTACTCGGTGACGCCGGCGGTGACACCGACCGAGGCGGAATTCGAGACGGCGGAGACAACGGCGAGTGAGGACATAGCAGAGAAGACATTGTCGCCGACGGCGGCGCTGGCTTACATTGACTCCCAGTCCAACAGCGGCGCGGGCGGCTAGCGCGTCCGCAAACGCTGGCAAGCCATAGCCGAACCTTCACGGCCGCGCATCATGAGCGGCCGTGAAGGTTCGCGAGGGACGAGGTAGAGGTGAACGCGAGAAAGCGATTGAAACTCCGGGGAGGCAGTTCACCGGCCCCGGCGGCCACGATCACCCGGTCACGCCGACGGCATCGGACAAGGCTCGGCCTGCTGTTCGTAAGCCCTTGGATCCTCGGGTTTCTGGCGTTCTACCTCTACCCGTTCTTCGCGACCCTCTACTACAGCTTCACGAACTTCACCGGAGTGGGGAATCCCAAGCTCACCGGCTTCGCGAACTATACTGCGCTGTTCCACGATGGCTTGTTCCGGACAGCCCTTTTCAATACGTTCTATTACACGGCCTTCGAGGTGCCGCTCTCGACAGCCGTCGCGATCGGGCTGGCCATGCTGCTGAACATGGACGTTCGCGGGAGAGCCTTCTACCGCACCCTGTTCTATATTCCGTCGATCGTGCCCATCGTCGCCTCGTCCATAATCTTTGTCTGGATTTTCCAGCCATCGTTCGGCGTCGTGAACTCGCTGCTCTTGGGACTCCATATCCACGGCCCGGCCTGGTTCTTCTCGATCGCCTGGTCGAAGCCGTCCTTCATCCTCCTGGGCCTGTGGGGGCTCGGCCAGCCGATGGTGATCTACCTGGCAGCGCTGCAGGGAGTCCCCACAGAGATGTACGAGGTTGCCTCGCTGGAAGGAGCGGGGCCATTCCAGCGGCTGCGCTACGTGACCCTGCCGATGATCAGCCCGGTCATCTTGTTCAACGTGGTGCTGGCACTCGTGCTGTCCATCCAGTATTTCACCCAGGCCCAAATAATCGAGAATCCTGCTGGGAGCCCTGGCACCTCGACGATGTTCTTCGTCATCTACTACTACCAGCAAGCATTCACCTATCTGCATCTCGGGTACGCATCGGCAATGGCGTTCCTGCTGTTCGTCCTCGTCATGATCATAACCGTAGTGCTGCTCAGGTCGTCATCGGGATGGGTGTACTATGAAAATGAACAACAATAGCCGCGGATGGACGGTTCACTAGAATGGGAATCGCGTTGCCACCGCAGGTGATATCAGATCAAAGGCCGTCGGCTCTCGCCGGGCCGCCACGGCCACGCTGGACGCTTCGCAAGATCGGCGCTAGCGCGGGAAAGCACGCCGTGCTTATCATTGTCGGCGCGATGTTCGCTCTCCCATTGGTCTGGATGGTACTCACATCCTTCAAGACGGCGTCCCAGACGCTGACGTTCCCCGTCGTCTGGTGGCCGCACCCGTTCCTGTGGGGCAACTACCCGCAAGTGCTTTCATCGCTGCCGTTCGGTAGCTTCTTCCTTAACACGTTCGTGTACTGCGGCGTGACAATCGTGGGCGTATGCATCTCAAGCAGCCTCATAGCCTATGGCTTCTCACGGCTCCGCTGGCGCGGGCGGAACGCCCTGTTCTATGTGATGCTGATGACCTTGATTCTGCCTTTCATATGCACCTTGATACCGCTGTTCATCCTGTACAAGCACCTCGGCTGGATCGATACCTACCTCCCGCTTGAAGTGCCGACCTTCTTCGGAAGCTCGGTCTTCAGCACGTTCCTTCTCCGCCAATTCTTCATGACGATACCGCAGTCGCTTTCGGACGCGGCGCGCGTCGACGGGGCCAGCGAGTTCTACATATACAGCCGAGTCATCCTGCCCCTGGCGAAGCCGGCCATGGCGAGCGTGATCCTCTTCCAGTTCATCTATTGCTGGAACGACTTCCTGGGCCCGCTGATCTACATCAACAGCGAGTCGAAGGACCCGCTTACGCTCGGCTTGGCCCTGATTCTCGGGAGCTATACGACGAACTGGTCATGGATATTGGCGGCGGCGACAGTAGCGACTGTCCCGATCGTCATCCTGTTTTTCCTGACTCAGCGTACCTTCATCCAAGGCATCGCCCTCACCGGTCAGAAGGGATAATGCCGGTGGAGCACCGGACAACAGCGAATCGGCCTCGTGCGGGGATATCGGGGACGGGGATTATGGCGGCCCTCGCCTCGGTCTTCAACTTCCTCGTCCTCAACCTCGCTCTGCTTATCGCGTCGCTACCGGTTGTCACGCTGCCCATCGCCGTCAACGCTGCGTCGGTCGCACTGGACCGGTGGCGTCGCGAGGGCGAGGACCGGGTGCTTCGTGAGTTCTGCACCGCCCTTCGATCGAGGCCACCGCTGCGAACGACAGTCCTCGTCGGGATCCCGCTCGCGGCGGCCGCCCTCGGCGTGCTGGAGATCCGCTACTTCCTGCCCGGCGCTGACCTCGTGGCCCACGTCGGCCTGGGCCTTGGCCTCGCCGCGCTGCTGATCACCCTCGCGGCCCTCGGCTACGTGTTCCTGCTCGCGGCGCGCGGTCCTGCGCTGCCGCCCGCTGAATTCTGGTCGCTGTGCGTTCGCCTGGCTGTCCGGAATCTCCTCATCACCGGACCGCTTTTTCTCGCCGAGATCGCTGGTGCCACGGTCCTCACCCTGGTCGACCCGCCACTTCTGCTGCTCGGAGTGCCGGTTCTTCTTCTCTATCTCATGAAACTCACGGCGCAATTCGGCCTTCGCAAGGCCGGCCTGAAACAGTGGTGATGGACTTCCCGCTGCCGCGTCCGCATCAGCGCTAGGAGAAAGAAATGGCAACGGTCAGTCTCGATCACGTCACGAAAGTTTATGCCAACGGCTTCGAGGCGGTCCGCGAGATCGACCTCGACATCGCCGACGGCGAGTTCATGGTCCTGGTCGGGCCGTCAGGATGCGGGAAGACGACGGTGCTGCGCATGATCGCCGGCCTCGAGGACATCAGCGGTGGCACGCTGCGCATCGGCGAGCGCGTCGTCAACGAGGTCAGTTCCAAGGACCGCGACATCGCCATGGTGTTCCAGAACTATGCGCTGTACCCGCACATGA
>OBLW0100000490.1_pt1 | contig 33631 bp, 33 predicted proteins | sample 1520161 | NCBI WGS metagenome assembly OBLW01 (sample SAMEA3539309, study PRJEB22396) | soil metagenome | biome: tundra; feature: field; material: soil | place: USA | collected 2010-05 | depth 0.15 m
GACACCGCAGAAGACCCGCGTCCAAGAGTGCTACACCCTGAAGAGTACGGGGAGGGCGGACGCTGGAGGGACCTTCGCGGCGGCCGGTGGTCCGGCTGAGAGTTAGTTTCTCCAGAGGCATCTTGCTCGTGCCGCGGGCCCCCGAAGTCCGCATGGAGGAAACGGCGGCCGTCGAAGAAAACTCGTTATCCTCATATGAGAGAAGAGGGTAGTAATCGGACCATGAGGGAAATGGAAATGACGAACTTTTGGAAGACGACGCCGACATCGGCGTTCCTGATCGCCTTGATTGTCGGGCCGATGGCGCTTGCCCAGCCGAACTCGATCGACATCAAAGGCGCGCCGATTCCGATCCAGGTCCTGGCGCAAAGTCCAGCAGAGACCACTACGGATCTTCAAGTGGTCTGCCTGTTTCGTTCCTCGCCGGTGAATACGTTGCACGGGTCCCTGACCGAGACGAATGAAAAGCTGAGCGGCCTGCTTGAACGTATCCGCAAGCCGGAGTTGTTCCGTGGCGAACTTGGAGAGACGCTCTTGCTCACGCCGCCGAAAGACCGCCTTGGCGCGAAGATGTTACTCATCATCGGACTGGGCGATTCGCAGAGTTTTTCACCGCAACGGATGCAATTAGTGGGAGAGATCGTGTATATGGAGGCCAGCCGTCTCGGCATCACACATCCGTTCTTCGCCCCGACCATTCTCGATGGAGGTGTCACCAAATTCACAACTGGGGAAGTCGCAGAACAGGTGATCGGCGGATTTCTGCGCGCTGCCACAACGGACAGAGTTTTACGGGACGCGAGCGCGTCGGCCAGCCAGGGCGTTACTGCCCTGACCTATCTCGCCGGATCAAAGAACGTGGGCAGCACGCGCGAGGGGATTGAGAAGGCGATTGCCGCGGCTGCGCGGATGTGAGCAGCGCGACAACCGTGTTGCAGCACCTTCGCGTCAAACCCCTGAAAACGCCGAAGTGGGCGCCAAACTCCCGCGATCTGGGAAGCTTGAGCCTGCGAGCCATCCATTCCCACCCGGCACATTCGGCTTTATCGGCCGCTGGCGGTATCGGCAAGGCGCCCGCACCCCATGCCCCTGACCGTCTTCAATTGCAACGGAATCTCCATCCGCTGGTTGCTCTAGCTTCTAGCGGTCAAAATGTCTGTGGAAGAAGCCGACGATGCGGCTGCGGGCGTCCATGGTGGCGGGGTCGTTGTAGCCCATGCCGGTGAAGCGGAGAAGCTTGAGAAAGAACCACCCGTGGTTGTTCATGAAGCCGTGGCCGGCATCGGGGTATTCCTTTACGTCGTGGTGGACGAGGGCGCGGTGCAAGGCCTGTTCTAGCTGCTCGGCAACGCCTTCTTCCATCTTGCTTTTGCCACCGTAACTGCCGACGACGGGGCAGGCGGTTTCGAGGAAGGCCTCGAAATCGTCAGGGAGCTTGCCGCCGTAGTTGACGCTGGCAGCGGATAAGCCGTGGCCGGAGGCGAGCATCAGGGCGAATCTTCCGCCCATGCAGAAGCCGACCACGCCGACCTTGCCGTTCGAGTTGGGTTGAGCCAGGAGCCAGGAACGTGCGGCTTCGACATCGTCGAAGGCGGGTCCCGAGCGGGCCGTGATTTCGCGCATGACGGAGCGCACGCAGCGCAGCACGCCACCCTGGTAATAGAGATCTACGGAGAGGCTCTGAAAGCCGGTCTCGGCAAGCCACTTGGCCTGGTTGCGGTGGTCCTGGTTCATACCGAAGATGTCATGAAGGATAACGACGCCGGGAACAGGGCCTGAGTTGGACGGGACGGCGAGCCAAGCGGGCATCTGGCCGCGCGGAGTAGGTATGAAGACGTCAGGCATGAAAATTCTCCTTGGATAAGTAGCAGTCGAGCTGCCGAAAAGACGATTTTACGATGGGAGAGGTGGCCGCCGGATCCGGTCAGAATCGACCTCAGCAGCGTTAGCCATCCGATAGGCCTGCTAAAGCGCCTTGAGCAGTACGCCCAAGATGGTTTGCACGAACAGGTACGGATCGGCACTCAGCGGTTCCGCCTCGATCGAATAGAGCCCTTTGTATCCGACCTCTTTGGAAATCTGGACCACCCTGGCTGAGTCAAACAGGTCCGGCATGTACTTAAAGTGGCTGCTCCCGGCGGTCATCGCATACAAAGTGCGCAATCCCGCCTCTCGCGCCTGATTGTCCGGGAAGGAACTGACGTCGGGATTGGCCCAAATCCCGGCCACTTTTATCACTTCGGCCTCCACTTCCCAGGTATGCGGACGCGGAGGCAGCGACGCCGCGGCAATGTTCGCGGTCCCAGCCGCAGCGGCCGCTCTCGCGCGGCCGCTGCCGGCCCGGGGCGGATCATCCCGGTTCTCCATGGTCACCCAGACCTTCTTGGTTTCGGCGTAGGCGTTTATCGTCTTCAAAGTTTCGATGGCCGTCGGGCGCACTTCGGCCGCCAGCGTGCCTTGGTTCACCATCACCCGCGGACAGCCAAGGGTCACCGCATGGTCGATCCATCGCTTCGTCAGCTCAATCGTTTCCAACCGGACCACCGGATCCGTGGACGAGACATTCAGCGCTCCGAATTCCAGGACGAGCTGACTCATCTGAGACCGGGCTTTCTTGAGCCGGTTTCGGAACTCCTCGAAGTAGGCCGGCTCGGTCGAGCGCAAGTGCGAATGCTGGATCTCCACATGATGAAGGCCGTAGCGGGCCGCCATTTCTTCGGGAAAATCCAGGATATCGAGGGTCCGGCGCGGATCGTCCGGATGGGCATCGCTCTTGATAATCAGATTGAAGCCGTAGCTCATCACCGCGACGCGAGCCGTTTTGGATTGATCCGCGGCTTGCCCCCGCAACGCGGGCGAGCCGACGGCCGCGACCGAACCCATCAGGAACTCTCGACGTTTGATCATAGACCTCCCCCACAGGGCGTTGGACGACGTCTCGGTGATCGATCCGTCGCGCCGCGTTCACTCCTCATTCCTGGCGTGCCGGTCGCAACGGTTGTCGCGTATCCCGACTACGACGGCCTCAATCGGCTTTGGTGTTCGCTGAAAGCCTGATTGCAAACTCGCTTCCACGGCTTCCTCTTTCCGCCGAAGCCGCCTGCGGCCAGGATCTTACCCAGAATCTCTGTTTGCCTCGTGGCTACAATTCATCGTACACTCAACCGTGTCGGGAAGCCTCGATCACGACCCGCTCTGGTTGGATGGTCGGCAGCGGAACGAGGGGGTCGTGCCAGGAAGGTGGCTATCGGAAAAGAGGGCCTTAGGAGCCAGCTAGAGGCGGCTGGCGGTGGCCACTCCGCCGATTGCCCCTGCCATGACTGCCGCGCGCATCCAAACCAACTCCGACGCGTGAAGCCCGTTTGCAGGACGAGCAGCGGCTACTTGCCGGCGACCGACCCAGTGTCCCGTTCACGGAAGCGATGACGGCCGCAACATGCGGGCCGACCCAACGTCCGGGTCCATTCTCGCTCTTTGCCGCCATTTGTCGGAGTTTGTCGGCCAGCGGCCAGGAATCGGCGATGATTTTGCCGAATTCCTCTGCGACGTGCTTCAGGTAACGCCACTGCATGCCGCCAGGCTGGTCGGGATTGGGGAAGCCTTGGTCCTTCCACCATTTCGTGTTCCACCACTTCCTCTGCAACGCATCGAGCGCGACGGAGTCCGGATTGGCGGCAGCCGGGGGTAACGCGTCAATTTGGGTTGGAGCCCACTTGATGGCGCTCAATATCAGGGACATGGAGTCGAAAGTCGAATACACGGGGGCAGCGGAGATTACGGTCATAGCCCCGCTACCATAACACCCATCGCCGTCTGAGTCATTCGCATGCGCGGCAGTGAAGGCGGCGGATGTCCCGCAGTCCGGTCTCGAGGCACCGAAACAGCGCGGCGTGCGGGCTCCGGGGAGCGCGCAAGCTGAACCCGGACCGAGCTCATGTCGCCGCCGGTTGCTCGCCGAAGGAAAATCGGTTCGGGGTGTCGTCGCCCGCTCCCGGCCCGGCCCCGGCGCGCCCAGCGCATCGTGGCCTCCGCCCGCGCGCTGGCGCGTGGCTGCCACGCAGAAGAAACGCCCGCTAAGAAGAAGCGCCGCCTGAGCCCCGAGGGCCGTGCGCGGATCGTTGCGGCGACGAAGCAGCGGTGGGCGGCGAAGAGGAAGGTCGAAGCGGCTGCGAAGCCCGCGGCGGCCAAATCAGGCCTGAAGCGCGCTGCCCAAAGCATCGCGGCCAAGAAATCAAAGCCAGCGGTCGCGCCGCGGAAGGCGGTTGGCCTTGGAGGTCTCCGGCGGAATTGTCAACGCTCCGACGGATCTTCGTCCACTTCCCCCAGGTCCGGCTTGCCGCCCTCGATCTCGCGATCCTCTTTCGCCCATTCGGAGGGAAGGTCTTCGATCGGCTCGGGAATCTTCCCCTCTATTGCTTCCTTCTTGAGCTTTTTGTCGAGTGGACTCATAGCTTCAGTCTCCCACCTTTGCATCCATGTCTGAACCGTGAGGGCTTCTCTCGGACCGGACCCGTCGATTGATGATCCTGAGGCCGGGCGCAAGGCGCCAATCGGGGCACTGGAGGGAGGGGTCCCTTTTTGTTTCGACTGGCGCCAGAAGCAGCGTGATACGGGCAAGGACTCATTCCTCGCCGCCTTCTGGCAGGCGCACGTCCTTGGCCCAACTGCCATGGACGCGGAGAAGTGAACCAGGGCCGGCAAGAGAATCCCGCGTGTACGGCGTGCCGCGCAACCGGACTGGCGATTGCGCTCAGCGCGCCGATGAGTGGCAAGTAGGGAGCACCGATCATGAGCGATTTGATCCTGATTATGTGGATATTGGCCACCCTGCCGACGCCGGCGACTCGGGTTCCGTCCGCTCCGGACTACCACGGCGAACTCTGGGCTATGACGGCCACGCATTACCACTGGCCCGCGCCGCCAGCCGAGCAACCCACGCCCCAGGCGCGCGTCCCTGCGCCGCCGGCGACGCTGCCGGCCGCAGAAAGCCAGCAGCTACGCCGGGCGCTCGAGCGGATGCTCCCACGGCTCACCGGTCGGCTGGCGTGGGATTCCGCCGCAAGGTTGTACGTCCCTGAGGTCAAACCGGAGAACCCTGCTCCACACGTTTCCCCACAGCAGTAGGGCCCCATGCCCCCGAACTCCGGTTCTGGGAAGCTTGAGCCTGCGAGCCATCCGGCACGGGATGGGTCCTTGGCAAATAGGCTTGCGGCGCGGCGATGTCGACATACCACTGTGGGACTCGCTACGGAATCTAGCTGTAGTCGAAGCGGTGTTACGCTCAGCGTGCACGGGGAATTGGGACCGATAGGAAAGCCTCGCGAACCTGGCAGGATGAATCAGACGGTCGCGCAACAACCTCTCGGCATACGCCCCAAGTCCCGGGGCGGCGAGTATGGCCCACGTAAGGTGCCGGCTGCCTCGCCGCCCTGCGCGCACATGTGGAGCACTGAGCTGTGTTTACTGCTTTTACGCGGTCTTGACCTTGTTTTGCTTCCTGGCCTTGGCCGGTTTCACCTTGGCCACTTTCGCGGGCTTCACCTTCGCGCGTTTCGTCGGTTTCGCCTTCTTCGTAGTCGTCGGCTTCGCCGCAGCCGTCCTCGGCGACGTGGTGGCGCCTTTCGCCTGAGCGACCGCTGTTACCGTGCCAAGGGCCAGCGCCGTGCCGAGCAGGATCGTCATCAGTTTCTTCATTTCGTGACCTCCAACGGGATTATCTCCTCGTCTGAAACAATAGACGGGCGGCCTGATGAACCGGCGCTTAACTGGCAATTAAAAGCCGTTCACTCTCGTGTCCTTCTCCCTCGTAACCCTCCGCGGGGCGCCCGATTTCTGTAAAATCGACTCCATGGAAGGTCCACCCAAAGCCCTGCCGGAAGCCGCCGCTCTCGTCGACTACCAACACAGGCTCCAAGATCTCGACGCCCGAATGGCCGACCTGCGCCAGCGACTGGGCGGCTCGTCGCCCGACCCCGCCGCGGCCACCGAGCCGTCCAAGCGCATCGTGAGGCCCGCCGCCCGCCGGCGCATGCCTGCCGCGCAGAGGAAACGATGGGCGGCTGCTCGGAAACCCAAGGCTGCAGCGGAGGCGACGCCCCCGAAGGCCGCCAGGAAGAAGCGCCGCTTGAGCCCTGAGGGGCGGGCGCGGATCATTGCGGCGACCAAGAAGCGGTGGGCGGCGCTGAGGAAAGCCAAGACCGCGTAGCACCGGCGGGGTGACCGAACTCCGTGCCCGTGACCGTGTTCGACTGCGCGGGAATCTCCGCCGCCCGCCGGGAGCGCATCGATGCGGCCGTTGAGGCCGCCGGAGCGCACGCCGCTCTGCCGTACGAAGCCTGGACCGCCGCGGACCCGTCCCGGGGCGGCGTCCGGGTACTCATCACGGGGCTTTGAAAGGACGGTCACGTTCGCGCCCGACGAGGCGTCGGGGACCATCGCGCAGCGGGTGACGGTGTAGCCGCCATCTCAGATATTCTCATCCCGCCCAAGCTTGAAGCCGTATCGTCGAAGAGCCACGGGGCGCTCTGCGTCACGTCGTTCCCGCATCACGAACCAACAGTACTTGCTGATCTTCGCGAAGAGATGACTTGCGTCTCTCTTGGCGATCTGGAGCCAATTGGTGTTGACTCTTCTGCAAGCTTGCGCGCTCCCGCTTACGTCACCGTGAGCGTCTGCCCCGCTACAATCGAAACCGGTCGTGCGAACTCAATCGTCGTCACCGCTCCCTGCCGCGTCGCCGTGCTGGCCAGCGCGCGGCCGGCAAGTTGCACGGCGGGCTTCGCGTTAGCCAGCTTCACTTTCAGTTTCCTGAATGTGAGCTTGCCGGTCGCGCATGTTACCGAGAGCGTCTGCCCGGTGCGGCCGATTTTCCCAAAGCCGGAGGCGGTGACCCACGGGGCGTGGAAATCTCCGGGCGCGGTCGGCGCGATGGCCAGCGTCTCGCGCGGCACGTCCGGCTTGAAGCCCGTGGCTGCGATGAGTGTGGCCCAACTGCTGGGCGACCGCGAGTAATGGTCGCCGCACTCCACATGATTCCAGGGTCTGCCGGCCCGCAGGTAGCGGTGGTGTACCGATTCCACCACCTTGACGCCGTCGCCGAACCGCCCCAGGTCCATGAGGAACGATGCGAAGGCAAACTCGATCCCCGTCCACAAGCCACCGGCCTGCATGTTGGTGATGGCCAGCAGGTCCAGGCCGCCCTTTGGGGCGGTGGCATTGTGCAGACCGAACTCGAAATCGAAGTTGTACTTTACGATGCTATCCACCGCCGTGGCCAGGTTCTTTTCCGAGATGGTGGTCGGCAGGCCGATCAGGCGGGTGAACCACTCGCCGCTGATCTGGTCGCTCATGCACACGTCGCTGTACGCATCGCCATCCACCCAGAGGCGGTAGTATTGGCCGTTGAACAGCAGGCGGTCGAAGCTGGCGGAAGCTTTGTCCAGCGTGGCCTTCCAGCGGTCGGCGTCGGCTGTGTGTCCCAGGTCGGCCGCGATTCGGATGGCGGCGCGCAAACCGCCAATCCACAAAGACGCTATGTAGGAAGGCGTGCCGCGCATCGCCCACTGGTCGTAAGTCTGCACGCCGGTGTTCTTGTCCGGCAGTCCGTCGCCGTCGGTATCGAGCGAAGCCGTGTAATCCATCGCCTTGACGATGTGCGGCCACACCTCTTCCAGATACGCCTTGTCGCCGGTCCAGAGGTAATCGCGGCAGCACATCATGACGTACTGCGGGTTCATGTCGACGCGGTTGAAGCCGTTATCCACGTGGTCGAAATCGCCAGTGTAAGTGTGCGGGACTTGCCCCCGGTCGTTCTGGAGCTTGATCATGCGCTTGCTCTGCCCGAGCTTGAGTTCCGGGAACAGAGCCACCACAGGGTGGCTGCCCTGGTAATCCACGTCGGTGGTGCTGTGGCCGCAGCAGCCCAACCCTTCCCAAATGCCGTAGCCGCTGTCCTTGAGCCACCAAGTGGATTTTACAAGCGTGCCCAACTGGCTCGACCAGACGAATGCCAACGCGCTTCCGAGCGAAGTATCGGCCAGGGTGCGTGCGAAAGCCTCGGTGTCCTTGCGGTGGGAGGCGTAGTTCGCTAACAGGTACTTGGTAACGTCCCCGGCGCCGCTGAACCAGTTCGAGTACATGTGGCCGAGTTCGATTGGGGGCGGGGGCGCAGCCGCGGGTGCGCCGGAGGCCACCGCGCGTCCGCCAGGGAACGGCTGGCGCCCGCGCGCCATGTGATGCGGGAAGAACCAGCTCACGGCGAAGCGCACTTCGACGCGCTGGCCCGGAGCCAGCTTGACGGTCGATGCCAGAGCGCCTGTGCCCCACGTGAGCCGCTGGGCACGGCGGCCCGGCGCGCCGGCGGCGGCTGGCACCGGGGGCGCGATGTTCCTGGCCACCTCCTTCAGCAGCGCCTTTTTCGTCTCAATGGTATTGAAGCCTTGCGGATCGGCGGCCTGGGCGTCGGCGAAAATCCGGCGCATCAGCGCATCGGCGGTAAGCCTGCGCACCCACTCGTCGGCCTGCGCCGCGGATAGCGCATCGATCTCATCGCTGGAGAGTCTGAACTCGTTGGACAGGTCGTGCGCGGCCTCGGCGTTCGGCAGCTTCCCGGTCCTGTAGATCTCTTCGAGCAGCGATACCCGCATGGACCGCGAGCGCTGCGAGTTCCAGGTGAAATCGGCCGAGCCTGTGTACTGCTGGTACGTGCCGCTGACCCAGGAATGGTCGCCGCCGGTGACCGATAGGCACATGCCGCCGACTCCGGACTTGTCTTCCGGCTGCGCGCCAGTGCTCAGTTCGAGCGTGGTGGAATCGCCGTCGTGGCTAATGGTGCTGCTCAACGCCCGGTCTTCCACGTCCGGGAGCAGGGGATTCTCCAGCAGCGAGACAATCGACGCTTCCACCGCCGCGCCGGAAGTGTTCTCCAGCATGAAGACCATGTGGAAGCCGGGAGTGCCGGATTCTCGGGTCTTGCCGGGGATGAAAGGCGAGAAGGCCATGGCGGAGACGCGCACCGGCAGGGTCGGATCGTTGTAGCGCAGGCCGGTCATCGGAAACCAGGCGTCGTATTCGATCGACTCCACGTCGTGGATGTACGACTGCGAGTAGAGGTTGTTCTCCTCGGGGCGCAGGTACAGGCGGCGCAACTGCGGGTGGGCTTCGCCGGACTTGGCCGTCCGCAATAGGAACTTCAGGAACTGCGGCCGCGGGCCGCCCGGCGTGGCCGCTCCGCTCCGCCCGGCCCATGCGCCCGAGTTGAAAATCTGCCACTCATAGAAGCCGCCATCGGGCCGCAATTCGAGGAACCCGGTCCCGATGCCGCCCAGCGGCGCTCCCGAGCTCATGGCGAGGTTCGATGGGATGGCGACGCCCACAACGGCGTCTGTTCCACTGGCTTGGCTCGCGGTCCTGACCTGATACGGCGCCGCGACCGCGGGCGGTCCAAACGGCGCCGTCAAAGCGGCTCCAGCGCTCGCCGCCGTTCCCAGAAACCCGCGGCGGGAAGTCTTGTGATCTCGTTCTTTTCGTGCGCTCATGAAAGTACTCCTCGAACTTCGAGGTCTGGGAGTAGTATATCGAGATTGCGGTTTTGCCTTGCGGGGACTTCGCTGTAGTCCGTCCAACTGCCTCCCTTCGCGGCGCCGTACTTCGCGGGCGACGTGACGATGATGATTCGCGAGGCCGCGGAACGGTTTTTAGGTGTCCGTGCAAGAGGAACCTCCGGGCTTGGGGTTTCCGCGGCGCCTGAGACCTCCCCGGAAAACCCTTGGGCCGTTATGTGAATGGCTGTTTCGGGCGCGCTGTGCGGGCGTCGTAACAGAGGTTTAGGGCCGATTATCGGACAATACAGACGTAAACCGTAAACCTCCCTTTACCTGGATTCAAAACCTTGCGGAGGTTTCCCCGAACGAAGACTGGACCCAAAGGTGGCACCGAGGTTTCCGCGGTGCCGGAAACCTCCCCCGGAAAACCCTTGGGCCGTGAAATGAATGGCGGTTTCGGGCGCGCTGTGCGGGCGTCGTACCAGCGATTTAGGCCGATTATCGGACAATTCAGAGACGTAAACCGAAAACCTCCCGAAACCCGGAATCAAAACCTTGCGGAGGTTTCCCCGAACGTCTGCGGGAGATGCGAAACTGGAACCCAACGTGGCGCCGTACTTCACCGGTGACCCGACGATGACGATTGGCAGGCCTCGGAATTGTAGCAGGCGAGCCTGGAAACGCCTATAGCCGACCGTAATCGTGCCCTGGCTTCGAAGGGCGGAAAAGCCAAAAACCGCGCCACCTGAAATCAATCACTTAGGCTATTTTTTCCACAGCGCATTTCGTGGCTGAACAGCCACAATCCAGCCCTCTAGTCAGCACCCCGAAGAAGATGAGAGAAATTGAGGGACCTCAAGGCGATTTTTCAAACCCGCCGCGGTGCGGCGCGAAAACCAAGCGCGGGTTGCCATGTCAGTGTCCTCCGCCACCCGCCGGGAGCGCATCGAGGCGGCCCTGAAGGCCGCCGGCCAGCGCCTCGCGCAGCCGTACGAAGCCTGGATGGCTGCGGACCCTTTCCGGCGTGGCGTCCGGGTGCTGATCACGGGGCCGCAGAACTCGTGATCGAAATGCTCGACTGATCAGTACCGGGGCTTCAGTTCTTCCGACTCCGCCCACAGCCGGTTTCATTCGTGCATATATCGCGCCGCCACAGCCGAGTCATGCAGCACGAGCACGTTCTCCGCATTCTTCGACTCGGCGGAAGCCGTGAAGTTGAAGCTGCCGGTCTCCACAGTGGCGCCGTTCGCCACGATGAACTTGTCATGTAGGATGGCGTATCGGTAATCCACGCGCACCGGCACACCCTGGTTCGCCAGAAAAGTCGCAACGGTGTACCGCGCCGTGGCGTTGCTCTTGTCCACCACACCGCGCACGTCCACACCCCGCCTGTGCGCCGCCAGTAGTGCGGTGGCGACCGGCTTTGAAGTGAAGCCATACGCCGCGAACCGGATGCTGATCTTCGCGGATTCGATGGTCTTGACCACCAACTCCGTCGCGCCGCCATTCGGGGAAAAGGCGACCCTGACGGCCGGCGCACCTGCATCCACCGTCGCCGGGAGCAGAAGGGACGCGGTCAGTGCCGCTATTGCGAGGACCTTGCGCATAAAGTACCTATCGGCGGGTTAAGGCGTTTGCATTACGGCTGACAATAACTTCCGTCCGCAGAGGGGACATATCAGGATCTAAACGCCACGCGACATTTAAGCCACAGCAGATCAGCGGATTAGGTCTGAACGTCGGCCGTTTCCTGGTGCGATGGGGATTTCGCGACAGGAAGGGCGACCGCGCGCCGACGGCGTCTGTACCATTCTCCGAGTGGCCGACCATCTGGGCGGAGCACTTCGACGAGTCGTGCGTTACGCGACCCAGTGCCAAGTTACCGACAAGCTCACTTCAGGGCCAGTAGGCCCGGCGGGCGGGCCTCATGCCGCGCTAGTTCGCGGTCGGCTCTTTCTCGACATGGTCGATGACCATCACTTCGAGCGGGGCCGTCTTCGGTTCCAGTCTGAGGCCGAGTTGCGCGGGAAGGGCGCCAATGTAGGCGCCCTCCAGGTCGATCCTGCCGATGCTGTCGAGGATCGGCTTGCCGGTTTCCGCGTCGACAACGTAGGGTGAGAGGTCCAAGGTGAAATCGAAGGCCCCGGCGAGTCCGGTTTCGTCTATGGTGTGACACGATGTGAAGGGAGGGTCCAGGGCTGCCTGGGCGAACCGCGCCATCGAATACCTCTCAAACATGGTGGCGTACATTCTTCCGGGAACAGGCTCCTCCTTGGCGTCTCCCTTGGTTTTGGACTCTTGGAACTTTGGGCCGTTCCGAGCCACCACCAAGGCGTAGACGGGGAGATCCCGCGTCTCGATATGATAGGCGAGGCCGAGGCGCTCTTTCAGCAGCGCTTGCAACATCAGCTTGAGCTGCGATTCGGAAACGGGGGCAGCGGTTTTCGCGACGATGTCGTAGATGACGTCGGTGGGATAATCGCGCCACTTGGGGCCGACTACCCGGACGTTTTCGTATCCCCAGGCCCACATGATGCAGTTGCCGAGGGTCGCGTGGAAAGCGATACCCACCGGCGTGATCTCGCGAGCCGATCCCCTGCGCGGGGCATTGGCGGGAAGGCGTTTGACGGAGGCAACGTCAAACGCCGGCGGAGCCGGTGCCGTTTGGGCGAAAACGGCGCAAACGGTGACGCACGCGACGGCCATACACCGCGTTGGAAGTTGGAATATGCATTCCGGGCCTCATTGTCTTCTCTGGTATTGAGACGCTGCCCAGTTCCGGAACGTGCAGGCTAAATGCGGGCCATGTTGAATCAAGCCGAAAGGGTCGGGCGGCAGCGCACCGGCCGGCGCGCATGCCGTGGACCGCCGCAAGTCATTGGCAGCAAGGGGGGTGGTCGGAGGAATGGAAAGCAGATCTGAACGATTCGCGCGGGGCGAAGAACCGGGGGCGTGGATCAAAAACGGATTATATCCAAGTTCGCCGGGTGTACGCGCCCCGACGGCCCCGGCCAGGCGAACTGTACGACAATCCCACCTAACGGGAACTACCGCTCGCGCGAGGACGAAAGCGCGTCCGGTGCCTCTTCCTGCGGACCGAACGCATCAGTTTCGGACCCGGTTCTTTTGGAGCCACAGCGACTGCACCGTTCACGACCCGGAGGCCCGGGGCCAGAGCGTCAACTCACCTCGCGTCGGGAGAAATCCCAGCAACCGACCGCTGAAACGGAAAGGCCCGCACCAGCGCAGATCCACAGTACCGCCCCAAGGTCATGAGCCTGCCTTCCGAGCGGCAGCATCGGAATCGCCCACGGAAAATACTGCGGCCAGCCGCCGAACTGCTGCGTCATGGCAAACGCGAGGCCTCCGCAGATCGTCGCCAAGATGCCAAAGCCGACCGCGATCGAAAACGACCGCGATCGCAAACTCACCAAGTGCTGGATTGTAAGCGGCAGAAACTCCAACCCGGCAACCAGACCACAATCTCGTAGGAATGCACCCCACGGGACGGGGACGCCGAAATGTAAATCTGATCGCAACCATGGAAGCATCGCCCCGTCAAGCACGATCCCGCATAGGAGTATCGCCGTGCTGGCGGCAATCATGGCCACGACAACCCCCAACTTCGCCACATATATCGTCCACCGAGGCACCGGTCGCGCGAATAGACTCTTCCATTGATTGTCAGAGTGGTCGAGTCCAGCTACAAGAGCCGTCTCCAGCGTGATGCACAGCGGCATCATCATGAGCGCCCAGGTGTTCAGGGCCGCATGCTCAATTAGCGGCCACTCATTGCGAGTCGACTGTGGCGCCTGGGAGAAGCCGAAGAACATCAGGAGAACGATTACGGCCGGAGCGAGTACCACCATCTTCAGGGCAAAGGTCCCTTTCATCTTGAGCGCCTCGCTATGCAACGCACGGAACAGATTCATTGTGTCAACTCCAGGAAGAGGGCCTCCAATGTTGGGTGTTGGGTCGCCAAATATGAAACCGCGACCCCTGCCTGCACAAGCATCGTATTGATCTGCGCAGAACAGCGCTCACCTTGCGCCGCGATAAGGATGCGGTTACCCTCACGCGTCGCCATTCGGCCAGCGCTAATCAGTAGGCCCAGTGCTCGTTCCGGCTGATCTACCTCAGCAACAATCACACGTTTGCCGCGAAGTTGCAGTTCTTCCCGTCTCCCTTCAAACCTCAGTTGGCCTTGCGAGATGATCGCGAGGTGCGTCGCAACCTGCTCGACCTCGTCGAGAAGGTGGCTGGAGAGGAACACTGTCACGCCGCAGCGCCTCGGCAAGTCACGAAGCAAAATCCGCACTTCGTGAATACCCGCTGGGTCCAGTCCGTTGGTTGGCTCATCCAGCAATAGCAGCTCCGGATTGCCGAGAAGCGCCTGCGCGATTCCGAGGCGTTGCTTCATGCCGGATGAGTAGTTTCGTACCAGACGGTCAGCCACCGGTATCAGGATGACGGTCTCAAGGGCTTCGTCGATGGCACGCTTCTGCAAGCCCAGAAGTCTCCGGTGAACTTCCAAGTTCTCGCGGCCGGTCAAATGCAAGTACAACGAAGGGGACTCGACCAGCGAGCCGACCCGTCGAAGCAAGGCAGTTCGTTCCTTCGCCAGAGGGCGCCCAAACAGGGAAATCGTACCGCTGGTGGGGCGCTGAAGACCGAGCACCATTCGCATGGTTGTAGACTTTCCCGCACCGTTCGGCCCGAGGAACCCGTACACCCCCAGCGGAGGCACAGTCAGAGTAAGCCCGCGGACGGCATCTATTGTTCCATATCTCTTCCAGACCCCTTCAACGCGAACCGGCGTTTCCATCGGACTCCCCTGTTGAATCGCCATTGCCTGAGACGACATCCGTTCCCAACTGCAACCGTAGCCGCTGCGTCTGCTAGAAAGCCCGCAGGGTCTCTCTGGAGACGCTAAAAATATAGTTGACGTTTTGAGCTTCGCAGACGTGCAGAAGTGTTCAGGATATTCTGATCCCAAACGAGCCCGCGCCCGACAAAGACCCCGTGCCGCCGCTGTGAGGCCATCCGGAGGTTCTCCAGCCAGACAACAGAGATCGTGGACAAAAAATACGAAAAAACCGGCCAATCTGTTCCACCGAGGTTTTCAGCGTAAGCGATCTAGAATGAACAGATTGGCCGGTTTTTTGCCCTACATCTGGTCCAATCTGTGCACGCGCCACATTCAAAAGAAGATAACGCCGCGCGGGCATCATGATTGGCCAGATATACGGGATTGTTGGAAACTTCGCCCACGCGGCCCCGGAACCCGCGTCCCTCAGCCCTCGATATAGGCCTATAGTCGCCGTAGCACCGAAGTGGCCGCCTTCGGCCGGATCACGCGCTACTCGGAGAGAGGGCGGGCCGTGTCGGGAGCCGATTCCTGTCGAGAACAGCCCTTCCGTCCAGCAATCCGGATCAGTCTCGTGAAACGTCCCGCACGGATTAGCCTCGCGAAGTCCCCGTCGATCGGTATCACCGTCCGGTACAATCGGGCTCACCGGCCGCCGGCGTTGTCGGCAGTGGCCGAATTCCAGGGCCCTGAGGGTATTCGACTGCAAGGGTGCCTCCGCGGTCTGGCCGCGAGCGAATCGAGGCGGCCGTGAAGGCCGCCGGACAGCTCCCGCGGCCGAAGGGCTGGATTTGCCGCGGACCCTTCCGGGGCGGCGTCAGGGTTCTCATCACCGGGCCGCAGGGCTTCGAAAAGAACGATCGCGTTCGCTCTCGACGAAGCCGCGGCAACGATCACCAGCAACCCGCTGAGCCCCACCTCGCAGGCCACTAGCGTGGAATGCGGCTCTGCGCTGGCACGCGACCCGGTGGCACCGCGGTCGCCGGAACGCAACGCGAGCTGGAGATCCCCTCGGGTGGCGCGCCAAGACGGTAGAAAACCGAAGAGGGAAGCCGTGAAGGCCTGTGGAGATTCCCTGCACTCCCATGGATCGTCATCTCCGGGCACGATGTTCGCCGAAACCAATGCGGCTAATAGGCCTTTGGATAGCGCACGCTCCCCGGTCTTGTGGTAGGTTTGATCCAGAGGTTGGCCCACAGGTGGAATGAGGCGCGATGGCCGATCGCAAAGGTCGCCATCCAGGTATGGGTGGCGGTTCGGTGGCAGGCTGGCGGAGTGCGTTACTCATGGCACTAGCCTTGTTGCTGACTTTCCTGGGGACTTCGAGTGCGCAAAACCTGTCTCCCCCGGAAGTATCGCGACTGCTTGGGCGCGCGAGGACCGGCGTTGCGAATGCCGACTTTGACGGCAGGCTCGCCGACAAACTCGGCCGCGTCGCCTACAGCGATCCCTCGTGGCCGGTCTACGCCTTCTTGCGCGCAGAGCTCCTGTTGCAGCTACAGCGCACGAAGCCCGCTGCCGACGGGTACCGAAGCCTCGTCGAATTCGCTGCATCGAACCCGTACAAGGACACCTGGGGCGGCCACGGCTTGGCTGCCTTCGCGCTGTACCGCTGGCTGGCGTTGTATGCCGCTTCCGGTTCGACCGAGCGCGCGCCTTTCGAACAGATGGCGAACTGGGCCGATAGCGTGCTCGAAACACGTCTTGTGCGCTCGGCCTTTCGCCCAAATCCCATTTTGGCGAGCATGCCTCTGCTCGAGGAGGAGATCTATCACGCTCTAGCCGCTGGAGCCCTGCGCGTCGGGTCCTCGACGCGGGCCGCCAACTACTTCCTCGACTACCTGAGCCGCATGCGGTCCGAGGGCGTCGCGCCCGAGTCGGACCCTCTTTATGGCGAAACGCTGAAGCAGGGCGCTTCAACGCCCGACGGCATCGCGCTGGTGTACGGCAAACACCTGCTTTCGCTAGAAAAAGTGGACGCCGCGCTGCCGTATTTGGAGAAGGCGGAGGACTCAAAGAATTACCAGACGCAGCTCGAGGCCAAATACCTGCACGCGAAAGCCGCGCGGAAGATGTCTCGCGGCGACAGATCCAAAATCTATCAGGAAGTCCAACGCTACGCCACCAACGACGAGTTGGCGCAGTCCGCGTTGTTGTCTGACGGACTGCAGTTCAGGCCCACGGAGCCGAAGTTCAAGGAGGTCTTGGGCGCCGCAGTCTCAGCGTACCCTGGCGGCCCGCTTACCGACGAGGCGTTGCACTGGCTGACTTGGGGTGCACGGATCACCGGAGACCTGGAGGGCGCCTGCAAGTGGCAGGAGATGCTGCGCAAAGACTATGGCCAGAGCCGTTACCTGAGCCGCAGCGCGATCGAAGTGGCGCTGGCGTATATCTGGCGGGGCCACACGGGGGACCTCGATGTCGCCTCACGCGTGCTGAATGACTTTTTGAACAAACAACCCAGCGCCGAAGATCTGCCTCGATCCTTGTTCTGGCTCGGACGGATCGCCGAGCAGCAGGGCCACGAGGTGGAGGCCCGCGACCGTTTCGAAGAGACCGCAAAGGCGGCATGGTTCGACTACTACGGGTTGCGCGCTCGTATGCATTTAGCTAGTGGTCGCGGCGCGCGTTCCCAGATACTGGTCGAAAGCCCCGCGCTGGTGGCCGAGATCGGCGCGGCTTACGCACTGGACCCCGCCGCGCCGCCGCCGCCCCGCCAGGCTGGCGCCTACTACCGGAGGCTGGAGACGGCCTTGGGCAGCGGGCTGTACCGAACGGTCTTTGATGGCGAGAGCGCACTTCGCGCGGTGGACGCCTCCAAACGTGTCCAGGATATGACGTTTGAGGAGCTCGACAACGTCGGCTTCCTCGCACCGATTGCGGTGATGATGGCGCTGCGCCAGGATGCCTTGGCGGCCGCCGACGCCGACCCGTCCCTGCCGGACCGGCTGGCGCTGGCTCGCCAGCTCGGCGGCACCGCGGGCGACTGGCCGGGGCTACTCAGCTTAGTCCACCCTACGTCGGTGCGACCGGCCGCGAGGCGCGCCGAGCTGATGCGCACGCCTGGCTACCTGCGTGTCGCTTATCCACTGGTTTTCGAGCCCCTGATCCGCGAGGCCACAACTCGCCAGATGGAACAACTGGAACCGGCGCGCCGCCCGTATTTCGGTCGCGTTGCGCCTGCCTGGCTGTACGCGGTCATGCGACAGGAGAGCTTCTTCTACACGGCGGCACTGTCGAAGAAAGGCGCGCTTGGGCTCTTCCAGTTCATGCCGGGAACCTTTGACACGCTGGGCGCCCGGTGGAAGCTGCTCGCCGGCGACGCGGCGCCCGCTCGGGCCGCCTACCTGATGAACGAGCGGCTGTCCATCCCGCTCGGCGCGCGCTGGTTGGCGCAGGAGTTGCTGAGCAAGTTCGACTACAACCTATTGTTCTCTACCCTGGCCCACCACTCCGGAGGTCCATTGGTTATGAAGTGGAAAGAACAGTGGAAGCAACGTGGCTGGACGGACGACGTCGAAACGATGATTGAATCGTTCCGCATGGATGATTTCATCCCCGAGGCCAGCGATGCGTCGGGCATCGAGGCGCGCGGCTTCGCCCGTAATGTGATGACTGACATCGCGGTCGTCGACGTCCTGGCGCTCTACAGGGATCGCCCCAAATGACGGGACTTGCATGAGCACCGGCGCCTACAAATGGAGCTTCTTCATCGCGCATGCCAGCGCGGACCTCGACAAGGCCGAGGCGCTGTACGAACGGTTAGCGCCGCACGCTCCGACCTTCCTCGACGCCCACTGCATCGAACTCGGCGCCGACTGGGACCTGGAGCTTGCCCATGCGCAGAAGGACGCGCTTATCAGCGTCGTGTTGGTGTCGGCGAAAAGCGACCAGGCGTACTACGAGCGCGAGGAGATCGCCGCCGCGATCGCGCTGGCGCGCGTCGACGATCGGCATCGCGTCGTGCCAGTGTTCCTCGACGGCTGGGACGCCGAGCGCATGGAAATTCCCTACGGCCTGCGCCTGAAGCACGGCCTCACGCTCGGCAAAGGCTTCGGGTTCGACGAGGCCGCGCAGGCACTACTCGACCACCTGCGCCACCTGCAGGACCCGACCTTCGTGCCCCCGCCCCCGCTCCGGCCACGCCGGCGCCTGGCCTGGTGGGTTGCCGGCGCTCTAACGATCGCCATCGCGCTAGCCGCGTTCCTGTGGCGGCTCTGGCGCCCGCGCGTTGCCCCGGGCCCGCCGACCGAAGCGAAGGTTACGCAGCAAGCGCCGCCCGCAGCGGCGTCGACCAATGACTGCGTGGACATCAAGGCCTTCTGGCCGAACGTGATCCCGCACTACTTACTGACCTCGATCGGCTCGAAGAACTTCCCCTATTGGCTGCGCATCGTGGCCACCAACGGCTGCAGCGAAGGCCGCACCATGACGGTGCGCTTCGAGAGCAGCGAAAACGTCGCTCTGGAAAAGTCGAGTGAGCCGCCAACGCTCTTCGTGAAAAAGGGCGAACAGCAAGACCAGACGTTCAAGCCACCCTTTGTAATGGCTACGTTCAATCCGAAGCCCGAACTGGCTCGGTCCCCGCAGCCGCCCGACAGCGTCACCTTCAACTGGTCGATCGAGGACGACCAGAAAAGAAAGATTGGCGCCGATCACATCGTAGTCGAGATAGTCGCGCCCGATACGGTCGCCTGGGACCTGAGAAAGCCAGCGGAGTCGGGGAAACGCGGGCCGGTGGAGCGCGAGTTCGTGCTGGCTTCGCTGAAGGCCTGGATACTCAAGCCGCCGCACGAGGTCGACGATCTCGGCCTGGCGTGCCGCAAGACCACGGCGAGCGGGGTCATGCTGGAACGCGAGGAAGCGATCGGGGCCTGCTACCAGCAACTCTTCGCCACCGGCAGTAGCGTGCTGGTCAGCGACAATCCGATGCAGTTTCCTGCTGGCCAGCGGCAGTACATTCGGCGGCCCCTCGATCTGATCGAGGACCGGCTCACCAAGGCAACGTCGCTGGAGGCCGCGCTGTTGTTGACAGCCGTCGTCCAGTCGCATCACAGGGATGGTATCGACCCGGACCTGATACTGCTGGTCGCGCCAGTCGAAGACGCGGCTGATCCGAGTCAAAAGACGGTGTTCATCGCGTGGCGCGAGGCGGGGCCATGGCGTGCGGTCGATCTGCGCGTGGCCAACACGCAGCCGTTCCAGGCCAACCTGGGCGCCGCCTCGGCCAAGGTGGCTAAGATTATGGGCGGTAACGCCGAATTCGCTGGCGCCGTCGACGCCAAGGGGGCGGCCTTCAGCAAGAACGACAGGTTTGCCGCGCTAGACTTCGCGAAGGTTCCCCAAGAGTATTGGATCCACGGGCTGCCCTGAACCGCTGGCGGACTGCCCGCAGGTTCCTGCCGGCTGGCCGCCTGAAACGCACGGCTGGGCTGAACGGCTTGTCCAAAGGTGGACAGCCTTGGGGCTTTTGCAAAAGGACGCGACGCAGAGGATGGGCGTGGACCCAACCCGAGCGGTGCAGGCAGTAGATTCATAGAACGTACAACCGGAGCATCCACCAGACAAGGAAGAGAGCGATTACGGCCACGACAACGTAGCGAATCCATTGACCCACAGTCCTCGGTTCAGTTCGGTTCGTCCCATTCTTAGCTGCCATTTTTGCCCTTCACATTTGATCTTACGGGAAAGATCGGCCCTGAGAGCAGCGGCACGGGGATGCGATGCGGCGCATAAATGTTGCCGTCCGGTACAATCATGTTCCATGCCCCTGACCGTACTCGACTGCCAAGGAATCTCCACCACTCTCCGGGAACGCATCGAGGCGGCCGTGGAGGCCGCCGCCCAGATACCCACCTCGGCACATTCTCTACCTGTAGGTAATCCACATGGGTGAGGCCCAGACGATCTCGCCGTTCTCCTGTTCGCCACGAACATAGTAGTAGCTCGTCCGGCCTTTCCCGGCGGCGAGGTCTCTCCAGGTAAACTCAATATCGGCCACTTTCGGCTGACTCGAGTAAACGTACTTGTTATCTTTGATAACGTGCACTTGGTTAAAAGGCGCAGTCCCAATCAGCTTCACGTGTAACTCGGGTGCTTGATTAGTCGTGAATTCATCACCCATCAAGTGTGAGCCGCTACGCACCTCAGCCAGGATATTGTCGGTCGCGGCGTAAAAGTGGCGTTTCCTGAACCCGTTAAGAACGGCTTCGCGCGTGATTTCGGGAACGAAGATATTGCAGTAGCTCATGTGGGTTGAAAAATGGTCCGAGCTAGCTTCGAAGCCAAGCCTGTATCCCCTCTCCAATGCCGCATTCACGAAGCCCTGGGGCCGCCAACCGCCAATCGAATCTCCTTCCGTACTGGTTCGTGGGGCGTCAGGCATCTCAGCGTTCTGCCGGAGCCCATCAAAAAGCTCGACGGCTGGTTCGACGTCCGGGTTGTTGTCGCGCCAGTCGGTTCCCATGTCCGTGGTGGTGGAGTGCGAAGCCACGATGCCGTGAAACCGTTCCAGATACGCATAGAGCATCAGGGTATCGGGCGCGTGACCAGCCGATTCAGGCTTCACTGCCGGCAATCGCGGCAACGGGCGAATGCCTCTCTGGGCGAACACAACATTGCGGTGGCCTTCGGGATAGTCCACGCTGCGCTCGTAGCTGAACAGGGACGCGAAACTGCCGGGTGCATTGAAGATGTCAGTTTCTTTCTGGGTGATCCACCACGAGTACTCGCGACCGCCGCCGTTATCGTGATCGCAACAGCCGATCCAATCCAGGCCCGCGGCGTCCAATATGTAACGCCATTGATCGAGAAGACTGCCATCGAAGCCGCCGTCCGAGGAAATTTCGCTGTGACGATGGAATTCACCGCGCACGAGTCTCAGTTGGCCGCCATCCGATTGCACGCGGTAGGCGCGCATGCGTTCGATCGCGGCCTTCTCAACGGCATCCCGCGGGTCCGCTACCGTCCGCGCTATCCTTGCCGCGGGCCGCACCTCAATCGGGAAATCGACTGGCGGCGCCGAGACAAGGGAAGCGTAAAGATCGTTGTTGCATCGATCGATCGCGATGGAACGGCCGGGCGCGGGCGCGCGTCCGGATCGGCTGGTCTCAAAGTCGCCGCGTCCGTCCGACGAGCCGATCACAATCAATTCACCCGGCCTCGGGGATATCACTGCCGGACGGTTGTCGAGCAGGTTATCGGTGTGAGCGAGATAGATGGGCCGGCTCCACGATCTTCCGTCATAGGTGGCCACGTATTCCGACCATACCGAGCCGAGCATGGACCAACGTATGGGAACCGCGCTCCGGAACGTGAGCAATAAGCGGCCTGAATTATCCACGGTCAGCCGCGGGAGACTATTTTTCGGTCCCGATATGGTAGCTGGGGTTTCGTTCGGAGCCCGTTCCTTGACCAGGCGTGGATTGGGCTGAATCCAATCCATTGCTTCGTTTTGCGTGCCCAGCGTTTCTCCGTGTTGGGTTGGTATACCGGGCAAAACATCCCCGATGTCGCTCCTCGTGGTCAGGGATTTCCCGCCATGATCGAACGCGACCAGCCTTATCGCCCGCGCCTGATAGAGCCAAACGCCGGTCGTGTCGAAAGTACCCCAGTCCTTACCCCAGCGCTCCCCTCCTTCCTCATAAGCGACCCATAACCTCCCGAAACTGTCATAAGCGATCGAAGGATATGCCTCATACCTGGCCGAGTCCGCCACAGGCATTTCCCCTTGCCAGACGCCCGGCGCGGTCGCAGTACGCACGTAGACATCGTAGTTGCCATTGCGATAAGAATCCCAGGCGACACTGACGCGGCCTGTCTTATCGGCCGCAATCGCGGGGTTCCATTCGTTAGACCCGGAACGAGCTACGACCGTGGCCGAAGTGAAGTGCGTGCCATCTTGCGTAGCCGCAAAGATCGAGGCCTTTCCATCACGCCATCCCTGCCATGCTACCCACACCCGCCCCAGCGAATCCGTGGCGGCCACGGGATCGATATCTGATCCCGATGCATTCGATATCTGAACGACACGACCCGCCGTCGCGTTTTCGACCACGCGACCCCAGATCTCAAAGTTACCCTTGTGGTTCCCGGACCAGAAGACCCACGGGCGTCCGGAACCATCAATCGCGATGGCGGGCCGGTAGACATCGCCGCCGGAACTCGTGATCTCGATCGGGTGACCCCAAGCATTGCCGGAAAACTTGCGCACGATGATCTGGTCGCCGCCCGCAGGCGCCGCCATATCCTCGAAGTCGGCAGGGCGCCGCTCGAACGGAGCGCGAATTCGATCGTGGTCTGGATTGTGTCGGAATGCGACATAGGCCAGCCACAGGTCACCTGCTTTGTCTGCCGCGATTGCCGGATAGTCCTCTTCATCGGGCGAGTTCGTAACCGGAAAAGAGGGAGGAATGCGATCGGCCGCGACGCGGCCCTCGAGTAACTTCGCCGTTTTTCCATAAGGAATATCGGCAAGCCGCACATTGAAATCGCCTTGTTTCGTTGTCACTGCGAGTTGTGTGCTGGCGTTCTCCCCGTCCAGCCAGACGATCACGCCGTCTGCCACGAAGGGCGGCTGGCCCTCTTCATGTCGGAACCACCGCAACCGATGGGTTGAGATGATCCAGGAATTGCCGTTGATCGAATCGGGCAGCGGCGTCGCATCGAAACGCCATGGGTCGAGTTTCGTAATTCGCGCATCAGAGGCGGCGACAGAACCGTCCCAGCGGACGACATCGCTATCGGTCAAGCCCATCACCAGCCGCACGCCAACCGCGGCCCGACTCTCGAACGTCAAGATAAACAGGGCAAGGAGAAGAGAAATCCGAAGCAATTCATTCGGTCAGGCGGTCCTGGCGATCAGCACCGCACAGCCCCTGTCCTCCAACTCGATTTCTCCAGGATTTCCGTTTTGCCATCCTGGATCAGAAGGATTATATCACCAAGTGTCCGGCTAACGATCTTTTGCCCGCTGACAAGCCCATGCAGGCCAAAATGTTGCGATTATCAGTAACTTACAAGCCTGTTTTTCCGCGCATGTGCAGGTATAGGGCCATTCCGCACGCGCCGCGCGCTCCTGCCGCGGCCACCGCCGCTCCCAAGCGCATCGTGAGCCCCGCCGCGCGCCGGCGCATAGCTGTCGCGCGGAGGAAACGCTGGGCGGCTGCCCGGAAAGCTAAGCCCGCAGCGACGGCGACGCCAGCGCCTGCGAAGGCCGCCAGGAAGAAGCGCCGCCTGATCCCCGAGGGGCGGGCGCGGATCATCGCGGCGACGAAGCGGCGGTGAGCGGCGGCGAGGAAGGCCAAGGCGGCGGGGCAGTCAGCCGTGCGGGAGAAAGCGACGCCGGCGGCGGCAAACGACCGGGCCGCGGGGAGAGCGCAAGGCGGCCAGGCTGTGGGGCCGGCGATGGCGGAAGCGAAGGCTGGGAGCGCGCAGAGCGCCGCGGAATAGGGGAAGGAGCCCCGGCGCGGCTTGCCCGGCTCGGGATCCATGCCCCTGACCGTATTCGACTATAAGGGACTCTCTTGACAAGCTAGCCAGTTCCCGGCAATGCCAATTTCACCCGCAACGTCGGGCGATCGCAACGGAAAACCTTGATCGCCAAGCCGCCGACAGCCGGCTCCCGCATTGTCGCTAGAGGCCGGCCTATTCTCGGCCGATAAGGAGAGTGAAGGTCGTTCCCTTTGTGTCACGGAGAAATATAGCTCTCTACGGCGGCATCTGGAAGCTCTGGGACATTTCGAGTGCCTACCATCACGCCGAGCGGTTCTTCCACTGCGGTCGCGAGGGCAACTGCGTCGGGTACAGGATTTCCTATCCGACACTGGGGTTCTGCCATCAACGTCGGTTTGTGAAGCGCGCGATGATGCTGTGCCTGATGATTGCCTTCACCATGAGGGCAGCCGAGCGGGATGGCGGGTGGACTGGGCCTTATCCCCCGTGTGACGGTCACGCCGAGGTTTTGAAGCGAGAGCCCATGAACCTAGGCGTCAGGTTCTCTACGTCAAACCCGACGCTGAAAGCGGAGTTTGCTCGTGCCATGAGCTTCTGGGCCAGCATCCTCGAAATGAATTGGCACGAGGAGGATAGCCGGGCTTGTGCGATTCAAGCCGTCGACGGCGATCCCGACCTTTTCAGGCCAGGCGAAGTCGCCCGCGCCCAGTTCCCTGGGCTGCCTGCATATCAGGGCTGGATCGCCTTCAATCCAAGAGTCTCCTTACCCGCGAATGAGCTGTTCTTGACCGCCGTCCACGAGCTGGGGCATCTGCTGGGCTTGCCGCATAGTTCCAACGGGTCATCGGTCATGTATTTCCTGGCTCTCGATGATTCGGTGTTCCTAGATAGCGCCGACCTCGTGGCCCTGGCGACCTGGCACCGCTTGCGGGCTGTGGCTGGAACAGGCGACGTCCCCGAATCGGCCGTTCAGGCCTGGAGACGCGTGTCGCGGTGAGGGTTTCGTCTCCGCGCTGATCGCGAATCCGCATCCACGCGATTCGCGCGTAGAATAGGCGCTCAGGGCGGACCAGGGTGCCAGGTTCATATCAAGCACTGGAAGAACGGCATTGCCGTCCGGCACATTCGGCTTGACCGGCCGCTGGCGCTGTCGGGCAGGTGCCCGCACTCCCTGCCCCTCACCACATCCGCCTGACAAGGAATCTCCGCCGCCCGCCGGGAGCGCATCGAGGCGGCCATGGCCGCCGCCGGACAGCGCTGGGCGCAGCCCGCACGAAGCCTGGATCGCCGCGGACCCTTTCCGGGGCGGCGTCCGGGTGCTGATCACGGGACCGCAGGGGTTTGAAAGCGAAGCGCCCCAGCGCATCGCACGCTCCGGCGCGCCCCGGCGCATGCCCGCCGCGTCGAGGAAACGCTGGGCGGCTTTGCGGAACGCCGGGGTAGCATCGGCAGCGACGCCGGTGCCCGCGAAGGCCGCCAGGAAGAAGCGCCGCCTGAGCGCCGAGCGGAGAGCGCGGATCGTCGCGGCGACGAAGGGGCGGTGGGCGGCGGTGAGGAAGGCCAAGGCCAGCTAAATCGATTCTTCTGCAACCGGCTCTGGGGCATAGACTTGCCTTGATTCCAAACCGCTTAGCATGGTCGGTAAGCAGCCCTGAAAAGGCTGGCGTCGGCGGTTCGATTCCGTCCCTGGCCACCACCAGCATTCGACACTTTTCGGAATCCGGCTGAACGCTGACGTTCCCCGATACCTTGTAAACCGGACGCCCGTCCCGCTGGACGGGCGTCAAAACCAGCTTGCCGATGTGCTTGGCAAGCGCCTCCTTGGCGCGGGAGAGATCCCCGGCCTTCAGCGTCTCTCCGAGCCGCATGATCGACCTCAGCACGTGATTGCGAATTCCATCAACCGCGACGTCCAGCTTCACGGGCTGGTAAGCCTCGATGGCTTCCGTCAGACCCTTGATCTCACCCTCCACCTCTCGCAGCCGAGGGATCACGCAGTCGAGATCGCCGCCGACCTCGATGGCCTCGATGAGCCGGGCGCGCCGTGACGTCAGGTCCTGCCGTTGCCTAAGCAGGGCGTCCTGCGACGTGGTCGACCCCTGTCGCTCCATCTCGGCCAGCCGGCTCTTCAGCTCCTCCTCGCAGCGTTTCACCGCGTAATCGAGCGTGGCCGGGTTCAGGAGGCGCTGCTCAACGGCGGAGAGAAGCTGTCCCTCCAGGCGGTCTTGGCGGATCAACAGCTTGTTGTCGCACATGCCGTTTTGCTTGTGGGCGTGGCATCCATACTTTACGTACCCGCGCTTTCCGCCCCCGGCGCAGATGACCATGCTCCCGCCGCACTCGCCGCAGACCAGGACACCGCTGAACAGGTAGTTCCGGGCCCGCTCCGTGCGGGTCATGCCGCCCAACTGGCGAAACCGGTCGCCCGCGCGTTTGCGGCGATCCTCTACCGCTTGCCACAACTCCTCGGGGACAATCCGCCATGCGGGAACTTCAACCCGGCGCCAAACCGATTCCAGCGTGGGGCGATTGACCTTCCCGCCCGTTTCCGGGTTACGGTCCTTCTTCGTTCGGCCCCAGACGTTCACGCCCTGGTAACGTTCGTTGCGCAGCATTTCGTGAATCGTGTACCGCGACCACGGACCGTTCGGGCCGGGCACGCCATCACGATTCAGTTGGATGGCGATGGCTCCCTGGCCCATCCCTCCGGCGTACATGACGAAGATCCTGTTCACGACTGCCGCCTGCGCGGGGTTGATTTCCAGCTTTACACCCGAGACCGCGGGCCGACCGTACTTCCCGGTGCGGCTGGGGTCTTCAATCGGAACGTTGTCGTACCCGTAGACACGTCCGCCGGGGTTCAAGCCTTTCAACACCCGGCCTTCCTGTCCTCGGTGGACCTTGTCGCGGAGCGAATCGAGGAACTGTTCCGCGTGCATCCCTTGAAGCGCGAACATCTGCCTTCCGGTCGGCTGCGCCGAGTCGATGCCTTCCGCCACTGAGAGGACGTTGACACCATGGTACTTGAGAATGTCGATGTTCCGTAGGAGATCGGGCAAATCCCGCGAGAACCGGCCCGTATCGTAAATGAGCAGGGTATCGAATGCTCTCTGCTTCCTCTTGGCCGCCTCCATCAGTCGCAAAAAGTTGTTGCGGCCAGCTACCGATGCTCCCGAGATGGCGCGGTCCGCCACAACCTGTTCCTCGACGACGGACCACGCCTGCTGTTGGGCGTACTCTCTGCACCGCCGCTCCTGGTCCTCAATGGACGCCTCCCGTTGCATGTCGCAGCTGAAACGGGTGTAGATCGCACATCGACGTCTCATCGCTCGCCACCTTTCTCCTGCCGCCCGCCCGAGGCCGCCTTCGTTTCCTCCCCTTCGAGGAAACGCTTCAAGCACCCACGAACGACCTCGCTGGCGCTCACTTTGTGCCGCGTGGAATACTGATTTAACGCCGCATACTCCGCCGGGGTCAACATCAGCGGCAGCCGCCGCGAGCGTCTCAGTCGCGTTGGCTTGGGCGGTCTCCCTCGGCGCGTCCTCTGCGACATCGCCAACAATCCTCCGTCGCCATTTATTATGCGCATCATAAATCAATAGTAGTCAAGTGGGACGGCTCGGAGCGCGGCGCGGCGCTTATCCGCTCCCGCAGTAGCTCCTCGACGATCGAGGGGATGATCCAGTCTTCCAACAGCCCGCGGATGGCCTCGTCCGAGACGACTCCGGGGCCGATTTCGAGCGTCGCCTGATTACGACGCTCCGGCCTGTCGTCGGACGCACTTCGGCTCTTTCGAGCCGTCGACGTTCGCTGCCGCTTAGGCGCTGACATGACTCAGGCACCTCCTCCGCTCCGACTGGCGGCTCGTCCCTTCACAAGAGGCGTGCATGGCCCGCTGGCCGCACGCACCTCGTGCTTGTTCTCGGCCTGTGCGCGCTGAGGCCTGTCACCGGAGTCGCTCCCCGGACCAAGGTGCCTATCCCGCAAGAGAGGCAGGAGGACGGATGGCGGCGGCCGGCGCGACCTCCCCCGAGGCAAGGCTTGTTTTGGGAGCCGCATGCTTGACCCAAGTCAGCCCCCGGCCCTCGGCGGCGTCGCCTGAGACCCACCATTCAGACCTTTTCCGCCACCTTCCAGGAACGTCCGGAAGACTGCCGGGTGCACGCGGATCTGGCGGCCCAACTGGACTCTGCCTGGCACTATCTTCGATCGGAGTAGAGTGTACATCCTTGCCCTGGGTACACCCAGAATCCTCGCAGCCTCCGCAGCCGTTAGCAGCTTCTCTGACACTCCGCCATCCTCAATCGCGACTATAGGCCTTCACAAGAAGGAAAATCGAGGGAGGAATCGAGGGATTATTAAGGGAATATAGGGAGATTCTAACGCCGAGTGTTATCAGGAGACCCGGCGATAGGCTCGCGCTCTTTTGATCGTCTCCTGATGGAACGACCCCCTCTCCAGCAAGAGTCGTCTCAGGGTCTTCGGATCCATTTCGCGCTGACGCGCGTCAACCATGGAGGCGCATGCATCCCCCTGCGTATGGCCTCTACTACCCATTGCGTCTTGGAGTTGTGCGCCAAAGCCCCTAGGCACCGGCACACTCTTGCCTCCGCGCAGCGGATAGACGCTGCCCTCCTCATTTGGTCGCTCATTTTGGAGGATGGGGCCTTGCCCGATGAGTTTCGCGATCAACGCGATCAGTACCTCTGCGTTCCGCACGAAGGCACGAGAAAGCAGATCGATGAATTCGAGGTTCTGCCTTGCCTCTCGGATATCGGGCGAGAGCGTAATGATGTGCGGACGCACCCTGTCCCAAACTGCCTTAAGCGCGGTCTTGGCCCGACGGCTGCGACTCCGCCCCCACTTCCCGACAAAGATGTTGATGTCGGCCAGGCAGCTTCGAAGCGCTTCCCGTGCGGAATCAGGAGTGTACTCGCGTACCATATCTCGTGTACACCGTTTCGGCGGAGGCGAACTTGTGCAGGCGGTACGGCAGACTGTCGGCAATCGGCGACTTCTTCCAGATCCAGCGCCCGCTTGGTCCGGGCATCCGCGCCTTGAAGTCCTTTTCTCCATTGGCAAGCAGACGCCGCTCAATCATGAACACCGTTCGGCCGCCCTTATCCGTGTACAGGTGCTCCGCAACCTTCCGATACACGGGCGGCTTACCGTTCTTCGGCTCGGGACGGCCCACAATTCGATTCACCTCGGCAGCGGCCATCTTGAAGGTCTGGCGTGTAAGCGTCTGTTGTAGCCCGATCACGTCCCATCCCTTGTTACAGGTTGAGAAGCAGAACGCACGGCCGGTCTCCGCCTCAACAGCGAAGTTGTCGTCCTCGCCTTTGTGGACCGGGCACGGCCCGCGCCATTCCTTGCTTCTGGTCTGCCGCAGTGCCGGCACGCTCGCTGCGTAGAACGCGGCAATCTCGCTTCTGGTAAAGGACACCATGCGGTTTATCCAATGGCCATTACAGGGCTCGCGGTGCCTGTCCGGTTTCAGTGTTCACCAAAGTGGGGTCCGCGCCGGCGAGATCTGGCGCGCGGCACCAGCCCACCGGCGATCAGTTCGTCTGCCTCGCCCGCGAAACGCGCCCGATTAGTTCGCCTTCAAGGCTTCAAGGTTGCGCACATCGATGCAGTATTCTCCTACGGGTGCCCGGGTTCCGGCCGGGGCCGAGGGCGAGATAATGATCATGGGTTAGCTCGCCGCCCTGACGCACCTCCTGGCGCAGAACCTCTCTTGAGACGTGCGTTGACAGTGGCCGGATCCCCCCGCACAGGACGCGATTCGAGCCAGTTTTCCACATCTCGAGGCCGATAGCGCACAAGAGCCCCGATCTTGAGACAGGCCGGACCACGGTCCTCAATTCGCCAGCGCCGGAGGGCCGCCAGGACCACAGCAACCATCTTTGCGACGTCGCTCTCCGTTAGTAAACAAGACAAAGCTTGATGATCCACAGGGATATAGTGAGCGCACTTGCTCGCGAAAAGGAAGACGCCCAAAAAAAGAAATCTTTCTTACCCCCGTTTCCGGTACCCAGGAGGCCGATTGGTCCATGCGTCCCTCATTTTTCGATCGAGCACTCTTTCGCATAGCTCTAGTAATCCCTCGTGGCCAGCAAGGAGTCTGACAATACGCGTTAGATCTTCTACGTCCGGTGGAAACAGTCCAACCGAAACGGACTTGAAAAAGCGCATGTAGCTGGCGGCAGCCTTGCGAACCTTCGTGGCCGCCTCCTCCGCATTAGCCTCGAATTCCTCTGGTATCAACATTCTGGCGATAGACCGCCAGCCTTTTCCTTGCAAAAAATGATAGTCAAAGGCATCGAAGCTGAGCCTCGAAAATTGCCGGCCACGGTCCGGCGCAGCAAAGTCGCGCTTGAAGACCCCTCCTGGCCAAAACAAGCCCATTGAAGCGAGAAAGCCCTGAAGGACCAGCGAGTACGCGGTAGCGTCCTCTTGTACGATGGTACTCAGCAACTTCGTGATCTTCTTGAATTTGGCTGGATCCAATTGCTTTGCGCGCCTCCGGGGCGGGCGGGGCCCTGCCGCCTTTTCAATGCGCGCATCTCCTGCAAGTCGCTCAGGATATTTGGCTGCGAGCTCAAGCAGTCGATTTCTGGCGTCTCGCCATTTGTTTAACAGGACCAAATAGTGTCGGTAAGTTATTGATAATCGCAACATTTTGGCCTGCATTTTGTAGCTTTCTTGCAACAGTGGCGGTGGGGATGACGGAGGATTTGAACGGACGCTTGAAGCAGGCCATTGAGGAAGCGATTAGCGCCGGCTGCCCCGCGCCCCGATTCGCTTCAGCGGACCGAAGCCGACTTGCCGGGCGTAATCCGCGCCCGCAAGTCGGCGCACGCTTCCCAGATCGCCGAACCTGGACCCTTGATATCGCCCTCGCGGGATGCAATAAGGCAGTCTTTGCAACTCGAATGCCGTCTCCCGGCGCTCGGCCCTACAATAGTGGTGCAGCGGACTGGACGGCGACGCTGATTCAGCGCTGCAACTGCAAACGGACTAGCATATTACCGACAGTGGAGGCCATTCGTGAGGACTACGCCGCTACGCTTGGACGACCTGTACAAGATGATCGCGCACATTTACGGTGAGCAGAACGCCCATCGTCCTGCGAGTGCGACGTTCGCACATTTTGTCGAGGTCTGCGGGATGCTTACCGTCCATTCGCGGAACAAGAAACGTGAGGGCGTTACCTTTGTGGAAGCTCTATGCAAAGCTCTGGGCTGGTACTTCCCGCTGATGGCGAAGTTCAAGGTGTCCAGCGTGGAAGAGCTTGTGTTTCGAAAATACCCCGCGGTATGCGCGTATTGCAGACTCAAGCCCCACCAGGATCTAGCCTGCAAGACAACCCGCGGAACGAGCAAGACGGTCGATCACGGGGCACTACGTCGGGCACGCACGGCAAATGCGTCCGAAATTCCCGGAACGCTAAACGAATGGCAGCACATGTTCGCTGCTATCTACCCTCGTTCGATGGACGATGCCCGCTCCGGTCGCAGTACTATTGGCTTGTTTGAGGAACTTGGCGAGCTAGCTGAAGCAGTTCGCGTTTTTGACAGGTACCCCAAGTATTTCGCCGGGGAGGCTGCCGACGTCTTCTCGTACCTGATGGGAATGGCCAACGAATATGAGCTTCTAGCTCAGCAAGAAAGCGAAGGCACCTTTTCTCTCGAAGACGAACTGATCAAGCGCTTTCCAGGATTGTGCGTACAATGCGGACACGTGGTCTGCATCTGCCCCCTAGTCCCGGAGGCTACGGTCGGCCGGATGGCAAAGGAACTCGAAATTGAGGGACTAGAGGAATTGTTTCGCCTGGATCACGACACGTTCAGCCGGGAATCCATTGAGATTTCATCGCTGGTCCTTGACCGTCTCGGCGGCTACGCTGGACTAATTGACAGGTTCCCTTTCGACCGCGGAGATACAAACAAAGCCTTCATGCTGCTGTGCATTAGTATTGCGGATGTGATCGGCGAAAGTGACAACGAGACCGCGGAACACCTGCGAAGTGCCGCAGTCAAACTCGGAGCGGCTGCCACGTTCGCTGGTAGCAAACGCCCGCAGGGTCAGCTAGGACGCCTAGTTGCGTCGGTAAGGAAGTCCCTTGAAGAACTCCCTGAAGAAGTAAAGGCTGCGGCAGGGACCATTGGGCAGAGCCTTGAGGAGAGCGTGGGCCGCTTGGCGATTCCGAAGTTACGTGTTCTGCTCGTCTTCGCGAACCCAGCGGGAACGCCTCAATTGCGGCTGTCGCAGGAAGATCGTGTGATCCGCCAAGCGCTTCAACGGGGCAAGGCTCGCGACTACGTTTCGCTTGAGGTCCGACACGCGACCACTGTAGACGACCTGCGACATGCCCTCCTAGATGACGGATATGAGGTACTTCATTTCTCGGGTCATGGGAGTCTTGACGTCCTGCTGTTTGAGGATTCGCGAGGCAAGAGACTCGACGCTCCGCTCGATGCGATTGGCGCACTTGTAGCCCATCACCCCTCAATAAAATGCGTCATTTTGAACGCATGCGACTCGGTTGCCGCCCTGAGCAAGCCTCTAGCGGACGTCACAATCGGCATGGACAGTTCCGTAGATGACGAAGCAGCAGTCCAGTTTGCACAGGGATTCTACGACGCTATAGCCGCGGGTAAGTCATATGACTTCGCGATAAATGAAGGAAAGCTCGCCTGCGAAACCAAGGGGTTGGCCCTACCACTGAAAGTCTTGAAACGGTGACCTAGCTTAGCTATAGCTAAGGGGGCTTGCGACCCTTTCACGAGTGGGCCGGCACTTTCCGTTGGAGTTGAGTACGCGGCCAACAGCTCGTCGCGCCTTTGTGGGAAGCTTGGCCGGATTACTCCTCATAAGCGCGCTTGCGGCCTTCTGATGGGGGCCACATGTACGAAAGTTTCGTAGATGGGCATCGGACCTCTACCAAACTGGTGCGAACATACTGGCTTCGTTGTTACCGTTGCGGAAGATGGACACGTCGCCATCCTGACTGATCTTTAGGGCGACGCCATCCTGTGACCCGAACAAGGCAGCGCGAGTTCGTGCGCCCTCGGCGGCCGTTCGCCTTCGTCCCGTCTCGAAAATACACCCAATTCCTCTGACAATTCCGTTTTGATCGATGACGACCGCGCCGTCGAGCGCGGCGGCATTGCACGCGAGTTGCGGAGACAGATCGCACAAGTGGCGGCCCACGAAAAGGCGTGAATATAGCGCCTCGACCGGCGATAGGTTCGCCTGTCTGCTCCGGATGAGCCGATCGGTCACCTCCTCTGATGACGACACGACAAGCAGGGCTCCCAGCCGGTCTTCGCGAAGTGTGAGCGCCATCGTCGTCATGTGCTGCGCGAGATGTCCGGGCAATGCCTTTCCCTTTCCGGCGCAAACCTGCGTCAACAGGGCTCTTAATTGATCGCAAAGGCGGTGCGCTGGATACAAACGCCAGCTTGCGGCTTCCCATGAAAAACATATGCGGGCACCCATCGCGACGAGAACCTCGCCCTGTCGCGTCAGGATGGCAGTTACAGCCGAGCGATCATACGAGTAGTTAAGGGTGGCGATCTGACTGAGTGGTCCGAGCGCGCGACCGGAAGGCAGCCTTGGCGGTTCAAAGTTCAAATCGACAACCTCGACGACGCGCCCATTGCCGAGGCAGTGCAGCAGCAGAGCGCCGCCTTTCAGCAGGACCCCAGACTTCTTCGAGCCAAGAAACCCGCGGCCGAAACGGACGGCAGGTTCCTCTCTG
>OBLW0100000492.1_pt1 | contig 33560 bp, 34 predicted proteins | sample 1520161 | NCBI WGS metagenome assembly OBLW01 (sample SAMEA3539309, study PRJEB22396) | soil metagenome | biome: tundra; feature: field; material: soil | place: USA | collected 2010-05 | depth 0.15 m
GAGATCTACACTCTTTCCCTACACGACGCTCTTACGATCTAACATGCTGGAGCCTTCCGGGACCGACAATGTTTTGGTGTAGACATCGCCGCGTTCAATTTGCGAATAGACCTCGATCGCGGTCAGGGGATGATCGAATCTGTACTCACCCGCCCGCAAAGTCCCTCGCTTCCAACTGCGCACAAGATCAAAAGCATATCGGCTACGGACAATTCCAGCCGATTCGAGCATTCTGCCGATGCGCACACCCCCCGTGCCCGGCGCTACATCGACAAAGGTCTCGGTCGAGGGACCAAACGGCGTCATCGCCAGCCAGCCAACGCCCGCAGCCAGGCCCAATAGAAGAAAAAACGCAATCAGGAGGATTCCCGCTGCGCCGCTGCCTCTTTTTCTTCTGCTTTTCCGTGATGGGGGAGCCATTGGCCGGCCAAAAAATCCTTGTCTGCCTTAAGACGCGATTCTTACTCCTGCGGATTCTACTTAACCTATTGTATCTGGAGGAATTCTTCTTGAGCGTACCTCTTGTTACCGCGTTAAGCTGGAATTCGGTAAGGTGCATGGCAAATCGCGATCAACCACCGCGTTATCTCGCCCTCGATGTCGGGGCGAAGCGCATTGGCGTCGCCGTTTCTGACGAGCTGGGATTGACGGCGCAGCCAGTGCTCACCCTGGACCGGCGGCGCAACACCCGAGAAGATTTGCGTTCGCTGGCTCGTTTGGCTCGAAGATTCGGGGTCGTGGGCATTGTTGTGGGGAATCCGCTGCACCTCTCCGGCGAACCAAGCCCACGAGCCGCAAAGACCGAGGCGTTGGCCACCGCCCTCGGCGAGCTAACCGGCCTGCCCATTCATCTTTGGGACGAGCGGCTCACGACTCGCGAGGCACACCAAATCTTGTATGAAGCCGGTCATGCACGGCAGGAACATCGCCGCGCCGTCGACCAGGTTGCCGCGACGCTCATCCTGCAATCCTTCCTGAATGAAAAGGCAGGGAGTAGGAATAGGGAGTAGGTGCGGTCGCTCCAGCCTGTCCCCCACTCCCTACTCCCTGTTCCCTAATCTCTGTTGCCTGCCTTTCCCGCCGCGTATAATGAAGTTTCTAACGTCGATCGTTCGCGGTTTGAGTCACACAACTCCCCGCCACGGAAATTGAATGCCCGATCACATCAAGAAACAACTTCTCAAGGAAATTCAGATCCTTGAGCACGAGCTTGCCCACGAACTGCCCGCCGAGATCAAGAAGGCAGCGTCGCTGGGCGATTTATCTGAAAACGCCGAGTACCACATGGCAAAGCAACGCCAGGTCTTCGTCAACGCGCGCCTCGGCCAATTGAAGAGGCGCATGGCCGAACTCTCGCTCGTGAATCTGGCCAACATTCCCCATGACAAGGCCGGTTTCGGCTCGACCGTCGTTGTCTACGATTCCACTAAGAACGAGGAGATTGTGTACAGGCTCGTGACCAGCGAAGAGTCGGACGTCGCCAAGGGATTGATCTCCACCACATCGCCAATTGGGCGCGGCATCGTGGGCAAGCAGGTCGGCGACGTTGCCACCATTGTTACGCCCAACGGCAAGCGCGAACTTGAGATTCTGAAGCTGACCACCGTACACGACGAAGCCGCAGAGGCCGAGGCCGAAGGCGATTCCGCAATTGGCACCGAGAAGTAGTTAGGAAGATAGGGATGACCTGGACCAGCGCTTTCGGCCGCGCGTGCGGCTGGCTTTTAGACCGCATTGTGTACGGCCTGGCTCTTACCCGCATCTCTCCCAACGTTCTCACCTTTATCGGGCTCGTCATCAACATCGTTGCCGCGTTTCTGTTCGGTCATGCCAACGCGACCAATGCCTGCCCCATGTTTCTCTACGCGGGACTGGTGATCATCGGCGCGGGCATCTTCGACATGGTGGACGGCCGCGTGGCCCGGCGCAACAACCAGGTGACGGTCTTCGGGTCCTTCTTCGATTCGGTCATCGACCGCTATTCCGACGTGGTGCTGTTCTTTGGCCTGCTGGTCTACTACGGCCGCATCAATCGATTCCGTTATGTCGTGCTGGTCGCGTTTGTGATGGTCACGTCGCTGATGGTCAGCTACACGCGTGCCCGCGCCGAGGCTCTCATCGGCAGTTGCAAGGTGGGCTTCATGGAGCGGCCGGAGCGCATTGTGCTGGTGATCCTGGGCGCACTGTTCAATCACTGGGGAGTGATGGCGCCGGTCTTGTGGGTGCTCGCTGTGCTCTCGACGATCACGGTGATTCACCGCGTCCAGTACACTTACTCGCGCACCAAGCATCTGGCGCCCATCAGTCAGGGCTAGCTACTGCCGTTTTTTCCAATCCTCGTACGACAACCGCGGAATCTTCAGGAACGCGTCGCGCGTGCGCACGTAGTTGCCGAGGCCGTTCATGCGTCCTATGGCGTGCAGTTCCTCGGCCTTGATGTAGGGCCCGGCTGGATCGACATAACGGTCTTCCACGTAGATAGCGACCACACGTCCGAGAACGATGCGCGACCGCCCAATCTCGAGCGTCGTGTGTTCGCGGCATTCGAGCGCTGCATGGGCCTCCGCGATGCGAGGCGTCTTTACTACCTGCGACGGCGTGGTTGTGAACCCGGCGATCTCCAGTTCGTTCGTCTCCGGTGGAAAATCGACCGCGCAGATGTTCATCTTCTCCGCAATGTCTTCGGTGACGATATTCACGACGAATTCGCCGGTGCGGCGAATGTTGAGCGCCGTGTCCTTGGGCACAAAAGCGTGATCGGGACGGTTGGCAACGCCCACGCCGACGATCGGCGGGTCCGTACAGAAATAGTTGAAAGCGCTGAACGGCGCAGCGTTGAGGCGTCCATCCCGATCCATGCTCGTGATTAGCGCAATCGGACGCGGCGCAATCAGGCCGATGAGCAGCTTGTAGATTTCGCTATGAGAAGTGCGTTCCAGATCGAATTTCAACTATATCTCCGGGTAAATTGCGGTACTGCTTCCGTTCCGCACAGAAGGTAAACAACACGGCTAACAAGTCACCATCACGGCTGAGCAGCCGGGCTTCACTGGCTTCCATTGCACCAGGAACTGAGTCACCGCCGACGGCTCCATTCTCCGCATCGCTTCGAATTGGCCGGTCTGCTGGCTGTACAGAAGCTTCCCATTCTCGCTTAGGACGGCCAGCGCGGGCACACCCCTTTCAAGAGGCACTTTGTATTGCTGGGCGATGTCGACGTTCTCGTCCATGTGGCCGATATTGACGTGAACCAGCACAAAGTTGGAGTCGAGAATCGGCCGGTTCGCGTCATTGTGGAAATAGATGTCGAGCACCTGGCAGTCGCCGCACCAATTTCCGCCGAAGTCGAGCAGGACGCGTTTGTGGGTGGCGGCGGCGGTCTTGAGAGCGGCCGCAATTTCAGGTCGTGCCTGCGCTGGGTCAGGATAGATCTCGCGGCTTGCGGAATATGCCGTACCACCAGCAAGCGCCAACACAGCCGCAACGGCGATCCACTTGAGTGTTTTCATGGGATGGCGAATCCTCCTACGGTCACCTTTTCAGTGTGCCACAAGAGGTAATGCCCATAGTTCTTTCGGGGCGCGACAGTCGCGGCATCCGGAGTTACCCTAAATAGGGATGGATGACCTGCGGAGTCAGCTGGAATCGAAAGCGTTCCCGGATCTGGGAGCCATGATGGACGGCTACGCGCAGGCGGCCGTCGAATTAGGCAATGAGGGGTTCCAGCAAAACCTCGACTTCAGTTCCGAATCGATCGAGAACCTAGACGAGATCCTGGTGCTGGTCAGCGAAAGCCCCGATGTCGACCTCGACTTTGAGGTTCGGCTCTGGGGCAGCTACCTTGGTGAAGTGTTGCGTCGCCGTTACAACGGGTCCTGGGAGATGACGCCGTATCCCGGCGGTGCCGTCGCCGTCCCCGCCGTCGACGTGCGTGGCTCGCGCTTGTTTCCGCTCATCAAGGTCTATCGCCGCCTGACCATGGGCGAGGAAGAGGACCTGTCCAGCTTCTTTGCCATGGTGACCGAGCGGCTCGGCAGTCCCGCCAAAGTGAATTAAGGCCTGGCTGCCTGCAAGGTTCACCAACTTCGGTTTCACTGCGAGCGCTCGACACCCCCGCGGAGGTAGGCTTTGTGCGACAATGAACCTTGTTGGAATGCGCCGGCAATCGTGGCGCGTGGAGGATTCAATGGGTGACCTACTGCAACCATGGCACCTGATTGTGCTCGCCGTGGTGGCATTTTTGCTGTTCGGCGCCAAACGGCTGCCAGAGCTGGGTAAAGGACTAGGCGAAGGATTAAAAGGGTTTAAGGAAGGCTTAAAGGGAATCAGCGAGCCTTCGGCGCCGACAACGACCGCGCAGAACACCCCGCCGCCACCACCGCCCAACTCGACTCCCGCCGACCAGAAGTAGTTCTGAAAGTGCCGCGACTGGCACGAGGTTCAAACGTGCGGCGGCTGTGAACTCTACTTCTGCCCCTCAAAAATCAAGGCCTGGGTGAATCGCCCAGGCCTTTCGTATTTCCGTAGAAGCTCATCAGATCGAAACTTGCCGATTCATTGGTGGAGGTCTTCTGCGGAGGGATAATAGCCGGCCTTCGCGTTCACCTCGACGCCCGGACGCTCCACGCGGACTTCAATCTTGCGGTACTTGCCATCATAGACCGACTCGTGTGTGGAGTAGACCAGGGTGTACTGGTTCCGCGCTTCTTCGGCGATCTTGGCATAGCTTTTCTCAATGCCGTTCAGGTTCTTCTCGGAGTCAGGCTCGCCGCCGGTCGCGTAGATGTACTTGGTCAGAAGGTTGTCGTTCATCTGGAACGGCAGATGGAAGCGGCTGAGATAGCCCTCGCCCCAGCGAGCCGAGTCGCCCACGAGCGTGCCCCACACCGCGATATTGTTGGTCTGCAGGTAGCGCAGCACATCGGAATACTTCGCCTTGCTCCCTGCTTCCTTCCCATCGGAGATCACGTAGATGATGCGCCGTCGTCCCTTCGGTCGGCTCGCGAGTTCTTTCGCCGCCGAGAGGATAGCGTCGTTGAGGGTGTGAATCTCTTTGGGAATGGTGATGAACGGACCGCTGCCGGCCGAGCGCCCCGGTTGCAGATTTGGATCGGCGCAGTTGCCATTCACGTGCACGTTGCATCCCGCCATTGGGCCACTATTGAAAGGAATTAACTCTTCGCTGCCGGTCGCCTTCGTGAGCGCAAGCACTGCCGGGACGCGTGCGCTCTGGGCACCGGTAAAGCCAGTGCGTTCCTGCGGACCGTTTGCGTAGGAGAAAACCGCGATCTCGTCGTAAGGTGTCAACGCGCCTTGAATTGCACCCATCGATTCGTTTACGCGGGCCATCACATCCGAGGTCAGGCTCTGGTCGATCACGAACGCAATCGAGAGTGGAAACGGATCGACGAAGAACTCTTTCAGCGGCTGGTACACCCCGTTCTCGAAAACACGGAAGTCGCGCCAGGTAAGCCCGGCAACGAGGATCCCCTTTGAGTCCTTCACTGTGACCGGAACTTCAACGTAGGTGACGTTCAAGCGCAGAACAGTGCCCAGTTCCTGTGGGGAAGGCATCTCGGGTGGTGTGGTCTGGACTGGCTCCTGCGTGCGACTGGGAGGTTGTGCGCCCGGTGCCCCCTGCTGAGCCGAGGAAGAATTGGGAGAGCCGCCCGCGGCGGGTTCGCTCCCCGCGCCGATCCCGGGTGTAATTGGGCCGCCTACGTCGCCCAAGGGGGCAGGGTTCTGGGGGGCAGGCGCATCCGGAACGGATTGCTGCTGGGCTGAAGCCGCTGTGCCAAATACGAGGCCCGTCGTCAGAACTGCTCCCAGCGCCTTTATCTTGAAACCAAGCTTCACAGGGTTCTCTTCCTCCAAAACCGCGCTCGGGGTTTCCGACTTCGATGGTCGTCCCGCCGAACGGAAAGCAGTACCGCATTACACTCGGCAACTATTTTGTAAGGGGCAAAGCGACATGTCACTGGGATAGCTGTCGCCTGCCCGTGCTCCCACGACAGGTGTTTTCTGCCGTTGAGATTTCCCTTAGCTGCACTCGTCAGAGTATCAGACGCACCGGAGTCCCGCAGGTTGCCCGTTCGACCTTGAAACCTGTCGGGAAACACATTGAAAGGCACCTGGGGTATGCTCTCTTCGTAGGCGTTTTTCCGTCTATCTCATCAGATGCGGATTCCTTTGTTGGCTGCTGCGGTGTGGATGACCCTGCCGGTGTTTTCTGTTCCGGCAAGGGCACAGCTCGCGCCTTCTCCGGATGCTCCTCCGGTCAGCAACGCGCCCGAAGCTCCGGCCGAAGACCAGTCAGTCGCTACCTTCAAGATTCAGGTCAACCTGGTCGACTTGTTTTTCACGGTCAAGGATAAGAGTGGAAACCTGGTGCCGCATCTCACTGAGAACGACTGCTCGGTTGCTGAAGACAAGGTGCCCCAGACGCTGAAGCACTTTGTGGCTGAGACCAACCAGGCCCTGACGCTGGGGATTCTGCTGGATACCTCAGGCAGCCAGCAGAACGTTTTGCCTCTCGAACAACAGGCGGGCAGCCGATTCCTCCAGCAAGTTCTGCGTCAGAAAGACCAGGCATTCCTGCTTTCCTTCGATGTGAATGTGGACCTATTGCAGGACTACACCAACAGCCCTCATCTGCTGGCACGCGCGATGGACAAGGCCGAAATCAACACGGCCGGCGGGAATGGCGCCGCGGGCGTTCCCGGACTGGGCGGCGGACCTGTCCCTGTGCACGGCACGCCCAAAGGGACGCTGCTCTATGACGCAATTTATCTGGCGTCCAATCAAAAAATGAATCAGGAGACTGGCCGGAAGGCGATGATTATCCTGACCGACGGCGAAGACGAGGGCAGCGAGCACAAGATCAGCGACGCGATCGCCGCGGCAGAGAAAAACAACATCATCGTTTACGTCATCCTGATTGCCGACACCGGCTTCTACGGCGGATTTGGTTTCGGCTATGGCGGCTACTCCGCGGCGAAAAGAATTTCGGAAGAAACCGGCGGGCGCCTGATCAACGTGGGGAACAACGGCAACAAGCTCGAGGCCGCCTTCCAGCAAATCCAGGACGAGCTGCGCACGCAATACGTCGCGAGCTACACGCCGACAAATGCCAAACTCGATGGCACGTTCCGACGCATTGCGGTGGAGTGCAAAGGCGACGGCATGAAGGTGCAAGTGCGCAAAGGCTACTTCGCTCCCTCGCCCGGACAATAGGCACGTAGAAATTACCTCTCTTCAAGCGGCATTCGCCGCTAGACATAAAAAAACTACACACCTGCTGCGACAAGCGAGAGGCGATTTCGATCTTGCGGCGAATCCCCTGTCGACGTGTGCGATAGAGCCAGGCATTTAACGTAAAGCGCTTCTTTCGAATCAGCGGCTTAAGAGCGTGTCAAAACGCGAGACGTTGAACGTTACCTCAGTGTGTACTCCCTTCACGGTGGCACGGCACATGCAGTGTCTTCTGCATCACACCGCATACTTTGCGCTCCGGAATTTGGGCCCGCGCGACCAGCACGACCGTGCAGTGATTTGCTGGAGGACTAAATCATCCCGTGAAGACTGCCCTTCTTGTCGCCGTGGCAATCGTCATCTTCTCGAGCTTGCCCTTTCTATCGCGCCAGACAGATGCCGCCGCGCAGGAAAGCTCAACCGCGCATGCCCTAAGCGCGTATGTGAATCAGTCTTCCGCAAAGAATACTCAGTCTCGTCCAGAGAACTTGCAAGCGGCTCCCGATCGTGGAATGCAATCGACAAACAGCGATCGGGTGGGCAAACTCGCCTCCAAATCCGCGAAACTAGGCGCAGCTGGCCTGGTGAATACAAACAAGAAAGCTAAAGGGATCGCTGCCCCACAGGCGAAATGAGTTCTACAAGCTTGGGCGTCTTCGGAGTTTCCGTATTTTACATACTCCAATCATTATCCTTTTTAATTCTTCCTCCGAAGACGCCCGAGGCAATCCCAATCGCGGGTAGGACGTGAAAATCCTACCTGCGAGAAATTACACGGTTCCTGAACAAGGGCGGCGCCTGACTCTTCTTCCGTTGGCGCCGTGGAGAATATTCCTCAGTTCAATCTCTCTTGAATCAGCACCTTTGACAATCTGATCTTCCGCTCCACTTTGTTTGGCACCGCACTTGCGGAGTAGTGAGCGTCGATTCGTCGTGCCGGTTCGTATCCGGTCCACTGATTCGGGTCCCTTGGATCCGGATCCGTCCATATTCGGTTCAATTAGGCAACTGAGATGCGTCGGCACGCATAGAACGATGGAGGATTTTTTATGAGACATGTCAAAACGCTCGCGATCGCAGTTTTCGCTCTGGCGAGCCTTCCCCTGATGGCGCAGCAAACCGATTCAACAAGCCAGCAACAGACCGCTCCTCCGCAGGCACCCGCTGCGCAAGCCCAGCCGCAAGCAACACAACCTGCACAGGCGCCGTCGGCCATGGCCGCGGTCGAGTTGAGCCCCGTGAATGGCGAGTTGGTCGACAAGCTGGATACGAAGACGGCCAAGGCCGGCGACAGCGTGGTCATCAAGACCAATTCCAACGTCAAGACGGCCGATGGCACGGAGATTCCGAAAGGCTCGAAACTGATGGGCCGCATTACACAAGTCAAACCGAGCGGCGAGGGGAATGAAAACTCCCAGGTCGCACTCCAGTTTGATCGCGCTGAGCTTAAGGGCGGACAGAGTGTTGCAATTCACTCGGAGATCCAATCGATTTCCCAATCGGGGAGTGACTCGCCCAGCGGCGCTCCCGACACCATGGCCGCCACGCCAAACGGCACCTCTGGTCCCGCCACGGCAGCGCCGGGCGGAAACATGAACGGCTCAAGCAGCGCGACAGCAAGCAGCCCCGCAGCCCTGCAGCCCCAAATGAGCAGCGCATCTCCGGCCGCCAACCCGGGAATGCCTGCGCCTGGAACCATCGTGGCGCGAACTGGGAATATCGCGATCCGCACCACCTCGATCCCCGGCGTGTTGCTGGCCAACAATGAACCTGGGCAACAGGACCCGCGGATGGCGCAGTCTTCAGGCATCCTTCTCGGCGCCAAGCAAGACATTCACCTCGGTGGCGGTACCAAGGTTGTCGTCGGTGTGGCGTCAGCGGCTGGAACAGCCCCCGGCGGCAACTGAGTTCCCAGCGGCGGAAAGTGAATGCGCGCACAGATAGATTACAAACAAGGTGAACGAAGACAGGGCCCGTTCTCTCCGGCCCTGTCTTCGTTCTATGACCAGTTCGTACTTCACTCGAGGTTACGAATCAGTGTTGTTTCCGCTCGGACAGCTGTCTGTTTCTCGGACAGATGATTACCTACGTCTCGCGACACCGTAATCTGGCGCGAGGAAGGGGCTTGTCGTTAATATCGGTTGCGTTGGGAAAAACTTGAGACCGTCGCAGAAATAATCGCGGCCCAAAGTTCCGACCTCAGGTGCTGCTATGTTGAACGATTCCGCCCTGCAAGATGCCTTCGAAATCAGCCCCCGCTTCCGTCAGACTCTCGAGGACCGCGTGCAGCGCCTCGAGCGCGACGCCGATTACGATGAAGCGCAGATTTCGCTGCTCGAGAATCGCGATCACATTCGCAGACAAATGCGCCTGGTCGCCGTGCAGCGGGCCGAAGCTCTCCGCATGCGCCTCTTCCTCGATCGCGCCAAAACGCGGTTGCCGCGTCCGCTGATCTCGCTTTAGTCGCCAGCCATTCCTCGCGCAGTCAGCTCGACTGGCGAGCCCTATCCGTAATCAAACAAAAGGCCGCATCTCCTCATCGTGGAAATGCGGCCTTTTTGTTTCTGAACAATCTTGGAGCACCGGGCGGGGATCGAACCCGCGTATACAGGTTTTGCAGACCTGCGCGTTAGCCACTTCGCCACCGATGCTTGAGAAACAGTTCTTAGTTCTGAGTTCTTAGTTCTCAGTTCACAGCCGCCGCTGAGATGAGTTGAAACCCTCTTTGACTTGCGACTCAAACTGTGAACTCTGAACTACGAACTCTGAACTATTTTCCTGCCAATTCCTTCTTCGACAAGTACCATGTCTCGACCTTCAGCCCCGCGCCGCCGCCGTTGGTGCGCTTGGCGGCATCGGCCACCGTAGCTGGCGCGGGCACAATCACATCCTGCCCTGGCTGCCAGTCGGCTCCTACGCTCACACCGTTGCCGTCGATCGTCTGCAGCCCCTGGAACACGCGCACCAGCTCATCGATGTTCCGGCCCAGCTGCTGCGGGTAATAGATGATTGCGCGAATGGTCTGCTTGGGATCGATCGCGAACACTGCGCGCACGGTCGAGGTGTCCGAGGCTTCCGGGTGCACCAGCCCGTAGAGCCCCGCTACTTTCTGATCGAGATCGGCGATGACCGGGAACTTGACCTCGATGCCGGCATTCTTCTCGAGATCCCGCACCCAGGCGATGTGCGAATAAATCGAGTCGATCGACACACCGATCAGTTGCACGCCGAGGTCGTCGAACCGCTGCCATGCGCGCGCAAAGGCGACGAACTCGGTGGAACAAACCGGGGTGAAGTCGGCGGGATGCGAGAAGAGCAGCACATACTTTCCCTTGGATGTGAAATCGCTCAGACGGATCACACCCTGGGTGGATTTGGCTTCAAAGTCCGGGGCACTTTCGAGGATGCGGGGTATTCGGCTTTCTTGAACGATGCTCATGGAAATCTCCTCACTGCACTGTGCATGTGGGTGCTTTGCACCCAGAAACTAAAAACCCACTCGCCAGTGGCGGGTGGGTCGCAGGCTTCCGATTTTCGGAATTCAGCCCAGCGAACACGCCCGCGCGGCGCAGCCCTGGCAGCAGCAGCACCAGCACGTGGGGCACATTGCGGGAGTGGAGAAGCGGGCCATCGAATCCTTTACGGCTGGGCATCGGCCCTAACCAGTATTCGTAGACTAGAGCGAACTCCGGAACATGTCAAGGTGTCTTATCCCCCTCACTCCGCTTTGTTCCCTGTCGTCAAATGAGCAACCAAATGGTTGCATTCCAAGGACGCCCCGCGTTATTATGCAACCTTGAGGTTGCCTGATTATGAATGATCGCATTGAAAAACGGATTGAACTCAAGGCCCCGGTCTCGCGCGTTTGGCGCGCGCTCACCGACTACCGCGAATTCGGCCAATGGTTCCGCGTAAAGCTGGAGGGTCCCTTCGTGGTCGGCCAGCTTGTGCGTGGCCAGATTACCTATCCCGGCTATGAGCACGTGCAATGGGAAGCCCAGGTTCAGAAGATGGAGCCTGAGCGGCTCTTTTCCTTTACCTGGCCCCTCATCAAGTCTGTTGATCCCGCCGACTACACAGCGGATTACTCCAAAGCACCGCGAACGCTGGTCGAGTTCAGGCTTGAGAAGACCAACACCGGCACGCTGCTCACTCTTACCGAATCAGGATTTGAAAACATTGCGGCCGATTGGCGTCTCGAGGCTTTCCGTCGCAACGGGGCCGGATGGACCGAGCAGATGAAGAACGTCGAGGGCTATGTCGCGAAGAACCCCTAATCCCCGTCCCGCTCGGCACCGCTCCCATGCGCCAGTCTTCGCGGCGCTTGGCGACCGGACGCGCCTGGCACTGGTGGCGAAGCTGAGCCACGGAGAGCTCCATTCGATTTCCCAACTCACACAGGGGTCCCGGCTCACGCGGCAGGCAATTACCAAGCACCTGCGCGTGTTGGAGCATGCCGGCATGGTGCGTTCCATGCGCCGCGGCCGCGAGAGCCTGTTCGCGTTCAACCCTGAGCCGCTCGAGGAGGCGAAGAGCTACCTCGAGTCGGTCTCGGAGCAGTGGGACCAGGCGCTCGCGCGGCTCAAGAAGTTCGTCGAAGAAGACAAGCCGAACTGAAGGCCAATCCTTTGTGACGAGCGCCTCCGATTCAGAGCTGAAACAGAGAGCTGTTGCCCGATAATGACCCTATGTCCAATCGCCCCGCTGCTCCGATTGCCCTGGATTACTCGGTCGCCGATGTGTTCACTGACACCGCGCTTGCCGGCAATCCTGTTGCGGTCGTGACAGATTCCATTGGTCTGCCAACGGAGCGAATGCAGGCGATTGCCCGTGAATTCAACTTGAGCGAAACCACTTTCGTGCAACGCAGGCCTGCGGTCATCGAGCAGGCCGAGGGAGTGCGGGTGCGCATCTTCACCACGCAGGAGGAGCTTTCATTTGCCGGGCATCCCACGCTAGGCACCGCGAGCGTGCTGAAGGTAAACGCCCCGGAGACGGCCCAGGGCGACACCGTCACGCTCGCACTCAATGTGGGCCCGGTCCCCGTGCGGTTCGATGCTCCTACGGACCAATCCACTACCCTCTTCGGCGAGATGACGCAGCGCGACCCTGAGTTCGGCGCAGAGCTCGATCCAGCAGCGGTTGCGCAACTCATCGGACTAGACCTTCCGGACCTCGATCCCAACCTGCCTCCCCAGGTGGTCTCTACAGGAACTGCATTCGCCATTGTTGCCCTGCGTTCGTCCGAAGCCTTGGCGCGGCTCAACGTGAATCAACGCGAGGCCACCGACTGGCTGCGGGCACAAGGCGCGCGCTGGTTCTTCGTCCTCGGTCCGACCGGCGAAAAGGAGCCTGCGTTTCGGGCACGCATGCAGTTCAATGGAGGAGAAGATCCGGCCACCGGATCAGCGGCTGGTTGCGCCATCGGCTATCTCGTGGCTCGCGGCGCGGTCGCCTCGGGGGAACGTGTGCTGCTCCGTCAAGGCGTCGAAATCCGTCGCACCAGCGATCTTTTTCTCAGCGCAAAAATGAGTGCGGCGAAGGTCTGCGATGTGCGCGTTGCGGGCAGCACTATTCTCGTTGCAAAGGGACAGCTTTTCCTGCCGTAATGCACACCCTTTCAACAGACTTTAATCATCGCAAGTGACGCATCATCTTTGTGCTACCGGATTTCCACTTTTCACATGATAGTTTTCATTCAAACTTTCGCTTGTCTTTCCCTCTTTCCAAGTCTTCTCGCGTGCTCGTACTCTTGCCAAGCATTGAGACATTTATTGAGACATTTTCACCGGCGGTTCAGCGGTTTCACAATTCACATATACCGAAAGCAACGCGGCTAAGTGGCGTTTTCCTTGAGAAAACGGCACCTCGGACGATGCTAAAACGGCACCGTAATTGTGAAACCGCTCTAGCCGGACTTGCCCAAGTCAATCAGACACATTCTGACTGCTAACACGGGCTTCCGTTGCGTAGGGTCGATCAACGGAGCGAGCGGTTCTGCGTTTTGAATTCGCGTCGCAAACGTGATCTGGCCCAGTAAAGCCTGTTGGCGTCAGCTGTTCCGGGCAACCATCGTGCCACCTGCCACAAGAGCGGGTGAGGCGATGTGTGTTTCCACGGGCAGCGAAAATTTGTACCCCAAGGAGTGGACCTCTTTCCATGCGTCCCAAAAAAGTAATCCTCTGCGTAGATGACAACGAACAAGACCTTTCGGTGCTCAAGTTCATGCTCTCAACGAACGGCTACCGCGTACTCGCGGCCACCAACGGCGCGGAGGCGATCAGTATCTTTGGCGACACTGCTGTCGACTTAGTCCTGGCCGACTTCGCCATGCCACAGATGACGGGCGACCAGTTGATTCGCCGGTTGAAACAGATCGCTGCCCATGTGCCGATGGTCCTGATGGGCGATCCGCAGAAAATGGAGGGCCAGATCCACGTCGCCGATGCGCTGCTGGCCAAGAAAACCTGCTCTCCGTTGGAACTGCTCGAATGCATCAAGGTGAAGAGTGCGCGTAAGCGCGGCCCTCGAAAAGGCATGCAGCGCCTCGCGCAGGGCCCGGCGCTCGCCGTCGCGTCATGACCGAATGGTTGCCAGGAAACCCCAAAAGCCGATGGTCTCGCAAGAGGCCACGGCTTTCTCCTAAAGCACACTCTTGACGACTCGGCACGCAGGCAGGCATACTCCGCAGCGATAGCATTTGCGGAAATGATTCTGCTTTTTTGAGTCTCTTGCAAGGTCATCGCACCACCCCAATTGCGTTGATCCTCTGTCTTCGGCCTTGGCCCTCGGATATATTTCCAAAGATGCAGGTTGGCCCAGCGGGTTATCCCACATTCCTCTCCCGCGGAAGCAGGCTTTTATGGATCTTGTTCTTGTTCGTCTTCTCTTTGTGGCCTTGTTGTCGGGGGTCTGCTACTTTCTTCATCCATTTGGCCTCACCGGGCTAATGGGCGCGCTCGCCGGAGCCGCAGCTGCTGGCGCCGTAATCATTTTCGAGTTCCGTGTACGAGCTCTCAGCCTCAAGCGGCTCATCGGCGCGGTGGTAGGCAGTGTGCTCGGCATTTTTGGCGCGGCACTTTTTTGCCTCGTTCTTCGTTCCGCGCCTCTGGCGAGTTCGACATCGGCTGTCCTGCAGATCTTCGTCCTGCTCCTGATGACCTACATTGGTCTGCTGGTGGGCGCCAGCAAAGGCGACATGCTGAACCCAGCGGCGCTAGGTATGGTCTTCAGCGGCGAACGACCCACCCGGCGCAGCTCCAAAGTGCTCGACACCAGCGTGATTATTGACGGGCGCATTGCCGACATTGCCGAGGCGGGATTTATTGAAGGCCTGATGGTGGTGCCCGAGTTCGTCCTGCGCGAGCTGCAGGTCGTCGCCGACTCTACGGACGGCTCAAAGCGCCAGCGCGGCCGCCGTGGCCTCGACATGCTGCAGCGCATGCAATCGAATAGCGGGATCCAGGTACAGATTGTTCCGGACGACTTCCCCTCGATTCGCGAGGTAGACCTCAAGCTCCTTGAACTGGCGAAGAAGTGGGAAGCCAAGGTCGTGACCAACGACTTCAACCTGAACAAGGTGGCGCACCTGCATCACGTCGAAGTTCTGAACATCAACGACCTGGCCAATGCACTCAAGCCTGTGGTGCTGCCGGGGGAGCGCATGACTGTGCTCATCCTGAAAGAGGGCAAAGAATACAACCAGGGTGTGGGCTATCTCGATGACGGCACGATGGTCGTTGTTGACCATGCCCGCAAGATGATTGGGAAGCCGGTCGAGATCTCCGTCACCAGCGTGCTGCAAACTGCGAGCGGCAAGATGATCTTCGGCAAGATGGACGAAAACGGAAAGCCGTTTGAGCCTATCAAGCCCGGACCGGTCGAGATCGCTCGCTGACGAGGCGCCAACCCCGTCGCTCAACTTCGCCGAGAGAGTCGCGTTCGCTACCGGGCCGAACGAAGAATCTGCGGGATTCTGCTCGTTCCACACCTTAGGCACCGGCGAATGATTACCGCGGAGACTTACCGAAGTGTTGCACTAATGTCGTTGCACTGCAGGCTTAAATCATAGAGAATATGCGGAATGTCGCGCTAACCAGAGACAGTCTTCCCCTGCGCTCATTGACTTCACTAGGAAGGGTGCGCAGCCAATTCATGAACGGACTTTTTCTTTTTGTAAGGAATCTTGCCGGTTCTTATTTTGCTTTCAGTCGTCAAAATAAACCGCTCCGCCTTCTGACAGGAATCGGGCTGTCCGTAGTCCTCTGTACGCTCGCGGGATGCGGCGGTTCGTCCACCAACACCACGCCCCCAAGCACGCTCTCCATCACAACTACCTCCCTGCCAAGTGCCCAGGTCGGAGTCGCCTATAGCGCCACGCTCGCGGCCAGTGGCGGCACGACTCCCTATACGTGGTCTCTCACCAGCGGCACACTGCCGGCGGGACTGTCGCTGAAAGCATCCACAGGCGCGATTAGCGGCACACCTACAGCAGCCTCGAACGCCACAGCACTAACCTTCGCGGTCGCGGATTCCAGCAGCCCCGCGCAAAGCAAATCGGTGAGTCTGAGCCTGACTGTCTCGTCTTCTGCACCACCGGCACTTGCCATTAGCACGACTTCGCTGCCCAACGGGCAGGTGGAAATCGCCTACACTGCAACCCTGGCAGCCACCGGCGGCACGACGCCCTACACCTGGTCCTTGACTAGCGGCACATTGCCTGCAGGCCTCGCACTGAACGCCTCGACCGGCGCTATCACCGGCAGTCCCACCGCAACTGCCAATGCCACTCCGCTCACGTTCTCCGTGACCGACTCGGGGAGCCCTGCACAAAGCCAATCGGTCAGCCTGAGCCTGACAATCTCTTCCTCTGCCCCGGCAGCGCTGGCCATCACCACGACTTCGCTGCCCAACGGGCAGGTGGGAGCCACCTACACTGCAACCCTGGCAGCCACCGGGGGCACAATGCCTTACACGTGGACGCTCACCAGCGGCGCATTGCCGACCACTCTTACGCTGAACCAGTCCACCGGCGCAATCACCGGCACGCCCACTGCCACCGCAAATGCGATCGCACTCACCTTCACAGTCACTGACTCGGAGAGTCCTGCACAAAGCAAATCGGTCAGCCTGAGCCTGACGATCTCTTCCTCAGCCCCAGCGACGCTCGCCATTAACACCTCTTCGCTGCCCAACGGCCAGGAGGGAAACAGCTACAGCGCGACACTCGCGGCGACAGGCGGAACTACGCCGTACAACTGGTCTGTCTCCAGCGGAACGTTGGCTGCAGGCCTCTCGCTGAATACAGCTACGGGCGCGATCACAGGCACGCCCACCGCAACAGCAAGCGCCACGCCTCTCACTCTCACCGTCAGCGATTCCAGTCTTCCGGTGCAGACAAAATCGGTCAACCTGGCACTGACCATTTATTCGTCCAACGGTATTTCTGTCTCGGTTTCGCCGCAGAATGCGGGCGTGACCGTTACGCAAACCTTATCTCTCACGCCGACCACAACCGACAGTGCCGGCGTGAACTGGTCGGTCAGCGGTTCGGGTTGCAGCGGCGCCGCCTGCGGCACCATCTCCTCGGCCACCAGCCTTACGGGAGTTGCAATCACTTACACGGCGCCGAGTACGGCCGGGGTTTACACCATCACAGCCAGCAGCATGACAAATAATTCGATTACGGCAGCGGCTACAATCGGCGTTACCGATCTCGCCGGCGTGACCACGTATCACAACGATGTCTCCCGCGATGGCGCGAACACGCAGGAGTACGCTCTTACTACCTCGAACGTTACGACCTCTACCTTTGGCAAGCTTTTCTCCTGCACCGTTGACGAAGCCGTGTATGCCCAGCCCCTGTGGGTTGCGAACCTGACCGTCAATTCGGCCGTCCACAACGTGGTTTTTGTCGCCACGCAGAACGACAGCCTCTATGCATTCGACGCCGACAACAACACCACTCCCTGCACCCCGCTGTGGCAAGTGAATCTGCTCGATTCGAAGCACGGTGGCAATTCTGGCGAAGCCTCGGTGCCATCTTCCGGCACCGGTGCCCTGGTCGGATCAGGCGACCCAACCGGCGGTGATATCCAGCCCGAGGTGGGGGTGACCGGAACTCCGGTGATCGATCCGGCAACCAGTACCCTTTACGTCGTTTCCAAGTCCTACACAGTCTCGGGACCCACTTTCTACCAAAGACTGCACGCAATCGACCTGGCCACTGGCAATGAGAAGTTTTCCGGACCCGCGAACATTGCTCCCACATTTCCCGGCGATGGGGATGGAAGCTCGACAACCACGTTCAACGCTCAGACAGAAAATCAGCGCCCCGGCCTGGCGCTGGTCAATGGGATCGTGTACATCGCCTGGGCATCGCACGAGGACACACCGCCCTACTACGGTTGGGTCGTCGGATACAACGCGAGTAATCTTACCCAGACAGCCGTTTTCAATGACGATCCGAATACTCCTTCTTCTCCCATGATCGGAATCGCCGGATCAGGCGGCATTTGGATGAGCGGAGGCGCACCCGCATCCGACTCTTCCGGCAATCTCTATCTCACGACCGGCAATGGAAGCTTTGATCCCACGACCAGCGACTATGGCGATACGTTTTTGAGGTTGGGCACCAATCTTAGCGTCAATCAATACTTCGCGCCATCCGATGAACAGTCGGACTACAACGACGTTGATTTTGGCGCAGGCGGCGCCGCTGTCCTTGTCGACCTGCCCGCGAATGGGAGCAATCCCACACACCTCATTGTCAGCGGCGGGAAAGATGGAGCGCTCTACGTTCTCAACCGCGATGTGATGGGCGGATTCGGCGACTCCAACGCGTGGCAGAAGATTCAACTAGGCCATGGATACTTCGCAACTGGTGCGTTCTGGAACTACAACCTGTATTTCGCCGCGGCTAAGACGCCTCTAATGCAATACACGCTCGGCCAAAGCACTGCCCTCCTTACCGCCTCGGCCAATAACAGCTCCGAGACGTTTGGTTTTCCCGGAGCCACTCCTTCGGTTAGTTCGATGCCGAACAACACCAACGGCATCGTCTGGGCCCTGGATCAAACCCAATATTGCACGCAGCAAGCCAAGGGCTGCGGACCCGCTGTCCTCCACGCCTATGACGCCACCAACCTCTCCAACGAACTGTGGAACAGCGCGCAGGCTAGCGGCGACGCGGCCGGCAATGCGGTCAAATTCACCGTTCCGACGATTGCCAATGGCAAAGTCTACGTGGGCACAAGGGGCAACAATGCCGGCGGGGCAGACAATAGCTCCTCGGTTCCCGGCGAACTCGACGTGTATGGGCTTCTGCACAATTAGCGGTAGTTGAAGCGGACGGCGTGGCGCATTCGCTTTTCGAAAGGCCGAAACAGCGTAACGCCGGATTTACGGCTGGAGCAACATGCGGCGGAGGCGCTGCTTCACCCCTGGCCATTCCTTCGCGATGATCGAAAAGCGGGCGGAATCGCGCGCGGTGAAATCGGCAGCCATGCGATGTGCCCGCAAAATGCCTTCCTTCACGCCACCGATGCGGGCAATCGCCACCTGCGAGCGCAGGTTGCGTGCGTCGGTGTGCAGGCAAACACGGAGCACGCCCCAGTTTTCGAAGGCATGCGACAACATCAGGAACTTGGCTTCGGTGTTTGCGGCCGTGCGAATGGCCGATTGCGTGAGCCAGGTGTACCCGATTTCACAGACATCAGGAACGCTTCGGCCATGACGGGGATTGCCCGCAGGCCACGGCCAGGTCTCCAGATCGAAGAAGCGTGTCGATCCGATGACCTTGCCATCTTCGAGGCGAATGATTGCAAACGGCAAAGCTTTGCCGGCATCCTTCATGGCAAGCGCCGCAGCGATGTAGTCCGCGGCCTCAGCGGCGGTCTGCGGCGCAGTTGTCCATCGATACAAAGTTGGCTCGACCGCAGCGGCGGCGGCAAGCGCCTCCGCGTGGCTCGGCTGCAATGGCTCGAGACACACGTGTTTGCCCTGCAGCACAACACCCGCATTCATCGCTGGTTGCAAGATAGTTGCACTCCGAACGCCGCGAAGCGACTCCGATTCAGTTTAAGCTGGAACCGGTTTCGGGGGCGTGAATGACTGGGGAACGTTCGGGACTGTTGAAAGCTGGCTAATTTGAATAATCGGCTCTATGTCTGTGTAGTTAGGTATATCACCCTGCAGCTTGGCCGCATGGGGCAAAAATGCCTCAGTGAACGCCTCCACCGACTCGCATGTAAATCCTCAAATCGCCCAAAAGGCTGGCGGTTGTTCCGGCAGTGCGCCACTCACTCCAATTTCGACCGAGACAGCCAGGAGTGCGGGGGCCAACAGCTTTGCGGCCATCGGCACATGGACCTTCATGTAGTAATCGGAGTCGAAATGGCTCCCCGGCTTCTTCGGGTAGAGAATGCTGACTTTGATCATGGCTCCTCTTAATCCAGGTTCTGATCCGGACAGCGAGATCAGTACTTCTGCACCCTGGCGTCAATCTCGTCGCTCCACGCAAGAATTCCTCCCGCCAGGTTCACGACTCTCGGATACCCAGCCTGCTTCAGGAACTCGGCGATGCGTTGCGAACGCGCTCCGCTGCGGCAATGCACGACGACTTCGCGATCGCGATCGATTTCAGCCAGACGCTGCGGCACGTCATTCTGGGGAATCAGCTTTCCGCCGATCTGGGCAATTTGGAACTCATATGGCTCGCGCACATCGATCAGTTGCACGTCTTCTCCAGCGTCGATGCGCCGCTTCAGTTCCTTCACCGTGATCTGCGGAATGCCGTTCTTCACACTTGCCTCCTGCGGGGTTTCTGGAACGATTCCGCAAAAATTCTGATAGTCGATCAACTCGGTCAAAGTTGGGTTGTCGCCGCACACCGGGCACTCGCGATTCTTGCGCAATTTCAGCTCCCGGAAACGCATGTTGAGCGCATCGACCAGCAACAGGCGGCCGATGAGCGGGCTGCCGTTGCCTAGGATCAGCTTGATGACTTCCGTTGCCTGGATCACGCCGACAAGCCCTGGAAGAATCCCCAACACGCCGCCCTCCGCGCAGCTGGGAACAAGCCCCGGCGGCGGCGGCTCGGGATAGAGGCAGCGATAGCAGGGGCCTTCTTTGGTGGCAAAGACGCTGGCTTGCCCTTCAAATCGGAAAATGGAGCCGTACACATTCGGCTTGCCCAGCAGCACGCAAGCGTCATTCACCAGGTAGCGTGTAGGAAAATTATCGGTTCCATCCGCGACGATGTCGTAGTCCTTCAGGATTTCGAGCGCGTTGGCGCTGGACAGCATTGTGTCGTGCTTGACGATTTTCAATGCAGGGTTCAGCGCGTTCAGCTTCTCAGCGGCGGAATCGAGTTTCTTGCGGCCAATGTCCTTCGTCGAGTGGATGATCTGGCGCTGGAGGTTGCTCGCGTCCACGACATCGAAGTCGACCAGCCCGAGCGTACCGATGCCGGCAGCCGCCAGGTACAATGCCAGCGGCGAGCCCAGGCCGCCTGTGCCGACACAAAGCACCTTGGCAGCTTTCAGCTTCTGCTGCCCTTCCATGCCCACTTCGGGCAGAATCAGGTGGCGCGAATAGCGTGCAAGATCGTCGGTGGTAAGTTCAGGAAGCGAAGTGGATTCGGTAATCGTAGGCATCGTGGATTCAGTTCTCAGTTCTTGGTTCTAAGTTGTCAGATATCGGTTGTCAGTGATCAGTTTGCGACCGTGAGGCGCTTACGCCCGTGCGGACAGCACCCACCGGCTATGGAGGGGATGATGGAGAGAGTGTCGTTCGTTGTAACCGTCGTGCCTTCCTTCGCGGGAAGATAGCGCACATCTTCATCGTTCAGATACAGGTTAACAAAGGCGCGGAGCTTGCCCTCGCCGGTAAACAGGTGCTTGCGCAAATCGGGGTGGGTTTGCGTGAGATTCTCCAGCGCCTCAGTGATGGTCGCCGCGTTCACTTCCACCGCATCTTGCCCGCCCGCATAGAGGCGGAGCGGCGTAGGAATGAAAATTGTCATCGATTCGGGGTCTCTCCAGTCTCCTTTTAAGATGACACAACCTGCCGATTGGATGAAGGAATGAGTGCGGACGACCGGAGATCGCCCCTGGGAACTGAGAGGCCATATCCGCTTGAAAGTGCGCAGACTTAAGCGCTTCAGAGACCTGGCAGAAACAGCCTGCCAAAAGTAAAGCGGCCCCGGCAATGCCGGAGCCGCTTCAAGTGAGGAACCAATTTGGATTCCGATCCTTATCGGCCCGAGGGCTTGGGCGCAGCCGCCACCGGCTTGGCCACAGCTTTGGCAGCCGCCGTTTCGGTGGCCTTGGGCTTCCAGAAGTCAGGGTCGCTCTTGATCCATGCCTCATCGGCATAGCTCTGTTTCGGATTGATGGAGAACAACTCGCTGCGCGAAGACTCCACGGTTTCGCCGTACAGCCTGTCCAGCTTAGTCATCCCATCTTCGCCGCCCAACGCTTCGGCGAATTTCTTGCTCTCCGCGAATCCCTGGTCGATGTCAGCCATCGACTTGTCCGCGCTCAGGATGATGTACGTACCATCCTCGGCGCCGTAGGCAACCTCGTAGGTCGCCCAATGCGCGCTGGTTCCACCCTTTTCATTGGCGTCCTGCACCATCTTGGTCAATTCATGCCATTCCTTGCGGTGGCCGGGCTTGACGCGGAAGACGGAGACCTCATAGTAGCGGGCATGCGAAATGTCAGGATGAGGGTGATAGCTCAGCTCTTCGTCATACGTCGCCACCACCTGGTCGAAATCCTGCAGCAAGTCGCCGTCGGCCATCAAATCGCGATCAAATTCCGCCGAAATTGTCGGACTCTTGTCGACGATTTTGTTGTCGGCTTCCCACGCGGCAAATGAGGGATAGCGAGTGATAAAGAGCGCCCTTGACTTGCCTGACAGCGAGTTCAGGGCAACATAGTGGCCTTGCAGTTTGGCGCGGTTCATCGCCGCCACAAAGGCCGCTTCGGTTTTGTCGTGGGCCATGCCGGCTCTTCCCGGTTTGATAAACTCCCGCGCGATCTGAATGACTTTCGGTGGTGCTGGTGCGGATGCATCTTGCGCAGTGGCCGCTAAACTGCCGGCAGCCACGAGGGACAGTCCCAACAGAATTGGGCTGATCTTCATAGGTAACCTCCTTGACGTGCTCAGAGATCGTTCGCGTAGGGGGAATAGAAGGTCGGCAATCGGACGTGCTCTGGGGCAGCGCGATTATCTTGCCAAACCCGCTCCGAGTAAAAAACTATCTGATCGGCTAGGGAGAGCCTTTCTCCGGCAGTCGATCGAACTGTCTCGAATGCCGCTCCTATAAAAGCAGCGGCTCCGGGATCGCCGGAGCCGCTGGTAAATGAACGGAGATAAACAGTCCTATGCCTCGAGAAGCCAATTACGGTGTGGCCTTCTTTGCCGCGGCCGCCGGCGCGGAGGTCTTCGGCTTCCAGAAGCCCGGATCGGCCTTGATATAGTCCTCGGTCACGTAGCTCTGGGCAGGGTTCACCGAATACAGCTCAACCCGCTCGCTCTCGATGGATGCAGCGCGAAGCTCGCGGATCTTCTTCAGGTCGTCATCACTCAGAGCCTTTCGGATCTTCGGATCCTCCGAGAAGCGCTGATCGATTTCGGCCTCCGAATTGGAGGCGGTGAGGAATACGTAGGTGCCGACCGACTCGCCGTACTCCGTCCGGTATGCGCCCCAATGCTGGGTGGTCCCGGCTTTATCGAAGGCGGCCATGTACAACTTCATCAGGTCTTCGAAATCCTTGCCGTGACCGGGACGAACCTCGACGATGTCGGCTTCCAGATAGCGGTTTTGCGGGCCCGGCGTCTTGGAGTGGAAGCTCAGCTCGGGATCGGAGCTGAAGATCAGGACGTGGGCCTCGTCGAGTAACTCGCCATCGGCCACGTTGATTCGCTCAAATTCCGACGCGACGGCCGGTGCGTCAAAAATCTTGTTGGCCTGCTGCACTTCGTCAAACGAGTTGAAGGCGCCCAGATAAATGGCCCGCGCGCGGCCGGACATCGCGTTGTACGCGGTGTAGTGCAGGGGAAACTTGGACTTGGCCATCGCCTGGACGAAAGCGCCTTCCGTTTTGTCGTGGGCCATACCGCCCTTGCCGGGTTTGGTGTATTCCACGATCACTTGCAGGTACTTGGGCGTTGAAGCTGTTGCAGTGGATGCATCTTGCGCCGCGGCCGGCAAATTGCCGACAACCGCGAGAGACAGTCCCAACAGAATTGGGCTGAACTTCATGTGTAACCTCCATGGCTTGCTCAGAGATCACTGGCGATGGGGGAGGAAAAAGGAAGGCGAACGCGCGTGCTCTGGGGCTGTCCGGATACTAGCGAGGGGTGGAGGGTATGTAAAGGAAATTCCCCGTGAATCGCGCTATGTGCCGACTTCGATTGTTTCCTGAACGAATTGCTTGTCCTCCTCGGTTGTGCCCGCGAGAAGAAACGAATTTGTGATCGCAGCCTTGCCTTGCGCCACTTCTGTGATGACATACGAGCAGCCAAGCCAATGCGCCTCGGCAAAATCAGTCGGTGACCACTGCGCGGGATGATCGGGATGCGAATGATAGAAGCCGGCGATCTCCAGTCCCCGGGTCCGCGCTTCGCGCTGGATCTTCACCAACTCCACCGGCGCAATGTGATAGCGGTTGTGCGCTGAATCCGTGCGCGTGTTGCCGGCCCGCACAGCCGCGATAATCGTCCAAGAGCCCCCCGCAACGGAGTTGCCCAACAACGCACCGCAGCACTCGTAAGGATACGTCTCCTCCCCATGAGCGCGAAGACTTTCATATACAGCTTGAGGAACGCGCAGCACGCTCATCCTTCCTCCCAGAATCGCTCAGTCAGATACTTCTCGGCCGAATCCGGCAGCACCGTGACAATGATCGCGCGTCGTCCCGCAGCTGCTTCCTCGCGGGCGATCTTGAGACACGCGACAACCGCGGCCGCCGCGGAGATGCCGACGAGAAGCCCTTCTTCGCGCGCCAACCGCTTCGCCATCTCATACGCTGCTTCGGTTTCGATCTCCAGCTCGCGATCCGCCAGATGTGGATTGTAGATCGCCGGAACAATTGCGCTGCCCATGTGCTTCAACCCCTCCAACCCATGGAACGGCGAATCGGGCTGAAAGCTGATCGCCTGGATTGCAGGGTTGTGCTCCTTGAGCCGCCGCGAAGTGCCCATGAATGTGCCCGTCGTTCCCAAGCCGGCGATGAAATGCGTCACCTGTCCCGCGGTCTGCGCGAGAATCTCCGGCCCTGTCGTGTGGTAGTGCGCAAGCCAGTTGGCATCGTTTGAGTACTGGTCCAGATAGCAGAACCGTGCCGGATCGTTCCCCGCCATTTCGCGCGCACGCCGAATCGCTCCATCCGAGGCCTGGTCGGGATCGGTCCAATCCACAGCGGCGCCGTATGCATGGAGAATGCGCTTGCGTTCCGGCGAAACATTCGATGGCATGGCCAGCTGGACTGGAATCCCCAAGGCCGCGCCCAGCATCGCAAGCGCAATTCCTGTATTGCCGCTGGTCGCGTCGAGGATGGTTTTCCCGGGCGTCAACAACCCTCGTTGGCGCGCGTCACGCAGCATCGCGGAGGCTGCACGGTCTTTCACGCTACCGCCAGGATTCGCCCACTCGGCCTTGCCCAGCAGGGTGACTCCCTCGAGTCCGCGCACAACCTGCTCGAGGCGCACGAGCGGCGTCGAGCCGATTCGATCCGGCAGCGATGAGCCAAGTGCGGTTTGCGTGGGAATCGTTTCCATCTGCTTGCTGAATTCTGGGTCCTGCGCGTTTGAGCTCATTGCGGCCCGCGCGCGCCCTGTGCGAGAGTGATAAAGGGAAGCTCTCGAAGAACCTTCTCTTATCTTCGCAGACCGGAAAGCGGCCATGGCCAAAACGCCCACGAAACCGAGCTTCGATCAAGCGCTCGAAATTCTGCGCGCGCACTCGTTTGATGTTGCGCCCTACACTGGAGTCGCAGGCGGCGTATTGATGACCAAGCATAGTGCCGCCGCCGTCCTCATCCCGGCGCAAGGTCCTGGAAAAGGGAAAGACTCGACGGCTGCTTTTGCCATTCATCCCGGCGTTCTCATCCGCGGGGAAGTGGCCCGCCTTCTCGATCGCGGCTACCAGAAATTTCTGAAAACTTCTAAATATGAGTTACCGGCTACGGCCAGCCAATTGCAGGCAATCCACACGTTCAGCGAGGAATTGAAGCTGCTGATCGGCGACGTCAGCCTCTACAACGAATCACTCGGTACAACGAGCGATGTGTACCTCTACGATCGGCTCCAGGGACGCGAAGCACCACAGCCCGCCCCCACCCAACCCTGGGAATTGTCGGACGGCCACTGAACTTTATCCGGCCGGTGGCCGATAAGGTAAGGATGGCTCCAGAAGAGGATGCTGGCTCTCCTCCAGCGGAAAGAGCTGAACGGCGCAAGGAATCCCGGCTCCCGGTGGATGGCGTCGCCGTTCTGCACCTGCTCGATCCCGGGGTCCGGCTGCGCGGCCGCATCCTGGACCTGAGTTTGCACGGGTGCCAGTTCCGCACTGAAGATTGCTTTCCCATCGGGATGTACCATCGCGCCGAGATCGAATTTCACCTGGACGGACTGCCTTTTCTCCTCGCCGGCGTAACGCAGTCCATCCACGACCGCCACAAGATCGGCGTTCGTTTTCTCGATGTCAGCGAACGCAAACGCGAGCAACTGATCGACCTGATTGCAGAGATCAACGCGCTCGAAAAACATCACACATCCCCAGCTCCAGACGAAAATTCATCGATTGCGGATGCACTCGGCAGCGCAACCGCAACACCTGCGGACGAATCGAGATCTCACTAGCTGTTCTCCAATTGCTGTAACGGGAGAGCACAGCAGCTAAGTGGCCTTTTCATCAAGAGAAAGCCGCCTTGCTCGACTCTAAAAATGCTACATGCAAATTCAACTTTAAACCATCGGCTCGGCGTCGCGATACGAGTGATCGGGCGCGCGCACAATACGCATCAGCTTGCCGTGATCGAGCCAATTCAGTTCGCAGTCTTCGCAATCCTCGAGAATCACGTTTCCCGCGCCAGAATAGTAGTGCGTCACCATCGGCTTGTGGCAGTGGGGGCACGGAAGCATGCGGCGCAACTCCGTCGGATCAGGTGGAGGAGGAATCAGCGATCCGGGCTGCCCCGCGCGCAATTCGTCCACCAGCGCCAGAAACACTCCCATGGGAATCAGCATGCCGCGACACTGCGTGCAGTATTGAATACGCACTTTCGCAATGGACGCCTGCATCAACGCAATCGAACAAACCGGACATGTATTCTCTGACTTCTCCGGAAAGACGCTGACGCCGTCATCGCCTTTCTCCGGGAAATACATGTTCTTGCAGTAGTCGCACGTCAAGCAGTCTTTGTCGGGCTCAAGGCGCATCGCCGCGCCGCACGACGGACAGTTCATTGGGCCTTCCCGCACTCCGGACAAAACTTCGCTCGACCAGGGATGGACTTGCCGCACTCGATGCAGAATCTGCTACCTCCTGCAGTCGCGGCGTCGGTTGATGGTGCGCTCACGACCGGCGCGCCATTCGCTGCGGCTTTCGCTTGCGTCATCACTGCCTGCGCCATCGCCGCTCCGGCGCCAAGACCTACTCCCATTCCAGCCGCGCCGCCGGTATTGGTGGCAGCCTCTTCGAGCGACTCAGCTGCTTCGAATTGCGTAAACCGTCCCAGATCCCCCGCCATGCTCATCCCAATGCGCTGATCCATCACCTTGGTGAGTTCTTCGGGCAGCGAGATGCTTTCCACGACGAATTGATCCAATTCCAATCCCAGCGCTGCGAAGGCAGGCTTCATTTGCTCGGCAATCTTTTGTCCAAGCGCGGCCTGGTTCTTTGCCATGTCAAGAAACGAAACGTCGCTGCTCGCCAGAATGTCCGTCATGCGCGCAACAATCGTCTCCCGCAACTGACCTTCCAGCTCGGTGACGTAGTACCGTGTGCGTGTTCCGGTCACCTTGGTGAAAAAGATCCGGGGGTCGGAAATCTTGTAGGTATAGATACCGTACCCGCGCAACCGCACAGCGCCAAATTCCTTATCGCGAATCGTGATGGGCGTCGATGTGCCCCACTTTTGATCGATCTGAAGCCGCGTGGAAAAGAAATACACGTCCGACTTGAACGGAGATTCGAATTCCTTGTCCCAGTTCAGCAGATCGGTCAACAGCGGCAGGTTGCGCGTATTGAGCGTGTGCAGTCCCGGCCCTAACACATCGGCAATTTTGCCCTCGTTCACAAATGCGGCCAATTGCGATTCCCTGACAGTCAGCTGACCGCCATTCTGAATCTCCATGTCCTGCATCGGATACCGATAAGCCAGCATGCCGTCTTCCGGCTCGTTCCACTGGATGACATCAATGAACTGCTTGCCCAGGAATTGCTTGAGAGTCACGTGCGCCTCCTGGAGTGCAACTCTACCATTTGGGTTGGAAAAGTCGTTTAAAAAGAGGAGATTCTGAGTGCCGAGCGTAACGTATGGCTTGGGGCAATATCGCAAGCGGGTCGGATTGCATGCTGCGATTTAGCTGGGGGTGCCCGACGGCTCTGCCGTAGCAAACTTGCACTCCGCGCACTGGCAGTTGCGGCGCAGATATTCCCACGAATAGATCCCACTGGAGTGCCCGTCGAGCCAGTTGAATTGCAGCGCATAGCGGCCAACAGCATGTGCGCTTGCAGGCTTCGCAAGCGGCTTGTACATGGGCAGCAATTCTGTCGCTCGCGAGTGCGGCTGGCCGATCTTGCGGCCTTCCTTGATGCGTTCGTCCACGCAGGTCGCACAGGGGCAGGCATCGCGCAGCCACGCAAAATTCCATGCGCTCTTATGCCCGTCCTGCCAGTCGATCTCCAGACCCTTCCCTTCGCTAAGCAGCACCCGCACTTTCTCCGGCGTAATCGCAATGCGCGGCAAAGGCTCGGCTGGCGCGCGTTCGCGCTCTGCCTCCTCCTTGCTGACAATGCGAATCCCTTCGTGGCTCATGGGTACAGTTTACAGTGTGCAGTGAACAGTGGACAGAGACCGGCGTGCGGCTTGCATCGGTGTGCTATCGCTGTTCACTTCTCACGCGCAGGTTCCATCGAAGGTCTTTCTGTTCTCCTTCCCTGTTCTTATGGGTTTCTCCAGAAAAACCAAGCCGCCATGCCCAGCCCAATGAACACCACCAGCCCACGCAGCACCGGCTGGGGCACGCGGCGCGCAAGGCTCGCCGAGGTATACCCGCCAATCGCCGCAGTCGCCATCGCCAACAGGCAATAGCGCCACACGACCTGGCCATCGACGACGAACAGAACGAAGGCAATGCCATTGGCCATCGTCGTCGATACAACCTTGAGCGCATTGATCTCATTCAGGTCCTGAAACCCGAAAAGCGAAAGCAGCGTAATGATCAGGAATCCCGCGCCCGCGCCGAAATATCCAATATAAAAACAGACCACAATGGTGGACAGAAAGACCGGCCACCGTCGCGGGGCACGCGTTTGCTCTGTCGATCCTTTGCGCCGTTCAAGCCATCGCGCAACGGGGCCGCTGACCGCAAAAATCGACGCCGCCACCAGCAGCAGCCAAGGCACAAGGTGCAGAAACGTCTTCTGCGGCGTATTCAGCAGCACCAGCGCGCCCGCGGTCCCACCCAGGAAACCGGCGAGCCCCATCGTCACAGCCAGCCGCAGATTCTTACGAATATCGTCGCGATACGCGGCAATCGACGTTAACTGTCCCGGCCAAAGCGCGACCGTGTTGGTCGCGTTCGCCTGAATCGGCAGCATCCTCATCCCCAGCATGGCTGGAAAGAGCAGAAATGACCCGCCGCCGGCCACGGCATTCAACAGGCCACCTAGGAAAGCAGCCACAACGAGCCAGACCCAATGCCAGTCAATGGAAGAAGCGCCGAGAGCGAGCAAGAGCATGAATCCCCATTGTAGAGGCCGAAAGAAATCAACATCCCAAGAGACGCCCCCCGACCTCACAGAAAAACCCGCCTGTGGGGGGATCTGGGAACGATCAAACGCCGCGTCGGCGTCCCTAAGCCATTGAAAAATATGCGATCCATTCGTTTCTTTAAAGTGAGTCAAACACGCTCATATTTTATGAATCAAATATGCTATAGTTTCCATCAGATCAGTTGAGGGACTCACTTCCCAACCCACCAATCTCAATCCAGCTGGAGGACATAATCATGGCAATCACTCGTTTCGACCCGTTCCGGGATGTCGTCACACTGCAGAGCCGCCTGAACTCGCTCTTTCGCGATTTCAGCGAAGGGGACAGCCCTTTGACGACTGCCAGCTTTGTGCCGGCCGTCGATATCTATGAGGACCCGCAGAAGGTCGTGCTCAAGCTCGAAGTGCCGGGCATCGAAGAGAAGGACCTCGACGTTCGCGTCGAAAACCACACCCTCACCGTCAAGGGCGAGCGCAAGTTCGATAAAGAGGAGAAGGAAGAGAACTTCCATCGCATCGAGCGCCGTTATGGCAGCTTCTATCGCGCCTTCACTCTGCCCTCGACCGTTGATACTGAGAACGTAGCAGCGACCTACAACGCCGGCGTGCTGAAGCTCGAACTCAACAAGAAGGCCGAAGCTCAGCCCAGGCAAATCAAGGTCAACGTTGGCGACAAACAGCCCGTTGCAGCGTAAGGCGGCAGCAAGTTTTGCCGTCTCTCAAGCCCGCCGACTGGTCTGGGGACGAGTCGGCGGTCGCGAATTCGAAATGCGCCGGGAATTAACCGACCCGGCGCTTGCTTTTTTGGAGAGACAGAGAAACAGTGAAGAAGTGATCAGTCGTCGCTGACCGCGATTCGTTGATTCACCGCTTCTCTGTCTGACTGTTTCACCGTTTTTCTGATCACTGTTCACTGACAACCGAGGTACACATGGCCATCAATTGGGACAAATTCACTTTGAAGTCGCAGCAGGCGATGCAGCAGGCGCAGACCCGAGCCGCCGGATTCGGCAACCCCGAGATGCAGCCCGTCCACCTGTTGCTGGCGCTGGTCGAGGACCGCGAGGGCGTCATCCCCGCGGTGCTGGAAAAGATCGGTGTCCCTGCCGAGCGCCTCGAGCACGACCTACACCAGATCGAGGAGAAACTGCCTCGTGTCGCAGGTGCCGCGTCTCAACCCGGCCCCAGCGCCAATCTGAACAAAGCTCTGGAGCAGGCGTTTCGCGAAGCCGCGAACTTCAAGGACGAGTATGTCTCGACAGAACATCTGTTGCTGGGCGTGGCTCATCTCAAAGGCGACCCGGCACGCGAAGCCCTCGTCGCCCTTGGCGCTAGCCACGACGCAATCCTGAAGGCGCTCACCGCCGTGCGCGGATCGCAGCGCGTCACCGACCAGAACCCCGAAGGCAAATTCCAGGCTCTCGAGAAGTACGCGAAGGATCTTACCGAACTTGCGCGCCGCGGCAAGCTCGACCCCGTCATCGGTCGCGACGAGGAGATTCGCCGCGTCATCCAGGTCCTGAGCCGCCGCACCAAAAACAACCCGGTGCTCATCGGCGAACCCGGCGTGGGCAAAACAGCCATCGTCGAAGGTCTCGCGCGCCGCATCGTCTCGGGTGACGTGCCCGAAAGCCTGAAGGAAAAGCGCGTCATCTCGCTTGACTTGGGATCGATGCTCGCCGGCGCAAAATATCGCGGCGAGTTTGAAGACCGTCTCAAAGCCGTCCTCAAGGAAATCGAAGAATCGAACGGCCAAATCGTCCTCTTCATCGACGAACTGCATACGCTCGTCGGTGCAGGCGCGGCCGAGGGCGCCATCGACGCCAGCAACATGCTCAAGCCGGCCCTTGCGCGCGGCGAACTGCGGGCCATCGGCGCAACCACGCTGAACGAATACCGCAAATACATCGAGAAAGACGCTGCCCTCGAACGGCGCTTCCAGATCGTCTACGTCGGCGAGCCCAACGTAGAAGACACCATCGCGATTCTGCGCGGCCTCAAGGACCGTTACGAGGCGCACCACAACGTGCGCATCAAGGATTCGGCGATTGTGGCAGCGGCGACGCTCTCGCACCGCTACATCAGCGACCGCTTTCTTCCCGACAAGGCCATCGATCTGGTCGACGAAGCCGCAGCTTCTTTGGCCATTCAAATTGGCTCGGTGCCGACCGAGATCGACCAACTAGAACGCCAGGCCACCTCGCTCGAAATTGAGCGCGCAGCCTTGAAGCGCGAAACCGATAAGAATAGCCGCGAGCGCATGTCCGAAGTGGAACGCGAATTGGCCACGCTCAAGGAGCAGATAACCGCCCTGCGCGCGCGCTGGACCACGGAACGCGAAGCCATCACCCGCATGAGCGAAGTGAAGAAGCGCATCGAGGCGTTGCGGTTTGAAGCCGAAGAGCAAACCCGCAAAGGCCAGCTTGAGCGCGCTGCGCAGATTCAGTATGGCGAACTTCCCAAGCTCGAGGCCGAGCTGAAAAAGCTGAACGCCGTGCAGGATGGCGCGGGCAAGGACGGCAACGGCGCAGCCCGCATGTTGAAGGAAGAAGTGGACGAGGAAGACATCGCCAAAATCGTCAGCAAGTGGACCGGCATTCCCGTCACCCGCATGTTGGAAGGCGAAGTCAAAAAGCTCGTCACCATGGAAGAGCGTTTGCGCGAACGCGTCGTCGGACAGGATGCAGCGCTTACCATCGTGGCGAATGCAATCCGCCGTTCGCGCGCCGGCTTGAGCGATCCCAAGCGGCCAATCGGTTCGTTCATTTTTCTGGGCTCGACCGGCGTGGGTAAAACAGAAACTGCCCGCGCGCTGGCCGAGTTCCTCTTCGATGACGAACAGGCCATGCTGCGCATCGACATGAGCGAGTACATGGAGAAACACGCCGTGGCTCGCTTAATCGGCGCTCCTCCGGGCTACGTCGGCTACGACGAAGGCGGGCAGTTGACTGAAGCCGTGCGTCGCAGGCCGTATATGGTGATTCTCTTCGACGAAATCGAAAAGGCGCATCCGGATGTCTTCAACATCCTGTTGCAGGTGATGGACGACGGACGCCTGACCGACGCGAAGGGCCGCACAGTGGACTTCAAGAACACCGTGCTGATCATGACGTCGAACCTTGGCGCGGCAGCGCTGGCAGCCGAGACGCTGAAGACCGAGCATGACTTCGACATGGCCCGCGAAAGCGTGATGCGTGTACTGCGCGAACACTTCCGTCCGGAGTTCCTCAATCGTGTCGATGAGATGGTCATCTTCCGTCCGCTGGGTCACGCGCAGATGAGCCAGATCCTCGAATTGCGCTTGAACGAAGTACGCAAGATGCTGGAAGACCGGCAGATTTCGTTCGAGCTTACAGACCCGGCGCGGCAGTTGATTCTGGCCGCGGGTTCCGACGCAGCCTACGGTGCGCGTCCGCTCAAGAGGGCGCTCCAGCGGATGGTGCAGGATCCTCTCGCCATGAAGATCCTGGACGGCGAAATCCTGCACGGCGCGCACGTGCGCATCGACGCCGACCGCAACTCAAACCAGTTGCGCTTCGAGCCGATGGGCCGCGAAGCCATGGCCTAGCACCTGCGGTGGGCCAAGCACCTGCGGTGCGGCCAACTGCGCTTCGCGCCAATCCATAACTGGGCCGGGTGCCCCAGGGTCTCGCTTTTGAGACCTGGGAAAGCACGAATCCAAACAGCGAGGCCTCGGAGAATCTCTCCGAGGCCTCTTCCTTCTGGCTCTCACCGCCTAATGCGCCGCGGCGACAAACTCCTCCAGTTCATAGAGGTGAACCTCGGCCTGTGATCTCAACTTCTGAACCCGCTCGAAGGTCGTGCCGAGTTCCATGTCGGGATGCACCTTCTTGAAACGATCGACGAACTGCTTGTCCTCGGCAAACGCCGCATCGAGGCTTGGAAACACGTCCACCGTGACGCCCTGGTAAGGCATGTCGCTGCCGAAAGGCATGGCGGCCACATTCACCGACCATCCCTCTTCTCTGCCGTCTTTCACCATCGCCTCTGCCAGCGGCTGCCAATGGTAACCGGGAGATGCGGCTGTGCGAGGCAAAGAGCAGACGTGGCAAACAACGTGAGGGCAATACCGGCGCACACAAGGATGCGAGTGGATTTCATCGGAAACCTCTTCCTTCTTACGTTCTTTGGCGCTCCGCCCGGTCGAGCGTGTATCCAGCGGGTTCCAGGCCTGAGGTCCGGAATGAATTTTGGGAATTGGGGAACTGCGAGAACAATACAGGAAGTGGGGTAGCTGCCTGAGTACAGTAGACTCTACAGGTAGTGGTTGCTGATCGGT